>Ga0208875_1000001_pt1 | contig 222610 bp, 208 predicted proteins | sample CryBogCBH25Aug08_FD_184612 | JGI IMG/M metagenome (GOLD analysis project Ga0208875, IMG submission 184612) | Freshwater microbial communities from Crystal Bog, Wisconsin, USA - CBH25Aug08 (SPAdes) (version 2) | ecosystem: Environmental > Aquatic > Freshwater > Lake | place: Crystal Bog...
TCCTCATCCATGTTATCTTCAATTTCCTGAATCTCAGCTTTGGTTAATTTAGACATAATAAAAATCCTTTATTCTATTATACAGTATTTAATCATTTAAACAGTATCAAACCCATAAGCAACGTCTCTCCGGCAAATCCCAAACAAATGGTTGCCAGATAAAGAAAATTGCGTTCAATTAATGATTTAAAGAATAATGAAATCAATGCTGACCAAACAAATACCATGATATCCACTGGCGGTAGTTTGTCATTTTGAGTCATTAACACCGCCAATAATGTGGGAATACTGGCAAAATGCAACAGGATAATGGTAATCCATCCCAGTGTATGCGAACTAATATGACCCAAGTGTTCCTTGAAAAATGTATAGATTTTAGAAGGAATACTGCTGATTTGATTTAAAACATTATCTACTGTCATGGTTTTCCTTAGTTGTAAAAAATATGATGTCCAATATGTGCTATGGGCTTTTTGCCCCAATGCGGATTAATATAATCGGCGTGATAATATAGTGCATTGGTCAAGCCAGGTAATCGATAGTTTTCCATCAAGACCTTTTGTGCCGCAATTACACTTTCATTATAATTGACTCGGTTGGTGGGCCTAAATGCTGCTTCACGATCACAGGTCCAAGAAAATTGACAAACTACCTTTTCGTAGAATATGTTTTTTTGGAATATGACCTTGCACACATCACCGGGAAACTGGCTGTTATTGACTCGATTCATTGTGACCTGTGCCACTGCAATCTTGCCTTCAAACGGCTCACTGCCGGCTTCGTGATAGATGTTTTTGGCCAAGCAACCAATTTGACGATCACGCATTTCGGCTGTGACTGTTGTGGTATCAGGAACTTCGGAATTGGACATCTTGGTGTTTATGGCCCACTGTAATAGCATAACAGCCAATACTAGAGCCGCTGTCATTAACAATATATTAATGATTTTTGCAACTGGTAAAGTTGATTGAGTTGGAGTGTCCTCCAATGGCAATGCAACATCATTCATGCATGATCCTTTCATATTAATTAACCAACTGTGTATGTTAACACAGAAGTTGTTCAAGAGCAACCGGCAATGTTGCCAGTTGATCAATAGCCCCGCATGCTGCCTAATTGACGGGCATAAGCCATTGCATCCATCTTGGTGCCCGGGTTGACTCCAAACACCTGCAATCGACTTAGATTTCTACTTTCAGACAAGCTGGCTTGCATGGCTTCACCATACACATCAGGAGTGGACATGCTGTGTAGTGTGCTGCCTAGTCCCAGGGCCATGGGATCCAGGGCCATGCTGGGAATTTGTTGATTGAGATTCATCACACCCATCATGTTGCCGGTGGGTGCGCCTGAGCCCAACTGTACGCCAGCAATGGCTTGATTTTGTTGTTCGGTGGCCAGCTGACTGCCAATGTTGATGTACTGTTCGTTGGACGAGTTTATCACGTCCTGTAGCTCGGGTTTGGTGTTGACACCATTGACCAAGCCCTGCAACACTCCTGGATCTGGCTGTGGATTGGCCGCAAGATATGTGTGCAAGGCAGCAACATCACGGTCATTTTGTACTAGACTGGTTTGTGCTTGAGTGCATTTTTGAATACTGTCAGTGTAGCCCACACCCGATGCGCTGCCAGTGATATCAGTCACTGTTGGGTTGTTGAATACACCACTGCCTTGACCAATTTGACTGGACAAGCCCTCTAGGTGTGAGCTGGGCAGCACAGTATTCATAGCCTGCAACGTTGGATAGTTACCGTACTCGATGGAACCATACAGACTGGCTGCTTGGGTAAATGATGCGAACGATCCACCCACGTTGCCCAGCTTGTTGGCCAGGTTGGCCAAATTGCCCACACGCCGTACCAAGTCTGGCGAGAACAAGTTGTTGATGTTGAACACATCGTTTAGTGTGCGTATACCCAACAAGTTGTAGGGTCTAAAGTTGGTGACCATGATCATTTCTTGTAGGTTACTGCCAGTTATTGTGCTCAGTACAGTTTCCACCAACAAAGGTTCCGCATCCGGCAAGTCATTCAAATTCAAGCCCTGTGCCAAGAGATTGTTTGAAAAGTTACCAACAAGGCCCAGGCCTTGATTGATCAAGTTTTGTGCCAGTGTGCCGGGATTGGTCAGCTGGAACATGTTGTAGCTGTCAAACATGGTGCCTAGGTTGGGCAGTTGTTGGGCCAACATGGCCGACGTGACAGCATCAAATTGACTGGATACCCCGCCAGTGGCCACATCGCCGTAGTTGTTGAACGAGAATCCCAGGTCATTGAACTTTTGTCCCTGACTCTGCATGATGGCACCGTGAAAGGCAAATGTGGTGGCAGCATAAGATGCAGCCTGCCCCAAGTGACTAGAGAAACCGGTCACACCGTTAGCAAATAAAGCATTGCCGGATGCAACCACAGCCGACACTGAATTAATACTGCCGCTGGGACCGACACCAGCAGGTGGTATGCCCGACATGAATGGTGGTATCTGTTGTACAATGGCCTGATTGGCAGGTGAGTATGACGAGTAGTTGGCCTGCACCACGCCAGTGATGGGCGACGAGTTGTAGGCAGTGGCTGCGCTGGTCAGGTTCACACTCACACCCAGGCCTGAACCTTTTGCTAGGCCTATACCGGCCAATAGTAGTAGTGGTGTTAGATTTGACATATCAAGTGGCCAATTGTGCTAGTTTGGTAAATTTGAGTTGACCATTCATCATGGTCAAGACTCGATTCTGTGGAGCCACTTGTTTGCCAGTGCCTACATACACGCTGGCATGTATCCAGGCCACCAAGGGTCCGCGGGCTGTGTGGTATTCCAGAATCAGCTGATCAAAGGCAATGTTGTCTTTGATCCATAGTGCAATGTCGTAGTAGTCAGCAGGTGGAATGCTGCCGCCACTGGATTGATTGAATTGCATGTCGCAGGCTTGACCGGTGCCGTGTGGGCCAGCACCAATGTCGGCACCAGTACGCAGGTTACAGGTCATGACAGCATTGGGATAACGTGCCTTGATGGGTTCCCATACGTTCAAGGCCAAGGCTGCCAAGTTACATACTATTTGATCTGGCTGCAGTCCCATTTGGGCCGGCACTGCGCTGTATCTATACTTGGGTATAGCCGGTGCTTGCTGAATAAAAGCACCCAAGGTGTAATGAGTTGACAATTGAGTGGTCAAGTCAAAATGTTGGTGTATGGCAGTACAGTCAGCTGGTGTGCCAGTTTTACCATTGAGCGGAGTATCATCGGTCTTGGCGGGACTTGCAGCCGCAGCATTGCCTTTGTCAATGGACGACTGATCATAAGTGCCATTGGCTATCTGTTGTTTTTGATAGGCCTGGGCAGCAGCAGCACCTTCAGGAGTGCCATCGTCGGCATCGTCGTTGGCATATTGTCTAGCTTGTACAGTGACCGTATTCATGCCCGCGGCTATATTGGAACTGGCCGAAGTCACAATGGTTAAGCCATTGTCTTCGTTGGCAATTCCGTTGTTGTCATCGCCCACATGCACTGTGGACGCAAACGGGGTAACTGAATAGGTGACTGGTCCGCTCATACTATGATAGAAGGTTTAGAAACTGGTTTGATTCCAGTAGTGGTCTCAAGGTAGTGATCGCGCATTTGGTCCATGGCCTCACACATCATCATGACATGCTCGGACTTGATTGGCACCTTTTTGTCCAGTGCTAGACTGAACATGGCCTGGATCAAGCCAATGCCTTTGGCTCCACCAACCACCACGCACGGACGATCTAGCAGATACTCGTCGGGTGTGATTTCAGCAACTCTAGCAACAACTTCGTCGCCATTGACCAACTTGAATGCCCATACTTCGCCAACGGCGATTCTTGAATTTGAAACTAACATGTTATTCCTTGATTAAATTTGCTAACTCTTGATCTGATAGCTTGGCCAAGCCAGTGTAGCCACCTTCTACAAACAAAGTGCCGTTTTGATAAATTTGCGGAACTGTTCTATGTCCAGCAGACATCACGAACTCGCGTGCCTCAGGATTCTCGTCAATTTTGATTTCTTCAAAGGCAATGCCTTTTTGCTCTAATAGATATTTTGCCTTGACGCAAAACGGGCAATTATTTTTACTATAAACTGTCAACATTATAAACTAAAACCTTTAAAAGTATTGCTGTCCACATCTTGCTTGGTGCCGCCCACAATGTACGAACTCAATTCTACTTCTTGTGGTGCCACTTGCACTTCGGATCCAGCGATCCACTTGGCGGTCCAGGGCAACGGATTGCTACCAGGTTTGATACCGCAACTTAATCCAATTGCAGTCATACGCTTGCAGGTCAACCAATCAACATAGTCGCAAAGTAGTTGTTTATTTAAACCTATCATGCTGCCATCTTTGAATAAGTACTCTGCCCAAGCCTTTTCTTGTTCGGCGGCCTCCAGGAACATTTTTGTGCATAAATCTGCTGTTTCCTCTTTGATTTTGGCAAAATCTGGGTCGTCTTGAGGCAGTAATTTGATCATGGTCTGCGTACTGCCCAAGTGTATGTTTTCGTCTCGGCAGATGAGTTTGATGATCTTGGCATTGCCTTCCATTTTCTTTAGTTCAGCAAAGGCCCACGAGCAAGCAAAGCTGACATAGAAACGAATGCCTTCCAGTGCATTGGCGCTGTTGATACAGAGCCACAGTTTCTTTTTGAGCTCGTAACGATCAATATCAATGGTGGCACCGTTCACAGTGTGTGAGCCCAAGCCCAACAAATTGTAGTAGCCACCATAGGTGATCACATCATCATAATAGCGGCTGATGTCTCGGGCACAGTTTACAATGGCCTCAATCTCTAGCAGTCCATCAAAGATTTCGCTGGGGTTGCTGTAGATGTTGCGTATGATATGTGTGTAACTACGACTGTGAATGGTCTCGCTAAAGGCCCAGGTCTGTACCCAAGTTTCTAGCTCGGGTATGGAAATGAACGGCAGCAGAGCCAAGTTGGGACTGCGCCCTTGAACGCTGTCCAACAGGATCTGTCGTTTAAGGTTGCTGGTAAAAATATGCTGTTCGTGAACAGTTAATTCTTTAAAATCTTTAGCGTCACGATTGACATCAACTTCTTCGGGTCTCCAAAAGAATCCCAACTGCTTGTCTGTGAGTTTGTCAAATTGTCTATACTTGAGCGTTTCAAATCTTTGTACTGTTACAGCTCCTGCGGGGTCTAAAAATGCAAGAGCTTCTGTGTGTTTTGTTTTGTTGTTAATATTAAATACACTCATTCTATTTCCTTAAATTACGCAAGAATCACAGTCTTCTTGATCTATCGCTGCTGTCTCTAATGGGGCTTGAAATTTGTTTACCAGCTTGTCAACATCGACTTCGCCTTGACCATCGTAGGTGTTAAAATAATACAATTGCTTGCCACCGTACTTGTAAAATTGTACCAGGTGCTTGAGCATTTCGCTCATGGGGATTTTTTCATCTTCATAGTACTGCGGATTGTAGCTGGTGTTTACACTGATACCTTGGTCGATGTATTTCTGCAACACCGCACAGATATTCATGTAGCCTTCGGGACTGCGTTGGTCCCACAACAGCTCGTATTTGTTTTTCAGTTTACGATACTCAGGCACCACTTGTTTAAGCACGCCATCTTTGCTCTGCTTGACACTGATGAAACTGCGTGGTGGCTCGATACCATTTGTGGCATTTGAAATTTGTGCACTGGTTTCAGCCGGCATCAAGGCCATCAAGGTGGCATTACGAATACCAGTGTCAAGAATTTGTTCACGCAGGGCACGCCATGGCATGCGCTCTTGATGTGGCACAAGTTCGTCAATTTCTTTCTTGCGAGTGTCAATAGGCAAACGACCATCAGCATACTTGAGGTCGGTCCAGCGTGTGCACGGCCCTTGCTCGGCAGCGAGATCAGCTGATGCCTTGATCAAGTAGTAGCTCCAGGCTTCGGCATACTCATCCACCAACGGTAGTGCATCAGGATCGCTATAGCCCACATCGTTCTTGGCCAAGAAGTAGGCAAAATTAATGATGCCAATGCCCAAGGGACGGAATTCCTGAGTGGCCAATTCAGCGGCCAAGATGGGATAATTTTGATAACTCAGCAGTGCATCTAGTCCACGCACAGCCAAGGTACACATGCGTTCAAAGTCTTGTGGACGTTTGACATTGCCCCAGTTGATTGCACTCAAGGTGCACAAGGCAATACGTCCATTAGGGTCGTTGACATCCCGAAGTGGCACAGTGGGCAAATCAATTTCTGTGCAAAGGTTTGACATCTTGATGGGTGCAACTGCTTCATTGAACGGACTGTGTGTGTTGGCATGGTCCACATTCATCAAATAGATACGTCCTGTGTCCTTGCGCTCTTGCATGAAGCGACTGAACAAGTCTCCGGCCTTGAATGTTTTCTTTCTCAGCTTGGTGTTGCGTTCAGCACGTTCGTAGAGTTCTTTGAACTTGTCTTGGTCATTGAAAAATGCATCATACATTTCAGGCACATCATGTGGGCTGAAGCAAGTGATGTCACCACCAGTGATCAAACGTTCGTACATGAGCTTGTTGAATTGGATACCGTAGTCCATGTGACGCACACGATTTTCTTCGGTGCCCTTGTTGTTCTTCAGCACCATTAGTTCTTCAACTTCAAGATGCCATATGGGATAGTATAGGGTGGCTGCTCCGCCACGCACACCACCTTGACTGCAGCTCTTGACCGCGGTCTGGAAATATTTAAAGAACGGAATTACACCAGTGTGGTAAGCATCACCTTTGCGTATGGGACTGCCTAGTGCACGAATGCGACCAGCGCCTACACCAATGCCGGCTTTTTGGCTCACATACTTGACAATGCTGCTGGCTGTGGCATTGATACTGTCCAAGCTGTCGTCGGTCTCGATCAAGACACAACTGCTGAATTGTTTTTGCGGAGTACGCACACCGGCCATGACCGGAGTGGGCAAACTGATGTCGTGCTGACTGACTGCTTCATAATAGTCACGCACCCACTTGAGTCTAGTTTCTGGCGGATATGACTGGAACAGGGTGGCCGCAATCAACATGTAGGCCATTTGTGGCGTTTCAAAAATTTCTTTGGTCACACGATTTTGTACCAAGTACTTGCCGCGCCACTGCTCCATGGCCACATAGGTAAAGTTTAAATCTCGTTCGTGATTGAGATAGGTGTCCAAGGTGTTCCACTCTTCTTCACTGTAGGCGGCGACTAGCCCGGGATCGTAAAATCCCAACTCCTCGTTGAATTTGACCAAGCGATACAGGGGCCATGGCTTGTAGTCGCCGTAGACTTGTTTACGCAAATGGTAGTTGATGAGTCTACCAGCCACGTACTGGTAGTTGGGTGTTTCTTCTGTGATCAAGTCGGCTGCACTCTTGATCAGTGTTTCTTGAATGGTGGAAGTCTTGATGTTACTATAAAACTGGATGTGGCTCTTGATTTCTACTTCACTGGGACTGACCCCAGTTATGCCCTCTGTGGCCCAAAACACCACTTTATGTATTTTTTCTAGATTTAATTCTTCCCTTTGCCCATCTCTTTTAGTAACTGTGATATGCATTATTGATGTTTCCTTATTATTTTTAATAGAGATTTAGCCCCAAGTCGTCTGGTGTGTACCTATACAGCAAGTCTAGGTCTTTTGGCAATTGTGTAATATTTACTACCGTGTCAAACTCGAAATTAAGTATATATTTTCCTTGAAACATCTCAACTAAATTATGTGTCTCCCGGGTTTGGTTATTACGGTATATAGACAGAGCTAGATCTGCGGGTTTATGGTCGCTTAGATATAAAGTATACAGCATTCCTAGGCTTTTAGCAAGATCGCAGTAGTAATTTTCGTGTAATAATAGCCAGGGATCTGGCCAGGCTATCACACTGGAGTCACGATCGGGGTCTAGGTAGTGTGCCATGTAGGGAGCATAGCTCCAAAGATGAGTAGTCGCTTGACAGGCATCTTCGATTGACATGACTCTGATTTGGTTGCGAAATGATTTCCATTCCCGCAACCGTTCCTCAGGTTTAAGAGTCCACATTGTTTGAAAAATAATTAGTGTAAAGTTTTAATATCGAATGTAACACTGGCAGCATGACCAGCGGCAGTCAGGGCAGCCTGCAAGTTAAAAAACGCATGACCCGACTGTTTAGAAAATCCCAATGTGACTCCAATGTCGGCAGTGTCAGCATAGTCGTCCTCGTAGCTGATGTTGCCACTGGTGTCGCATGCAAATTTAATTATGCCAACTCGAGCCAGATTGTTTCGTGTTACAGTATAGTTAATTATGCCGGCCTTGGCTGACACATATGGAAAAACTGTAATTTGTCCATCGGCGGCAGTATAACTATGTCCAGCGTATTGATGAGCAGCACCCAGTCTAAAGCCTTCATCTAGTGCAGTACTGATGATGGCATAGCCTGAAGATTCCACTCGCGGCACTGGCGAAACAGTATCAGAGGCCACTGATATAGTTCTAGAAAATACATCACCGATAGAATAGTTGTTGTCGGCTTGAAACAAGATAACTGGTACCACTGGAGCAGCATCAGTGCCGCTTTGGTTGCCTACATTGATGTAGGTATTAAATGCACTCACAATGCCAGTCACACCAGGGCCACCGTAAATGGCGCTAGAGTAAACATCTTCGACTCTACTGTTGGTGATACGTATGCCGCGTGGATTGCTTGACCCTGGTACCAACTCTAATGCTTGATACAAACTGGTAAACCTGCAGTTGTCAAACAATACCTCACTGGTACCAACATTGGCCTCAAGGTATGCAGCATAGGTGGTGCCGCTGAATCTGCAATTTCTAAAGGTAATTTTGTTGGTGGCTGCATTGGTGGATTTGATATGCACACCGGTGCCGCCAAGGGTTACTCCAGTAATGTTATTGGTCAAGTTGGGTCCTGTAAAGCCCATGTTCTCAAACACACATTCAGTGGCAGCATCAATGATCAAGAGATCAATGTCGGTCTCGGCAGACAATGTGACGCCGTGCACGGTGACCAAGTTGGGATAGCTGCCAGTGACCACACCAGCTGGGTCTTCACCGATGGTGGTGGTCAGTCGAGCCACGCAAGTGGCATCTGTTCCAGTTTGCAAAAAGGTAACATCGCCTTCAGCAATCAGCAAGGCATAAGGTGGAATGTGTAATTCAGCTGACAACTTGTACACACCAGCACTGCATCTAATGGCACGACGAGTTCTAGGTGCTACGCTCACTTGCAGTCGATTGTATGTTTGATCTATACAGCGTTGTATGGCCGCTGTATCATCAGTTAGTCCGTCGCCAACTGCACCATAGTCTCTAAGATTAACAAAATCGTCAAATTTGTTTTGATAGTCGCGTGTGATCTGTCCACCGTCAGGACCAGTAATCACTCGATAACCGCCCTCTTGTCCATAATAGGTGTACGCACCCAACACAGTACCAAGATCTGAACTGTTTTGCCCCACAGTGAGGATTTCGGTGTTGCCAGGAATTGGTGCACCTTCAGCTAGTGTTCCATTACCAATATATAATTTTTGTGTATCAATTGCCCACGCCAATTCACCGCTGGCCAGCTGACCGATGTCTTGTGCTAGGCCCCGACGAATTTGTATTTTTGATATTTGTGTAACTGCCATGGTCTATTACCCCTAATGTAGTATTTAGTTTAGGCTGTAATACAATTCCACACGGCGACGCCACTCTAGTGTCCACGATTCAAATTCGTCTCCTTCGATGACAAATTCCAAGTATTCTGGCGTGGTATAGGTCTGATCTTCCAGCAATTTAGGCTGAACAGCCATCAAAATTACACCGGTATTGATATTGGTACCATGTGTGTGATTGTGTGCTGCGGCGTATGCGGCCAGCTGAACAAAATAGTCGTCTATGTATTCGCGTTTTTTAACTTTGTTGCTCTGCTTGAAGTCCAGTATGGCCGGTTTCCCTTTCCATACACCCACGCAGTCAGTGGTGCCAGCATATAACCCACTATAATACAACGGCACTTCGCTGCCCCAATATTCATCCACATGAATCAAACCCTTGAGAATAACTTCAGCAGCCATGAACCAGCTGGGATGAGCATAGGGATTGCTGGGCAAGGGTTTCATGTCGTCGCTTAGAATATAATTTTCCAAGTAGGCATGCATACGTGTGCCGCGATTGGCAGCTTCTGTGGTAATTTGTTGTGCACGTTCATGCCCGATTGCATTACGCCAATTTTGAAGTGCTTGTCGACTCTCTTCGCTTTTGGTACGGTCCAATATTGTGGTCACACTGGGCACTCGACTGCCATCAGGCAAACAGTAGTGTCTTTTGCCATCAACTGTTTCTCTGTTGAGCGGGGCATAATTGTATTTAGGAATAATCATAGTATGACATTATAGCATACTGGGATCACTTAATGCAAGTTGTTCGAACCCCCAATGCCGTTCGCGACATCCATTACAGGTGTTGCATCTAGTGATTTCGTATTTTTCACAGGCGTGTGTGATATAAAACAGTGCCTGTTGATTGTTCTTTATGACCAAATCAAGCACATGTGGTTTTTGCAAATTTCTAATAGGTGTTCTATAAAAATTATTTTCGGGTGCTGTGGGCTTTTCATAACCCAGCGTGTGTTCATCTAGTTGTTCTATAATACCAACATAGGCCTGCTGGAATCCCAAAGTATACAATTGTTGCACTGCAGACTTGACTTGTTGTCCTTCAGGCAGTTCAGGATTGCCCACAATTAACGGAGCCACATACGGGCGATTGAAGCTTGCTGCCATATGCCCCACTACCAATTTGGCAAAGTGTTTGCTGCCATCTTTACGCGATACCGATGCTGGTACAATTTCGTGCAGGTTGCCCATGTCCTGATTGGCCAACATCAACATATAATACAGTATGGCACTGTCGATACCACCACTGATGCACACAGCAATGCGAGATTTAGTTGGGGGTAATTCGAATTTTAAAGTCCGCACATCGTGTGCAGGACCACAATCAATTTGCATGTTTATTTAGATAATCGTTTACTGCGGCTTTTATAGCATCTTCTGCAAGAATCGAACAATGTATTTTAACCGGTGGGAGGGCAAGTTCTTCAGCAATACTTGAATTAGTAATCGCTCGTGCTTGGTCAAGCGTCCTTCCCTTGACCCATTCGGTGACGAGACTTGAGCTTGCGATCGCGCTTCCACATCCGTACGTTTTGAATTTGGCATCGGTTATTACCCCCTCAGTGTTTACTTTGATCTGAAGTCGCATGACATCTCCACATGCTGGTGCTCCCACTATGCCAGTACCAACATCAGTATCGTCTTTAGAGAAGGAACCCACGTTGCGTGGGTTCTCATAATGATCAATGACTTTGTCACTGTAAGCCATTACGACCTCTTGTTCAGTGCTCGCTTGGCCATAGAGGTAATAGTTTTTTCAGGGTTGTTAATATTGCCACCTGCGGTGTCTAATGTGGTGTCATCGGGGTCATCTGAGAACGTGGTCAAATACACATACTTGACGCCATCCTTGTTGTCCTTGATGTCTTTGATTAGATTTTTGATAGTGTCGTTGGTTTTATATGCCTCTAACAAACTATCCACGGTGAACATTTCTGTCCCTGGCATACCTCTAATAATGTTGATCAATGAATCAACACGAATCATTGGTACATCGTGTACGTCATGACTTTGATTTCTTAATGATTCCAATGCAGTGGCTAAATTGCCGTCACCACGTACATCGGCTTCATCTTCGATTGCGTCACTGATTGGTGACTCAGATAAAAATTCGTGTGCTCTCATTAGCGTGGCTCACGTCCCATTGCATCAGGTCCACCTGCGGCTGCATCAGTGGCACCAAAGTCGTCGCCTTGATCTAGATCGCTCTCGGGACCTAGTTCAGGACCGCTTGGCATGGGTTGTCCTTGAGGCTGTGCTGGCATAGCCATTCCTGTGGGAGCCATTTGCTCACCAGCCAATTGGCGTGCTGCACCGTCAGCTTGTTCACGTGCTTGTGTCATGCTGTCCAACATGCCGGCCAACAATTGACCCACGCTGTTCTTAAATGCATCTGCTTGTTCGTTACCAATCTGATCACGAATGATGTCAATCAAGGCTGGCATTTGTTCCACTTGCATCTTGCTGACTTTTTCCAACATGTCTTGGATACTGTCAACCATGTCTTTAGCGGCTAGGATAGCTTCGCTTTTGCCCATCTCGCCTTCGTTGAGTTGGCGGTGTTCGGCAATCCAACGGCCCAATGCTTCACGGATCATTAACAGTTCCATGTACTTGGGGTTGGTTTCTGTTTTGTGTGTACCGTATGTGTTACGGATAAGGTTAATGTTTTCTGCAATGCTACGATTTAGACGACTGGCTTTTTCAAATGTCAATTTGCTAAAGTCAATGCTGAAGCCAAAACGGCTTTCCATTACACGATTCATTTTTTTGGTAGAAGATTGCGGATTTAATTCTTTAAGATTCATGGCTTAACGTCCCATATTTTAAAGTATTTAGTTAAATTCAAAGTTTTTTGTAATTGATTTTTTGCGTCCTCGATATCCATGGACATGTTCTCTACTAGTATGCTAAACAAATCTATTCTCCAGTAATCTTTCTTTTTACGTGCACCACTCAAGTTATGTTTGAGGGTGACCAGTTTGTTCTGTAATTCATTGTACCTGGTGTCTCTAGCCAGTATTTCGTCAGCTAGTGGTACTCGTCCCGATTGGTTGCATACTGCATACGCCACTGCACTCAGCTGACTACTGAAGAATTTAGAACTGTAACGATTGTATTCGACCAGTTCCCAGTCGCCACCGGTGGCAGGTTTGACCACCAGCTTGCCAATCAACAGCATGTTTTTACCAATTGGTATGCATGCTGTGGGTGGATTCGCTGATTCCACCAAGTTGTTGATTTGTTTGAGCTTCCACTGTTTGACGTAATTGGCTGCAAGATCCACAGCCTGTGTTACTTCGGCCAGTTGCTGTTTTTGCTCAGGGGTGCCAAAATATTTAATCTTTGATTTTTTTTGAGTACGAGATTTGGCCATCTTGATTTTTTCGTAGCAGCACGTCTTTGTTTACTAGTTGATTAGCGACCTGCTGCTGCCTTTCATTGAATTTGTTTTTTGGTACTGGCTCGTCGCCAATTTGATGCAAGACGTCGGCTTCCTCGTTGGTGATGGGAAGAATAACGTTATTGAATAACTCTACTATTTTCATTTAGATGCTAGGTGAACGGTTAATGTTATGATGCCAGTGATCAATACACTAACAATGGCTGTACCTATTGCAATAATTTGTTTGCTGGACTTGTCGTTAGCACCAGCCAAGCCTTCCTTAATGGACACAATGTGACCTTCAAGTTTTATTACAGTTTCAGTCAATTGTTGTAGTTTATTGTCTAAGGCATTGTATCTTTCTGCACACAATTCCACATGGGCCTCCAGGCTCTTTTTTTCAATATCGGTAGACATATCATTCTTTCGTTGGTTAACCTATGCCGTATAGTAGTGAGCCTAAGGGTAGCCATGATATGAGCCATAATGGAAATGTGCCTATCGTGCACGATTTTTTATATTTACTTATTTGGGAAAGAAATGAAATGTATATTTTTAATGGCACCATGTGGATGAAACACTGGTAGCATAAAGCGAGCAGTCTCATCAAGTCCAGTAATAATGGGTATATTTTCAAAGTCCAACAACAATCCACCAATGGCTTCTTTGCCCACAGTGAATACACTGGGATGATCTACTCTAAATTCCCATATCCATACAGCATGTTCTCCAGTGTACATGTCGCCAAACAGGTCTGACACGTCCATAAAAACTTGCTCGGGGCCTTGTATCACATGCGGTTGTGTACGCAGTCCCATTAATTGCTTGACTGTTTCCCAATTTCGTTGTTGGTTGCGCTCGTATTCATTGCCGTGTGTTGCTCTAGTCACCCCAGTGGCAGTGATATCGACTAATGTAAATCCTACTATACGATCAATTTCTTGTTGCGCGGTCATGCAAATATTTATAGGATAAGAGAAAGGGCAGAATGAATCTGCCCTTTTCATTAGAACAAGTTCTAATTAGCTTTTTAGGCCAACTGCAGTAACAGTGGTAGAACTTAGGTCAGCACCGTTAACAGTACCTAGAGCTTGAACTGCTGTTTGTAGGTCAGCAGCAGAGAAGCCAGTAGCTTCAACGACAACACGCAATTCGCCGCTGTTGTCGTTCTCAACTTGATAAGCAACGATTGTGCTTTGTGTAGAGATAGTGCGTAGCAAAGCTTCAACAGCGCCACCAACACCAGTTTGACCGCTGATGTCAACGGAACCTGTGTCTAGTTTGAAAATGCTGATGTGTTTGCCGATACCGGTAGAAACGATAGAACCAATGCCGCCACCGTGGATGCCGGTGTCAACGTGTACAACGCCGTTTGCGTCGCCATTTGTGCGTGTAAAAATTGCCATTTTAGTTTTCCTTTAAAAAATTTACGCTGTATGCGTATGTAAATATTTATGATTCGGGAGCAATATTTGATCGTTTCCAGTCTTGTTTGCCGGCAAAATTTTGTCTGCTAAACTCTAGACGATCTACCAGTTTGATTGCCCCACCATCATGCCCAATGGCTACAAATCCTTCAGGATTCATAACTTGATATCCAGTGTCAGTTTTAACAAACGTTCCCACCAGACTCTCAACTTGTTGCAGTTTACGCAATATAGCTAGCTTTAATGATATGACCTTGGTATAGATAGCCATCACACCCAGTAGGGTATTGCTGTTATCGGCCATAAAGCGTTCCTGTTGTTGTATTTTTTCAATGCGGGCTTGAGCTGCTCGGCTCTCGGGCCCACCTTTCAATTTGGCAATTTCTGCATTTTGTTTTTTAGTGTACTCTTCAAAGAATCTTTTCAAGAAAGCAATAGGCTCGCCCACCTGTTCGCCGGCACGTATGTTATTGTTAATGAAGGGTTTGATATACTGTGCAAACTCAGCATTGTGAATAATGACATCAAAATTGTTTTGTGGTATCTTGGCCAAGGTGGCACGACCAGCTTCGATGTTTTTGCTTAATGCTCGGTTTTCACCGGTGGTAAGAGTAGCACGACCTGTCAAGTCTTTGTAAGTGGCATCATCGACCCAGACATCACGAGTCGAGTTTAGGCCAGCCACACTGGCACCAAAGCTGGCCTTCATTTCAGGCAAGCTGGGACCTTCATAGGCGGTATGGAATATAATGCCCATCTTGGCTGCACCAATAGCAGCACCCAAACGACTTTCAACTGGCACAGCATAACTGATGGTGTTGGGAGTAAACACATAACATTTGTCTCCACCAACTTGGTCAACACCTAGGTCATCATGCGTAAACATCATGTCACCCTGTAGCACATTGCCAATGCCCAACTTGGGCAGATACTTGAATGCAATACGCAACTTGGCAGCTAGGCCAGGTTGTGCACTATAATAGGTGTCAATGTCTCGTGCGCTTTTTATCAGTTTGGCATCCTTGGCAAACACACTCTTGGTACCAATAAAGAATTTGCCATCAGCTGGATCGATGCCGCATATGATTGCTGGAGCACCATCCCACTTGGTTGTGACCTTGGCTGCTGGGCTACCAGTGCCGGGACTCAGCATGGCTCTTAGACTGTCAAGGTAATTAAATGCCTTGGCAGCGCCAGCATAACCTTGATTGAATATTTCATCTTCAAGATGCTCAAGGTGAACGTTCTTGCCTTCTTTGCTTTCAAGCAAGAGCCATGGTGCTGGCTGATTACGAATTTCAAATAATTTCATTGTTAGACTTTCCTCTTACGTGCTAGGTCTAGCAATCGTTTAGATTCACGAATCATGCGATTCAAATGTGCCAATTTGCGTTCAACCTGCAGGTTGCGTTTGGCATCGGCTGCACTGATGAATTTTTTACCGCCAACTGTTTGAATGTTGTTGTATCTATCGGCTGTGGGGTTTGGCTGTTGTAACGGTCCGCCGGCAACAAACCACTCTTTGCCAGGATCGCCAGTATACTGCAATACAGTTTGTCCAGCTTGCACAATGTCACCACGTTTTCTGGCTGGTGCTGCAGGTGCAGCCGCTGGTTTTGGTGCTGAAGGTGCAGCCGCTGGTTCTGGTGCTGCAGGTGCAGCCGCTGGTTCTGGTGCTGGTGCTGCAACAGGAGCATCGTCCTCGGCATCACTGTATTTTTGAGCGTAAGCTGCTGCAAGATAATTTAATGTGTCGTCGTTGTTGTTTAAATCACCGGCAAATTTAGGTAGGTTGGTAACTTTAAAAAAGTTTGTGGCCCAGCGGTAAAATCTGTTTGCATCAGGTTGAATGCCTCGTAACTTGTCGCCAGTTGATTGGCGTTGCCAATACGGTAACGCTCGCTTGGCCATGTCTTTAAATTCTGACTCAGCATTGTTATCTATAGGATTACCAGTGTTATCGGGCTCGTAGGGTCTAGCTTGGTATTGGGATTGGGGATTAAAGAATTCTTTTGCACGATCCCACCAACCACCAGCTTCATGTATTTCTGAAAATCTCATTTTATTTTCCTAATTCCTCTGGTGAATTTTGCGGTGTCTTGTGACTTGATGCTGTTTAACAGTCTACGCTCAAGTTCAAGAGCAGTGGCTGAATCATAGCTTTCTTTAAAGTAGTTGATGAGATTTATAGCACCTTGTATGACATGGCTGGCACGACTTTCGATCAGCTGCTCTTTGTCACGTGTAGTGGGCAATGTATCTAGTTCATCAAGAATACTACGGGTCTTTTTTTGCAAAATTCTCTCCGGGGTTTGATTATTTATTGGAATTTTTAAAAAAGGATTTTCAAATCAAACATCGGTGGTGTTACGCAAACTGGACTTTCTGTCGGCCAGTATTTTCTTGATATCTATGCTTTCAGACTTGGCTGTGATCTTGCCTGCAGTGGGTGCTGGCGAGTTTTTAATTTGATTCATGATATCGCTGGCCTTGGTGGTAGTGGGTTCTGCAGTCTCACCTGAGTCAGTGATACGCATGGTCTCGATGTTGTACTCTAAATCAATCTTTTGGCCAACACCGGTACTGCTACGCGATTTCATACATTGTATCTGATACTTGCCACGTTCACGCATGGCTCTGCTGGTAAAAATACCAAACACATTATCTGCTGTGTTAATCTTACTGATACCGCCTGCAATATGGCTATGGTCAAACTCGGGTTCGTCGACAGCACTACGATTCAGCTGACTGGCAGTGACTAGCAGTATGCCCATCTCCTTGGCCAAGTTACGTAGTTCTTCAGCCACGTACTTGTCCTTGATAAACTGATCGTTGGGGTTGACTTTGACGCTGACCGGCATCACCAAGTCAAGATAGTCAACCATGACAAAGTCAATGCCAATACCGGTCTGTATTTGTACTTCTTTCAAGTAAGCACGTATGTCATTGACTGTGCTCTGTGCCGGCATGCCTTTGACACGATACTTACCAAACTTTTTGCTGTGCATGGAAACCTTGAGTGCAGTGGTGTCAATGTCTTTGCGAATCTCTTTTGTGCCGGTATTGGTCAACATGGCATCGGTTCTCAAACTGGTCAGTTCCTCGCTCAACTCTAGTGATATGTAAACGCCACTCATGCCCACCTGTAGCCAATTCAAAGCCATGTTCATCATGACAAGAGATTTACCTGATCCTGATCCACCAGCAAAGATATTCAGCTCGCCTCGGCTCATGCCACCATACAAGATACGATCCATTTGCGGCCAACCTGTGCTGACTTGACCACCATTGTTGAAGTATCGGTTGATACGTGCGGCTGGATCCGCAAAGTAGTCAGTGCCCATGTCTTTGGTCAAACTGATTTGCACCGCATCCTTGATCAACTTTTCAACTGGATCAAAGTCGCCAGCTTCCAACAAATCTGCTGCCTTAAGGATAGCACGTTCAAGTTCTTGCCTGCGACTAAATGCTTCAAACTCGTCTAAGAACCAATCGCTGTGCCCTTCATTGAGTTCAGGTACTGGTTTTAATTCAATTCCACACACAGCTTGTACTTGCTCTCTAGTGGGCAAGGTCTTGTGTGCTGTGGCATGCTCTTGAAAGAACGCGGCAGCGGATCTTAGACCACGATCAAAATTTTCAGGATTGTAAATGTTCTGCACTCGAATAAAAGTGCTGGCATCATTCAGCATGATCTCCAAAAACAACTTTTGTAGATCTGCGCTGTATTCCTTAGACATATTTCTTCTTTCTTAATTCAATTTTTAATCTACTGGTTTCCACTGAATCTAATATGGTACGTAACACAAACAATTTACCATATTTGACCACAGCTTCATTTATATCTTTGCAGGTCTCGCTCCAGACTGGAAAGCTGACACTCCAGCCGTATTCAACAGCATGGTCGATCAAGGCAGCTCCGGCCCACCGCCGCCGTCCAGTACGCTCATCTACCTTGACATCAAAGTCCGGCACCACAATGACTTCACGTGCCAGATTGTCAATCAAGTTGGCCTGCCGTTCACTGCACTCACTGCCTTGTACCGATACACCATCAATGCTCATGGCATCAAACGGTCCTTCGCATACTATGACAAATTTGGCACCCGGCTGTTGTTGGTCTAGGTTAAACACAAAGTCAGGTTCATGCTCGGTGTAATACTTGGGCTTGACAGTATCCACAATTGCTCGAGCACTATATCCTATGGTGTCGCCGCGCCACACAAAAGGTATTATGACTCTATGTGATAATTTATGCTCATGGTGCGGAGTCCATAAAAATTCATATCGTTGCATGTCAATTTTGCGATCACTGACATACTTGACTGCTTCAACAAACTGTAGGGGATAGTCGACACGATTGGCCAATTCATAAAACTCTACCATGCCGTTAAAACTGGTTGCCTCAGGTGGCAGAGGTCGTGCCTGATATGTGATGTTTTCTTCAACAGCAGCTACGGGTTCGGGATTGGTTAGCTCGTAAAATTCTTTTACTCGAATCGACTCAATCACCAGCTGGCGTATGTCGTTTTCGCTGGCACCCAACCAACTCAACAATTTTCTAAATTTATAGCTGAGTGGTCGTCCGGGTTGGTAACTGGTCTTGTAGTTGCAGTTGAAACAGTGATAGCTGACACCATCCCCGTTTTGTATGATACCGCCACGATTTCTAGTGTCTGCACTTTCACCACGATGATGGCAGCAGGGTGCATTAAAGCTGACCCAACCTTTGCTGGTAGATTTACGGCGTGCCGGCAAAATACCATTTATAAAGGTCACTAGAAAGTCAGAATTCATCTAACAAGTATACTATACACACCGCACAAAGTCAAATTGAACGGTGTTTTAATTATGGGTTTTATTGCCTTATGCGCCCGGGCTGTGCAGTACCACCAGCAATGCAGCTATTCTGTCCAGTGCTTCTTGTACTGTGGTGGGTGGTGTTGAATTCCAAGAACCTGGTGTGCTGGGTGTATACGAAATGGTTCCGTTAGTGGGCACTTCTAATCCGCCATCGGTGTTGAACACCCAACGACTATCGCCTGGGTAAACCGAGCTACCAGGGAAAATGGCTATGTTACCGGTTGTGGTGGCCACAGTCATGTCAGTGGAGTTGACATTGATACCAGCACTGGTTCCACGAGTGGTAGATGGGAATGTGAGTGCACCGTCGGCTCCAAATACCCATGATCCGCCACTGGTGTTGAATACCAAGCCAGCACTGCTAGAGATACCTGTGACATTGGCCACAAAATTATCGCTGGTGATGACAATGGGGAAGCCGGTGGCATTTTCTGGCCAAGTTCCAGTTAGGGTATACACACCCGAACCCAATGCGGTGATACTGGTGATGGTGGCATTGGTAGGACCACCGTTAAAGTCAATATGGAAGTTGGTGGGAGCCGCAGTGATATCGGCTACCTTTTGCGGATCAGTAATCAACACAAACAGCGAGTTGGTCTGCACACTGGTGTCACCAGTGGCGTTCAAGGCCGCGGTCATGGTCCAACCCACATTGGTATTGGTTATGGTACTGGCATTTGGTAGAGTAATATTGCCATCTGAATCAAGATACAACTGAGCTGAACCATTGGTCAGCTGATTGGTGGCTGGTGCCACGTTAGATATCAATGTAGTAACCAGGGCGGGAATATTAGCAGTAATGCCAGCAACCTGTGCTTGGCTGGCCATGAGCCAACCGCCTGGAGTGGCAGCATCTTGTACTCGCAACGACATTAGATCACTGTCAACCACTACTTCGCCAATGGGGCCGGTGTAGGCTGATGCCACCGCGGTGTTGCCGCGTTTGAGCAGCACTTGTTGAATTATTAAATGGTTACTTACGGTCATATGGTGCCTGCATCAATGGTGTATACTGTGGTATCTTTTACGTTTGCAGTAGAATAATAAGCTGGTAGCACTTCTACTTCTAGTGGAACTCCGTAGTTGGCATCGGTGTACATGGGACGCTCGGTGTTGTTGCTGGAGTTAATGATCTTGAATGTGATTTGATAAAATCTCAAATCTAAAATATCCAAGGTGGTTCTTGGTATTGTGAAATAGCCAGCACCGTGAATGATGTCGCTCCAGACCACTGGAAAAGTTTCTATAGTACTTTCAATGGTGGAATCTTGTATGGCAGCTTCCACTCTAAAATTGGTGACGTTCAAGGGTTTTTGATCTTGGTTTCTCACGCTTACTACTATAGGATTGTCAATTCCTTGGTATATTTTTATGGGGCGTACATACACAGCTCTGTTCCTTACGGTGTAGATTCCAGTGTCCAAAATTTGAATGTCCACTGTTTGGTTATATAAATAAGTTTGGATGGAAATCATTATAACCTATTTATCCTATTGACTGTGCAAGAACAAGACATAAAAAAACTGCTGGATCAATACCCCTTTATTAGCTACCTAACATATGGCGGTAATGACTATATTGGCATCATACAAAACGTAGACGATATCATTACCACCATCTACGACTATGGCGTACTCAAGACCGAAGAGCAAAAATTAAGATTTTTGGCCCTGGGCGATCAATGGTGGTGGGAAAGCAATCGTCTTATTCCCATCAATGTGTTTTTAAAAGCCGACTGGGCCGAGTTTAGAATCTCGTTAAAAACCATGAACAGTCGAGATGTAAAAATACAGTTTGGCCCGCACGTGAGTCTTAAAGAAATTGCTGCCAAACGAACCAAACGCAGATCAATAACTCTAGTTAGAAAGATCGCTTAACAGATTCATGTGCACCACCACTAGGTGTGCATAGGCCACGCCGTGAGCCTTTTTAAAATAATACACATCATCACTGGGTCTGTCCCACACAGTCTTGGCCACTGTGCTCCAAGTTTCCCCGATTAAATAACGCTTGGCTGGTCGCATCACAGCCAAGAACATGGCCATTCTAGGTATGCTGTTTACAGCTTCGGGCATGCGAATCAAGGTGTCGTAGTGGTTACCAATGTGTATGACCTGTTGGCAAAACTCTGGTTCATATAGCCTATCCCAAGCTGGTTCACGCCGCATCAGCTCTTCAAGATGCTGCTCGTTTTTGACTTGACTGTACACACCCACATTGAGAAAATCCAACTTGATGTAGCCGCGATCTTCAGCTTCACGATAGTCAATGGTGGATGTACGACTCACGGGATTGTGTGGAATGTCAGTGAAATAAACCCCAGTATTATGACGAGTCATTTCGCCATTGCGTACAATGACCGCATCTGTGTGTGGCACAAGGTTTAATATCTGTTGTCGATCACCAAAGTCGATATCAATGTCACTGCGAAATTTCATAGGTATTGTGCCCAACGTAAAGCAAATAGTGTGGCATACGAGTCATTGACACCGTAGAATCTAAAACGCACCTCCTGCGATTTGGGTATAAACGACCAATCGTAGTCCTGATCAGGTACCATGCCCTGTTCCTTGCACCATCTACTGATCTCAGCACCCAAGGTGGCACGCCAACCCAAGATGCCCATACCATCGGGACGCACCTGATCCAGTTTCAATGTCATGCTGATCATAAACCGGCTGCCTGCAGTATTTCTTTGACCCAGTCAACATCTGCGGCATAGTGATGGAAACGATCAAACCAATAAGCAGGATCAATTTGTGGTAGTATCAACTCGGATTGATCTGCACTAAGCTGTTCGAGGAATTCAATTCCACTAGTGCAGTTATAACACACCCACGGACTAATTCGTCCTGTGGAGATATGGTGTATAACACGATTGGTATTGCCGTAGCGAAAATAATCGTTAAAGCCATTCTTAAGTTCTGGATGATGGTCTGCATAGTTTTGCATCTCCTTTAGGGCACGTTCAAGTGCATCTTGCACTGGTTCTCGTCGTATGTAGTCGGCAAGCCATTCTGAATAATAGCTGTCACGGCACCACTGATCCAATTTCTTGTTGTTCTTGAGCAACCAATTACAATAGTCTCGAGCATTGACAGCACGTACATCCACCATGTACCTGCCAAATCGCACAAACGCTGTGTAATAGGAACTGGCTGCAAAATCAGCATAGGTCTTGCTCTTGGTTGATCCCTGTGTCAGCTCGTAAAAACGTAGATAACTTTGGAATCCAATTTGAACACCAACTTCTTTTTCCTGTTGCCAACGACGTTTGCTTTCGCACTGATGCGCTGCCAAAGTGGATTCTTTGGCAAATGTGCGCTCGCAGTAGCGACACTTATAGTTCGGCTTTGATTCGCTTGTCGTCCCAGCCGAATTCTCTAGCCAGATTTTTAAGATCGTCTCGGGTGTTGATTTGTTCAAGTAATTCAATCTCGTTGGGTCTCAAATTGGGGTACAGTTCAGTCAAGAACTTTTTTGCCTTGTTGTCGCCTTCTTTCTTTTTGCCAGCCAACCAGTAATGCCGTTGCAGTCCCAGGCCCGGGCTGGCAGTTGTACACACCAACCACTGCAGTTTTTTGTGTTGCGAAGTACTTATATCAAAAAAGTTCTTGTTTACACGTTCGTTAGTGGCACGTAGATACCACTCTTGCATGGCTGGATCACCATCTACTGATGCACTATAACGCAACATCAAGTAAGGACTAAACTTCTTACGTTCCTCGTCAGTGAGACTGTCGTAAAAGCCCACATCCTTGCGATCCAGAGCCGCTGTTTCACTTTTGACTGTTAATTTATCACTCATCGCTGGGTGTCAATCCGTTGCTGTGTCGATCGTTAGGAGTATCAACATCTTGGAACAGGCGTTTTTCTTGCTGTGTTAATTCTTTAAATGTCTTACGAGGATTGCTACATAACACGCATTTTGGATCACCGCAATTCATGGCATGATGTTTGGCAAACTTGTGTGGCTCTTTCACAGTCATACCATGCTCTTTTGCAATCTTGGTCTGCTTCTTGACAGCGTTTTCGTCTTTTTGCAGACGTTTAGAGTGCTTGAATTTGTCTTGTTCAGTGCTCATGATTACTCCTATACTGGATGATGTTCGACATTGTTTTCTTGTTCTAACAAACGATAAAACATTATAACACGTTCCAGCTCTTCACGCAAGCCTTCATGTTCAAGTGCCATACGACGAATGTCGCCCCAGAGTTTATCTTCTTTCAAGTGGTCGTACAATGGGCGACCATCACGGGTTCTAGCGTCCCAACCGATTGCGACTCGGGTACTGGGATCACTGCCTTGCTCACGTGCATAGGTTACATCGCCCACACGTTCGTACACGTATATTGCACCATGTTTAAGATTGCCCATATCACCACGCCTTGCTGAAATCTACCACTTCACTGACCCTGCTGATTTCTTTCACACAATACACACACAGGCTGCCTGGTGTGTTGGCCTCAAGTGGTATGGCCAACATCTGCCCGGGCTTGAGTTTGGGGAAATACCATTTGACATCTTGATAGATGTCCAATATTTCGATGGGGAAGAACTCGGGTTTGAAACTGCTGATAGGGTTAAATGCAAATGCACTAAATCCACGATCGTTTATGCTGGTAAACGGCACAACCTCCAAGTCACCTAGATCTTTCTCGCCAATCAGGATCTGCCAGTCCACTGGCATTTTGATGGTGTGTTCGCCAATCTTTAACACCAAGGCCGGACTGTTAAAACTTTCCAAAAAGATCAAGGGAATGTAAAAGTAATCGGGTTCCTTGGGGTTACTGTTGTCCAGTACACAAAAGCGCATGTCCTCGACTTCATCGGGGATCTCGCTCATTTCATATGCTGTATTGTTGTCTAAAATTAATATACGCATTTATTGCCACTCCACTTTCTCAATTGTGAAAGGGTAGCTGGCCTCCTTGTAAAAACTTTTTCTTTTGGTCAAGTGACGTTTGGCAAACTTGCAGGTGCTGGTTATGTCCCAGATTTGTACAAAGTCCTTGTCTTCCGCTTTTCTAATACCTCGCCCAATACTTTGTATAACTCGTGTAAAGCTCTTTCCGGGTTCCACAAGAACCAAATTAAAAATACGTGGGATATTAATACCCACAGCGGCAACGCCATAAGTCGCCACAATAATTTTGTCACTACTGATTGCCACTTCGTCATATTCGGCCTTTCGGTCGGCGGCCTTGGTGCCACCAGAAACAAAAACTGCTCGGTCACCCAAATACGATGTCAGCAGTTTGCCACTGGCAATTCGGTCTACCAAGACCAAGGTGTTACCATTTTCGTTTACACGCAGAATCATACCGGCCAAATGCGCCACACGGGCATCGGTCTCGACTAGATATTTTAGTTCAGTTTGGTAGTTGTTGTATTCCACATGATCCACCAATTGCAAGATGTTGACATGGCAGTTGGCCAAGTGACCAGCATCCTGTAGATCCTTGGCTGCAAGGCGTCCCACAATGGTACCCAGACTACAAAAGATAGCATGGTATGCATAATCTTCTTTGGGTATGGTTCCAGTCAGACCCCAACGTATGGGTATACGTGCCATGACACCGGTCAGCAGAGTTTTCAGTGCATCGGCCTTGGCCATGTGTACTTCGTCCACAATCACACACACCACATCTTGCAAGAATTCGCCAATTGTGATATCGGCATCATGACTCTGTGATTGTTTGAGCAAGATGTTGAGACTTTGCCAAGTGCATATGGTGTGTGTGCGACCAAACTCTTTACGATCGCCAAAATATACACCAGTATCCAGTCCCATGTTTTTGTAGTCGGCTTCGGTTTGTGTCACTAGACTCTTGTTGGGCACAATGACCAAGCTACGACCATGCGGTTCCACACTTGCGCTAAGAGCCGCGGTCATGAGAGTTTTGCCAGCACCAGTGGCAATTTCCTGCAGGCTTTGTGGATTGCTTAGAAAGTTATTGATCAACTCAACTTGGTAATCACGTATCATGATGGGCTGGCCCGCACGAGGATGCCCGGGAGGCCAAACACGATCAGCAAATGTGTTTTCATCTACAGGATCAAATGTGTAATTGGTCTTGTAGTTGCGTTGATCATCAATGTCAATGTCGTAGCCGGCATTGTCTAGATAGGTCAAGATCTCGGGCAAGAGATTTATGTAGGTGCTACCACTCAGCTGAAAGTATGATACTTTGCCGTCCCAGCGTCCTAGTCGCACACTGGGTTGATATCTAGCTCCAGGAATTTCAAATTTGAATTTGTTAACTAGATTTTTACGATCGACTAGTTCAAGTCCTTCAATTTTTACATTCACTTCATCACGTATTACAAGATTAGCCTGCAATTGTTTTAGCCCCACCGAATGTGGATCCGGTATAATAAATTACTTTTTCAGCTTGCTGAAGCATGTGTTGTTTCTCCGATCCGTGTAGCATGGCATGAGTACTTATCAGTAATGGAATACGATGTTCCCATGTGCGCTTTAATTTATTTAAGTATACACACCTTGCACCTGCAAAGTCAATGGTTTTTGTAAATTTTTTATCCGTGGTGTCGTAGAAATCCTTGGGAGCAAACATGGCCCGAGCAGTATCTCTTAGCCGATTGCTGGCATCGGGTTCGTAGATGTATATTGGCCAACGTCGAGTCAGTGTAGCATATTCTACCATGGTTTCTAACATGACTGCACCATCATCGTAGGGATCGTGTCGTGTCCAGTGGCCATGGAAATTTTGAATCAAGTCCACAGTGATGGGTCGATGTTGCTGTTCTAGACTCTGCAGAATTGATGGGTGTACTGTATAGCCCAACAAGGCCGAATTGTCCACAAGACTCAGCAGGTTATCGGCATGCACGCCACCCAAATTATCTTCTATGTATTGATACAACGATGATTCTGCATTGGTGATGGTGATGCCTTGGTCGGTAGGCTCTAACTGTATGCGGTATTCGGTCTGTTCGCACTCGGTAATCAATTTCATGAGTTGACTGACCTCAGGGGCAATTTCAAATTGATTCGCTTGCCCAAATGCAACAGCCCAACTCACATTGTATTCAGATAAATCCAGTATCCAAAGTTTGTCATCACGATCGAATTTGAACCGGCCCTGGCTCATTTTGGCGTCGGCTGTGATTGCAGTAATTAGATTTTTCTCATAGGCAAATTTCAGCACAAGATTGCCGTTATCAATATAAATGCGGCGGCTGCGATCTACCGTGCGTAGTGGTAGTCTAAATTTTGGATTTGTGATATGATCAGACACATCTAGGCCGTATGCCAGTAGTTGTCTCCGGTATTTGATCACTATTTTGTGCGCCAGTTCACCCTGTCGATCAGTCAAGGGTTTACCATTCAAGGCCTGTACTGCTAGGCTTTCGGTCACATTGACATCGTAACGAGCCAATCGTATTTCAGTGCCTGCAGGAACTGCTACATTGAGCTTTACTGTAAAACCAGCAATTAACTCAAGGTAATCCTCAATGAATGGCAAAGATTTTAAAGACATGAAGTTGGCACACTTACTTACCGTTTTCTCGAAGTTGTTTAGATAACAAGGTCAATTGCTCGATCATGTTATCACACCCACATTGGTTCATGCTTAATCTTGTGTGACCAATTTGTAGCACAATGCGCTGTGCACCGATGCCAAGGAAGTAACAGACTTTGTCATCGTCTTCTTCCTTGGATTTGGTCTGGGCTTGATCGATAAAGGGTGTGGTTTCAGGCATGTGGATCTCGGATCGATCAAAAAAGTTAAACATGGTTGTACTCTACTAGATGGTATTGACTATAGGGATACTGCGTCTGCAACCACTCCAGCATGCCGGGTTCGTTGGGTATGACCACCGAGTGGTATTTGTTTGTTATGTATCTCATTTGTGCACATTTACGGAACTTTTAAAAAGTCCGCCCAAGATGACCATGGCGGCCCAAGTCTCTAATGTGTAAGGAATGGCCAATGCCGGAAACAGAGTGTTCAAGGCCCACACAGTCAAGAAAGGTCCAATAACGATCAGTGCCAAGATCACAACTGCAAAAATAACAACTTTCATGATACGTCCTTTACGCCAATGCCAACAAAATAACTATAAATGCCAGGACAGGATGTCCCGCGAACAATGCAAACAATGCAAATACGGTACCGTAAAACATCCTATCGTCCATGTCAAGCAGCCTTCATACATGTAGTAGCAGCCATCACTTTCCATTTCAACGGAAAGCTCTTACGCAAGTCTGCAATCTTGAGAGCCATACGCAGACTCATTTCACGCAAACGATTTTGGTTGTCGCTCATGAAATCAATGATCTCGTCTTGCACACACTTCTCAAAATCGTAGCCGTTAAACAACTCACCGTCTTCGGCAATTTGTTTGATACGCAACACCTTGTCACGCATGGTGTCAAGTGTCAGGTCAAGATAGTGACAGCGTGACTGCAGTGCATCCAAGTGATCACGCAATTTCTGCGATTTCATTTGATCAAACTTCAAGTTGGTAATAAAGATTACCGAGCCCTTGAACTCAAATTGATCTGGGATGCCTTCGCGACGCAGAGCCGAGCTCTCGCTCAACCAAGAAATTTTGCGTTTCTTGCCTGAGTCCAGTGCACCTTTTAACAAGTTCAAGCACACATCATCCAGCAAGATGCTGTCGCAGTCGTCAAACACCAACACACAATTGGCATCGCTGTACTTGTACAGGGCTTGGTACAAGCCGATGGGAGTAGCCGAACCTTTGACCACTTCAGCACGAAGTTTGCGTCCAGCAATGGTGTCAAACAAGGTGGCTTTTTCAATTTCCAACTCAACACCAAAGCTCTTGCCGACACCGGGTGGGCCCGACACAATCATGGCGCGGATGTCGCCTGTGGTGGCAGCTTGAGTCATCTCGGTCAAGATCTCAAAACGTTCACGGATACGAGCCATAACTTGCTCGTCAGTTTCAATATTTGTCATTTCAGTCACTTTTGGTTTAGTGTCAGTCGCTGTACCTTCAGCAACAAATTCATATGCGGCCACACCGTCTACATTGATGCGAATCTCTTCGGGCATGCCAGGGAATTGTCCGGTGTTGCGAACTGTAACAAATTGTTTCTTAGCAGTACGCTGAAACTGTTGCACCAATTCAAACACCATGTTGTCGGCGGGTTGATTACGGTATGTACCTTTTTTAATACGTACTGTTGCCTGGGACATTCTAGACTCCTTGTTGCTAAACATGTATGTATTATAGCGGGTTTTTACGGTGTTGTCAAGCCCAAAAAGCCAGATTTTTTGTTGTTTTTTTACAACATTTTGGGTCAGCTGGCGTACCAAATTTGTGTAAACCCTTCTTGTTCAGTGGGCATTTCGAAACTGGCCAACATACCTTCGATAATAGAATCGGGAATTTCTTTTCCTGGACGACTTGTTAATCGACGCTGTAATTCGATTCTGTCGGGAGTTTCAAATACTATGGCAACGTGTTCATAATCGGGTAACATTCCAAACTTACGAGCTCGGCTTGCCACAGTGGTACTGGTTTGATCCCATATAATGTCTCGTTGCATTTCACGGGCTACACCAACTTCTTGTGCCATTAACTCTACAGCCCGGGGCATGAATTCTGCGAATACTTGGCTGTAGGTTTTACCCACTTCTTGAGCATAAGCATCCACAAACTTGTCAGTATTAATATATGCACAGGTCATAGTCCAATCTTGATTGTTGACCCAAGTGGTTTTACCACTAGCAGGAACTCCAACAAGTTGATAACATTTGGGCATATCACTTCCAGTCGTCGGTGTTGCTTAATCTTTCAATTTCATCGGCAGCTTCTTCTAACAAGTCTGCTATACGATCGCGGGCACCTTCCTCGACACTACGACGTCCAGGAATTTGCCTGCGAATTTCAGCCCGCTTTCTCAAACGGAACACTAGACTTTGTTCGCTTACTGGTAGATGACTTTCGTCTTTGTTGTTCATGTTGGTATTGTAACACAGGTCACGACCTGTGTCAAGCCTAGATCTCCCGATTTGGGTGTGTGGGATATCGTCTAGTGAGCCAGTCTAGATTGTCTCGTTTGGGGTTGGGTTCATACCATCCGCGGCGTCCGTAAATGTTTAGGATGCTAGCAAAGTATTCTTCAAACATGGGAGCCACTTTGTCAAACAAAAAGTTACTGCCCCATTCGCGACAGTTCAAGGGATTGATACGTCCGGCATTACGAGCAGCCCAAGTTATTTGTTCGAATGTTCTGCAACGATATCCGGTAACACCATGTAGATTCAATTCACCAAAGCAGGCCCAGTCAGTGCTGATCACAGGAGTCCCACTCAGCATGGCTTCAATTTGAACTCCACCAAACGGCTCACCGTACTGTGTCATGACAAACTGTGCTCGTGCACGACTCATGAGCCGGCGTCGTGTTTCTACATCAGCATAGCCCACCAATTCCACATGGTCTGGCACCTTTTGATAACCCATGTCAGCAATGCTGCCTTGTCCGGCAATTTTTAAACGAGCACCAATTTCGGCTGTGGCCTGTATGGCAATGTGTGTGCCCTTGTGTTCACCAACACGACCTAGATACAAGAAATAGTCGTCTTTTTCTTCACTGTAGTCAAAATCGCGGGCATCAAAATAATTGGGAATAACTGCATCATACCAGCTGAACTTGCCAGGACCTTTGACAGCATCCATACCAAACCATGCGGCCATGATGCTTTGACTTTCAAACACTCGATAGGGTGCAAACACGCCGCCAGGATAACCAATACCGGGTTCAACCACCAGCATATCGGGATGTGCATCAGCAATGGCTTTGTGACCCCAACCCCAAAAGCACAATAAAAAATCATTGGGCTGTTTACGCAGTCCCACCTCACGTATGGCATTGTCGTAGAAGTATCGGTAAGCACTGTCGTTGAGATCGTACTTGAAGGTATTGGCACGCCAGTCATGGTCACCGTAGGCAGCATCTAGTACTGCATCATTAGTGACTGCAACATTTTCATCACAGGCCACTGTACTACGATCATGTCCGTAGTGAATAATGGTATGGCCACGGCCTTGCATCATGTCACAGAATTTGACCACCTTCTGTGTAAAAGCACAGGCCACATAGTCTTTGTTTGAAATGGTGTGTGGTACACCTAATACGTGAAATCTCATACGGGTGGTTGAAAAATTGGTGTAATGTATCTATTGTGTGTTAGGCTGTACGAACCCACTGGATAGCGATGATGATAGTGCCATCCCGGGTAGCCAGATCTACCACCTAAGGTATTACTGACTTCAGCCCAAACTGGATTGCCGGATGCTATCCAAGCTTCGTGATCAAATCGATAAAGATTTTTATCTATGGTATAACCTGTGTACTCGCTGACCGAGCCCATGACATAGCTGTCGGGATGTGGCAAAGGTTTTAATCGTTTGATGTAACTGGTACGTGCCCACCAAAAACCACCGCTGTAGTGTGGCCAGTCTCGAGTTTTCAAATCGGCGCCCATAAACGGAACATCAATATAATTGGTACCACAAGTTTCATAACCTTGATCCAACAGCTGAACATTTTCTTGCCACTGATCAATGGTCCAATACTCCATGTATTCACGCCAGTCATGAATGCCTTGGTGCCCTTTATGTGTGATGCCTTTAAGGTGAAAATACATGATGTATTCTTCTTGTTCGGTACGATCAGCAATGTCTTTGACCAGCATCAGAGCCGGGTATTCCATTAGGTCGCTACGGTCTGATGTATGACACAATCTGACATTAGAGTAACCCGACAGCGACTGTGCCAGTGTAAGAAATTTGGTGATGTCACCATTCAGGCTGACATAGATATCAGCTCTAGTGCCCAGCTCAGTGGCCATTAATCGTTGCAGTTGTGCAACACTTTGTTCTTCGCTGCCGGGCAAATCGCAGCATTGGTAAACAACATTGAGTTTGGTCATATGGAGTATCTTTATAATAATGATTTAAGTTGTGTCATGGCATGATCAACATCAAATCGCCGCACACATTCGTTGTCCTGGCGAGCACATTTGTACCCCAATAGTGGCGCAGGCAATGTTTCAACACAGCCGTAACATTCAATGTTGCTGGCAATGTTGATATGCCGGGCTTGACGATATCGAGGTTCGCGATATTCGGCACGTACTGCAGTGAAAAATCCCAATATTGGAGTTTCAGTACAAGCAGCCACATGCAGTAGGCCGGCATCTACACCAACAAAAGCACTGGCGCGATCTATCAAGGCCAAATTTTGATGTACTGTTAATTTATTGACCAAGTTGACCAATTTACCAGGAATGTCTCTAACAAAATAGTCAGTGCCGTGTCCCACCAACACAATGGCATGATCCAATTCTTTAAGTATACGAAGAATCAATTCCTTGTAAAATTCCATTGGCAGATTACGATTGGGACCGTGATACTTACGCAGATGCAATACAACGAACCGGTCCGACAACTTTAAGTTGTCAATGAACTCGCGGTCAGTGTGATCAGCAAACATTTCAGGTTTCAGATCTTCAACAGCAACATTGGCTCGTTCGGCATAGGCCTCAATTGGATGCAGCTTGGGTTTTAATTCGTAGGCTTGATCCAGGTTAATCACTAGATCAAACAGGGCAGGATCAACCTTAGTGGCAGCAGTGGCATAGGGGCTACGATCAAACACCAGTGGGTTTTCAGTCGAGACCACTATTTCACAGTCAGGCTGATACTTGTTGTACAAGGCTCTAACGATCCCGGTGGACAATATGACATCGCCCAAGGCCTGTTGGCGTACTACCAAAATCTTCATGTGGACTCTACGCTGACTCGAGGGAAGTAACGCAAGAATCGATCATGTTCGATACGACCACGTTCGGCCAGTATGCGATCGCGTATCTCGTTATAGAAGTTCCAAGCTAAGGGTATGAACAAGATTGGCTGTGACTCAGGAATGGTCTTTAACACATCGATACCAACTACGGGCACATGAAGTCCCGGGCTTACAAGACCCTGCTTCATGGGATTGTCATCAATGATCATGTCAGGGCTAATTTTGACAAAATTCAGCAAGGTATTGCCTTTGGCCGCAGCACCATATCCGATTATTTTATAATTGCGTTCATGGAACAACTCAAAATGCATTCGGGTGCGGAACGCTGTTTCGTTTACAGTACGACTCCAACTGCGATAAGTTTCTATGTTGTACAAGCCGCTTAGTTTTTCCAATTGCACCTTGTTGTCAATTCGGCTGGGGTAGCTTTGGTTTACGCCCAACACAAACACATAGCTGGTGCCGTGTATGGGTGTTTTTTGTACATCCACTAGATTGAATCCAGTACGAGCACACAGTCTACGCATACTTTCGATATTGTAGAAGTTGACGTGTTCATGATAGATGGTGTCAAATTCGTTGTTCAATACCATGTCCGATTGGCTGGTTTGAATAAAGAACAAGCCGTCAGGATTGATAATTTTACGTAGCGCAGTCAAGTAGCCCACTGGATCGGGCACATGAGCAAAACTGTTTTGTGCCACCACAAGATCCATCTGACCATGCTGAGCCATAAACCGATCAGCTGAATCAGCATTAAAGAAGTCACACATGATGGTGTGCTCTTGACTACTGGTGGGGTAGAGATTTTCAGCAGGGTCAATACCGTAGGTGTCTAGTCCCAACTGTTTGAAGTAGTGCAACTGTGTGCCGTCGTTGCAACCAATGTCCAGCACTCGACTGGGAGCGTCGTGAAAGTATTCACGTGCAAAGGTGGCAAACCACTCCATGTATTGGTGTTGAGTACGACTGGTACCGCTCACATACAAATAGTGTGTGTAAATCAAGCCAGGATCCACAGCATGTGTCAATTGCAAATGGCAGCAGTCATGACACACATTTACCGCCAAGGGATAGAACGATTCGGGGTCGGTGGCGGTGGCCAAAAAATTATTGGCCAAGGGTTGATCGTTAAGGTCTAAGACCAATTCCAAATGATTGCCACCACAGGCCAAACATTCAGTCAAGTGTTTTGCTCCAGCAATATCTGTCATGTCAATTCCTAATAGGGGCACCGTTGGGGGCAATGTTACCAGTCACACCCATTACGTCTCGGTTAATGACCTTGTTGGCATCTAAAAATTTATACAGGCAGTGCTCGATGTCGGCATAACCGCCAGCGGCCAAACGCTCGTACATGTATTGCAAACTGTTTTCGTAGGCTTGGATGACTTCTTCGTTGAGTGTAGTGGGCCAAGACCAAAGACGACACATGTACTGTGCTTCAACCAGGGTCACCGAGTACGGAAACTGACTGGACTGTTTGTGACCAATCACCATGCTGTGTTGATTCTTGTAGTCATCATAGAAGCCGATATCAAAACGCTCGTCCAAGATGTATCTGCCGCTGACCTTGAACACACGCTGAAACTCGCCCAGCATGTCAACATCACGTGTCAATTTCTTAAGTGCGTTACCAAAACACATGACTTCGGTCACATTCTTGACCACGTCCCAGTTATCGGTACTGTTGTACAAGCCAACCACGTCGGGGTCGGTGGTGAAGTCAATCACGTGATCAACTTGAGCAGTCAAGGTTTCGGCTTGACTGGCTGTCAGTGACACTCCGGAAATTTCTAATAAGAAAATCTTACAACCTGGGATGCGCTCACGCACACTGGCAATGGTGTCCAGTGTTTGTGCTAGTCGTTGTTCTGAACTGTAAACACCAAACTTGGTGTTAATTGCGCTGGTAATGATTACCGCATATTGATTTACTTGCTGAGCCAACGTGTGTTCTCCAAGGTCCATTTTGTCATTTCTGTGATGCGATCACTCAACTTAATTTTTGGTTCCCAACCCAGGCTCTTTAACAAGCCACCATCAAGTGCATAACGCAAGTCATGTCCCGGGCGGCTGCCATGGAAGTCAACCATTTCATAGTTCAACACTTTGTCTTGTGCCTTGGCAATCATTTGAGCCAGGGTCAAGTTGTCAATTTCTTCAGTGCCCACCAAGTTGAATTTGGGGCAACGAGCATGACCATAGTCGCCATGATGTTTGTAATCTTTAAGTCCCAAGATAAACATCAAGCCTTCGGCTACATCTCGTGCATGAATGTACATGCGTGTGCCAGCATGGCGACGTGTGGGATCTGCGTGAATGTAGACTTTTTCTCCGTCTCGGGCACGTTGAATCACCATGGGAATAAACTTCTCAGGGTGCTGGCGTTCGCCAAACACATTCATGGTATGAGTGACCACAATGGGCATTTTGTAAGTATTCTCATATGCCACACAGAATTCTTCAGCTGCCGCCTTTGAAGCTGAATACGGATTAGTTGAGTTGTATCTATCATATTCTTTATAGCTCACTCCGGGTGGTGCAACACCAAAAATTTCATCAGTTGAAAAATAAACAAAACGCTCTAGATTAGGCAAGTGTTTACGTGCATAGTCCAGCATGTTGACAGTGCCCACGGTGTTGTCTAACACAAATTCCATGGGGTATGTGATGCTACGATCCACGTGACTGCTGGCACCCAAATGCAACACGATGTCAATGGGACCAATGTCCTTGACAATCATTTCATTTAGTTCGGCCTTGAAGTCATGGAACACAATACGCAGACGTCCAGCAACGTCAACGGGATCATGCTCTTGTAGCATGTCGTGCAAGCGATTAAGGTTACCGGAAATGTCTAGTCGATCTAGACACACAATATTCCAGTCGGTGTCGGACAAGATTTTGTCGACCACATGGTGTGCAATAAAACCGGCACCACCGGTGATTAGTACGTTTTTGCTCATTGAAAATCTCAGTTGTATGTGTGTGTATTTAAGTATCTTGTGCAGGTGCCCAAGAATTTAACTATCATGCAGCCGATTTGTTTGATTCCAAGTACTCTTTGATCACACGTAACGCTTTGCGACTGGTGTCGTATACATATTCTTTGGTTTCGTCTTCGGTAGTGACCACCAGAATAAAACCATTTGCGGCCTTGCGGATTTCGATTGATTCAAACATGCAGATTCCTTATAGTATAGTGCAGTACTATAGTATACTGTATCTAGTGTTAGCGGTCAACCTATTATTTTAACTGTTTTACCATACGCACAAATTCAGGCACATACCCGTTGGCTTTGGCTATGTCCCGAATTCGTGTGTTATCAACGTGCAACATGCTGCCAGCACGAGTGCACTTGTTGCGGCGTGCAGAAACTTCAAAAAATTGATGCAACTGGGCATACAACCCACGTCCTTGATATTGATTGTGTACATTAGTAAAAACAATCCAGGCCAAATCACTGTCAAATCTAAAGGTTATACTGGCTGCAATGGTGTCGCCATACTTGATATAGATTGTGGGATTGTTAGTAAACGGTACGGTACTGCCAATAGGCGCATGCCCGGCATCCAGCAGGTCGGCATACTGTCTCAATACTGTAGTATATAATGTGGGCACATCTTTGATACTACTGGTGTACCAAGCAGTATAGGTATCGCCCAATTTATCAGTCCCAGTTTTAATTTGAAAGTGAGTAATTTCAGTCACGGCGTGAGCGTCCTAATACAGGTAAAAATATAACACAGGGATCAAACTCCCACCACCGACCACTGGTGCCGCGGCCAAAATCAAAATTGGCTGGTCTAGCATGATGATTGTTGTGCCAGCCTTGACCCCAGCCCAAATAGCCCAATACAAAATTATTTTGGCTATGATCTCGAGTGTCGAAGTTTCTATAACCAATCAAGGCCTTGACATGTCCAAACACATTGACAGCATTGTCCTGCAATAGTCCAACCATGCCGGGAATGAAACACATGCTCATGGCCAAACGCCAATCGTACAGGGCAATCACGGCCGGTGTCAACCACAATATCTCGTAGCAGTACTTGTGAAAGAACACAAAATTGGGTTTCTTGAGTAAGTCAACTGCATATTTCAAATTGACCACATTGAATGTGTCACTGTTGATCCAGCCCATGAAGGCTTGCCATCGGCTGTAGGCCACTGGGCTATGATAATCTTTTGCAGTATCAGCGTGGGGGTGATGATATCCTCGATGTAGTGCTACCCAAAAAATACAAGAACCCTGACCCGACAAGGTGGCAAAGAATAGTATGATGTTTTCTTTCCAAGTGGGTATCACATGTGTTTTGTGACTAAAAATTCTATGATAACCCACAGCAATACCCAGTCCCGAAATCAAGCACCACATGATCAATGATGACCATAGGTATACCAAGGGTATGATGCCTATAGCAAACAACACCGTGGTCACCAGGCCCATGGTCAGCAAAGGTACCACGCCAAACCACATGCCGCGATTGACATTAAATCTATTAAAAAACATTATATGTTGCCCCCAATTGGTAATACTGTGCGGAATTCTTGTTTTAAAAAACTGCATCGCACAATACTGTCTGTGGGCAGCAGGCTACGCTTAAACAATAACTCCCAATCTCGATTGTAATAAGTTTTGTATTTAGCTGGTACCATGTACTCGTCAACATAGTGATAACGATTGCTGTTGTATTCACTCCAGTACAGTCTACGTAGAATACGTGCATGGTCAGCATTGACCAAAGAATACACCTTTAATCTACCCTGTGCTTCTTGCATGGCAATAATGACATCCAAGATGTCTTTGAGTAGTGCATTGTTGCCATTGGATCTTGCCAGGGTATAGTACCAGCTGGGCTCATCGACACTGGTATAGTAACACACAAATGCATGCACGATACCCGCTTCGTCTATAGCACCATAGGCACCAAAGTTATTGAGATCACCAATATAGGCATTGCAAAATCTGTCGAATGTGGCATGAGCAAAAGTTTCGGGGTCAGTGTCCCACGTCTGTTGGTTTACCTCGGCACCCATGTATTTTTCATTGAAAAACAAATCGCGCACACCTGCACGATGTTCTTCGGTGAGCTTAACTATGTTCATGATCAATTCCCAATTGTTTGTATAATTCAGTTAAAGGTATGCCGTCAAGACTGGATTCTAATCTACGCACATGAGTTTGGTTCAGCGTATTGTAGGTTTCTTCATTGAATCCCAGCAATTTTTCGTAGCCGGTGGTCTTGGCCTTGCGTATCAAGTTGGGCATGTACTGATACAGCACTGAATTTTTAGTGCTCACGCTGCCCAGCTTGTAATTGAATCTTTCACGGACCATGCTGGCTATTGTGGGATGACGTAGATAATACACCATCATTTCAGGAGTATAGCTGAACCACTCGTTTACCAGTGGCAAATTGTATTTGAGGCTAAAGCGCATGGCGCTGGCATCTTCGTTTTCGCGAATCACATAGTACCAATAACTGTCGCCGTTGGCAGGTACTTGTCGACGCAACAGCATCTCACCACCCATCACAGCCGGTAGGCCCATTTTTTTAATTTGGTTGTAGACTGTGAGATAAGCCATCTGACGACAAGCAATCTCACCAGCAAATTCGGCTGCGGCGCCACTGCGGTAAAATTCTCGAATGTTGACGTCGGCTACTTCGAGCTCGAGATCTAGTTGTTCGCACACCAACCGTGCATTGATATAGTCAATGTTGTTGTAGCGATTTTCAAATCGTATGAATACTGCACGAGGTCGAACACCAATTTTGAGAAATGCACGTAGCACTATCTCACTGTCAGTCCCGCCCGAAAACATGACCACAAAATCTTTGCCAAATTGATCACGCACAGCTTCGGCAGTACGATATTGTTCATTCAGCCAGTTGCTGGTACGTAGTTGGTCTGGGTCAACTGTACCCACTGCCACACGATAACGATCAGTGGGCCATTCTCTAGTGCCGTAAAGTCTATCTTCGATCCAGTATTTTAAATGATTGCCTAGGGTAAATTCCATGTCAAATCATTTTCTTAGATCAAAACCATCAGATCCCCAAAAGTCACTGGTGCAGAATCAGGATCGGGAATTTCACGTCCCAGAGTCTCTTCGATCCACATTTGCAGTTCAATCGAATCTAGGCTATCTAGTCCCACATCAGTCAATTTGACTTCGGGTGTGATTTCCACAGTCAGCGGTTTCTTTTTAACTGCTTCTAGGCCTTTTATGATTAACTCGAGTTTTTCAGTATCAGTCATGATGTTCCTTGTTGATCAAATATTTATTTGACCCCGGCTCCATGCTTGTAATTCAGCCAAGTTGATTTGACTGTCGGTTTGACACACTGGCTTTATCACACACCATTGCGGTGTCGATCGTATACGTACTTGTTTTTCAACAGCCACACAGTCGTCCCACCACGAACTCCAACCGCGGGTGACTCGATACAGCCCACGTGCCACTGCCACATGCAGGCCTCGATTGTAGTCATTGAATGTCAACAACATAAAATTACAACCACGCTCACGTGCCCAAATCAACTGTTGATCAAGAAATTGACTGGGCAATTGCTGTGTTCTATGTTGGTCGGTGATCCATATACGTATGCCACCAATGGCCCAGGCCTGGGTATTTTCAGGATACTCTACACAACTCACTGCCACAATTTGGTTGCTGTGCTCGGCCACATAAATGGCGCCTTGATCGCTGTTCCACCGCAGTTGATTTTTTATGTTGTACAGCAGGCCGGCTGTGGAATCCATGCCCATGTTTGCCGCTGCCGGCTCAGTGCTGTTGGCAATTTCCTGATTGACAAAGTCTGACAGCTTGGAAAATTCTGTGTCAGTGATGGTGTTGCTGGTAGTGGACCAGAATGTGTAATTCATGTTGTATGGTGCTCCGAGCCAGACTCGAACCGGCACGCCTTTCGGCGAGAGATTTTCTTACCACTATAGCTTTCGCTACCTTTACAGTTTTGTGGTCTGGACTATACCTTCATCATAGCATCAATGCCTTAGATGCCCGCCGTCTAGTCTCTACACGTTCAAAAGTATTTCTACTTAGGCTTCGCTCGGTATTAGCATTTTACAGCCTTCACCGAATTTGACGGGTTCTACTCCTATCGTTTCCAATAGGGCACTCAAATTTTACTCTCAAGTCTCTTGTGTCTACCTATTTCACCATCAGAGCAATTAAATGGTGCGCCCACTAGGACTTGAACCTAGGACCAATGGATTATGAGTCCACTGCTCTGACCAACTGAGCTATAGGCGCTACTAAGTGTTAATTATAGCACTAGGTGTGCGTGGTGTCAAGTTCTTTCTGCTCGAGTGCCACCAGATTTGGGCACACTGGGTGCAGCAGTTTTACCAGGTCGACTTATTCTGTCAGCACCTAAACTGGCTCTAGCTGCCTTGGGCTGTGCAACAGGTGCACTGGGTACTGCAGCTGATTTGGCAACACTGCCTTTGCTACCGCCCCCGCCATCTGGCAACAAACGCACTTGTGGCATGATTTCGCCTTCGGGTGCATATATGTACATGGTTGCAATGTGTATCTTGCCCTTCATTGCATCATAATCTTTAAAGTATTGCGATGATTCAGACTTAACATCCATCAACAAGATACCTTCAAAATTTGAATAGGCTTTGTAATTTTCGTAACCGGTTCTCAATTGCTCATCAATAATAGCAGCAGGATCGCCACTGGCCAGTGCACGAGCATAGTTTTTAGAGTCAACATAATTAAATGTTTTGGCAGCTATGCTAGTGGTCAAGACCTTGACCTTCTTGGGATCAACTTTGGGAAGAATATCATAACACCAAGTTTGTGCATTGATACGGTCTGGCAATTCAGTCAAGCCAGTAGCAACCATGATGTCGCTGGCCACACCAGCAAGATCCATTTTGGCCTTGCGTGGATTAATCCAGCGCCCGCCCTTGATCGCCGAAGTTTTAACTTCAATGGCACGTTTACCCACCATGATGTCGCCACCACCAGCAAGACGCCCGCTCCACTGAATTTTGGGACTCATCACAGCCAAGGCAACTTCGCCAGGACCCACACCCTGGCTTACCAGCACAGTGGTCAATATTTTAAATAATGCCTTGGCAAATTCGCTATCGTCCACTAGAGACAAAAATGTTTGCGGGCTACCACTGAGTAATTTGTTGACATTGACAATGCCAGTGGGGAATTTTTTTAGGAACGCATCTTTGTCTTCAACAGGAAAATCCATGCTGACTATGACTCGAGCAATTTCGTGAACAAATCTGCTGCCGTCGGGATCGCGTGACACCACAGAAGAAATACGCTCTTCAATATTGCCGGCCTTGAGCGTTTTGAGCACTTTTTGTAGCAGGCCCTCATCGTCGGTGTTTTTAACCAAATCAATAACTTGTTTTTTGGTTACGGGATCTTCAAATAGATCAATTAGTTTGCGTATGTCAGTCATGGTAGTTTTGGGTATATTGTATATTTATACTAAATGAATTTTATGTTAAATTGTTGCAGAGCAGCATAAATATCTAAGTAGAAACACTGATATGGTTTCTACTAATTATCAAAAAGGAAACACACAATGTTGACATATATTACAATAGCCTTAGCAAAACTGGGCGAATTTTTTGGTTCAAGAACTTACAAAAACAGTTTGGAACGTTTTATTGAATCGCAACAGCCCACCAACGCCGCCGAAGTAGACTACTACATTCGCGAATATGATCGTATGCATCGCCGAGGTGCCCTATGATTCAAGCAATTAAGCAAGCATGGAAAGATTATTGGACTGCCTATAAAGAATATGCTGGGATGCGTTTGCGTGGCCGCGGTATGTACTACTTCTAAAGGAGTCTAACATGAAAAAATTTCTTAACTTTGTTTGGGCAGTAATCAAGGCCCGTAAAGAAGCTCACGCCAGAGCCATCATCAACGGAACAGCATGGGTATAAAACAATGCCATTACAAACTGTTAGACGGGTACTACCGCATGAGTACTCTAAATATCGTACGCACCTTAAAGCCCTTGACTCAGACTCTAGGACCCTTAGGTTTGCTAATCCAGTCTCTGATTTTATAATTGATCAGTTTTGCGATGGTGTTGAGGCAGAACCCAGCCGACACATACTGTTTGCAGTGGAAGATAGCGAGTTAAACTTTATTGCTGTGGGACATATTGCCCGTTTTGAGCCCATGGAGTTGGCTTTTAGCGTGTTAAAAGAATACCAAGGACAAGGCCTTGGTAATCGTTTGATGGAACGTTGTATACAGTGGTGTCGTGTGCACGACATACTGGAAGGTACCATGATTTGTTTGACGCATAACAGCGCCATACGTCACTTGTGCCGCAAACACGGTATTGCTGTCACCACCGAAGCAGGTGAAGCCTTGGCTGATATTCGTTTGCCACCTGCTGACATGACCACATTCATAAGCGAAACTGTGGACAACAATGTGTCAACTTTGGATTGGTTTGCCAAACGAGTGGCTAGGCTGGCCCCCCGGTTAACAACTCAATAACCAATTTCTTTTTTAGTGCTTCCAGTCTAGGTTCCAGCTGATGGCAAGCTTCAGCTATCTCAAGCTCGCTGCCCCATCCCAGTTGATTGTTGAGATGCACAGCCCACTTGGATACAGCATCTTTTTCCAGTTGTAGGTCCACTGCATTGTGCATGGGTTTGGCACGACAGCACATGTTGAATTCATCTATTAACTCTTTGGCTCGAGCTTTCCAATCCATCATGATACTGTGATGTCCTCCATGCCAGCGGTACGCAAACGCACAATGTGACCCATTTGCCATTGTTTGGCTTCAAGACCCTTCATGACACCCAACCAACGATTGCGTAGTAGCGCAACTTCGTTGATCAAGGTTTCGTAATCAACAACTTCGTCTTCACCATCCACGTACTTTTCAGCATCTCTAGCGGTCAATGCACGAGCATAGTTTTCTAGATATTTTTGAAAATGGCGGCGACGTATTTTACGAAGTTGCAAATTGAGATAGTTTAACACAGCTTCAATTTCTTGAAGCTGGTTAAATCTATGCTCGGTCACGCCGGGTAATTGTGCTATGTTGCGCTCGACATTGCCACGTATTCTACACTCGTCTTTGGCCAACTCAAGTTCGCCATCGTAGTAGGTGATAAAATTTGGCAATTCACTGAGATCTGCTACTACACGGTTATACCACATAGTCAGTCTTCGTAGTTTTCGTAATCTTCTGCGTCTTCTTCAGTGTCGCTGTATTCTTCATAACTGCGCTTGAGATAGCTGTCAACACCAACCAGTTCGGTGATGTCAAGATCGTTTAATTCATCAACCATGACACTCATTAAACTATCTGCGGCGCCTTGACGCTCCTTAGGAGGAATATATTCTTTTAAGGTGGTATATACTTCAATTAAGGTTTCAATTTCGATACTCATTCTACGGTTTCCTCTTCGGGTTCAACAGCAGTGGTAGTGGCATGCGGATTGGCTGTGTAATCTACCATGACCTTATCTAGCGAACCATCTTCGTTGCGTTCCCATGCTTTACGGAACTGCTTGATAATGGTACCATCTGCTAGAGTGTATTTAAGACTGTTGCCTTCCTTGGTCAATAAACCTTTGCCTTCAAACAGGTCAACCAGGCCCGAGTACGGGTTCATGCCCGACTCATAAGGAATCTTGACCTGCACACTTTCAAAAGGCTTGGCATAGCGTGTTTTCATGATTTTACATGCGGCACGAATACCTTTGACTTCTGAAATCTTGTTGCCGTCCTCGTCCTCTTTGAGCTTGAGTTTTTTCATAGCAACCACAATCGAGCTGGCATAGATAAAGCCTTGTCCGCCCGAGATCTTGTCATCGGGATCAAACATGTCTTGGCTGGCGTAAGTGTGATTGGTAGCAACTAGACCAATGTTCAAGTCGCCAAACATGTTAACACAGTTACGAACCAAGGCAGTCAATGCTTTAGGTTTACGGCCCATGTCACCTTTAAGGTCGCCGGCTTCAAATTGGTTAACGTCAGTGGGAGTCAACAACATGCCCAAGCTGTCTAAGATAAACAAAACTTTTGGACGTTCTGTTTCAGGCAAGGTCTTGTACTCTTTAACAAATTCATGAATCATCTTCGCAACGTCGTCGATCATGGCCATGTTTAATTTGAGCAGTTTGTCTTCGCTGGTGTCAACACCTAGAGCGTGTAGCCATGCTTCATCGAGAGCGTTTTCTGTATCAATCAGGATAACGTAGATGCCTTGAGATTGTGCATTTTTAACTAGATTGCCCGAGCAGATAAAACTTTTTCCTGCGCCAGACTCACCAGCAAACACCGTAACTTTGCCCATGGGCACTCCCTTGTGGAAGTCACCCGAAATCAAGTAGTTGAGTGCGTAGTTGTTGGTAGACACCCAGTCAGTGGGGTCTTTAAAGCCGAAGCTGATGCCATCGATGCTTTTTGTAATACTTTTTCTGAATTTACTTACGTCAAATGGACGATTTGCCATTGGTGTGTTCCTTATGTTTTAAATATGCAGCACTTCTTGCCTCAGAAGAGGACCTGGGCGTACAGATTACTCTGCAGAGGCCCAAGCCATGTTTTTACTTTTGACGGTTACGGATCATAGCCAAAATGTCTTCGGCACGTTTACCGCTGGCATTGGCTGGTGTCACTACTGGAGCGGCTGCTGATGCTGGTTCATCATCGTCCATGGGTGCTGGTGCTGATCTGGTCACAACAGGTTCGTCGTCATCGTCAGCGATGGCTGGAGCAGCCACTGTGGCCGCGGCCGGGGCGGCTGCACGATCACTTTGGAAGCCAGCTGGCTTGAAGTAAGCACCCCAACGATCGGGATCATAGGGTTCGCCGTCAACTGACGCTTCGAACATTTCCTTGATCACTTTGAGTTCGACTTCATTGGGTTTCTTGGGCAAGAAATCGCTCAAGTTAAACAAGCCGTGCTTCTCAATGGCTTCGTGTTCGGCTGCAGTCAAACCGCTTTCTTTACGAGCCCATTTGCTGGTGTTGTAGTCAGCATAGCCACCTTTGCTGGTTTTACTGACCACAAAGTCAAGACCACGTGCGTAGTCGGTTGGCAATTCTTCCATTTCGGGATCCATCAATGCGCTCTTGATGATATTAAAGATTTGTGGGCTAATGATGAAACGACGGATTGGATTTTCCGGAGTTTTGTCATCGCTCAAGGGATTTTCGTGTACAAAGCCCTGGAACAAATAGGATTTTTTCTTCCAGTACTTACGACCCATGTCTTCCAGTGAAGGGTCTTTGAACCAGCCGCGAACTTCGGCCAGGATTGGGCAAGCTTCATTCCACATCTCAACGCAGGGCACTTGCACAGTGACTGGTTTGCTGTCGCTTTGACCTTTGATGCCGGCAAACGGCAATTTGATCATGGCTCTTTCGATCCAGAAAAATGTGTTTTTGGGGTCAGCGTCGGGGAGAAAACGCAGTTTGGCACTAGTGCCTTCTGGGATGTTCCAGTGTGCAAAGATGGCATTGTCGCCACCTGATTGTGAGTTTCCGTTACCACGGGATTCTTGAGATTGTAGTCTTGCGCGGATTTCTGCTAATGTTGCCATAATATGTTTCCTTTATAAATTAAGATGGTCTTAGATGTGCCTAGATGTATACCAGCACATGACTAGTATACAACATTAATATTTATCTGTCTAGGAGTTTTTAAACTTTTTTTGCCAAACCTGCAAGACGCAAAATTTGGTCTATGCTTTCGAATGGTTTAGTGGGACGATCACCATTTCCGGGCTGAGCCTGACCAACCGAATTCTGCGGAGCCGGTGGGCTTTGTGGACCAGGATGATTGGCTTGTGGAGTCAATTCGCCTGGCTGTGGCACAGTGGGATCGGTGCTGGTTTCGTTTTGCAGTATTGTGGAAAATTCCTGTGCTAGGTCGTTTTCTCCAGTTTTGCGTAGCCAGCTGATGACCACGGGTCTTGCGTCAGACCCCGGATTGCCTTGACTCAATTGATAAAATTCATCGTCAAGTGCGTCGGAGCTGATCTGCGGATCGATAGCTGCACTGGCGTCTGTGCCGTTAACACCCACTGTAAGTGGTTTACTCATGATGTTTCTTAAATGATATAAATCATCATCGGTAAATCCATCATCCTCGTCTTCAGTTAGTGATGTGGCCCAATCGTCAAATTCGGCCACGTAGGCATTCTCGCGGGCCAGTTGTCGTTTTTGGTATGCGCGGTACACATGGGGTAGTGCTTCGCTGAGTCTATCGTCAAACACCTTTTTAACAAAGCGCTCTTTGAGAGCATCAATGTCCATGTCATCTTCTGTGATAATGGTGTCTTGTGGTTTAAAACTTTCACGGAATTGTTGATAACCGCGATGACCGGTCATGGACAATAGGCCGGTTCGTAATTCGTTGTAGCGTTCGGTTGCAGCTTCAACCATGCCCACTGTTTCGGCATCTTCAAATGTGCGATTACGCATGTTGCGTACAAACACACTCATGTCCGACATTTCTTTGACCACGTTCACAATGTGCTGACCAATTTCGTCTTGTATGATGCCACCTTCGCTGATGTGGCGTGCCATGGCTCGTGCTGGATTTAGTTTGGTAAATGGCAATAGGAATCGCTCGCCCAAGTGTGTTTCTACAAATATGGATTCAATGTTGCGTGTACGCGAACCTGGCACTGCTTCATCAATATTGGATTTATGACGCACCACAAGTCTCACTGGTCCTACTGACTGGTAGCTGCTTTTAGAGCTGCCAAACATTTTGCTTTCAGATACACGAACTTCGGATGCATCCTGTGTGCCGTCTGCAGCACTGACATGTTTCAAATCACGCAGTTTTAAATTGCTGCGTGTGATATCGCGAGTGTCAAACGACAGTAGATTACGTCTAGCAAACTGGCGCATGTTACGCAAAAAGTCAAACCATTCAGCACGTTGCTCGGGATTTAACTCGCTGGTGATATTTTTGCTGAAATAGACTTTTAGACTCTGCTCGTCAATGATACTGATGGTTATGTTACCAAAGTTTTGCCCGTCGCGGGCCACATAGTCAAAATTAAAGAATCTGGCCTTGGCAGGATCTGTGGTGTTTTTGGCCAATTCGTCGCCCACACTGACATTCTCAAATCTCGAGCGTATTTTGTCAAACAACTCTTCGGCAATTTTGGTAAGTTCTCTCATAGTGTATTTATTCTTTTAAATCATTATAAATGGCATTGGCATTATGACATCATCTAGTGTATCACGCAATCTAGCGTCTAGATTGCTGTCATAGTTTTGCAGAGCTTGAATCATGCGTATGGCCAACAACATGGCCATGACCAAATCGTCAGTTTCGCCAATTTTGGCTGCATAGCTGGTGCCCGATGCCACAAAAGTCTTTAGTTCGCTGATGGTATTTGAACTAGAAATGGTCATCTTTTTGGTTTCTAGCATGTTTTTAAACTTGGCACAGGCAGCAATCTTGCTCTTGTTTGTGGTAGTAAATCCTTTACGGTATCTAGTACCACTGCCCATGCTGCGTCTAGGTTCGCTTAAGAATGTACCAGGTATGTTTTCTTCGCCCATTTGTGAAATACAGATCAGTGCTGCTTCGCCTAGGGTGTTGTTTTCCACGCTGTAGTATATGTCGTTGCCGTTGCCGGTTTCATCGACAATGTGCTGGCAAATATCACGTAGGATCACCACCTGCTGTTGTACTCGAGTTTTGTTGTGCTGCCACTCGCCCACTTGTAGACAACCCGGTAATTCCAACACCTGTATGGCAGCAGGGTCGCCGCCTGTGCCTAGGCTGGGATCCAGCGCCACAATGTAAGTATGACCGCGTGTGGGTCGTTTGTACCAGCGCACTTGGCCAGTACGATACAAGGGCTCGATCCCACCCAACTCGGCCAGCATGATGGAATTGATCAAGGTCTCATCATAGATCAAAAATTCGCAGCCGTGTTCACGACGGAAACGTTCTTCACCAATGCGACCAATTTCTTCAGCTTTCCACTGCTCATCACGATCCGGATGCTCGTCCCATCTGGCTTGATAGGGTCGAAATCCGTTAATGCCCAATTCAGTTTCGTTGCCGTGCTCGTCAATGCGTTTGTTGGCCTGTTTCCAAATATGTGCAAATTGATCTTCGTCGCTGTTGGGAGTTGATGTAATAATGGCTTTACCACCAGTGCTGAGTGTGGGCGAAATTGATGTCCAGAACTCTTTAGCAATTGTGGGGCGCACGAATGCAAACTCGTCACAGTATAACAGAGTAATAGACATACCACGACCGGTTGTTTCTGTAGTAGTGGCACTGACTATGCGCGATCCGTTTTCGAATTCAATACTGCCCTTGTTGTAGTTGGTGGCACCAGCACGTATAAAATCCGGACACAATTCGTAGGCATAGCGCACACGTTGCATAATTTCCTGTGCACCAGTGTATTTGTGTGCAGCAATTAGAATGGTTGCATCAGGAATAAACATGGCATACCACAAGAGATATCCAGCAGCACTGGTTGTTTTACCAGTCTGTCGTGGCATAAGGCTGATACTGAAACGATTTTGATGATAGGTATCAATCAACTTCTTTTGATACTCAAATGGGTGATACAGCATCTTGCCTTTTGTGGGATGCTGTATGTAAAAATAATTGTCCATGAAGTATTTGGGCCCCGACACTGGGTCAGCACATTTGGCAAACTCACGTATCTGGTGCTCGGTGTACGATTCTCTTTGATGAGCACGTTTTACCAGAGCATTTTCTGCATTACCACTCATTGACCTTGTCCTTTAGCTGTGTTATAATCCATGGGTTAACTTTGGTTAAATATACTTATGATTGATACCCTTCTTCTAAATTCAGATTTCAATCCAATTTCAGTTCTTCCGTTAAGTGTAATTTCGTGGCAACATGCCGTAAAACTTATGTTTTTGGATCGTGTGGTTGTGATTGAAACCTATCCCGGCCGCCTAATACGCAGCGAACACCTCACACTAGAAGTACCCAGCGTGTGTATGACCAAAGATTATTTTAACTACAAGAAAACAGTCAAGTTCAGCAGAGCCAATATGTTTTTGCGTGACTTGTATCAATGTCAATACTGCGCTGACACTTTTGCTGTTAAAGATCTAACACTGGATCATGTTATCCCACGTGCCAGTGGTGGAAAAACTACATGGGAAAATTCAGTTACAGCCTGCAAGTCTTGCAATCACAAAAAAGGCAGCAAGTTGCAAAGACCAATTCGTACTCCATTCAAACCCGACTACTACGGCTTGATCAATCAGTGGAAGAATCGTCCGTTCCGTGTGGGTCACCCCAGCTGGTACAAGTATTTGGGAATTGAAGAAGTTGCCGCAATTGCTAGTTGAGATCTAGCTTTTCGGGATTTTTGTATTTGGGCGCCTTGTCGTCACCAATAGGCTTTTCCCCGGTCAAATAGGGTCTAGAGAACCAAAGTTTAAACCACTCATCGCTGCCAGGTTTGATGTGGTGCTTTTTCTCTAGGTCTCGTTTTTCCATACCAGTCATGCTGATGTTGCTGCCCACCGGGCTCATGATGCCGGCTGCTGTATTACTTTGTGTGGGATCGGCTGAATTTTCCAATATGCTCTTGACTGGCATTAAGCCAGCTAGACGCAGCATATCGCGCAAGGGATCATCAGGTGATAGTTTGGCCCACATGTGTTAAACGCCGTAACGATTTTTCTTTTTGGGTGCCACTGGGCTGGCCTTGTTGACACTGTCAATTTCTCGGCTGCGACTGTCGCTCCAGACTCGTTTGCTACCATCACCAATTTGCTGTGCAGCATAATTAATGATTTCCATTTCGGCCTCAGTATAAGGAGCCAATAAAGGATCACCGGCAATATAGTTGTCGGCCTTGGTGGGATATTCGGGTGCACCAGCTAGAGCAATACCAAAACGATAGTTAAGATACAGCGACCCGCTGTTCATGTTTTGGTCAGGAAAAGTTGTAAGATTGCGAATCGCAGTCTTGTGATGATGATGCACTGGCTCGCGACCACCTTCAACAATGACGTCTTTAATCTTCATTATACGCCGTAACGATTTTTCTTTTTTGCGTTCACTGGGCTGGTTTTGTGAACTTCATGATGCTCTTCGCTGCGTTTGCTACCCAAGGGAATAGCTTGCCCAGCGCCCACCATGTCGGCAGCATTTTTCATCATGGCGCCTTCTTCGTCAGTGAAAGTCAAGAACAACGGATCTCCAGCCATGGGGCCTGCGGGATCAGTGTGTACGCTTTTGTCTTTGTCACTGTGTGCACCAGCCAAAGCAATACCATAGCGATACTGCAAGTAAGCAGATCCATTGCTCTTGTTATTACTGATGTCGGGCATACTAACTGCGCCCTTAAGGCTGGCAACTGCACCCTGGTCAAGATTTTTAGGGTTTGCAGGAGTATCAACTTCTACTAGTATGTCTCTAATTTTCATAGCTTATTAGGGTTTTGGTGGCAAACCAGCTAGACTACGCAACGAAGCTAAATCGCTCATGTTGTTGCTGGTATCGCCAACTTGAGCTGTGGTCAACGGGAAATTTTTTCCAGCTGCTTTGCGTGCCGCTGCAGGAATGTTTTCTGGACGCGGTTTTGTTGCAAATGGCAAGTTGGTGGTTGTAGATTGTATTGGGCTGATGGCTTCATCAATACCCAGGTCCTGTTGGAAACGATTGCTGACCCACTCGTGCGGATCACTATCACGGGCTTTTTTGGTACCATATGGCATATCATCAAAGTAATAGTCATACAAGGCATCGTACAAGTGATTTGACATGTTGCCGGTGGTTTTGAAATCAGATACATCACGTTTGAATGTGTTGCAAATATGATCAAAAGTGCTGCCGGTATGATCGTTCATGACACTTTCTTTCACATGATCTGGCAAACCTTTGTGTTTGGTGCTGGCAAAATCTTTGGCAGCTTTTTTGCTCATGGTACCTGCAACTTTGGCAACAGCTGGGCTAGCAGCTTTTTTGCCAGTTTGTGCAGCATGAACCATGCCCATGAATTTCTGCTGAGCTTGGCTTACCGCACGTTCAGCAATAGTGGCTTCAGCTTCAGCAATATAGTCAACAAAACTTTTTTTCATGATTATTTTGCCTTTGTAATTTTGATTGTGGCCAATTCTTCAAACAGGCTGCGTTCCAATTTGGCTAGTTCGTCGGCTTCGCGCATTTCATTGTGCTTACGCATGGCCATGGGATTGTCGCCGTTACGATAGCCATGTTTGTGTTGTGCTTTTTCACTGTTCAAATCATTACCTTGATGCATTTGTGTATCAACAGGTTGTGTTTCTGGTTCAGGCTCATTGGCATAAGCTTCTTCAACTTCGTGCTCTTGCTCGCCTGCGCCACCAAAATCAAAACCGCCATCTTGTTGTGCAAGTGGAACAGAAATTACTTTGATATGATCAGCCATGGTGGGCTCAGCCGCCGCTTCGGGTTCGGCTTGATGTGCACCATCATGACCAATTCCGGCCATTTTCAACATCTGCATCAACTCGTCAGCTGACTCACCGTCAGCATTGATGTTGATGGTCTTTTTACCGGTGCGTGTGTCAATGGTGGTGTTGATGCTCATGCCAGACTCTGCATCTTCAACAAATTCGTTAAGTTGACTTTCTTTAAAAGTAGACTTCTTTTCCTTGTTGGCTTCTTTGTCGCCTTTTTGGCTTTGCCATCCTTGTACTGTGGTAGCTTTGACTTTGGCACCGCTGGGTAGTTCTACTTCGCGTTCAGATTTTTTGGCAGGAGCTTGTTTTTCTTCAGCTTCAGCAACTTCTTCTTTGTTGCTGTGATCGCAAGAGCATTTGCTTTCCCACATGCCGCATTCGTTGCATTTCTCACCGCACTCACCAGTGTGTACTTCACCGCAGGTGCTGCATTTTTCTTCAGCTTCAAAGATGCCAGTCCAGCGTTTCATTAGGTCAGCACTGGTGGCTTCTTTGACATGATATTCTTTGCCGCCAACTTTGAAAGTATCTTTGTGTTGTGCTTTGGCTTTGGCCAATTCACCAGAGAATTCATTGCCTTCTTCCATATCATCTTCTTTGACTTTTTCTTTGGCAGCACTCTTCATGGGTTCTTTTTTATCGCCGTCTTTGTCAAGATCTAGGAAGTCGGGTTTGGCGCCTTCTTCAATTTCATCGGGCACAGCATATTTGGCATATCTGCTTTGATTGCCATATGATTTGCGACCTGGGTCGCTGGAGTCGGCTTCTTTACCGGTGTACTTGTCGCCTTTGACAGCGGTACCGGTGTGTTCTTTACCAGCCTGGTCGGTCCATGGCTTGTCGGTTTTAGTAGCAGCTTCAGACAATGTGGTTGGTGCACCGATGGCGTCTAGCTTGCTTAATAATTGGGAGAAGTTCATTTTATTTTCCTTTAACTGGGCTTGGTATTTTATTTTGGCGACTGCCAACTGGACTGACATGTTCTGTTGGGATGTCATTTAGCGTCTTGCCATCAGACTTTTCCTTGCCAGCTATTTCATATTTACGTGATTCTAACTCTTTGATCAGGCTACCAATTCTTTGTTGTCCCACAACTTCTTGGCCACCAGGAGCAGCTTTGAGTTCGGGCTGTTCTAGTAGAGCACCTTCATGGTCTTTGCCGTACGCTTCAGCAGCTTCGGTTTGATCGTATTCGTTTTTGGTACGCACCATGAAACTACCAGGAGGAACAAAAGCTCGTTCACTGAGTACTTGTGCCAATTGAGCTGTAGTAACTGGATAGTTTACAGCAAAATCAATCAAATGGCATTCGCAAGCACCCAAATTAGGGAACTCACGATGTTCTTGGATTGGCAATCTCTTTGGTTTGCTAATGGTGGCCAATGAATAGGTTTCCAGCGCATGTTTGATTCTATCTAGATTTTCGCTAGTAGGTTCATGATTCGCCAGCTTAATACAAAACTCAAAAGTTTTATGAGTTTCATACAAGTATTGTGTGAATGCTTTCATAGTTAAATCCTGTTATCTATATTTATATTATTTTAAGACTTTGGTGCCGTATTGCTCAACACTTGTTTTAGTAATTCGTTGCGATCTAACACTACAGCATGCCCTTCTAGTGGTGGAGCACCTGCATCGGCTTTGCCAGCCTGTTGATCTAGTCGAGCTTTTTTTAATTGCAAATCAATCATGCGTAGTTTTTTATCTATCTTGGCCTGTTTGGCTGTGATGGCATGTCCCAATAACACACCGGCTGTTTGCAATATAGTGCCCGAAAAACGTGCTTCTACATTCATGCCCAAGTCCATAAGGTCTTCAAATTTGTCTTTGGCCAGCTTGGCCAACTCGTCCATTTCGGCATCGGCTTGATCAAGCTCACGCACTTGCGGTAGCGCCAAGTCAATTCGATCAATAATTGAATCAGCTTCACTCAACATGTGTTGCTGTTCTTCAATGTCATTGACATACGATTCTGCAGCAGGCTCAGTAGAGTCCAGTAGCGGAAGATCAAATAAGGCTTCGAGTTTTTTAGTCATATAGATATTTAGCGAGTGGATTTTATTCCCGAGAAGATGTCTTGCTCGGTTACCACACGAAATTTAAGTCCCTGCTGTGCACACCAGGCTCGTGCCGCAGCCCATTTGGCCATGTTCAATATGGCAGCAGCCTGTGCCCTAGGACTTCGACCAGCTTCGTGCAAACTGGTTTCTTTAAGCGGTTTGACCTCAACTACTTCGGCATGTTGTTGTGAATTTTTGTCCACATACAGGATCATGAAGTCGGGTACGTATATGGTATTCTTGCCAGTGAGTGGATTGCGGTAGGGAATCATGAACGGCTCACTGGCCCACTGTACCACAGCAGGATTGTTGTCGCAAAAACTCATGAATGTAAATTCCCAACCTGATCTATAAGTTGGAGTTTTTTTGCCTATGTATTTTTCAGGGTTTTTGACTTGAAACTTGCCCTGTGCATATTTTGCCATGTCACGCCTTGATTAGCCTAGCCACATACTTGCTGGTCTTGGGGGCATTGTTTATGCCTAGGTAGCTGGTACCAATTCTGTTTAGATTTAAAAACATGGTAAGGTAAGCATTCAATTGATTGGCCGGCATGGATTTAAATTGTTTGATGGTGTCTATGGGGTTAATTTTTTGCGTGGCACTGGTCAATATAACTGCGCTGGCCAGTGCTCGGGCAGATTCTGGCGTATCAGTTATTTCTTCAAAGTAGGCCAGAATAGCATCATCGATGTTTTGACTTACAGTTGTTTGCGGTTGATAGAAATTATTGAAATACGTGTTGGTATTTGCAAGACTGTCAAGATTGATTTGTGAATTAGTGTTATTTGAGTTCATCTTAGTGCTAGGCTAGCTGATATATAATTTTGATGCTGTTGATTTAGATATTCCAATCTAGTTCGGTTGGCTGCTGCTTGTTCTTGGGATCTAATCAATATTTGTGCTTGTTGGCTGGCACTGGCTTGCAGTCGTTTGATATACGGACTGTCCGGTGATTCACCGCGGCCCAATGCAGCCGAAATTTGACTATTGTAATAGTTCAAGGCATTGGTAGACATCTGCTGTTGGTTTTGTGCCTGATACAAATCAATTTGAGTAGTACGAATATTAGACACCACAACCGAAGCATTGTAGTTGTTGAACTGTATTTGTGCCACCGGATTGATTGACCCTTGATTTGAATTCAAGCCTATGTTGAGACTGACATTGTCTAATCTAATAGATGCGGCGGCAGTCAAGGGATACTGATATTGTTGTTGCGGAACCACACCTGACACAGTGGGGAATCGATTGTAAGGCGAATATGGTGCATATGGTCTACCACCCAGTGCATATATTGTGGCTGCAGTGATTTCTCTACTAATTGGTACTCGTTTGTCTCTTAGCAGCACCGCGGCACCAATGGCCACAATTGATGATAACATGCTCCGGTTACCGCCGTTGCCAAGACCGTTATAGGGAGTCGATACCACTGTGTTTGGTATACCAGCTGCTGGTCCGTAACCAATACCAGGGGCGTATCCATAAGCTGCAGTAGTGGCTTGTGCTATACTGGTGGCATTCAAGTTAGGCACATAGATGGGTGCAGTGGAATTATTTGCCTGCAGTATGGCTGCACTGATAGCTGTCATGGGTGGCACCGGGTAAGCAACCGGGCTGTTAGACGCATTAATTGATGTTAGGTTTTGACTTACACCTGTAGTAACCGGCGCATCGATATCGGCCAAGTTATGTTCCACATTGTCGGGTGTGGCAGGCAAATCAGTGCCTCCTGCAGACAACAACGGACTGGGCGTATTGTCGTAGTGTAGTGTTGCAAACCCGTTGACCACCTCAGAACTTATAGTACCGTAATAATACAGCACAGTTTCAAATTCAACAGTCATTTGATGTTGCATCACATTGTTGGTATCATTGGATTGATGTTCGCCGTGTGCAAAAGTCTTGATCACAGGATTGATCAACACATACTCACTGAATTGTTTTTGATGTAGACTATAGATACGAATACTGTTTAAGTATCTGGCACCGCTGGTGTCACGCGGCGTGTAACCCCACTCAGTGGCTTGTCGTGTTGTACTGTATTTGTGCGGGGCAGCGTATACACTTTCCTGATAGTCGCTGTCTCTATAGTGATAGTTGAAATAATCGTACCAAAAATTTCGTACTACATCAGCACTGTCGTCGTGAAATGCTATTTGTACAGGATCGTATTTGATCTTTGATTGTACATAATTCACTCGATTGTATGCGTTGTAATTCTTAACATCAATGTTGAACTTGGGCAGACTGACTGATTTGGCCAACATACCAATTTCGGTCTTGGTAATAGAACTGTCTTGCCCAAAGCTGGCCACCTGATCGTTTATGTCAATGTACACATGGAACAGGAATCCATATTTGGGGGATAGTCTAAAATTATCGCCCACAAATAATTTGCTGGCGTGCTGATAATCTCTTAAAACCGGCTCGCTAGCTGACTGTGGTGGCGGAAAATTGGTGGCCATAAAGTGGATAGATCCTTATGTAATATTTATGTCAATAAAAAACCCGGCCTAAGCCGGGTGTTATAAGAATTGATACCAGAATTACATTGTTATATTCTGTCCATAGGTACGTCCAACAAACGTACCGACTCCAGTACCAAGTGGTGTTTGAACTGCATTATCAAACAGCATGGTCATGGTGATTTGAACTGGCTCGTTGGTGCTGTAGTTCATTTCGCCATAGGCTGCGCTCTTGATGTAGCAACCATACATTTCCCATGTTTCTAATACCAATGGTGTGTTAACTCCGTTGCCACCGTCTAGCATTTCTAGACGTGTAACAAACTTATAGTCAATACCGCTACTGGCAGTGCTTTGTTGCATGAAGTCAAATTGCTTCTGGATTTGTTCGCCAATTAGTTTGGTAACGTTTCCAGGTGCATCGTCACGCAATACAACTTGACATTCGCTCCAGCTAGGTTTACCAGCCAAATTGACTTTGGAGTTGTAAACGTGGATAGCAATATCTTCAAAAGTAACTGTGGGTCTTGCGAACGAAACAATTTGTTTGGTTAATTCTACACGTTGACCTAAACTTACTCCGAACCCTTCGAAACTTGCTCTGAATCTGAAGGGCAATTTTGGCATTAACAGACCCTGGCTGGTTGCACTTTGGCCACCTGCTAGGGGTACTGTGTAGTTAATTAATGATGCAACTGACATATAATATTCTCCGGTTATACTTATTTATCTGTATTCCTATGCATAACTGCCACCACCAGGATGGCAGTTATATATGCACTTTATGCTTTACCAGCTGCGATTGAGCCAGTGTTTCTCAATCTAACAGGAATGTAAATAAACTCAACTGATTTCACAGGTTCAATTGCAACGTCAACATACAATTCATTTCGATCAATACGATCTGGTGTATTGTTGGTGTCATCACAAACTACCAAATAGTCGTAAATACCACGTTTGGCTATCAAGTCGTTACATACACTTTCAATTGCTTGTTTGATTTGATCACGTGTGATCTTGTCATTGGGTTCAAACAAGAAACCGTTAGCTGTTGCTTGGAATATCACACGCAAGTAGTTGGTCAAACGTGCCACATTCACACGGTCCATGCTGGATGTCACTGGATTACGTGTTTTCTGTCCATATACCACTAGACCTGTAGTGGTCAACAATGTGATCGGATTGATGTTTAGTGGATACAATGCATCACGCAATTGTTGGCTAATGCCAGTAGTGATAAACAAACCACTGTTGGCATCCACATAACCAATCGAAGTTGCATTGTCAACTAGGCCACGACGTGTACCAGCTGGTGCAAACCATGGATAGCTCACGCTGTCGCTACGTAGATATGTGCGTAGTGCAATGTGGCTTGGTGGAACCACAACTTCGTGTCCGCTCAAATCATTGGTCATTGCGCTGGGATAGTACAATGCCACATAAGGGTCATGGTTAATAGCTTCGGTTGCATTGTAGTTGGTGATAGCAGTAACATTGGCTGGCAATGTCATTGGGGTGTCACCAATAATAAATCCAGTGTCGTTACGATCGTTGTTCAATTGAATCATGTTTGCTACTAGTTCAGGATAACCGGGGCAAACAATCAAACTGAAGTTGTAACGATCTTCACGGATATCCAAGCTGCTGTCAATAGCTGCTTTAAGAGCTTGTACAACCAATGCACGTTGAGCATGATGTCCAGCATATGGTGTACCATCTTCTCTCAAGCCGCTTTCGGTAACCCATGTTGCAGAAACTGCTGGCAAGCTCATGTTAGGATATGCTCTAGCATTGAAGTAGTTGCCAACAAAACGTTTGATGTTATAACCACTGCGACGTGTGTTAAACAACAATGTGCCACGTGGATACAATTCATAGTTGGGAGCGTCTAAGTCAATATAGTCACTGTTTTGTAATGCAGCAATGCTTGGGTAAGCGCCACTGATGGGGTCAGTAGTACCAGTATTGTCCCAACGAGCATCAGCAAACACAATACCATTTTGGCTGATGGTGTCAGTGTTGTCAATTTTAACCCAGCTGCCCAATGAGCTGTAACGATATAGACTTGGCCAATTTTCCAAATCACCAGTGTCTAACCACAAATCACCAGCCACTAGTGAAGCACCAGTGCTTTGTGTGATTGGTTGACTAGCTGTAACAATAGGACCATTGGGGTCAGTGTTTTGCAAATTGTATCCGCGGCTGTCGCGTGGTACATTTTTGTAGCCTTTCCAGCCGTCAGTGTCGCAAACCATGATGTCAATTTCAGTTGGATCACTATAATACCATAGTGTACCATCAGCAGGTGCAACATAAGGTGCAGTAGCACTGAATGTATAGCTGGCCACTGACCAGTGAGCCAAGTTGATCGCACCAGGAACAATGTTGGGAACAACACCGACTGTGCCGCTTACAAAACCTGCTGTGGTAACTGGGTTTCTACCAGAACCGCCCATAAGGTTTTCAAGAGTAATAATACCACCAGCTAGGTGTGTAATTGTGATAATACCGGCTGCTGTTGTTGATGCGGTCACGTTAGGAATGTTGGCTGCAAGAACACCAGAAACAAAAGCTGCAGCAGTTGTACCATTAATGGTGACAGTGTATGTGTTTGGCGAGCTGCTACCTGGCACAGAAACAATCATGTTGAATTGATCTTGTGGGGTAAATGTACCAGCTGCTTGGCTGCCTTTTACTGCAGTAACGCCACCAGTTGTAGATGAATAAAATTTGAAACTCAAATTACCATCATTGTTGGTGTTGTATTTAACAAAAATAGTGCCGGCTTGAATGTTCAAACCACCACCAGCTGAATCGAGGCCGTTTAATGCAGCGAAACCATCAGCATACAAAGGTGCTGCTAGTGTGTTCCATGTGCCCAATGCTGCGTTGTATTGGTTAAACACAAAGTTAGCACCGTTGCCAGAAGCAGTGGTTTTAACCCAAATACTGCCACTTGGTCTTGGAATAGCATCCAATTTGTGCCACGCAGGCACTTGTGCATATGTGCCATAATGTATAACAGGCGAATAGTACATGCCAGGAGACAAGTTCAATGCTGTTGTCAATGGAGTGTTGGCTCCGTCTACTAATTGTATAGCACCATCAGCATCGGTACCGTTGCTTTCAGCAGCGGCAGTTGCGTACAAGATCAATGCACCAGTGATGTCTAGGTCAGCATATACACCAGGAATACTTAGTGCATTAATGATATCACGGATAGCTGAGATTTCGTTAGTGCCGCTGGGAATTGATACAGTTGTTCCGTTAATGGCAAAATCTGCAGCAGAAACAATGTTGACACTGGTATTGCCGCTGGTCGCAGCAGGTACGCTGCTTTGCCAATCAGCACTGCCAACTTGAACCCAAACGTTCATGCTGTTTTTGTAGAACACATAGTTGTTGGTGTCGTTGACAACCACCGCATAGCTGCCGATAGTACCAAAACTTTCTTTAGGGAAGTGAATTCCATTTTCTACCACGGTATCAGCTGTGCTAGTGATAACAGTGGGTTCCATGTCAACAAAAGTGTCGGCATTTTGATCATATTCAAACAAGCCCCAGTGTGTCTTGGCTGTGTCGAGCCAGTTGGTACCATCAAATGGTGCACCAATTGGACGTACTGTGGTACCAACCAATTGATCCAAATCAATGTCGGCACGCATGACCCATGCTAGGTTACCTAGACCCAAGGCGCTGTAAGCTGCCAATAGGCCATATTCATTTAGTTCATTGCCATTAAGTGGTGTACCAGCTGAACTCAAACGGAAGTTTGGAGTACCAAAAGTGGTCACTAGATCACGTTGACTAGCAATGCCGTATACTTTACCAGCATTAGCTTTTGTAGTGCCGGGTGCAATTGCATTGTTATACATTTTGTTTTCTGAACTAGCAAACAAAATAAAGGGGATGGTGCCTACTGCTGTAGGTAGATAGGTGCTTTGGTCGATAATCGTTACGCTTGCGCCTGGAGATACTAATGCTGCCATAGTTGTTTCCTTTTATAAGAACATTGTAGTTATTTATTATGCAACATGCAAAAGTAGGTCGTTGTTGGTCCTTTGCAACGAAATAGGATTAAATACGTTATGGAAGCAAGAAAGATGTGCCCATGTGGTGCAAACCCAGTGGCAGTTAATTATATCAAACAAGGTCGCACACACTATCGTACCCTGTGTACCCCGTGTATACATAAAGGACGAAAGAGTAAACCGCCAGCACCCAGCTGGTTTCGGTCAGGGTATAGAAAAAAACCACATTGTGAAAAATGTGGTTTTAAGGCCAAGTATCCCGAGGATCAACTTAGAGTGTTTTATCTAGATGGCAACTTGAAAAACAACACCAATGTCAATCTCAAAACAATTTGTTTGAATTGCCAACCTGAGGTATATCGATCTAGGCTACCTTGGGCTGCTGCTGTAATTGTACCAGATTTTTAATTTGATCGTGCAGTTCGTCAATGGTGCCATCATTGGTCAGTGTTGCATCAAACTCGGTACCAGCCCATGATGATTCACTGGAGTGAATGTTTAAACGTTCAATTTTGACCTTGCTCAAGGCCCATGTGGTATTGCCAACTGGCCCACGATTTACACTGGCTGCAGCATCAAACCATTCAGGTTCGCTGCCACGACGTATACGAACCACAATGCCTCCGGCGGCACGTATGGCTTTAATCTCGTTTGGAAACCTGCAATCACTGATGACAACGTCGGTACGGATCTTACGCAATTTGTTTTCTAGGCTAGCAATCCAGATGTCGTCGTGGAAGCCTTGACGGCAAACTTCTGTACCCCAATGTTGCAATACCCAGCGTGGAGTAAGCTGAGGCATGTCAAGGCGTTGGCTCCACCAAGGGTCCACTTGTTCGCGCCAGGCACGTGCACCTGGGGTTAGACCTTCTAGGTGCTGGCGATCCCACCCAAATATCAATGCCACTGCATCTTTAAGACTTGATGCAAAACTCTCTCGTTGAAATCCATACGAACTTACCAAGTAATCGGCTGCAGTATCCTTGCCTGAGCCAATAAAACCTGTGATGCCAATAATCATGTGCTTGCCCCTTTGTAATATTTTACAACAATATTACAACTGTATCTAACAAAATGGTCAATTAGCCTGTGATCCAAGTCAATGGTTGCGCCCCATCAACATAGTTCTTCAAGTCTTCCTCTAATTTTTCCATCTCGGCTTGTGCTTCTTGTTTTAAGGTTTCGCCGTTCAATGTGGTGCCACCTTGTGGACCAGCAATAGATCCGAACTTGCTACGAGCTTCACCCACAATGCGTTTGGCAAAACTGTAAGCATAGTCTTGCAACCAGGGGAAAGCCATGTAGTCGTTTAACAGCATAGAGTCCGGTTTCTGATTGTAGATCCACAGCAACACAGTTTCGCTGGGAACATCGGTCATGGGGTTCCAAACTTGTGTGCTACGCAGATCATGTGTTAACACTTGAGTGGCCTGTAGCGGTGTTACTGCTTTCACTGTTATGGTGGTGCCCAAGTAATCCACTGTATCAATTACATAATTGTTGTTATAGCCGCCCACATGACAGTTGGCAATGGTGATAACATCACCAGGACTCACGGTCCACACTTGAGAAGTCACAATTGTAATGGTACTACCAGCAGTCAATCCCGATGAGTACAAGGCATTTAACGGTATGTAATTGTGATAGGCAGCCGGCATCTTTCTCACCAGAGTGATCTTTTTAGTCACTGGATTCCAAGTGTAGTTCATGAAGCCACCAAACATCTTCATGGCCAACTTTTGATAGTCAGCAAACAGTTCGTAGTTGGTCAAGCCACCTACACGTCCAGCAACCAGCATGTAGGTATTCAGATAGCCACTGGCAAATGGCTCAAATTGACTGGCAGTGGTACCAGTTATACTACCAATACCGCGTCTGAACACTTGACGCACTTGCATGATTTCTTGCGGCAGTATGTATTCTTGTACTTCGGGTAGTAGATCCAAAAAGGCATAGCTTTCTTCCACGCTGTTGGCGCTACGCTGACGATATTTGATCAAGGCCTGCTTTAGGGCCAGCTCGTAGTGTTCTTTGTCTAGTTCAACATCAACAATTTGATCACCTAGACGCAGCCTAATGTAGTCGTAAATTTCACTACGTTTGATGTTCAGTGCAACCAGCTGACTGTCATCAAAAGCGATTCGGCCTGGACCACCAAGATTGTCAGTTTGTATACTTAATGTATTGGGCTTTAACCCAGGTTGTAGTGTTGCCATATAAAATCCCGTTTAAAGTATTTATCTTTAAACGGGGTGGCACACTTGTTACGCAGCCTTCAACAGCACACAGTCGGCATTGATACGACCGTTTAGCAAGATCTCGGTGGCTCGTATGTCTCTAAGGAAGGTGCGTAGTGCCACCTTACCGGCTCGAGCAAACTCTGCCAACTGTTCAGCCGGCTTACGCAGAGTCTTGGCCACTGATTTCTGTTCATCAAAGTCGGCAATGCTGGCGCCTTTGACTGTCAGGGTCTTGTATGCACCTGCAATGTATCGTCCCAGTTTACGAGTCTTGGTGTTGTAGACCCATAGCTCGCTGGCACCCACAATGTCAGCAGGATTGATACTGACCAATTTGAGTTCTTTGTGCTCTTTGGCATACTTGAGTTTGGCGATCACTTTCTCTTTGCTGGGTGCCTTTTTAACACGAGCTTTTTTGGTGGCTTTCTTGACACCACGATACTGCTCGATGGCGGCCAGCAATTGATCAATAAACGCATAGATACGTCTAAAGTCTGTGGCCTTAAGGAATCGGTAACCTTCAACCAATTGTGCATCAGCCTTGGCCTGTGCTTGCTCAAGTTCGGATCGTACTCGAGTGTAAACAGCTTCATATTTGCCCAACTGACTTTGCGGCACATTGTTTGAACTCAAGTAGTCGTAGGGTTTGAAGTCAACTCGATTGCCAGCTACAACTTCGTCGAAATGGCCTTCGATCTCACCAATTAACTCACTGGTGCGTTCGTTCAAACGATCTTGAATACTGGGACGATACACTTCGGGCACAGCAGTGGTAGTGGTCACTGTTTCCACTTCAGGGGCTGTGGCCATGATTGCGGCTCGAATGTTCTCGTTCAAAAACTTCACATGTCGTTCTTTGAGCGGCATACCTGCACGATGAGCCATGATCAGACTACATGCTGTCATCGAAATGCTCTTGTCTGCACTACGGTCAAAGGTCTTGACATCGTCTTTGGTGTATTCTTTTACAGTACGCATCCATTCAACCACGTACTTTTTGGTATCTTTTTGGCTGTAATAATAATTGTAGTAGTAGAAACTGCGGCGCAGGTGATGATCAAATTCGGTATCGGTCATGCTCAAGGCACGTTCAGTGTCCCATGCCGGTTCACCACCGGTGTATTTTTCATCAAAAAAGATAGGATTGCGGGTTTTTGCTTGTTTTGTTTTGATTTTAACGCCAGCTACTGTTGCCATGAGTACTCCTAAATCTAGTCACTAAGCTCGTATTATACACTAGTTTTCCCTGATTGTCAAGTGTTATTTAACAGGATGCACAGCCCGCATATGGCTAAATACTAAAAAGGATCCGTTTTTATGCCACGTCTCAGTCTCTGGCGGGAAAATTTCTCGAATGATTACAAATACATTGATCGCAACATCAGCGAACAATTCACTGTGGGCGGAACTGGCGTATTGGTACACAAATACCTTGGCACCAAAACTGATCCAACTTCTAACAATGCCGAAATTCCCAATTACCCAAGTCAAAGTGCACAGAACATACAAGACTTGCTGTTTTTGGAAAACCGAGATCGCAAATACGATACCAGTGTGTACAGCATGCGCGGTATCTATCAAGTCAGTGACAGCGACTTTGACCTGACTCAGTTTGGTTTGTTCTTACAAACTGGAACTGTGTTTATGACCTTCCATATCAACGACATGGTGGCCACCTTGGGACGCAGAATAATGAGCGGCGACGTGTTGGAACTCATGCACCTTAAAGACTACGAAGCATTGAATGATTTGCCAGTGGCCTTGAAACGTTTCTTTATTGTGGGCGACTGCAGTAAAAGTAGTGAAGGTTTTAGCCCCACTTGGTGGCCGCATTTGTGGCGTTGCAAAATCAGTCCGTTGGTGGACAGCCAAGAGTACAAAGACATCTTGAACTTGGTAGAAACCACAACCGATGCTGCCGGCAACACAGTGCCTGTTGGTTCTTTGAGCACCTTGTTAAGCACCTACAACAAATACAGCAACATCAATGATGCTGTGATTGCACAGGCCGAAGCCGACTTGCCAATGAGCGGTTACGACACCACAGTGATTTATGTCAAACCACTGACACTGAACACCCAAGGCAACATAGGAGATCCATTGGGACTAAGCGCAGACAATATTTCTACCATAGATGCATCGCTCACAACCATCAGCAGCGACAAGAGCATAGTAAGCCCAGATCAAAAGGTAAAAGGTTATCTAGCCGGCGACGGACTAGCACCAAACGGATTGCCAGTGGCATCGGGTATCGCGTTCCCACCAAATCCCATTGCCGGCGACTACTGCCTGCGTGTGGACTATTTGCCAAATCGACTGTTCAGATATGACGGCAACAGATGGACCAAGGTTGAAGATGCGGTGCGTACCAACCTTACACCCGGTGCCAGCGATAATCAAACTCAACGCAGCAAGTTTGTCAACAACACACGAACTCACACCAACAGTGGTGGCAACCAAGTACCTAATTTGCAGGGTCTTAGTAACGCACTCAAACCGCAAGCGGATAATCTATGACCACAGCCTATACCACTTTTTTCTACGATAGACAAATACGTAGATTCTTACAACAATTCATTCGAATGATCAGCAACTTTCAAGTCGAAATGGGCAGTGATGCCGCTGGCAATCGAGTGCTACAGCGTGTGCCTGTGTTCTACGCCGATGCCAGTCGCCAGGCCAGCCAAATCTTGCGCGGCAACAGCGAGAATACCATCAAGAGTGTGCCGGCCATGGCTGTGCACATTGCTCAGATAGTGTATGATCGCGAACGAGTTCAAGACCCTACATTTGTCAGTACACTGAATGTTAGAACCAGAGAGTATGATCCTGCCACTGGTCAGTACACCAATCGACAGGGCGGTGCTTACACAGTCGAACGTTTAATGCCAGTGCCGTATAAATTGACTTTGAAAGTGGATGTGTGGACCAGCAACACCGAGCAAAAACTCATGTTGTTGGAACAGCTGATGATTTTGTTTAATCCAGCACTGGAAATACAGAGCACCGACAACTATGTGGACTGGACCAGTTTGAGCTATGTGTTGTTGACCGACATCAGCTGGACCAATCGCAGTATTCCAGCCAGTACCGAAGAAACCATTGACATTGCATCCTTGACCTTTGAGTTGCCAATTTGGGTCAGTGCTCCAGCCAATGTCAAACAGCTGGGTGTGGTACAAAAAATTGTCAGTACAGTATTTGATGCCAACGGTGCCCTGTTACCCGAATCATTCAACGACGATGGTAGCCCAGCATCAACATCTACACAGATGACCAATGCAGCTTACACTTTCTTGAATTATAATGTATACTATCAAGGTAACACCTTGCAACTGATGAAAACCACAGCCGCTATAGAATTATCGCAATCACACCACCAGTGGGCACCCTTGGTTGATCAGTACGGTAAACTAAAAAATGGCATAAGTCAAATTAGACTCATGCAGGCCAATGGATCTGAAGTGTTGGGCACAGTGGCCTATCACCCCACTGATGGCTCGTTGTTGCTGTTTACACCCTACAACGACACGCTGCCAGTAAATACTCTGGATCCAGTCAATGCCATCATTAACCCACAAAATGTCGACATTACCAGCACTGGTCTATTGAATCCTGCAGTTAGAACAAGATACTTAATCTTGCACGGCATTGGGTCAGTGTACAATACCGATGCTGCAGCCATATGGAACAATCACGGATATCCTCAGCTGATAGCCAACGCCAACGACATCATTGAGTACACTGGCACACACTGGATCGTGATATTCAACAGCCAAGACATCAAAGATGTGCACTATGTTACAAATCTAAAAACTGGTACTCAGTATCGTTGGCAAGATGGCGGCTGGGCCAAGAGTGTTGAAGGCGAATACAGCGCCGGCAATTGGAGTTTTATTCTGTGATCGAGAGTACTGGTGCACTGATTTACTGTACTCAGACCAATAGATATTTGTTTTTACTACGCAACGGTAGCAAGTATCAAGGTACTTGGGGATTGCCGGGCGGCAAACTAGAAGCCAATGAGTTGGTCAGTGTGGGGCTAGCTAGAGAAATTGAAGAAGAACTTGGCGGGGTCATTCCCGGCTGCAAGTTGATACCGATTGAAACATTTACCAGTGACAATGGCAAGTTTGCTTATCACACATTCTTAATTCCAGTTGAACAAGAATTTGTACCCTTTTTGAATCACGAGCATAGAGGCTATGCGTGGGTACGATTAGAAGATTATCCCAAACCGTTACATCCGGGAGTTTGGCGCACCATTAACTTTGACATAGTGTCAGCCAAGATACGCACCGTGGTGGCCGCAATCAAGGCGTAAAGAAATCAGGAAATTGGGCAATGGCCCAGGCCAGTGCGTCAGTTTCATCATCAAATTTGCCACCATGATCGCTGTGGTGTGGTTGTCGTACCACTTCCACACCACGTTCCAGTATGGTCAAACCAGTTTTGTCATCGTATGTATAGGTGTATTGTTCTTTAAGGCGCATACAATATTTATCACTCAACAGTAAAAGTGCTGGATCCTATGTGTTTGCATAACACAGTGGTATCTGCATATAATCGGAATCCGCGTGTGCGTGCCTTGGTACAGAAATCAATATCCTCAGATATGGTGTTGGCATGATCAATTGCTGAGTGATACACAAAATGTGGGTACGGAATAGCTCTAAATACCTCGCCCTTGATCAAGGCGCAGCCAAAGCCGCAACTGGCAATTTCCACTAATCCACGCCCACGAATCTTTTCGTAAGGTATGTGTGTGACTCCACCGCGATCATTGGGTTCATACACTTCCAAGGTATGACGTCCAGGAATACGCTGTATATACAGACCAGACACAATGTCACAATCATGTGCCAACAGTTTGGACAGCGTATCGGGCGGGAAGGCCATGTCGCTGTCAACTGCAAACAAGTAATCATAACCTTTGACCACCCAGTCAGCAATCAAGTTACGCACTTGGTCAACATTGTAGCCGTAAAAATACTGGAACACAGCTTGGTATCCTGCAGGTATGACTAAATCATAAATGCTCTTGAATGTTTCAGCTTCAATATTTCTAGCTGTGGGAATGGCAATCAAGATGGTTTTCTTTGCTTGTGCTGTAGGTGTTGGTGTTGCCACTATAGTTGGACTTGGTCGACGACTGATCACTGCAGCATTGATGTTTTGTGTAGTGGCATTGACCTTGTAGTCGTTCAAGGGATTGACATCGTTGTAGTTGTACACAATGTCTTGTAGGCAACGTACTTGATCGGGATCGGCTGCTTCGATCAAACTGTAGAATGTGCTGCCATCGCCGCCAGCACCATACCAGTTGCCAGCATCGTCTTGGAAGTTGCTGTCGGGAATGCCTGTGATCAACCGCTGTTTAAATGTACGCAGATGTGTATAGGGCAATATCCAATTGAACTTGTGTTCGCGATAGGCTCGGCGTTGGCGTATGGCTTGTGGATAGGGCTGGCTGATCAGGGGAATGTTGTCGGCCATGCTCCAGCATGAACCGTAAGTGAATTCGGTATTGCCATCGTATACTGCATTGTAGTAAGTAAAGATGGTGTTGTCGTTGACTAGGCTGTCGTCGCCATCTAGTATCATGACAATGGATTCGGGATCGGGTAAAGATCTAAACACCGATAATTGGTTGGCCACTGCACCACGATTTTCAGTGTTTTCAATCACAGTGAATTTGGCTCTGATGTCATCGGGTAGTGCTGCCAGTGCGGCATGCAGGTTGGTTGATGTGGCATCAGTGCTGGCATCGTTTACCAGGTACACTTGATAGTTGTCATAGTCTTGTGCTGCGATACTGTCAATACATCTGGCGATGTAATTTTCGCAGTTGTAGAAAGTGCTCACTACCACAATGGGCTGTTCGCGACCGGGGCGATACGATTCCAGTTCAATAGTGTTGTGAAATCTGCGGCCGTAAATCTTGTGTATACGGCGATTGATTTGACTGACCTCACGATATTGGTCACGTGGCAAATATGCACCAATCTTTTTGTAAATGTGCTGTTGCCATTGTTGTGCCACGGTGCCCCATGAAGCTATGTCCTTGACAATGTTGCAGTAGTATTGTTTTTGCTGATGCAGGTAACGATCATTGTAGGCCCGTACAGTCATTTCAACAAACTTGTCAATTTGTGCATCTGTGTTGATATCAGGGAACAAGTTGTTGGGCTCTACTGGATAGTCTATTAGGTAGCAGGCACGCTCTAGTGCCACTTCTTCTAGCGCACCAAATCTACAGGTCAAGATTGGGGTATTGTACAACAGGCTTTCCAGTGCACTGATACCGTATGTTTCAGGAAACATGGCCGGGTAAATGGTGTAACTGGCCTGTGCCAAAGTTTCAGCTACCACACGCTGTGGTACAACTCCAGTGAACTCCATGTCCAAGGCCAAATTGGCTGGATCTGAACTCATGGCACGCCATTCAACTTCTTGTGCATCAGGTGCTGCAGTTGAACCGAATTTGTAAAAGCCACCTAAGATTTTTAATCGTGCTCGAGGCAGCAGTTTTTTGACTCGAGGCCACACACGTTTGACCAAGACTGACATGCCTTTGCTGACTGCAGCATTGTACACAAACAGGTCAGGATCCTTGGCCGTGATGTCTACTTCGGGTATGTAGTTCACTGCACCATTGCGTGTCATGAATATTTTGTTTTTGAGCACTTCATAGTTGCGACGACGACCATGCTGGCAGTTGGTCACATATGTGGTATGGAAGTCACTGAGCGTAAAGATGTCGGTGATGCGATTGCTGACTGCCAATTCTTCAATTAGGTTGTCGCCCAAGCAAAAGGTGTCATGCATCCACAGTATACGCATCTTGGCGCGACTGACAATTCGATCATATAGATTCATACCAGCATAGGGCATGGCACGACCATCTCCCAAGCGGCCATAGTCTCTGGGATCGGTAAACGGAATCACAGTTCTAGAACTGATGACTACATCAAACGTCCAGTCTTGTGCTAGTTCACCGAGCAGTCGATAAGTGACTCCGTCGTAGACACCAGGCCGTGCAGTATCCGAGCAGTTGTTGAAAACTGTAACGTCAAAACCCAGCTGTTGTAATTCACGTGCCATTAGTGTTGCGGCACTTTCGCTTCCACCCAAACCTTGTTTGGCCAAAGTAGACCCATCGTAGGGTATACCAATTATGTCGATGATGGCAATATTCATGCATTTATTTACTGTGTGCCGAAAGGGTATCATAAATTTTGATTCGAAAAAATATCTGAGTTGACATTTTTACCCTATAAATATTACTATCAATTAACAGGAATTTCAATATGTCAGTTTGGATAGCAGGTATCACACGCGGCCACAACGGGGCCGTTTGCCTTTTACGAGATGGTGAAATTGTGTTTGCCATTGAAGAAGAGCGGTTGACTCGACTAAAGTATGACGGCTCGCCCATGGCAGCAATGACCAAGATTTTAGAGTATACTGATCGTCTAGACTACATGGTCATGGCACATACTGATCAGCTGGGATCGCAAGGAAAAGTTGATTATACTGCAGAAGATGTGTACACCAGTCTAGCCAGAAAATTAAAATTAATTGGGCCTATTAATAGAGACTTACCGCTAAATTCAAACAACACCATTGCCCATCCGCAAGTGATTGATTTGGGCACCATGCATCATCGTTTACATGCTGCGTGTGCGTTCTATCGTTCAGGATTTGATCAGGCCACAGCAGTTATAGTTGATGGCGCCGGAAGTGTATATTGGCGTGGAAATGATCGTCAGTGGGAAGTTGAAAGTATTTTTACCTGTAGTTACCCAAACATACTTGATACTGTGTTTGCACATAGAGCAGGCAAAGGCCCATGGGCCAGTAGCTATTTCAGCAAATTTAAAGATTCAGACGCACCACCAGATGCAAATACATTTGAGTTATTAGATGATGCATCTGTGGGCATTGTTAAAGCCTACGAAGCGGTGACATCATATTGCGGTTGGGGCGAAATTGAGGCTGGTAAGACCATGGGTTTATCACCATATGGGCGACCAAATGCAAATATTCCGCCCATCTATAACGATGCTGCCGGCTCTTGGATACACGGTAACCGAGATTTATTTGTCACCAACTACCCGCAAGCGGCTTATGTAAACATTGGAGAATGTCCAGAATTAGACGACCCAGCCGAAGTACGAGAATCTATAGTCGATGTGACCATGCTACAAAATCGCAGAGATCTTGCGTATGCAGTTCAAACACAAAGCCAAGAGGCGGTATTAAAAATTATACTCAAGGCTGTGGAAAAAACTGGATGTAAAAATGTTGTACTGTCTGGCGGTTATGGATTAAACTGTGTTGCCAACTATTACTACCTAACTAAACTAAATGAGCTGGGCATTAATCTTTATGTTGAGCCCATCAGCAGTGATGCAGGAACCAGCATTGGTGCCGCGCTGTTTGTTCACCATAGTATAATGAATACCGAGCGTCCAAAACCTAGGGCATCAAGTTTGTACTTGGGTTTTGAATACACATATTCAGCTGATGATATTCGTGCTGTGGCCGAAAAGTATCAAGCTGAAACAAGCACGGTGACCAATCATGATGTGGTGCAGTTGTTACGCAACCGTAACATTGTGGCGGTGTTCCGAGGTCGTAGTGAAAGTGGCCCTAGAGCACTGGGCAATCGCAGTATCTTGTTTGATCCCACTGTGCCCAACGGCAAAGATTTTGTCAACAGCGTTAAACATCGAGAATATTTTAGACCTTTTGCCGGCAGTATCTTGCACGAACATGTCAACGAGTGGTTTGACATGCGCGGCATGGAAGAGAGCCCGCACATGATGTATGCTGTCAACTGCCAACCCGGCAAAGGTGAGCTTGTTCCCAGCATTATTCATGTGGACGGTACTTGCCGTATTCAAACAGTCAAGCGTGAACAAAATCCGCTATATTACGATTTGATATCAGATTTTTATGCCGAGTCGGGTGTTCCTGTTATTTTTAACACCAGCTTTAACCTGGGCGGCGAACCTTTAGTGGAAACACTGGATGATGCTGTACGCACTTTGGCCAATAGCGATATTGAATATCTGTATCTCATGGAATTCCAAACCCTAATTACTGTAAAAAATCATACTGGAGATTAACTTGACACGACCACGAGCATATTTCATTAACGGCGGCGCTGGCCGTGTGATTGCATCTATTCCAGCGTTTGAACAATTGGCCAAAGTGGACAAAGACTTTATCATTGTTTGCGAAGGCGGCAGCGACCTCTATCGTGGGCACCCAGTGTTAGACCGCAGAGTATTTGAACACTGGCACAAGGGACTGTTCAATGATCACCTCAAACATCGTGACTTGATCACCCCCGAACCCTACCGCGTATGGGAATACTACAATCAAAAATGTAGTCTAGCGCAGGCTTTTGATATTGCCATCAATAACCAAGGTGTTCGCAATTTGCCGCCACCAAGTTTGCATTTAAACAAAATGGAAATTGCAGATGCTTACAAAATAACACAGGATATTCGTAGCAAGCTGGGGTTTGAAAAATTAGTTGTTGTGCAGCCGTTTGGTCGTAGTGTCAGCAACAGTGGCGGTTTGATTGTGGATCCCACATCAAGAAGTATTGCTCAGCAAGATCTAATAGAGCTAGTGAATATCTTGAAGAAAGACTATGGTGTTGTTGTCATGAGCGAATTGGGCGATGTGCTAGGCGACAGCAATCAGGGAGTGGCCCAGCCCAGAATTCCGCATATACGTATTTGGGCAGCGGTAATTGAGTTATCAGATCACTTCATTGGCTGTGACAGCGTGGGTCAACACATAGCTCGTGCACTGGGCAAAACTGCCACTGTGGTCACAGGATCAACATTTCCCATCAATGTAAGCTATCCCGATTGCAGCGATTTTGACATTATTGATGCTGGTGCTAAAACAAGACAGTATAGTCCCATTAGAATCTCCATGGAAGATCATATCGAGCGCAACAACGACCAGTGCATGGAACTGACTTCAGACATGAAATCACAGATCTTGAAAAGTGCTAGAAAACGATTGGGTAAATCAGTTAAGTCAAGTGCAAAAAATACAACATTGTCACCAAATTATACCAATACACACTCGCACCATGAGCATGTTTTAACTTGCGACACTGCAGTAAGACCTGAACCTGGTTTTGCTATGAATCCGATTTCTCAAACTATAACTGCAGAAAACACCTACATGAAGCCAGCAGAGTCTATCACACTAACTGCTACCGGTGTTTAACCAGTCCACTGCTGTCGAGATTGGCTTAGTAGTTGATTTGGAGCTAAAGAAGCTGATGGATTTACATAAGCCGATGTCAAGAATATAAATGTGGTGCCACCACTATTAATATTGCCATCGGTTGACAGCGATACACCGCCGCTGGTGTTGATAGTTAGGAATGCGGTAACTGAACTGGTTACTGGGGTAGACATCCAGGTTATTGGCACTGAAGTAAATGCCGATCCCGTAGTAGGATAATTCCAAGTTGATACTATAGCCAAGCCACCATCGTAGTCAGGCATGGTTGTAGTGGTTGCAATGGTTAACTCATTTATAGGATGTCGACGAGCATCAGCAAAGACCACTTGTCCTTCCATGTACGGAGTCCAAGATCCGGTTAAAGGTGTATTAAATGTCCAAGGACTATTGCCATTGTAACTGGCAGCATTGTAAATAGCAAAATCTAATTCAATGATACGTCCCTGATACCAGTAGTCCATGCTAAAATTAAGACTACCACGAACCAGCCGCGAATTGGCCAATTGTAAATTTGCTGACCACGGATTGGTGGGATTTCCGTGTCCGTATAGTACTACATTGTCTGCAGGGTAACCCGATGGAACAAACTCAAGCGAGTCTTGAGTTTGACTTATAATATTACCCCACCCAGCAACAAAGACTGGGTTACCCGTAACAGTTATTTGTAGTTCCTGATTCGGATTAGGGTAACTCGGATTTAATTCACCAATTGGCATATACCGTCCAGGTTACGCGGCTGCTACAGTACCAACAATCTTGGCATTGGCGCTAGAAATAACCACAATACCCACAATGGTATCAGCTGATGTAGATGTTGTAACTGTGGCTGCATAAGTGCCATTGTTAAATGTAATACCCGGAGTTGCAGTTTGTCCCACAATTGACAACGTGACTGTGGTAGCTATACGCTGTCCTGCATAGTTATACACATTGACTGTAATGTTACCGTTTATGTTACTACCAGTATACACAAAACTAGTGGTAGGTGCAGTAATTATCAAGGTCTCGCCGACACTGGCTGAAATAACATCAATGTAATTTGATGTCACGTTAGATGTCAAATTAGCAGTAGTATAAACTGTGTTAGCAGTCCAACCACCATTGTTGTTAATAGTTGTTGTATCTACCACTTGTGTAGCCCAACGACCGTTGTGATCTTTAAACAATCTGCTGGCAATGTAAGGCATGGTGCTTTGATATTGATACAGCCCGGTTGTGGCATTCAGGGTCAACACAATGTCGTTACCAAATGTAGCACCAGCATATACTGTGTTCCAGTAGGTGTCCAAGGGGCAGAAATATCTAGGTGCATAGGTTGCTAGTGATACATAGCCTAGGTAATAGGCATTGAATCCAACATCATCTAGGCTCCAGCTCCATACTCTAAACATGGCACCAGCACCAGAATCCAAGTTAAATGTATTAGCAATACTCACTAAACCGGTACCGTTGGTGTTATACACGCCCATGTGCAGGCGTTTGACACTGTTGGTGTCTACGCTGTACCACACACGATTGACAGTTTGTCTACGGAAGCTGGCATTGTTCAATTGACTGTTAGCAGTGCCGTTGTGGCCCAGTGCAGTATAGATTGATGTAATCTGCGCTGCGGTCATTGACTGTAAAGTGTAGGCTTGAGCTGCTGCTGCACCAGTTGACGAGGTAAGAGTGTATCTACTGATGGTCATGGTATTAGCAGTATCTGCACCACCAAATGCAATGTGGTAGAATCTATAGGCCACTGTGTCATCTTGGTCCGGCTGTGATGGAATTATTAGTCCACTAATACCTTTCTTGATGTTGTAAACCACTGTGGTCACAGTGGTATTGGCATTATATTGACGCAAGGTCAAACGCACGTTTCCAGATGTAGTGGTGTCTACCCCTTGTACACCGCCGTTAAGAGCATTGTAGTGGAAGTACCATTTGAACGGAGGTGCATTTTGTATCAATGTTCTAACACCGTATTCAGCAGTACCGCTGGCAACGCCATAGTTAACGTAATTCCCGTAAACATTATTTGAGCAGACCCCGCTAAAACTACATGTAGAAGCAACACATAGATTGACCCGACAAGTAGTACCATAGTATAATTGATCAGCTATTGAATTTGATTGTAATCCGGCAATGGTGCATTGAGCAGGAAAATTAACAAGAGCATAGTTACAACTACCTCCTCCCCCTTGATTACATGGGCAAACGGCATTCGGTACTGTATAATTTGTGGGTGTGTCACCGTAGGTGTATTCAGGCATGGGGAAACAATTGGCATAGCAATTGGCACAGCATCCTTGTACGAATGCCAATTGATACATGTTTGATTGTGGCACAAAGCAAGAAAAATTCCCACCAGTGTCCTGTACTATCAAATAATTATACATGGCACAACAGTTAGTGGCGTTATTGCAACCTGAAATTGAATAACAACTAATGCTGCCGTACGGCAATGCTTGTGTGTTAGTGTTACTGGGTGTAGGACATACCAATGTAATAATCCCATTCCATGCAGCACAGGTTTGGCAACTACCAGGCAAAACGCAGCCGGTTAGGCAAGCAGTGCTGGTGCTGGTGTTTATTTGATAACATGCTGGGCCTTGGCAAGTTTGATTTTTAAAAGTTGTAATATTATTAACGCTTTGGTTAGTGCCATAATACAAAAAGCAGCCGGCTGCGTACTCACCACTGAATCTACTGCCCAATAAGTCAAATGTGCTACCTTGGTATGTGGGTTCAAACAAGCTGTCTACTGCCAGCGGGGCCACCGTACAGCCCAAATCAATACAGGCTGGATTATATTGGTAGTTGCCTACCTGTTCCAAACTGTTAGAGACTGTGTAAAATGCTCCATTGATGGTGTAATTGGTGCCACGATAACCATACTGTATGGTTTTTTCTGTTGGTGGTGGTAGATATCTTTGATAAAACTTTGCCATTATTATACTCCGGGTGTGCTGTCAACGTTGTTGTTGTCGGTTTCAGGTGGATCAAGAAACAAATGAGACATATGAGTCAAGGCCCAATCTCTAGCTTCTTGTTCGTTTTGCCATGGCACAGGATCACCCCAGGTGGGACGCAAGGGTTGATGTAACACATCCTGCCCAATTGAAGGGTCGCGAACAATCAAAATGTTATTTTGAAATATGATCTCATGTTTAACTGCCATTTAAATTCTCCAAATTAGTAAGTGGTATAGGTCAAAGTCACATACAAATCACTGGCATACAATCCATTATTGGTAACAACGATATAAATGTAATCATTGCTGGTTGTGGTGCTCCAAGGTGATGTATTGCTGGCTGGACCTGTTCCAGTAAATGATATATTTGATACAGTTACATCATTCAATAAAATATTTAGCTGAACGGGCTGTGTACCCGATGCTAGCACATAGGCTGTGGCCGAACTCACAGCAATTCTGCGGCCGGGATACCATCTTGTGGTATACGAAGTGCTGTAGCCCACTGGCAGCGTGCCCGGAGTATAAACTGTGTTGCTCAAGGATGGATTGGATCCAATTGATGCTCCGTTGGCCAGTAGACTCAGCACGTTGCCCACGTTGCTGTTGAACACTATGTTGCCCGACAACACCGGACTGGTCATGGTTATTGTGCCTGCAGGATCAGTGGTGATCTTGGCATTGCCTATGCCAAAATTTACATTGGCTGAATTAAGACTACCGCCTACGTAGACGTTGCCCACAATGCCAGCACCACCTGCAATTTGTAAGGCACCAGTAGTGGTACTGGTACTGGAAGTGGTATTGGTTGTAAACAACACATTGTTGGAGTTTAAGTTTCCACCTCCGGAACTGCCAGTATAACCTTGTATGCCTTGACTGCCGGTATAGCCATTGAAACCGGCTGATCCAGTGTAACCTTTACTGCCAGTGTAACCCACACTACCGGCGTAACCAGGAGCGGTACTGGCTGAACCAGTGTAGCCCGTGGATCCAGTATAACCTATTGAACCGGTATAGCCAGGAGCAGTACTGGCTGATCCGGTGTAACCTGTTGAGCCAGTGTAGCCCACACCCTGTGATCCGGTGTAACCCACTGATCCAGTGTAACCGGTACTGCCAGCATAACCCACAACCGGAGTCACTGCTGCAATCCAGCCCACACCGTTCCAGGTCCAGGTCATGGTACCGTAAACATACGTTTGGCCTATCGAGGTTGGGACTGGAAAGTTTATCATGTTTAGTTAATGCTTTAGTTTGTATTTACCAGAATTTTGTTATAGTGTATGTACGGTTGAATTTATTTAGATGATGTAAACGCAGGCCAATATAGTGAAGTTGAATTGATTCCAACGCCTGCAATCGTGCCAGCAGGGCTTATGGCCGTGCTTTCTATAAAATAAGTCGTGGTGGTGACTCCGCCCATGGCAGTAATGGTTGACCAAGTGACGCCATCCGGAGAAGTGGTATACACCGCATAGTATGGAGTAGCAACAGCGTACCAGCCCACAGCTACCCATAAACTAAGAACCGAATCCCAAATCACTGAGGTAAAAATGTATTTTGTTGCAGACAAGTTGGCCGCAGCAGTCCATGACACACCATTATTTGAACTGTATGAGAACCATGGTATGTTGGTGCCCGAAAATCCTATCCATACCATTTGGCCAGCTGGGTTAGCGGCTAGACAGCGTGTGGTCAAATTGGTTGCAGTTGAATTTAGGGTAGTTGGAGTTGTCCATGTAGTGCCATTATCTGAACTGTACGAGTATACTGGATAACTACTGGCATTGGTACCAACTAGACATAAGTTTGTGCCTGACCCCAGTGCAGCAGATTTTGGTGTAAAAGTGGTGGCTGTTCCCACTGTTTGAGCCGCACTCCACGTGCTTCCATTTGTAGAAGTATAATACTGTCCGGTGCTGTTACCATTCAATTGACCAAATGCATAAAAAGTGCCACTGCTATTACAAATTACAGGAACCACATAGGTTTTAACACTACTAGATATACTGGCATAAGTCCACGATGTACCATTGGTGCTGTAGTAGGCAAAAGGATAGTAGGTGCTAAGAAATCCCACAGACACCATCAACCCAGACGAATTCACTGCTAAACCGCCTATGTTGATATTAAAAGCTCCCACAGTTGTTGGAGTGGGCCAGCTGGCACCAGTAGTGCTATTTGCATACACTAGATAATTGTTGCCGTCATACCCGGTGGCCACAAATCGGTTCAAGGTCGGACTCCAGACAACGTTGTACATGGCATACAAGCTAGTACTGCCATTCATGAGTGCTGGCGCATTAAATCCATTGAATCCGGTGGGTCTGGCACCAAACCCAAGCGCCCGCATAGACCCAGATCCCACTGAAATTATATTTGGCATTGCTTGATCCTTAAGCAAACTTGGTTTGGCTGGCAAACACCACATACGCAGCTGATCCAGTTTTGGTCACTGTGTACGAATAAATGTCAATTGAATTCGCGTTACCCGAGCTGGGTGCTGTGCCGTTTTGCCACTTGGGCGTAACAGCAGATCCGTCAACTTGGAATGCCGAAGCATAGTAGGCAGTAGCACCCTGTGTGACCATGAACGCAAAGCTCACTGATTGGCCGGTTGCTAGAGCACTGTTCAACAAGGTACTGGAACTAAACGACAAGTTCACAGTCCAGTTGGCCGAAGCATTGGCAGTATAATACAGCACCGACTGACTGTTGATGTAGTAGTTGATGGTACCAGTTGCGGCTGTGGCTGATACTGTGGTGGTTTCAGCCATGTTGGTCATCACCGTGGCAAACGAACTGGCACTGCCGTTGAATGTCTGTGTAGATGTCCAAGTGCTGCTGATGACCGGAACGCCATTGGCATAGTAGTAACCCGAACTGTACACACTACCAGCAAATATGTTGCCAGCAATGCCAGCACCACCCGAGACCTGTAGTGCACCTGTAGTGGTGCTGGTACTTGTAGTATTATTACTGGTAATGATCTGTAGTGCGGTTGTACCTGAGAATGAGCCAGTCGCACCTATTGATCCGGTATAACCTATTGGGCCAGTGGCACCTATTGATCCGGTATAACCAATTGATCCAGTATAACCTGTCGTGCCAGTAGTACCAACGGATCCAGTATATCCTACTGATCCATTATAGCCCACACTACCGGTATATCCCACTGATCCAGTATAACCAGTATTCAAATAGGGAGTACCGTTGGCATAAAAATGACGATCTGAGTAAATGTTGCCGGCAAAAATGTTACCAGTAACACCCACACCGCCAGCAACTACTAGAGCACCTGTTGTTGTGCTTGTACTAGCAGTTACAGTCACGATCGACACGTTGCCAGTGGGTCCACTGATGACCATGGGCTCAGAATAAGTTTCGCCGCCAACTGGGCCAGTGAAGGTCCAGAATTGCAAGCCGCCGCCGACTGTGCCTTGCAAGGCGCCACCACCATTGCTGTTGGCAGTCATTTGTAAACCGCCACCTGATGTGGTAAAGCTACCGGTGCCCACGCTGTTCAGTGTTAGTGAAATAGCAGAGTCGCTGGCCTGTGATATAGTACCTATACTGGCTTTTGAACCAGTTATAGTTAACCCGCTTGCAAACACGTTACCAGCAAAAATGTTACCAGTAACACCCAAACCACCCGCCACAGTCACAGCACCTGTAGTGGTACTGGTGCTAGGGGTTGCAGTTCCTCCGCCATTAAATGGAGTCGCAGCATTGTAAGTAACTGATCCCGAGTTAGTCAATGAATAATTATTAGTGCTAGAATCAGTTATATAATTGCCGGAACTAGCAACACTTAATAACAATGTAGTATTAGGAATTGCTGTTAACGGTTGGGTAGGTGGAGTAAATGACGAAGTATATACCGCAGTTCCGTTAACAAACCGGAAATTAGTCATATATCCACGAAGAGATTGATTTCCGCTGCTTCCGTCTGATCTAGCAATATATTCTGGTGCACCACTGTCGTATATACTTCCAGCGTAAGTATATGTTGTGCCCTTTTGCCCATTCAAATACATGTTGAATGAACTACCGTTCCGTACTACTGCCACGTGGTACCATGTATTTGCAGTTAGTGCAGGTAATGTTGAATCATCATTGGGATTAATTGCCCAAGAAGAAGAACTATCTGCAACTTGTAGGGTCATTCTATTAGAAGAACTGTATACACGCCACGCTATTCCTGCATAGGTTCCTACTTCTCGTTTACCGTAAAGACCGTTTTCTACTCCCAGTGTTGTTAAGTATACCCAAGCTTCTATTGTAAAATTATTGCTACCTAATACAAATGCTGAATTATTTGCATAGGTCAAATAATTACTACCGCTAAAACTTAAACTGCCACCAGTAGCGAAACCAGTGGGTGCGACCACGCTGACACCAGTAGTTACCACATTACCAGCAATGCCAGCACCACCTGAGACCTGTAGTGCGCCTGTTGTGGTACTTGTACTAGGTGTGGTGTTGCTTATGATAACTTGTTGTGCAGTTGTACCTGAGAATGTGCCTGCACTTCCTGTGTAACCCACGCTTCCAGTATAGCCCACGCTACCTGAATATCCCACTGATCCAGTGTACCCAGTGCTGCCAGTGTAACCCACATTGCCTGTGGTGCCCGTTGAGCCGGTATAACCTATCGATCCGGTATAACCAGCTGATCCAGCGTAACCCACGTTGCCTGTGGTGCCCACACTACCGGTATACCCAACGCTTCCAGTGTAACCTGTGGTGCCTGTTGAGCCGGTGTATCCAACACTTCCAGTATAACCCACCGATCCATTATAGCCCTGTGATCCAGTGTAGCCAGTTGATCCGTTATATCCCGTGCTGCCGGTATAGCCGGTTGCACCTGCGCTGGCATATGATACGCCGTTGGCCCAGAACACACCTGATGTGGTAATGACACCAGCCGTGGTGGAAATATTACCCGATGCCACTATGGCGTTAGCATATTCAGTACTGGTTATGGTTTCATAGTTCTGTGTGGTGATGTTGCCAGTGACCACCAAGTTACCACCCACATACAAGTTGCCGGTAATACCTACTCCGCCTGCTACAGTCACAGCACCTGTTGTGGTACTGGTACTGACTATTGGTGCACTGGCTCCATTAAATGGTGTTGCAGCATTGTATGCAACCGATCCCACATTGGTCAATGTTAAATTATTAACACTGGAATCGGTTATATACGCACCTGAACTGGCCACATTTAACAATAGGGCTGTGTTTGCGATGGCAGTTAAGGGTTGTGTGCTTGGTGTGAAATTGGTGGTGTATACTGCGGTACCATTTACAATTCTTAAATTACTAATATATCCTGTAAAGAGTGTACCTGCCGATGAATTATTTCTGCTACCAATATAGTTAGTAACACCGGATACTGTATAATTTGTTGTATCAGTAGCACTACTGACAGCAATACCATTCTTATATATAGTACCAACTGAACCATTTCTTACGTAGGCAACATGGTTCCATACGTTGGTTCCAAAATCGGTAGTAGAGGCATCCACCACAAGGCTAGAAGATCCGTTATACCATTCCAATTGCCCGTTTGATGCTGTGCCTCCACCCCATACAAATGCCCATGCTGTGGTATTTGTTGCATCTCTAGCATCAAATAAATATTGTAAATTTTGTGCAGATGTAAAATATACCCAGGCCTCAACTGTAAAATTATTTGTACCAAATTTATTGGTATTCCCGGGAGAGTAAGTTAAATACTGAGTTGTACCATTAAAGCTCAAGCTGCCACCGGTTGAAAAACCAGCTGGTTGTACAACTGCGATACCAGTGCTGTAAACATTACCAGCAATACCCGCACCACCCGATACAATTAGAGCACCTGTTGTAGTGCTGCTACTAGCAGTGGTGTTGCTTATGATAACTTGTTGTGCGGTATTACCTGAGAATGTGCCGGTGCTACCAGTATATCCTGTTGAACCAGTATAACCAATTGATCCAGTATAGCCGGCGCTGCCCGAATAACCCACATTACCTGTGATGCCCGTCGATCCAGTGAAACCAATTGATCCAGTATAGCCGGCGCTGCCAGTATAACCCACATTACCTGTGCTACCAATTGAACCAGTGTAACCAATTGATCCAGTATAGCCCTGTGATCCCGAATAACCTACATTACCTGTGGTACCTATGGATCCAGTATAGCCAATTGATCCAGTGTATCCAGTAGTGCCTGTGCTGCCGGTATAGCCCACATTACCTGTTGTACCTATGGATCCAGTGTATCCAACAGATCCGTTATAACCTGTTGATCCCGCATAGCCCACGCTACCAGTGTATCCAATTGAACCCTGTGAGCCAGTATAGCCCACGTTGCCTGTAGTGCCTGTGCTGCCAGTATAGCCAATTGAGCCAGTGTAGCCCACACTACCCGAATAACCTACATTACCTGTGGTGCCCGTCGAACCAGTATAACCTGCACTTCCGGTATAACCCACACTACCAGTGTAACCTGTACCTGTTGAGCCAGTATATCCAGTTGACCCCGTGCTTCCAGTATAACCAATTGATCCAGTATAGCCGGTGGCGCCCGTGCTGCCGTTGTAGCCTGTAGTGCCTGCGCTTCCAGTATAACCTGTTGCGCCCACTGATCCAGTAAAGCCAGTTAAGCCTGTGCTGCCTGTGTAACCAGTAGCACCACCTGAGAATCCAGCTCCATTGGCGTAGAAGTAGTTGGTGCTATACACATTACCAGCAAAAACATTACCAGTAACGCCTACACCGCCAGCCACAGTGAGTGCACCTGTAGTGGTTGTGGTACTAACTGAATTACCAGTAACAGCAAGAGTGTTAGTAGAAGTTATTGGTATAGCCACCCGAGTCCAAGCGCCGTTGGTGCTAGAATAGGTGTATGTGATGCCGTTAACTGTTGCAATTGCGCCGTTAGTTGGTGATGCGGGAAAACTCATGTTGTATCTTTATTGTGTTATTTGTACCCAAGAGGTAGTAATTTCGTTCCACATATATTTATTGCCGTCATCGGGGCAGGCCACAGGAGCAGCCCAAGTCCATGTGGGTGCCGAAATGGTCCAGCTGGCGCACACTACTCCGTTCATGTCTAGCGGTCTTGGCGGGTAAAACACATCATTGCGAGCATCGTAAATATAACCAGCACTGGCATAGTTACCACGTAGAGCCACGCCGCCATCGGGTGTATCAGAATTAGGGGCATAATGTACACCACCGCGGGTGTTATATGATGTTTGAATCCAGGTACCCGGACTGGAATCGACAAATGTTGTAAAAAAATCAGCTTCGGCCACAATGACTTGTGTGACAATGCCGTTAAGAACTTTTGCGTAGTGACTCATGCTGTGTAACTTCCTGATTGTTTAAATATCATTATGGTGTTTGATCCGTTTGTAACCACTGTGGGTGAACCAGTGGTTATGTTTGAATAAAACGCTGTTGGCAATGACACAATAACTATACCGCTACCGCCTGCTGCACCAGCACCAGTATTAACACCACCCCCGGCGCCACCGCCAGTGTTTGCTAACCCAGCAGTTCCGGGGTTGCCTCCGCCACCTGATCCACCGGTACCTGCAGTTAGCGTGCCACCATAATATCCGCCAGCGCCACCACCAGCAAAGTAAACCGAAGTGAGCACAACTTGCCCAACGTTGGCATTGGTGGCTTGCAGAGCAGTGATCAGTGTGGTAGTAAGCCCGATACCGCCATTGCCAGAACTTGATGATGTTGCAGAAGCTCCCGCACCACCAGCACCACCACCACCACCTTCTCTATCCTGTGCTCCACTGACACCAGTACCGCCCATGTTACCTTGCCCGGTGGTTCCAGAACCACCAACATTGCTCAATGCGCCGCCACCACCTGAACCACCATTGGCGCCATTGGTGGCACTGCCACCACCACCGCCACCGAGAGCAGTGTAGCCAAATGCTGTAGAATTTTGACCGTTGTTGGCCACTGAACTTGCTGCACCAGCACCGCCGCCGGCGCCAACAACAAATGAATATACAGTTCCAGCACTGAGCGTTATGTTCCCAGCTATCAGTCCGCCAGCACCACCACCACCACTGCCACCAGGCGATCCACCACCTGCAGAACTGCCACCACCACCAGCCACAATCAAATACGATGCATTAATTTGTGTCCCTGAAGGTGTAGCATACAGTTGCGAATATGAAATCCAACCCTGGGTAGAATCAATATATACAAAATTATATGATTGTCTACTCACAATAATACCAATATTACCTGTAGTACCTTGAATATTTTTGCCATTGCCATAAATTGTAATGGCATTTGTAGCTGCAGTGCCTGCATAATCGGTTATGATTATGACCTGACCAGCACTGGGGCTGGCTGGCAATGTGACTGTGATTTGACTTGAAGTGGTGTTAACTGGATAACCATTGCCGGCCACAGCAGTGAAGTTTGTGGTTTGTACCGACTGCCAAGTAATTGAGCCACCACCGCCGCTGCCGGTTGTTATCACTGCTGCATTTGATGATATTGCTGGACCCGAAATATCCAACCAGAATGAGTTGACACCATCAGTGGTGTATCTGTAGATATCATCAGTTGAGGTGTTGTACCAGATGTCATTGACAGTGGGGCTTGACGGTGGAGTTGCACTGGATGTGCTTTTAGGTCCACTGGATCCTGAACTGTAAGCAGCACCATTGGCCCAGAACACGCCCGAAGTGGTAATGATACTGGCATTGGATGTGATGTTGCCCGAAGTAACTATGTTATTGGCGTATTCGGTATTGGTTATAGTCTCATAATTTAAAGTGGTAATGTTGCCAGTGACCACCAAGTTACCGCCCACGTACAAGTTACCAGCAATACCCGCGCCACCTGCGACTTGTAATGCACCTGTAGTGGTGCTGGTGCTCGATGTGGTGTTGCTGGTTATGATCTGTTGTGCAGTCGTGCCTGAGAACGTGCCAGCACTACCAGTGTAGCCCACCGAGCCGGTGTAACCTACTGATCCTGCATAACCTGTACTTCCGTTATATCCAGTGCTGCCAGTATAGCCAATGCTGCCAGTGTAACCCACACTACCGTTGTAACCAGTACCACCGCCACCGCCTGCAAAAGGTGTTCCATTGGCATAGAAATGATTATTGCTGTAAATAGCACCAGCAAATATGTTACCACCAACACCCAAGCCACCAGTGATTACCAAGGCACCTGTTGTGGTGCTGGTACTTGAAGTGGTGTTGCTGACAGTCAATTGCTGTGTGATATTGCTGGTCACAGTGCCGGCACTGCCAGTATAACCAATTGGACCAGCTTGCAACGGACCGCTGATCTGTAAATAAGTGTCAAATGAGCCACTGGTGTATGGGGTGCCGCCAGCGTTTATGTATGCTCTAAGATCAACATAGTCTGTGGTACCATTTAGATAAATTACCTCGGTGCCACCGGCAGCATTTTGACTAGCACTGGTATCACAACCAATTGCATTATAACCGCTGCCGTTTTTACCTATACCAGCAACAGCTATAACTGTGGGGCAACGAGCTCGACCGGTGACCATGTACCAACCGGCCAAATTGGGTTGGAAATATTTACCAGTGCTGTTCCACCAACCAGCGGTGTCAGATCCCACTGTGTCAATGGGAACCTTTTGCCAACCAACACCAGAGCTTGAACCTGTGCTCAAATATGCCCAAGACACATTAAGACTTGTGCCCACACCAGCACTGCCAGTGTAACCTGTGGTGCCAATAGATCCGGTGTAGCCGATTGATCCAGTATAACCTATACTTCCAGTATAGCCCGGTGCTGTACTAGCCGAACCGGTATAACCCGTTGAACCAGTATAACCTATCGATCCAGTATAGCCCGGTGCTGTACTAGCCGAACCGGTATAACCCGTTGAACCAGTATAACCTATCGATCCAGTATAACCCACACTACCAGTATAACCTGGGGCGGTACTAGCCGAACCAGTATAGCCTATCGATCCAGTATAACCCACACTACCAGTATACCCGGTACTACCTGATCCAGAACCATATGGGGTACCATTGGCATAAAAATGATGGTCTGAATATATGTTGCCAGCAAATATATTACCAGTTACGCCTATGCCACCATTTACTAGCAATGCACCAGTAGTGGTACTGGTACTGGGCACCAAACTGCCAGGCAGTGCAACATACGGAGTCAACGCATTATATGTGACAGTGCCGGTGATAGTGACCGAAATGTTATTTGTGCTGGTGTCAGTTATGTACCCAGCTGAAGTAAGAACATCTAACAAGAATACTGTGTTTGTTACAGCACTCAACAGTTGATTTGGTGGGGTAAAATTGCTGGTATATACTGCGGATCCGTTTACTACACGCAAGTTAGTAATGTAACCAGTCATGTTGTAACCGGATCCGCTGTTAGAACCAACTCGAACACCGTATTGCGAATACGATCCGGAATTGGTTGCAGTGCCAGCAGACACCCCGTCAATGTACATGGTTAATGCTGTACCGTTGCGAACAATTGCAAAATGATGCCATGCATTGGCTGTTAATGCAATACTCGATGTTATCAGCACAGTACCGCCCATGCTGTATACAATATATCCTGACGAGTTTATGTATATAAATGATGCTGAATTAGTTGTTACCCCGCCTCTAGCATCATAAAAAGTTTGGTTGGCTGCTACAGAAGTAAACTGTAACCATGTTTCTATAGTAAAACTATTTGTACCAAATGCAAGATTGGTATTTGATGCTATTGTAAAATACGAAGATCCGTTAATGTACAAGCTGCCACTGGGCACGTATGGTGGGTTTAATGACACTACACTAATACTAGTAGTATACACAGCATCGGCCCAAACATTACCAGCAACACCAACACCACCGGTTACAATCACAGCACCAGTTACATTACTTGTACTGGCTGTACCGTTGGTGGTAATAATTTGTTGTGCGGTAGTTCCGGTAAATGAACCAGCTGAGCCAGTATAACCTGTGGTTCCAGTTGAGCCAGTATAACCCGCTGCACCCGAAGCACCCACGCTACCGGTGTAGCCGGTACCAGCTGATCCAGTATAACCCATGCTGCCAGTATAGCCAGCGACACCACTAGCTCCTGTCGCTCCAGTACCAGCTGATCCAGTATAACCCAAGGCTCCTGAAGCACCAGTGGCACCCGCACTGCCTGTGTAACCAGCGGCACCCGATGCACCAGTGGCACCTGTACTGCCAGTGTAACCCACTGTGCCAGCTGAGCCAGCATAACCTGTGGGTCCAGTAGCACCAGTGGCACCCTGTGATCCAGTGTAGCCTGCAGCACCGGTACTGCCAGTGTAACCCACAATGGTACCTGCATCCACAAATCCATCCACAGGACCTGTACCACTGTAGACCCACAAGTGACCAGTATCAATGGCAATGATACCATCGCCCACGGCTGGAGAGGGGTCAAACGATTGGAATGTGGCCACGTTGGCTGTTGCTGCGCTGCCAATAATTCTTACACTGGTACCGTCATTACCGCGGCTACCGGTATAACCCATGCTACCTGCATAGCCGGTGGCACCTGATGCGCCACTAGCACCTGCACTACCAGTAAACCCAATTGACCCAGTATAACCTGCTGCACCTGATGCCCCTGCAGCACCAGCTGATCCAGTGTAACCTGTGGCTCCGGTAGCTCCTGTAGCACCATTAACTCCAGCACTGCCAGTATATCCAGTGACACCAGTGGCTCCTGTAGCCCCGGCGGTGCCTGCGCTGCCAGTATAACCCATACTGCCCGAATAGCCCACGCTGCCGGTATAGCCGTTCCCACCACCGCCCGATCCTGAGCCTGCAAATGGTTGTCCGTTACTATAAAAATAATTATCAGTATAAATGTTACCAGCAGTGATGCTGCCTGTAATGTGCAGATTACCAGTGTCAACAATGGGCGCGGTTGATAGAGTGTTCAACACACTGATGGCATTTGGATTCAATACCACATTGCCCACTGGGGTAATAAACTGCACACCAGCTGTGGGGTCAGCACTGATAGTGGTACCACCCAAATCAATGGTATTACCGGCCAAGTACAAGGTACGGAATCGCCGTGTGGGTGAACCGATGTCGATGGTGTTGGCTGTCACTGGCAACAGGGCTGTGTTGACCACAAGATTGCCGCCTACATTTAGATTGCCACCAATGCCCACGCCACCTGTGACCACCAAGGCACCCGACACAGTGTCAGTGCTGATGGTGCCATTGTTGATGGTGAATGTGTTGTTGGTGCTGGTACTAGATCCAGCACCGCCGGCACCAGCACTGCCAGTATAACCCACAGGACCCTGTGCACCCGGGCTGGCTGTGTCGACCCACTGACCAGTGACTCCGTTTGTGATCCATACGTATTCTAATCCACTGGTACTGTCAAACCAACGATCGCCCAAGGTGGGGCTGGTGGGTGCTGTGTTACCAAATGTGAATGCTGTGCCTGATCCCGAACCGCCACCACCGCTGCCAGAACTGCTGACATAGGGTACACCATTGGGATACAGTATGTTTGATACTAATAAAGTTGTCAGTGTTAAATTGGCTGTCCATACACGATCACCCCTGACATTGGTGGTCAAGACTGTGCCATTGGCTGCCACGCCCAAATTGGGTTCAGCATCAGCCATGTCCAGGAACTGGTACCGGCCAGGATCGGTCGTGATGGGTGGATTTACTGGTTCACGTCCGCTGACTAAACGTTTATTAATACCTGCCATATTTTATTCTTATTATTATATTAATTATCAAATTTAACTGTTAGCAGTTTCTAGCAAGCTCAACAGCACCTGAGCACTGGAATTACGTGTGGCCACCACTGTGATTGAATCGCCGGTCTGTAGGATCAACTTGCCGGTCAACATGTTGACAGCATCACTCACTGGAACTTGAACATTGCTGATGATACTGGTAGACACATTGCCGCGCAAGTGGCTGGCAGAAACGCCCACTGTGGTGGTGTCAATGTTGCTGACCTGTGCCAACAGCACCACAGTGGTATAGCCTTGCGGTGCTGTGTAGATAGTAGACGACACCGTAGACGCATTGTACGGTATCGTTTTGAAGGTATTAATTGGTGCTGACATAGTTTATTCCTGTTATTGAAGTGCCAATATAAATGGTGTCATAAGAGCAAACATGCTCTTGGTAAATGCATCGCCTGATATGGTTCCAGTGGCTTGATTGATCACTAGATTGGAGCCAATTTTGAAATTACCTTTGTGGTCGGTACTGGTTACTGTGACTCGACCGCCACCTGACATGACCACTTCGTTGGCTGCAATGGGGATTCCGCCGTATTGTGGTAGTGCAGTAATTGGGTTAGTCCCAGCACCCACATACTCAAAGGTGTGTGCACTGGCCACCACTGCGCTGCGTTGGTAAAAGCTCACTGTGGTTCCGGTTGGCAAGTTGTTGGTATAGATTTCTTGTATGTTCACTTGCCAAGTGATGCTGTCCAACTGTGCAATGGTGTCGATACTGTAGTAATTGGGGTCACCATCAATGACCATGGTTTGGTTCACATGTGGTGGGTTGGTTAGATTGTGCAGGATAAACACACCCAGTGTGCTGACACCGTAAGTGACACCTGTGCTCAACAAGGGCCCAACACCGGTGGCTTTAAGACCATAGTTGCCAATGCTGGTGTCAGACCCGTTCAAGGTACAAAATGCACCCGAATCACACCAAATGCCCACATCGCAGGCAATGGTGTAGATGTTGACCAGCTGACTGTAGCCGCTGTTGGTGATGTGTACACCAATCCCGCCTTGATTAATGATTGTAAAGAAACCCACAATCATGGCCTTGGTACTGATGGCACTGGTCAAAGATCCGTCAATGTAGACTGCTGTGCCCACTGTGGTACTGCTGGTTATGTTCTGTATGTAGGGACTGACGAATACATTCTGTCCTGACTTGCTGGGATCAAATGCAAACCCACTGGCCAAGTAATCCTTGATGGTTATGCCCCAAACATAGCAGCCAGATCCGGTATAAAACAGGTCTGAGCTGGGGTTATTGGGGTAAACAAAAACTGTACGCAGATCATTGCCCACCAAACTGACATTGGCAGGAATGGAAATGGGATTGTTTTCGTAGTAGCTGCCAGGTGCAATCTGTACTGTGGTGCCCGAAGTGGCTGCTGTTAGTGCAGCACCAATGGTCAAAAACGGATCCAGCAAGCCCCCGGTGTTGGAGTCTGAGCCATTTTTGGCCACATGCAGGACATTTTGTAAATTGGTAAAGTTCGATGGAGTACCTGCGCTGCCAGTGTAACCCACCGTGGTGCTGATAGCCTGCCAAAAACGACCATTCCACTGCCAGGTACGGTCATTTAGGGTGTAGGTATCATTGAGATTGGGTGATGCGGGGAAATTTAAGGCCATACAATATTCTTTATCTAATATTTAGCATCACTACATCCTTAATTAAAAGATGGATGCGGCCAAGAGAATGGGCTCCGGGAGCCCATTCGAGTTTTAAGCCTGTGCTTCAGTCCATGAAATCCGAGCGTTAATGGTGTTTGTATTACCACCAATCGCAGTGGCACAAATTGTAATAACGTCAGGCCCATCCGGGAAGATACCGTTGGCAGTAGCTGATGGGGTCAAACTTAACCCGCCACCCAAGATACTGTTACCAATGTCTCGAACCAAGTTCAAGTCCTGGCTGGTGGTAGCATTGGCATTGGTAAAGAAGCCGTAAATACTTTCACCACCGGTAATGGTCTGTGATGTCACGTGATAAGCAATTTGTGCTAGACTAGAACCGCCCACTGGAGAAAAGTTACCGCCACCGCTGCTGATTTTACCATTTAGCACCAAGTCAATTCTGAACGGAGTTGTACCACAATACGAGTCCATACTACGTAGAGTCAACTGCATACGATTGATAATTTCACGTGTGCCCAACAAGCCAGTTTGTCCACTGTCCACGCTGGGGCCCACACGAATAGTCATAAGTGGTACACGAGTATTTTGTGTCAAGTTGGTCAAAGCGGTGTTAAAGCCAGCGTTAAACACGAACGATTTATCGTCATCAAAGCGTCCGTCCATGATCACGCTGCTACCCCAGTGACTGATTGTGCTGGCCTGTTGTGGTGCATACAATTGTGCCTGGATGGGCGCTGTGGCCGAGTAGGTGAATGTTGTTGCCGAGCCGTAGCCTTGAGCTTGTGCACGCGAACCAATCACCAAACCAGTTGTACCAACTTTTGCTGTGTAAGTGATATACTCAATGACGGCACCGGTTGCTGCAGCCTGTGTCAAGATCACTGTGCCAGTGCTGGGCCATAGCGAGCAATCTGCCACCGAAATAGTGCTGCCCGAGCCGGCGCTGCTGGGCACAGAAGCTGTGATATAGGTGTAGTAGGGAATGGTGCTGGTTTCATAACGTGCCACCAAGTTACCGCTGCGGATATAGGCTTCGGTGTTGATGTTGTTGTTGGGGATTCTGTGGCAGAATATGACTTCACCACGGTTGTTCTTGAATCCAAAACGAACTGCGCCAGCGCCATACCAGGTAAAGTCCATGTAGAACATCTGCATTTTACCCAGGTCCAAGGTCATCAAACTGGCACCAGTGCCGTCCATCTTGTCGATATTCCAAGCCGACTGCGGATAACGTGTGGTAATGATTTTACTCATTTGAGCATTGACCACGTTAGTGGCGCCGCGGTATTCGGGATACACATACATCTGAGTATCGCTAGCAATGGTCTGTACAAAATATGTTTGTCCACGAATGACCACAGCGTCGCCGGGTTTCAGTTCACTGGAGAATTTGGTTGCCGAGCCAGTCACGCTGGGGCTACCGGCAGTCACGCTCACGTTACCTGAAGTTTGTGTGGTACTGTTACGCAAGCAAGCATAAATGGTTTGACCATCAAATTCGTAGAAGAAACCGTTTTGGCTATCAAACATGCCAATACGATTGCTGCTGCCGTACCAGGATTGTGGGTTAATGACCAAGGGAAAACCGGTTGCTGGGCTACCGCTTGGAGTAGAAGCTGCAGTATAGGTAAATGTCAGTGGGGTTGGTGCTGTTACCACAACATAAGTGCTACCACCAGCAACACCAACGCCGTTGTAGGCAGTTTCGTTGGCACCGGAAATTCTCAGTGCTGCACCAGGTTGCAGACCATGTGGGAATTTGGTGGTCACTGTCACAGTGGTACCCACTGAAGTGATACCGTCAACCTGCACCGATGGTTTCAAAATACTACCAGTTGAGAACTGAATACCTTTACCTGATTGGTAACGGAACTGACGTCGTGTTTGACGAATAACTTGGTATCCATGATAGGGCTGCACGTTACTGAATTGCACACCGCCGTCAAAGGCACGATGCTGCACATAGCCAATGATTCTGGGATAGATACTGGCATTTAGCACTGCAGTGATTGTGGTGCTGGGTGCTGTGCCCACTGTGATGGTGAACGAGTTGTTGGTGGGTGTGGTTTGAACAATATAGCTGCTGTTGATGGAAGTAGCAGGGCCAGTTGTGCCCACAACATAAATGCTGTCACCAGGCTGTAGACCGTGAGCATAAGTGGTTGTTGCAGTCACAGTGGTACTGGAATACGTAAACGCTGTGGTAGCAGCTGGAATAGCTGATCCAGTGTAGAATGTGCCAGGATAAAAATAAGTCTTGTTGGCATCATACAAGGTTGAGGCCGGAGCATTGATACAGGTAAACACAATAGTGGAACCTGTGGTACCAGTTTCTGTGATCCACCAGCCGTCAGCGTTACCAGCATCCAGTGTGCCCTGTAGGAAGAACGGAGTGCCCACACTCAAACCGTGTGCGGCTGCAGTGGTGATGGTGACTGTTTTGGTCGACACTGAAATTGCACTCAGTGCGATTGTGATAGTGGGGTCATAAAACGCACTGGGTCTATTGTTCAACAGCGTGGTACTTTCCCATTTTGTGGGCTGTACACCGTATTCAAAGTCGGTATCGATCAAGCTCTGTGGTGTACTGGTACGCAGTTTGTCTACAGGATCGCGGTAAGTTTCTGCCGGGATCATTTCGGTATAGGTTTCTTCGTACAAGATCGACAGTTTGTCCGTGGTGCTCATGGCACTGGTACTGTAACCGGTCAGCTGAATTGTTGTGGTTTCTTGGCCAGTTGTGGTGCTGATCTGATTATAAATGGCAGCGCCCAGGGTACTGTCCGAAAAGTTGTACATGACCACGTTGCGTGTGACATTGGTGACCAACAACAATTGTTCTTGTCTAATGCTTTTACCAGTTACTACAATGTTGCCGGTACTGGGTGTGAATGCATATGATTCTAATATTACGTGCTTTGCCATTTAATTAATCTCCTAGTGCGACTGTGGTGGCTGAAAAAGGGTATCGTCGTGTTTGTTTTGTGGTACTGGTATTACGCCAGGTCAGTGAGCAAATCGAACCCACTGCAGGTGCTTTGTATATGATCAGGTTACCACCTAGATTACTTATGTTATCAGTCACACGGTACTGATTTATTGGCGCTATGATAGAAATCCAGGGCCAGGTGTAAGTGGTAACGTAAGGAATCAGTCGTAAGCCATTGACAACAACTTCTAGATCTCGACTGTCAACTATGCTGGTCACAGTGGTTTGTTCTAGACGTAACGGGAATACTGTGCGAACTCCAGTAAATGAATTGGTGATAGAGTTCAACAGCACAGGCGCTTGGGCTGTGCTTGCAAATCCGGGTATTGTGGTTAAGGCCATACTTGTATTTATGTTATAGTGTCTGCAGCGGACCGGTTGGCGGTGTAAAGTTGGCGGTGTAACGTGCTACACCGTTGGTGATGCGTAGATCGTCGATGTAGCCTTGGTACCAAACAGCTCCGCTGGCGCCTAGTGTACCACCGCTATTATAATAGTTGCCTACACTGATGGGCACTGTGGTTAATGCAGATAGGGTAGAAGCATTGGTTGCAGATCCCACACTAACACCGTTTTGATATAGTGTAAAAGTTGTACCATTTTTAACCACAGCCACATGTACCCATGTGTTTGTAGAAAAAGTTGTACTGGCACTAACCAATACTACGCCAGTACTGTAGGGAGCCCAATTCCAAGTTAAAGTTAAATTAGTAAATCCAAGTATCCAACCAGCGTAGTTTGTAGTCTGATTCCACTGTGCTGCAATAGTGGTAAGCGAACCCGAAGTTGCAGCAGTACTGTAGAACCAGCACTCTACGGTAAAATTGCCACCACTTATCAGATTTAAAGATGGATTGTACGGTATCGCCAAGGCGCTGGTAGACCCATCAAACGACACAGCACCAGTACCATATTTGACATAGGTGTTACCAGCGCTGGTTCGAGATGTGCCCACAGTGACTATATTTGTACGGCTGGTGGCATCTAGCACGCCAGCATTGGTGCCCAACAACAAGAGACTGGTATTGGCTGTGGGTGCGGGTGGTGCAGTTGGCGGAGTGAAGTTTGTGGTATAGAGTGCGGTTCCTTTAATAAATCGTAAATTACTAATATAACCATTAAGATAAATTGTACTATAAAATCCAATAGTAGTCGCCGCACCGCTTGCTACACCAGTTGTAGCGGCTGACCCTTGAGCTGTACCATTAACAAACAAGCGAGTTGTTGCACCGTCGCACGAAACAACAACATGATACCAGCTACTAGCTGCATAAGTACCAGTTGATGTAATTTGAGTACCAACATATGATTTATCAACAATGAATTTTCCGCCCGAAAATGCAAAACATAGATATCCGCTCAAGTACTGTGCCCAAAAATATCCAGTAGTACTAATAGGAAAAACCCAGCATTCAAATGTGAATGACCCGTTTTGATCAAAAGCAGTACTATTTGCCAGCTGAAGATAATCAGTTGAACCATTAAAATACATGCTGCCGCCCACTATCGAGGTCGAGTATGTGGTTGACGGATTAAATGGCGATACTGGTTGTACCACAGGGGTACCAACTGAAGATACTGTAAAAGCATTATTACTGGTGTCTTGAAAACCACTGGTTAAACATGTCAAAACTTGTGTGCCTGTTATTGCGGTTAGCGGTACTGAACTAGGTGTAAATGGTGTGGTATATACTGTAGAGCCAGTGACTACACGGAAATTACTGATATATCCTATAAAAGGGTCAATATAGGTATAACTGCTGTAACTGTAATTTGTTGCCCCAATATATAGACTTTGACTACCAATGCACGGCCAAGTGCCACTTAGTGTTGGATTACTACTGAATTGGCTAGTTATGTCTACTCCATTAACATACCAAAGACTAGAGGTGCCGGTATAGGTCCACGCAACATGTGTCCAGGTGTTTAAAGGAATTAGTGTGGTACTAGTAACGCTGATATAACCACCACCATCTCGTACTATCAGTAAGTAGCCGGTGCTGCTTACCTTTAACGCATTGTACTGCGGATTACCGCTGTTCAAACTCCAAATTGTGGCTGCACCAGTGGGGCTGGTTCCAGACGAATACCCAGTTAAATAAATCCAACATTCTATAGTTCCTTTAGAATTTCCTGGTGCAACCAGTGTACTTGCAGGAAAAGTTAAGAAAGGATACGATGTTGTAGTACCAGAACCACTCACGTACACACTCCAACCACTTTGACTGAATGGTGTAAATGTGCCTTGTGTGGGGGTGCCGTTGCGAGTCACTGCCAAGTTGAACACGCTGTCGTCCTGGAACACATTATTATTGTTGCTTTGTCGTGTTTGCAAAGTCAACAGGGAGGTGTTTGCCACAGCAGTCAGCGGTTGTGTGGGCAGAGCAAAAGGAGCGGTGTATATGGCAGTGCCTTTTACAAATCTTGCATTAGATATATAGCCTGGAAAATAACTTCCACTAGCATTAGTTTGAATTCCTATGTTCAACGGATTCGATGTGTTTGAATCAAGTGTATTATCTGTAACCTGTGCTACAGATATTCCGTTAAGATATATTGTTGTGTTATTGGTTCCTGTACCATTTCTAACTATTGCAATATGATACCATTGCCCGGCGAGAAGATATGGAGTATATGATGCAATAAACGTATTGTTAATAACCCAGCCTAAGCCCTTGGCTCCAGATGTATAATTTACAAGTATACCCCAACCTGGAATATTACTGCCGCCCTGGTAAGTGCCCATCACCTCTTGCCCATAGGTGGCGCCGGTGCCACTGGTTAAATATATCCAGGCTTCGGCTGTATAGCTACCCGAACCCAACACCAAGTTAGCATTAAACGGAGTTGACAAATACCCAGTTGATCCATCAAACAGGCCCGAACCCACAGTGTTAACATTGGCTGTGGTAGTGGGCACAGCAAATGGACTAGCAGCAACCACAGCCACGTTGCCGGTAGTGGTCAAGGCAAATGCGCTGTTACCAGAATCAGTGATTGTGGAATTCAAGCAGGTCAACAATGCGGTACTAGACACTGTGGTGTAAGGTGTAGTACTGGGAGTAAAGTTGGCTGAAAATAACTGTGTGTTACTGATTCTAAAATTGCTTAGTCGGTAGGCCGACAAGTTGGTGCTGGTATAGCCAATGCCCAATCTAATGGGATTGGTGGTGTATAAATTAAAGGTATACGCATTGGTCAAGCCCAACGACACCCCTTGACCGTTGTAGTAGATGTCCCAAGTTGTGCCATCAGATCGGCGCTGTACCACTATGTGTGTCCAAACAAACGGTGTTATCGGTACCGAGTTTGATATACTACCCGACGAAAAACCAAATCCGTTGGGACCCATGGGGAAACTTATGCCGGCATTGGTGACGTCAAGCTCCCACCATACAACACCAACTGAACTGGTCCAAGCCGATGTCACAATACAAGTCCATGTGGCTGCTATTGGTGTGGGATAGATCCAAAAATCAAAAGTGAATCCACCAGTGTTAACGCTGGGAAATATGGTGTTTGATGCTGCCTGTGTCAGTGCTACACCATTGGCGCTGGGCGCAAAGTAATTGCTGTAGTAGCCGTTGGTGTAGTTGTTGTATGTGGCTGGACTGGCCACTGGTCCAAACGGTTGGTTGGTCTGTATTTTGGGTGTACCGCCCAGTACTATAGGTATGCCACTGGCATAGTCAACAAAACCAGGACCTTGAGCAGTCAAGAACACAGTGCCTGCAATGGCAGTCAAGGGTGCAGTACTTGGTGTAAACACCGTGGTACCTGTTGTGGTACTGGCGGTGCTATAAGCACTGGGAATGGTGCCGTTCATGATACGCAGGTTAGACAAGTATCCTGCAGCATAATAGGTACCAGCATACAAACCCACCAGCTGAGCAACACCGGTCTGCAACAGATTTTGGGTGCCAGTTGCGTTGTATCCCTGCATGACACCGTTTAAGAAAAATCTCCAAGCACCACTGGTGGTTTGTCTAGTAAATGCCACATGATTCCATGTATTTAATGGGATGGTCACAGAACCACTGAAAAATGAATTAGCGTAGTAGTCTATACTAAAACCTGTAGAACTTACAACAAAATTGGGACGTGTTTGCCCACTAGCACCGCTGGATGTTGTAAATAGCCCAAATGACGCTGTTGATGTTAGGTATACCCAAGCTTCAACACAGCAGGCATTGGTGCCTAGATCAAGCCCGTTACTGACTGTCAACTGCAAGTAATCGGTGCTGCCGTTAAACAACATGCTGTAATACCCGGTGGGCAAATACGGTGTAAATCTGTTGCTGCTAACAGTGCCGGTTGGTGTAATATTGGCATTGCTGACACTGGCATCAGTGATATAAGTGGTGATTGGAGTTTCGCCGTTCACTAACAAAGGCGTATAATTAAAGTTCAAATCACCAATCACGATGCTTAGAGTAATGGTTTGCTGTGTGGTCTGTGAGTAGGCATCAGTGACCAAAATGGTCACTGTTGAAACAAATACCAAGTTGGCGCCGGTATAGGTACCAAAAATCAAACCAGTACCCGACAGGGAAAGACCCTGTGGCAGTGTGCTGCCCGACTGTAAGGTATAGTTCAGTGTACCCGATCCAGTGGCCTGTAGTTGTACATTGACCACGGCTGTGCTTGAACTGTAGCTGGTGGCGGTGACACTGGGGTAACCCGAGAATGTGAGTCCAGCTGCATACAAACATCCACTGGATGAATTGTTAAACAGCATCAAGGAATATGTACCAGCCGACCCCGAACCCACAACAGCATGCACTTCACTTGAGCTGACAAATGTGGTTGTCACTGCCAACCCGTTGATGTAAACGGTGCAGCCAGATGCAAAGTTGCTGCCAATCAGCTTTAAATATCCGCCACTGGTGTTCATGGCTGTGTCAGGCAAATTGGTGTAACTGGCGTTGGTTATAAAAACACCAGTAATGACCGGGGCAGTTGACGAAGCAAGACTGGGACTAGAACCCACAGTGGTGCTGCTCACAGCACTGGTATTGGCCACGCTTAAACGGCTTGATGTACGGTATGCCATTACGAAATCTCACTTCCAAATGCTAAAAAACTGACTTGAGCTGTGCTGGCTGCAACCGAAACAACATCAGTTGCAGCCAAGGTGATACCTATCGTGATCATGACTGTGTCATTTGCCGGCAGCGTGGTGGCATAATTGATGTAGTTTTTACTGCTCACAGCAGCACCAGCTGGCCTCACAGCCAGGCTGTATGTGGCTGAAGTATTGGCCTGATTGCACACCGCAATGGTACTGATCACCGTACTAGTGCTGGCTGGTACCGTGTACAATGTGCTCAGTGTGTTTGGCGCGGGGTTAATTTGGCCTAAAACTCGATAGGTTGTTGTCATTATAGTCTATTTATTTAGAATGTTATCGTGCCCGAAGAAGTAAACACATAGGTTCTAACACCAGCAAAGTCGGTCACAATGGGATTTCCGGTTATGCTGCTAGGTGGTGAATAAGAATCACTGTAACTGATGGCCACCAAGCCCGATCCGCCACTGCCGCCAACCCCATTTGCGCCCAGAGTATACCCAGCACCGCCACCACCGCCTCCGGTATTGGCCGTACCACTCACAGCACTGGCAGCACTATTTGTGTTGGCTCCAGCCCCACCACCGCCTATGCCCCCGGCTCCACTTCTACCCAAGATACTGGCACCACCGCCACCACCGCCGGCGTAGGTCACACCATTGACCCAAGTTACCCCGGCACCACCTGCTCCGCTGGTGTTGTCTGTGGCCGAAATACCCACTGTGGCTGCACCACCACCGCCACCTGCAGACTGCTGATTTGCCAGGCCACTTCCGCCCGAACCACCCGAGAAGCCCTGTGCTGGAGTCTTGGCTGGATTGTTACCCGAGCCGGCTGCTGATCCGCCAGCACCATTGGCACCACCGCCTGAACCACCTGCGGCTGCATCGGCTGCAGTATCACCGCCATGGCCACCACCAGTGGCTATTTCGTTCCAGGCGCTGCTGTCGGTTCCGTTTGTGGCTGCAGTCACATTGGCACTGTAACCACCCGATCCGCCAGCGCCCACGTTGATCACATAAGTTGATCCGGTTACTACACCAATACCGCTTAGAGAACGGTATCCGCCAGCACCACCGCCACCACCGCCTGAATTGGTGACAGCATAGCCACCTCCGCCACCACCAGCCACTATCAGCAGGTTCACATTACTGGGCGCTGAAGTAACGGTCAGTGTTATTGCTTGATTGGTAATTTGTGACAGCGCATTTGTGGCAGTCACAGTGAATGTGTACACACCAGCAGTTCTAGTGCCCGACAACAATCCAGTGCTGCTTAAGGCAACACCTGCGGGCAGTGTGCTACCTGAGGCCAACGAGTAGGTGACAGGACCAGTTCCGCCAGCTGTGGTAGCCGACAGTTGTACACTGACGTTGGATCCAAATGCACCTGTACTCAAATAAGTGCCTGTGGTCCAAACAGGAGCTGCCGAGTAGGTCAAACCACCTAGGAACAAGTAACCAGCACCGCTGCCGTTAAACACCGACAGTGCCTGAGTTCCTGCTGAAGCCGCAGGCAATTGAGCATAGATAGTGGTACCATTTACACAATTTGTGGTTATTGCTGGTACTGAGTTTACATATACTGTGCAGTTGGCTGTGAACCCGCTGCCGTTTAATTGTATGAAGCCGCCCAAGGTGGACATTGTGGTTGCTGACAATGCGGTATAGCTGCTATTGGTGATTGCAAAACCAGTGATAATGGGTCCGTATGTGGTACTGGCCACTGTGGTCTCTGCGCCAAAAGCATTAAAACTCACATTGCCAGTTGATGCTCGAGCCGACAACACATCGGTTGTGGCCATAGTCAAACCTAGAACCAGTGATATGGTATCGTTGGCATTGATAGTGGTGTTGTAGTTGAGATAGCTGTTGGCCACAATGGCACCACCACCAGGCTGTACACTCAGGGTAAACAGGGCCGGTGTGGCTGCTTGATTACAAACCACAATTGAACTAACCACCGAACTGACTGCTGCGGGTACGGTGTACAACACAGTTGGTGCGTTTGCTGCAGGATTGATTTGTCCCAAAACTTTGTAATTTGTTGTCATAGTTTGCTCTTTTTATTAGAAAGTTATCGACCCCGATGTGGTCCAAATATAAACTTTATACCCATTTATGTTGGATACAGCAGGGTTACCAGTGGTTGATGCAGGATCAGGATTAGCATTGGGGAAACGCATGATGACCGCACCCGAACCGCCGGCACCGGCACCAGATCCATACACAGCACTAGCACCAATTGATCCACCACCACCACCACCTCCGCTGTTGGCACCACCGTTACCACCTAGGCCAGTACTACCGACAGTGCCGTTAGCACCCGAATTGAGTGATCCGCCACCGCCACCACCACCGGTATTGGAGATACTGCTATTGTTATAAATACCACCACCGCCACCACCGCCCAGGCCGCCGGCACCACCAATTGATACGCCATATACTGTGTCAGCACCACCCGATCCACCACCACCACCGCCAAAATACAATGTTGATCCTGTGATCGAAGTTGGGGCTCCAATACCACCATAACCACCAACACCAGTACCGGGAGCAGTTTGACCATTGGCACCAGCGCCACCCCCACCGCCCCCACCGTATACGTGTGAACTAGTGTACCCGGCACCACCAGCATAGCCTTGACCTGATGTGCCGTTGGCTCCGTTTGGGTTGGTCGAATAGTTACCACCGCCACCTGATCCTCCGGTATTGGCAGCTTGAGTGGCTGATGCACCGCTACCGCCACCTATTGCAGTTATGGTTGCTATTGACGATCCTGAAATAGTGGAATTTGCACCCACTGTGGCTGTTGCAATAGATGTATTTGATCCAACTCCGCCAGCACCCACGGTCACAGTAAAAGTTGTGCCGGTGCTAAAGGTAAACGAGCCAGTTGCAAATCCACCACCGCCGCCGCCGCCGCCAATGCTGTTACTGTAGCCACCACCACCACCGCCGCCGGCTACTACCACATAATCAATACTGTTACCAGTCAAGTATGGTGAGAACGGAGCAGGTGGTGTAAAGGTCACTGTGCCTGAACTTTTCCAATAGTAGTAGGTATATCCGCCCACGTTTGCATAAGTTGTAGTTCCAGTAACCACCAAATTGGCATAGGTATTGGGATATCGAATGGCCACTAGACCCGATCCACCGTTACCACCGATGTTGGTATTGGTCGAATAGTTTTGTGCTGCGCCACCGCCACCACCGCCGGTGTTGACGTTGCCACTAGTGGCTGTAAGAGTACCCACTGATGCGCCTGGTGCGCCTCCACCGGTGCCACCTGCACCAGCAGTTCCGCTTGGATTACCAGCTGCACCACCACCGCCACCTCCAGCATAGGTTACTCCATCCAGCCATGCCAGCCCAGCACCGCCGGCACCGGATACTTGACCAGATCTAGCAACACCACCGCCACCAGCCCCGCCACCGCCACCAGCAGCTTGATTGCCAGCCGCACCAGTACCACCAGCCCCGCCATCGTTGCCTTGGTTTGGATTAAGCATTGGGGTATTGCCGGTACCACCTGTAGCACTACCGCCATCGCCACCGCCACCAGATCCACCTGCACCGCCTGCTGATGTTCCAGTAGCACCACCGCCACGACCACCGCCAGCAGCAGTATATCCAAAAATTGATGAAGATTGTCCCTGTTGAGAATCAGTAGCGCCAGAATTTCTAGCACCCAAGCCGCCGGCTCCCACTGTCACAGTATATGTACCATTGGCCACCACTTGCGAAGCGAAACTCAAATAACCGCCAGCACCGCCACCGCCACCGCCACTATAACTAGATGTGGCACCACCGCCACCGCCACCGCCAATTATCAATACATCTACCACGCTGGGTGTTGTAGTGCCTTGATCTGCGGTCAGGGTACTGGGGAAAGCGCGACCCGGTCCCCATATAATTCTAACTGCGCCACCAGCGCCAGGGCCAGTCACATATGTGGCACCATATTCAAAAACCCAACATCCACCACCACCACCAAAGCCACCGCCTACACCAGCATACCACGGCCCGCCCGGGCCTGGCCTAGCACTTGATCCACCTGCAACACCACCTGATCCACCGCCGCCGCCGGCGCCGCCCACTGCTGTAACTGTACCATTTGCCCCTAACCCAAAAATACCAACACCACCACCAGCACCAGACGAGTAATTGATATTGGTTTGCCCACCACCGCCACCGCCGCCGGTACTAGCAGTGGCATTTAATAGAGAAGTACCATCTGAGCCGGCTCCACCTGATCCAGTATATCCACCGCCACCGCCACCGCCACCACCGCCATGGTTAGGAGAATTTGTGCCCGATGAGCCCCCAAAGCCGCCGCCGTCACCAGACCAGCCGCCGCCAAGTTGAGATTTCAACAAGGTACCAGTACTACCAGTGCCACCACCAGTGCCACCTAGGCCGCTGACTGTGCTGTAATTTATAAAATAGCTATCTCCACCGGGATTGCCGGCATTTTTATTAACACCATCACCAGTCACATAAGCACCACCAGCGCCAACTACCACTGTATAGCTGACACCGGGGACTACTGCAATATTGTTTCTCCATCCTAGCCCGCCACCTGACCCGCCTTGAGCTTCTTGTCCGGCAGAACCACTGCCGCCACCGCCTACAGCAACAGCACTCACTGAAGTGACACCAGCTGGTGCAGTCCAGGTATACGTGCCTGGAGTAGTAAATACTGCTTGGCCGACCGGTGCAGTATATGTATAAATTACAAATGCTCGACTGTCTGAATAAGTCTGTGAGGTGGCTGTCACTGTAAACGAGTTGGTTCCACTGGTGGTCGAAGTACCGGATATTATGCCAGTATTGGCATTTATTGACATACCTGTGGGCAGCGATCCTGCGGTGATGGCAAAACTGATTGTTCCAAAATTGACACTGGCAACTGGACCCACTGCAAAATTGGTGTTGGGAAACAGAGTGCCAATCACACCAGGTGCATTTAACCAAGTGATAGTTGGAGTTGGAGTCACGGTATAAGTCAAGCCTGTGCGATAGATTATGCCCGGACTGGCACCGTTAAACAACATCAAGGGATAGGTACCAGCTGATCGAGCCGGCACTTGAGCATTCAGTTGTGATGAACTCACATATGTGGTTGTGGTGGCCAGGGCGCCGCTCACATACACATTGGCATTGCTGGCAAAATTTGCACCAGTTACCTGAATATACCCACCCCCGGTGCTTACAGTATTGTTACCACTCACAGTGGTATATGCACTATTGGTAACTGCCACGTTGCTGATAACCGGCAACACAGCGCCAGTTACAGTGCCTATTTCAGCACCAAAGGCGGTAAAACTCACTGAATTACTACCTGCAGACACTGTAATGACATCGGTAGTGGCTAGAGTAACCCCAATGGTCAATGACACTGTGTCGTTAGCAGCAATAGCAGTCGAGCTGTTCAAATAGTGTTGTGCCTGCACCGCAGCACCAGCAGGTCTAATGGCAATGGTGAATGTGGTGGGTTGTACCCCTTGATTACAGACCACAATGGTGCTGACCACAGCACTGACGTTGGGTTGCACAGTATACAGATCAATACTGGTTCCTGTGACCGGATTGGCTTGCCCTAGAACTTTATAAAAAACTGTCATGATTAGCTGTATGTTATTCCCGACGAGTAAATGGATCCTGGCCCACCTGATCCATTAAAAACCATTAGCGAATATGTGCCGGGTGCCTGTGGTGGCACTTGAGACCAAAGCTCGCTGCTGCTGATGTATCTAGTGGAGGGTACTGGTTGTCCAGCAACAAACACTTGACTCAACAGGGTAAAATTCGAACCTAAAACCTTTAGGTATCCGCCATTTGCAGATGCACCCGAACCGGTATTGGCTGTGAATGTGTTATTGGTTTGTACCAGTTGACTAATCACAGGTGGTACCACCACTGGCATGGTGGGAGTTTGTCCGCCAAAGGCCACAAAGCTGACGCTGCCCGATGCTGACGACACTGTGACAACATCGGTCTGAGCCAGGGTCATGCCCATGGTGAGCGATACTGTGTCATTGGGCGATAGGTAAGTGTTATAGCAAATATAGTGTTGTGGCTGCAGGGCTGCGCCTATAGGACGAACTGCAATGGTAAATGTGGTTGCTGTGGCAGCTTGATTGCACACCGTGAGCGAGCTTACCACTGTGCCGGTGTATATGGGCCCTGTATACAAGTCGGCATTGACGCCCACTGCTGGTATAGATTGGCCAAGTACTTGATATACATCTGGCATCATGCACCCATCAACAAGAATGGGCTTAGGGTATCTGTAGTGACTGTGGCGGCCAATACCACCAACTCTCTAATTTGTATGTTTGCACTTAGTGCAGGTGCCACCGCAAATGTTAATACTGCGCCCGAAACAGTATAATCAGTGGTGGGTATCATGACTGCACCTGCGTTTACCACCAGCACGCTGTTGACTGTGGTGCCCGAAGTAACTGTGAAATTACGTGTTGTACCATCACCAGTGTAGGTTCTGGTCACATACGAACCCGAAGTGCTGGCTGCACCTTGAATTGTGGACACTTCGATCTGCGAGCCTGCATAGGGTGCTTGTGAAAATATGATCACGTTGCCCACAATGGCATAGGCGCTGTGCAGTTGCACAACACCGTTATAGTTTACAATGGTCTGATTCAAACTGCCGGGAGTGACACTTAGCGCAAAGTTTGTGGTCACTCCGTCACCAGTGAACTGATCAACCGATGTCACTGTGTTTGTGGTACCTGCGGTGCCGGTGGTGGCCGCTGCCCAATAAACTGTGCCCTGCCCGTTTGTGGTCAAGACATATCCCGAAGTACCACCTGTGATTGTGAGCCCGGATACTGGTCCCAAATTGGCATTTCCACTCAAGGAAACGTTAGCCAGCTGTAGACCAGTGGTGTCCAAGCCTGATGATTTAATTCGTGATAATGTCATGATGTTCTACTTTTAAACTTCGGCAGTTTTCCAAGTTTGGCTGGCTTCATCCCACACATAGGGTTCGTTACCATCAGTGGGCATGGCCACTGGTGCTGACCACAAACCGGTATTGGTGTCCAAGATCCACGAATCGTAAGGTTTGGGTGGAATAAAAGCGTCTAGATCAGCATCGTATGTGTAACCGATACCGGCATAATTTTTACGTAAGGGAGTACCGCCCAAGCGATGCTCGCCACCAAAGGTGTTGTAACTGGTTTGGACCCATATTGCAGGGTCGCCAAAAAGCCCAGTGTCAATGACATCCTGTTCAATAACCAAGACCTGTGTCACTACACCGTTTTCAACTTTTGCAAAATGACTCATAAGTGTTCTCCTATCCTGTATTTATTCTAAATTTTTAGGGCATTAGAATGTAATCGAGCCCGATTGTGTGTATGTGTAATACACATAACCATTTGTGTTATCTGTGTATTTTGTGGGATTACCTGTGGTGTTGGCCGGGGTGTAGTAGCCTACTCGCCAGCGCAGAATAACTATGCCCGAACCGCCAGTAAAGCCCAACTGCAAGGGTCCGTTGTTGCCGCCACCGCCACCGCCGGTGCTGCCTAGACCTGCAGAGCCTGCAGATACCCGGGTGACTCCAACCACAGCGTTGCCACGATCTGTAGATCCTGCGCCACCGCCACCCGACCCACCGGCTCCGCCACCAATTGATGCTGTGTAGGTATTGGCTCCGCCCCCGCCGCCAGCTAGATAGTACACACCCAAAACATTTTGTCCACTTGAGATATTGGTACCAATGTTGGGCCAAGAATTAATCAAGCCCACGCCACCAGCACCGCCATTGGCATCAGTTGGAGATGCGCCTGCTGCTCCAGCTCCACCCCCGCCACCAGCACTGTAGTATGTGGTGTTGGCGTTACCGCCTGCGGTGTCGTATATGCTGCCGGCAGCTCCACCAGTCACCTGTGAGTAAGAGCCACCGCCACCGGAACCTCCGGCACTGGCAGTGGTTTGATAGCCTGCGCCTGATCCACCACCCTGTGCTACAACTGGACCAAATGCTGAAAATGTGCCGGTGTTGGTGCCGGCACCGCCTGCGCCCACAAATATGGTATACTGTGTTGCTGCTGTGGTATTCAAATAACCGGTTACATAGCCACCGGCACCTCCGCCACCACCGCCATACACGCTACTGGTGGCATCGGGTCCACCTCCGCCACCACCGCCCACAATGATATACTGTACATTGGCCACGTTGGCAGGTGCAAACGATGTGTCACGCACAATAACTGGTGCTGATTTTGCCAATTCAGAGACACCGCCGCCAGACCCGTATACATACAGAGCCATCACTAGATTTTGATCACCTTCGGTGATGCCGTCATTGGTTAGAGTTCTAGTGAACGTGGCTTGTCCATTAATGATAGTGACATTACCCGATACCTGCCCATCGGTCCAACGAGCAGCACCACCCGACAGCGTACTACCATCAGCGGCACTGCCCACTTGCCACGTCACTACAGAATTATTGGCCACGCCAGTGGTTGACACTGTGAACAATAAGGTACCACCTTCGTTTACTTGGGCAACATTAGCTGAAATTTTGTATTTGCTATAACTATTAGATATTGCCTCGAAGCCAGAAAATCCACCCGTCATTGAAGAAATTCTAGTCATTGCGATCAACCGTAACTGGAATATTGTCCCAAAACTGTCCACACACCGTTGACGTTGATCAAACTGAATGCGTACACTTCGGTCTTGTTGGCAGCGCCAGCTGGTGTCAACGCACTGGCCCATAGTATGGTTTGTGCAACACCGTTGATCTGTATTGTGCTGATACTGTAAGGAGTGGCTGTTTGTAATACCACCAAGGTGACAACAAATGCACGACCGTATGTGGTGGGCACATTGACAAAATTGGGTGTAAAATTACCAGCCAAACTTGACAGCACAAACACTGTGGCCTGTGTGGTATCATGAGCTGTTACACCAGTTGCACCTGTTATAGATGATAATGCATCTGTGGTTCTAAAGAATGTGGCTAATCCACCAACATACACATTACCGCCAATATTGGCATCACCAGCAATGCCAGCGCCACCTGCAACTACAAGCGCACCAGTTGTGGTACTGGTACTGGGTGTGGTGTTTGATGTCAACATCACAATGTTTGTAGGGAAATTGCCTTGCGAACCATTATAACCTACGCTGCCAGCATAACCCTGACTGCCGGTATAACCTGTGTTGCCCTGATAGCCTTGACTACCGGTATAACCCTGGCTACCAGTATAACCAGTTGAACCTTGTATACCAGTTGGGCCCACTGCAGCTATGGGTATTTCACGTATGACCACGGCAGCGCTGGCAGCTGGAGCATTAGAGAATGTGAGAGTTGTAGCAGCCACAGCATAGTCCACAGTGGGCACTTGAATATTGCCCGACACATAGACCATGACACTGTCGGTTGTGGTGCCTTGAGTCACTGTAAAGTTTCTGTTGGTGCCATCACCGGTACTGCGTCGTGTCACAAAGCCAGTAGTACCGTATAACACAGTGGTCACTTCAATGGCTGCATTGTTGGCTGGAGCTTCGCTAAAGGTAATGGTGCTGCCGCTTACTGAATAAGCTGCTCGTAGCTGTGTGACGCCGTCAATGACCACAATAGTTTGATTTTTACTAGTGGGAGTCACTGTCAAACTGTACGATACAGCAACACCGTTGCCGGTAAAGGTATCGACGTTTAGGCTTGATGCTGTGGTACCAGCTGGACCAGCAACACCTGCACTTCCAGTATAACCAATTGATCCAGTATAACCAATTGGGCCTTGGCTACCAGTATAGCCCACACCACCCGAACCAGTATATCCAATGCTGCCGGTACTACCAGTATAACCTGTAGCACCCTGGCTACCAGTATAACCAGCACCTTGACTACCAGTATAACCAATGGATCCAGTGTAACCCGGGGCAGTACTGACTGATCCGGTGTAACCTGTTGAGCCGGTATAACCTACGGATCCAGTATAACCAATTGATCCAGTGTAGCCCAATCCACCAATTGAGCCGTTGTAACCAGCACTGCCTGTAAAGCCTGCACCCTGGCTACCAGTGTAACCTATTGAACCAGTATAACCAGTGCCGCCTATACTTCCAGTGAACCCAATTGATCCCGAATAGCCTATTGTACCTTGGCTACCGGTGTAACCAGCACCGGTAGATCCAGTGAAACCAGTGCTACCGCCGTAACCGGTACTGCCATTATAGCCCACGCTGCCGGCATAGCCTCGGCTACCGGTGTAGCCTGTTGCACCCATAAAGCCGCTGGCAGCAATTTCAACCCATTGTGAGCCGTTGGCATCTTGTACCCAGACCACTTCGCAGCCGGTCAATGAATCTAGCCAACGATCGCCGTATTGCGGATTTGTGGGCGCTGTTGGGCCAAAAGTAAACGAGCTTTCGCCCATGCTACCTGTATAGCCAAGACTACCTGTGTAGCCGGCTGCGCCAGTACTACCGTTATAGCCTGCTGCGCCTGCTGAACCAGTGAAACCAATTGACCCTGTATAACCAGTGGCACCAATCGATCCAGTGTAGCCGGTACTGCCCGCATATCCAGTGCTGCCGGTATAACCAGTGCTGCCGGTATAGCCCGATGATCCCGAATAACCAATTAGGGGAGTACCGTTGGCATAGAAATAACTGGTACTGTAGACATTGCCAGCAAATATGTTACCAGTAACACCTACACCGCCCGAAACTGTCAGCGCACCGGTAGTGACACTGGTACTGGGAATTGGAGTTCCATTGGCCACTAGTGGGGTTGATGAGTTATATGTAACTGATCCAGTGGCTGTTGCAGTCAGTGCATTGGTACTGGAATCTGTCAGATATGTGCCCGATGTTGACACATCCAGCAGCAATTGGGTATTTGTGACCGCAGTTAACGGAGTTGTAGGTACCGAGAAGTTGGTGGTGTATACCAAGGTGCCACGAACAATTCTTACATTAGTGACATAACCGGCTATGTATGTTGACAAAAATGCACCAATGATCAAGCCATAGCTGGGAGTACTGGTTGGAGTACCGGACACAAGACCCGAAGCACCCAAAGTACCATTGATGTACAAGTACATGGTGTTGCTGCTCAACGAGTAACCAAATGCCACGTGTGTCCAAGTGTTTAATGGCACTGTGGCTGTGGTTGTAAGCGCATTTGCACTACCAATCCAATAGAACCATTTCAATTGACCAGTGCTGGTCAAACCCAATGACCACTGGTTGCCACCAGCAGCGGGTTGCATGTTACCGATCAAGGTACCTTGATCATATGTGCCACCAGCATGCCAACCTGAATAGCTTGTGGGATATATCCATGCTTCTAGTGTATAGTCTGCAGTCCACCAATTGAATTGAGTAGTGGTATACGGTATTGACAAATAGCCGGTGGCAAAAAGCAAACTACCACCAGCGGGTTGTGTGGCTGGTGGTACAATAGTATGACTAGCACTAAACAAATTACCGCTAATACCAGCTCCGCCGGTGACAATTAAAGCACCGGTGGTGGTACTGGTACTTGAAGTAGTGTTACTGGTAATGATCTGTTGTGTGGTTGTACCTGAGAATGTGCCCACACTACCGGTATAGCCCGTACTACCAGTGTAGCCGGTAGCGCCCGTTGAACCAGTGTAGCCCGTACTGCCTGTTGAACCAGTGTATCCAATTGAACCAGCGCTGCCGGCTGAACCAGTATAACCTATACTGCCCACGCTACCGGTATAACCCGTACTACCAATAGATCCGTTATAGCCAGCACTGCCGGTATATCCGGTTGATCCATTAGTACCTGCTGAACCAGTGTAGCCTGTGGCGCCAGCACTTCCAGTATAACCCTGTGAACCTATACTACCAGCATAGCCAGCACCAGCTGACCCAGTATAACCAATCGAACCAGTGTAGCCCACACTACCATTGTAGCCAGTGCTACCTGCATAACCAGTGGTACCTTGACTGCCAGTGTAGCCAATTGAGCCGTTGTAACCCTGAGATCCTGTATAACCAATTTGAGAATAGGGTGCACCATTGGCATAAAAATAGCTGTCGGTATATACACCGCCCACATACAAGTTACCACTGATACCAGCACCACCAGCCACTTGTAGTGCACCCGATGTGGTGCTAGTTGCTGCAACTGCTGGTATGACTGTCGCAGTGCCTGATGTTAGTGGAGTTGATGGATCGTACCCAACACCGTTGTGATTCACCAACGTGATATTATTGCTGCTGGAGTCGGTTATGTAGGCTGCATCCGACGACACATCCAACAACAAAGCTGTGTTAGTGATGTTCAGCAAGGGTGTTGTACTGGGTGTAAAATTACTAGAATAAACACCGGTGCCATTCACATATCTAAAGTTGGTTATCAAGCCCGAGAAATAGTGAGTATTTCTAGTTTGAGCACCAAGTTCAAAATTTGAAATGTTTATGCTGGTACCTAGGTTACCATTGGTATATACACTGGACCCATTTACATAAATGTTAAAAGTTGTACCAATTCTAACAAAAGCATGGTGTACCCAAGTGCTTGCAGCCGATGCAGTCGATTGCACCACTTGTTGATTAATTGTCCATCCACCACCGTTACCAACACTGAGCGTAAAATTACTGCCGCCCATTTCTAGTAAAATACCAAAGGTACCACCGCTTGTGGATGCGCCATTGAATACTGCACTACCACCAGTGTAGTACATCCAATATTCAATTGTGAAGTCGTTGGTACCAATTGCTGGCAAGGTTGCAGCCAAATATCTAGTGCCACTGAAACTCAAACTTCCACCAATGGGGCCATAAACTGTTACTGATGAAGTACCTATATTCAAATTACCCTGAATGCCGGCACCGCCTGCAACCACAAGCGCACCAGTTGTAGTACTGGTACTGGGTGTGGTGTTGGCAATGTTAGCTGAACCAAATTTCAATGTATCTAGTACAACATTAGGCGAAGTTAGTGCAGCAACACCAGCAGTGGGTTCAGCAATATTACTGGCCAAATACCATGCATTGTCTGCATAATTACGAATTAGACCAGTGTGTGCGTACACATTGGCTGGGCCACCAATGAAATGTGAATAAAAACCTATGTCGTAATTATAAGGATAAACTGTGTTGCTTTGTAGATACAGTAAAGGTTCTTCAACTACCAAAATTTGTTGTGTAGTTGAAATCAAGTTTGCCGCATAAACTGATCCACCAACATAAAGATCAGCACTGATCGAAGCACCGCCTGCTACTTGTAATGCACCAGTACCAGAACCAACACTGTTGGTGGTATTGGTAGTGATAATCTGTTGTGTGGTAGTGCCTGAGAATGTGCCCACAGATCCAGTATAACCTTGAGCACCGCTAGCGCCCGAGGCCCCAATACTGCCAGTGTAACCTGTAGCCCCAGTAGCTCCTGTGGCACCAATGGATCCAGTATATCCTGCTCCGCCTGCACTACCACTTGCACCAGCAGCTCCGCTGGCACCTATGGATCCAGTATAACCCAATAAACCAATGCCACCTGTGGCACCAGTTGCACCCACGCTGCCGGTATAACCTTGCGGTCCTGTAGCGCCTGTGGCACCAGTTAGGCCAGTGGCACCCACACTGCCTGTGTACCCAATACTACCAGTATAACCGGTGTTTACAAATGGTGCTCCGTTGGCAAAGAAATAATTATCGCTGTAGATGTTGCCAGCCCAAAAACTTTCGGACACACCCAAACCACCCGCCACAGTCATTGCACCTGTAGTGGTGCTGGTACTGTCAATGGTATGATAAATGTATTGACTATATGGTGTTCCGACATCGTACGAAACACCATTGTTATTGGTGATTGTGCTTACACCACTTAAATCCACCAAATAATCGGCAGAATCAGCCACATTTAACAATAGCGCAGTATTAGATATAACTGCCAGTGGCTCGGTGGGTGGTGTAAATGCACCGGTATAAACTGCTGTACCGTTGACTACTCGTACATTGGTCAAGTAACCATCAAGATAATAGAGTCCGTTAGAACCGCTATCGCCGCTGCCATCTTCACCAAGATAAAAATTGTTGCTGGGTGCATAGACTTGGCTAGTCATTGCTCGAGAGCCGCTGACTGCACCGTTTATGTAAACAGTCAATGTAGATCCTGATCGTACCACAGCAATGTGGAACCAATCGCCAACGTTGACTCCAGTGATAGTGCCGCTTAAAGTGCCGCCTGAATTTACGTCACCATCGTGTGACCAGCCTAGACCCCAGGTAGTGGTGGTAACCCGTATGTTAAATCCACGTCCTGGGCTGGGCGATAGATCAGTGGTCCATAAATTATAAGTACCTGTTCCTGACAGGTTGACCCACATTTCTACTGTAAAATCATTTGACGCCAAATGTGATACTGCTGTGCTAGTGGCCACAAGCGATTGGCCGCTGCCGTTGAAATGTAAACTACCACCTGGTGAAATTGGTACAGGGAGAATATTAACACCAACGGTGTATACGTTGCCAGCAATGGCAGCACCACCAGCCACTTGTAGCGCACCTGTTGTCAAACTGGTACTAGAAGTGGTATTACTGGTTATGATCTGCTGTGTGGTAGTTCCTGAGAATGTACCTACAGATCCAGTGTAACCGATATCACCCTTGCTGCCTGTGTAGCCAATATCGCCATGGCTACCGGTGTAACCAGTGGCACCTTGACTGCCTGTGTAACCAATTACACCACTAGCACCCGTTGCTCCGGTTAAACCAGTGGCACCCACACTACCTGTATAACCAGCACCGCCTGCAACACCACTGGCACCAGTCGCACCAACGGGACCAGTTGGTCCTGTATCACCAATTGATCCTGTAAAACCAATCGAACCAGTGAAACCAATCGATCCTGTAAAACCTATACTACCAGTATAACCTGTGGCACCAAAACTACCGGTGTATCCAAGGTCGCCTTGACTTCCAGTATATCCAGTAGCTCCAGTTGCACCAGTTGCTCCAGTGGCGCCTGTGCTGCCAGTGTACCCAATTGATCCAGTATAACCTATATCACCTTGGCTGCCCACATAACCAGTGGCACCCACGCTACCAGTAAACCCAATTGATCCAGTATAGCCCGATGCGCCAGTGAAACCAATTGAACCTGTAAAACCAATACTACCTGTAAAACCAATTGATCCAGTATATCCAGTTACACCCGTGGGACCCAACGGACCTTGACTGCCAGTATAGCCAGTTGCACCAATTGAGCCATTATAACCAACGTCACCTTGACTACCAGTGTAGCCAATTACACCAGTGGCACCCACAGGACCTGTGGGTCCAGTTGAACCTACACTACCCACATAACCCTGTGGACCAGTGTTAAACAGTTCTTTAATGCTTCCGTCTGCGTGTTTGGTGTATAGTACTGCGTCGGCGGTGTTGACTGCCAATTCCCCGACCTGCAAATCGGAGGGGGTCGGCATTTTGCCGGGTACGACTGATTTTTTAATTATAATACTATTGGCCATTGGGCACCCTTGTTAACATGCTATATAGCAGGGCCACAAATAAAAAACCGGATCGCTGTGAAGTTCTCCGGTTTTATTTGTGTTCTTAAACTTCTAAATTATTTATCTTTAGAATGAACCGCCGTCTATTGTGTCATTAGTATTAATTACTTCGTAACCAGCTTTGTAAATGGTTCCAGCTGCACGAATGTCTTGTTGTACTTGAACGTATCCAGCAACACTTACATCGCCAGTTACTTGGAAAGTACCAGTGTTGTAAGTACCTTGTGTATAAGAAGTACCAGCAGTCAAAGTCACAACATTACCAAAAGTGGCTGTGCCAGTTGAGGTAAAATGTGCGGCTGTTAATCTATGTGCGGTAGCATCATATGTTAAACCGGTGTCATCCGAAAATGCACCCATCGAGTTTGTGTATGGTACACGACCAGTAGTCAATCCAGTGTTGGTGGTTCCACCAGTAACCGACAAAGTGGTAACTGTAATTGCACTGACACTCAATGTGTTAGAAGCAGTATCAAAAGTGAATGTAGAATTGTCAATGATTCTGCCAGATGGACCAACCACTGTAACACGACCAGCGGTCAAGGAATCATCAATGAATCCACCAGCTTCAACCAAACCAGATACCACTGCACTGTCTGCATTGACTTGGCCAGTTGCAGCATCAATGGTGAATGTGTGCAAGTCAGCTAATTTACCATCGCTGCCGGTAAACACAATTCTAGTGCTGGTCAAGCTGTTGTCAGCCAAGTGATCAGCAGTTAGTGTATTGGCTACTGTAACACCACCAGTGGCATTCAACCAGATACGGTCAGGTGCATCGTTTGTGACACCAATTTCCAGTGTACGGTCGTCGCCGCTGCGAGCATAATATCTAATGTAAGCTGAATCGCCACCAGATACCACAGGGAACAAAATACCATCACCACTGGAATTACCAGCTGTGGGCAAGATTTGGCCGTATACACCAACAGCAGAAAGTATACTTGATCCACTGTCAAATGTAAGATCTGGGCTGTCAACAAGTTTTCCGTTGCTGCCAGCAAAAGTAACACGACCAGCGGTCAAGCTGCTGACTTTAGCAACATTCAAGCTGGCTGTGCCGCCCGAAGAAATGTTAGAAGCAGTTAAAGTATTGGTGCTGGTGTTGTAGGTAAATCCTGTTGTACCAACCAAGACATTGCCGTTACCAAATACAATTTGTTTGTCGGTAACACCGGTTGTGGTCAATGTTGTAAAGTTACCAGTTGATGATGTAATGGCACCAATTGGGGTATTGTCAATCGAAGCTGCTGTAACAGCACCCAGTGTCAAGCTACCGCTTAGGTTAACGCTGCTTGAGCTAGAAATAGATCCGCTGATGTTGACGTTGTTGGCAAAAATGTCGCCAGTGGAAACAACTGATTGATCAGTGTAGATATTGCTGGTAAAGTAACCGGTACCAGTTACTCGCAAATTCTTGTTTAAATTCCAAGACTGATAAATGCTGTCATATTCAATTGTGGCATTGGCACCGTTAACAGTGATACCAGCACCATTTGCATCCATTGCAGTAGATGCATCTTTGGCCAAAACCACATTCAAATCAGTAATAGCAACTGTGGTACTGTTAACAGTGGTTGTTACACCTCTAACATACAAGTTACCATGAACAATGGCGTCACCATCAACGTCCAAGTTACCAGTTGATTCCAGTGTGGTAAATCTACCAGTAGATGCTGTAGTAGCACCAATTGTGGTGGCATCAATGGTACCACCTGAGATACTGACATTGTTGGCGTTTTGTGTGGCAATGGTACCAAAGTCGCTAGCAACCGAGAAAGTCACATAGCTGGCAGCACTGATACGACCTTTGCTGTCAACAGTGAAAGTTGGAATCTGAACAACTTCGCCAACTTTGCTACCGTACGACCCAGCTGTAACACCAGTTGTGTTCAAGTCTACTGTGATAGCAGTTTTGCCGCTAGCAGTTACAATGTCATCGCCGCTTAGGGTAATGGTATCATTTTCTTTAAGGTCCAAGACCGACGGGCCCGAGCCACTGTTGATCTTGGTAAAAAGTCTACCATCATAGGTGTTAAGAGCAAGTTCGCCATAACTTAAACTATTGGTACCCGGTACGTTACCACCGGTGCTGCTTCTTTTAATTAAAATTGTATTAGCCATTGTAATGATATCCCATTTGTTTTATTTATTCGAATCCTACTCAAAATGTGCCGCCATCTAACGCACCGTACTCAGAAACTACCCGAGCCCAGCCGGTCCAGTCAGCCGAGCCCACTTTGGTTCTAACATATTCAGCACCGTACTCGGTAGTGGTATCGTTGGGTTGATATTTTTGTACAACCACATCTTCACTTACCAACACCGTTAGCAAGCCTGTGGGCCATGCATCGTTGGGTGTGCCTGCAGTTGCGCTCCAACTACTTCTTTTTACCGCATACAAACCAAAATTAACATTCAAATTCCAGTTACTGGGATCGTTTCCGTGATCCACAAACGGCAATTCTAACAAGCTGATGGCTTGATTAATCTTGGCAATACTGTCAGTAACTGAATCTGTAGGCAACAGAGTTATGGCATTACTGGTGAATGTGCCTGCAGTATTTGTGCCCAATGCTACTGCATTACCAAACAAGTTAGGCAGAGATACGCTGCCAGTAATTGCAATATTGCCGGCTGTGACCACATTAGCAGTCAACGTTGATGTTGTTATTGCGTTGTTGACTGTTAAGTTGTTGGTGGTGGTGTTGCCTGTAACTGTTGCAGTAGCAGCAGTCAAACTGGTATTTGCTGTTATTACACCACCGCTGATATTAGTAGAATTGGTATTTGTGGCATTAACATTGACCGCGGTCATGTTAGTGACTGCTATGTTTCCGCCAGTTATAGCAACTGAATTGGCATTTTGCAATACCATGGTACCAACACCAGTAATACTGGCAATTGGTATGGTATTTGAGCTAGTGGTTGTCGAACCTAGACCGCGCAGGTATCCGTAGAAATTTGTACGTCCAGTACCGCCACTGGCAACAGGCACTGTGCCGGTATTGATGGTGATATCACCTGCTGCGCCATCACCGTTTGAAACTGTAATAAACGAACTCGACGATGTGACTTGGCGCAGAACCATGCTGCCATATGTGCTTCTAGCAACCACACCCGATGAAAAATCGGTAGGCAATTGTGCCAGTGATATGGTGTCAAGATCAATCACAGTCGAGAATGTTATTGGTGTAGTGCCAACTGTGATTTTTCCACCGGTGGCCAAACGCCAAACGCTACCACCATACAAAGTACCTTCTGTGACCACTACCAGTGTACCTGTGTACATACCAGTGGTGGTATTGGCATCGGCGCTGCGTGTCAGTGGGGTTCCGGCACCGTTCCAGACATAGATACCGTTTTCTGCATTATTGGACTGGTTCTGTAACAGAACTCGATCATACACATTTAGGACAACACCGTCCCAGAGATTATTTGATCCAATGCTTTGGCGCGGATTTGATACCGTAATTGAAACTGTAGCAGTTGCTCTAACTGGCAACAAATAGCTGGGTGCTAGATCAACATGTCTAATTTGAATAACTTGTCGACCAGCATGTGTGGTTACATAAAGATAGTCACCATCAAATTCAATGCTGCCCAAGTCAGGAGCAGGGGTCAGTGTGCCATCAGTTACCCGAATGGGAACTTCGTTATTGGCTTGCCCGTCTAAGAATAAAGTGGCAGTAACAGTACCACCGTGTGTTGCAGTGAATGCAGATTCGAAGATTGCATCATTCAACACATACAAGCTGTTGGTGGTCAAGTTGAGTCCAACACCCAGGCCGCCGCTTATGACCACAGCACCGGTGTTTATGTCGTTGCTGTCAGTGCTGTTTAAGAATGTCACCTGCTGATCAGTTGTAGATCCAGCAGCAGTTACATTTTGTAAGGAAAGTGCTGTGGTAGTACCCGATAACACTTGCCCGTATTCGTTGACAGTGACTTGAGTATACGTGCCCGGAGTAGCACCAACCGAAGTCAATGCAATCTGATTGCCAGTTCTAGTGATACCGTAACCGGTACTCAGTGCACTGGGGCCATCAGTCCAAGTCAATACACCACTGCCGTTAGTGGTTAAAATTTGGTTGTAGCCGCCGCCACCAATGTTGATTTTGCTGACGTCACCAAGGTTAACTGTGCCATCTGTATTGGGCACAATGTTATCAACTGCCAGTGTACCAACATTAATTCTAGTAGCGTTGACTGTGGCAACGTTGGCAGTTGTGCCAGTTAGTGTAGTAACGGTGGCTGCAGTGATTGCTGCAGATGGGGAAGTAATAGAACCAGTGTTGATCAGAGTACCAATGTTGGCATTGGCGCCAAACAAATTTGATGCAGTGACCGAGTTGATGTTGGCTGTGGTTGATGTTAATGCACCTGAATTAACAATGGTTGTGGTGCTAAGTGAACTGGCTGCAACTCCGTATGTAAAACTGGCAGAATTGGCCGTTATGCCACCAGATAATATCAATTGAGCAGCATAAATGTTGCCACCAATACCAACCCCACCCGAAACCACTAAGGCACCAGTTACGGTACTAGTACTGGGCAGCACATTACTGATCGTGACTGCATTTGGTATATTAGAAATACTATTCTGCACATAAGATGATAGTGCAGCAGTAGTACTGGGATTTTTTAAATAATTAATTGCCATTTGTGTTTATGCCGTTGACCAATTAATGACTTACTTCAAAACCCAAATTTAAATGTATTAAATTGTTTTGGTCTGAATATGCACGTATGCTGTCGCCTTCTTGCAAGTAGATGGCAGAATCTCTAGTCATTACAATCAAGCTGTTGCCCGGAGCCACTTCCATACGATCAATCAATCTGATGCTTATGCTGTTTCTATAGAAATCCACGCTCACGTGAGCAGTTTGAGAATTGTCAACGTTGGCAACATATAGAGTTGTTATCTTGTACGAGCTGTTGCTAGTTGATGGATTTGATACCAAAACCGTGATAGCAGTGCCTATAGTTGTTGCGGTATTGTACCCATATACACTAGATACGGTGATTAGATTTGGTGCGGCCATAGTTATTCTTCCAGCTTAGTTCTTAGTATTTATACGTTCGAACAATAGAGCGGGCCACGGCAGTTAAGTTACACTAAACACAGCTATTGCAGTATAGGTATTTGATGCTTGATCTGTAGCAGTCCATATTGTATTGGTAGTAAAGCCAGAAGTTAGCGTACCAATTAGTACACCAGTGTTGACATCAAAAGACAGCCCGGGATCAAGTGGCCCAGCTATAGTCCAAATCAGCCCCGGAGTTAAGGTATAGCTTATACTAGTACCACCAACAGAATTGCCAGTTAACATATATAAGTTGGTAATTGATAATCCGGTACCGGGTGTGTTTGGGATCCACTCGCCGTACATGGGTGCAGGTGCAGGTGCTGGAGTTTGGAAATTTGCGGTGGCTGTATATATAGCATCAACCCCGGTAGTAGAAAATGTCACATTCATTGATGTGCCAGCGGTCAGTGTACCAGATAGTGTATAATCCGCAAATCTTAATCCAGGATCTCCAAAATCTCCAGTATAGGTCCAGGTTCCTGCGGGTTCCAAATTGAAACTTATTGTGCTTCCTGCCACACCTGTGCCCGATAGAGACGATGTGTGTTGAGCATAAGTTATACCATTTTGCGGAGTTGTACCAGCCCATGTACCATTGCTGTATGGCAGTGTAGCTACAAAATTAGCACTAGCCGAAGCTTTGAGACCGGTGGCGCTATAGGCTATCAAAGTCACTTTTGCTGCTGTGTCAGCTACACGCGGTGAGAACGACCAGGATCCTGCGGGCGGCAAACCAGAAACAACAGCACTGGTATTACCGCCCGCAGTATAAGTTGCTGACACGCTGGTGGTATGTGTGGTGGTGTAGTTGGCTGTGAATATCGTGCCAACTGGGCCCGAGCTTGGTGTAATGCTGGATATGTGTACGGTGGGTCCGGGTAAAACCTTGATGTATACACATTGAGGTTCGCTCACTTGCCCGTGCTGGGTTATAGTGGCCCAACTGAATGTGTCTTGACCAACAAATTGAAAATTTGGCACGTATACAATACTGCGACGATCAGCTGAAAGTCTAGCATATCCGTTATAGGGCTGTGTAAGCACCACTGGCTCACAGTATAAACTGACACCGGTGTGTATATTTGTAGTAAAAATTGGTGCAAATCCGGATATATTGCCTTTGACCGTCATAAAGTCAACCCCGGCTGAGTTTGCATTAAAGGTTATACTACCAAATGTACTGTCAACAATCTGTATGTTTGCACCATTGTAGGCGTCTGGCGAACATCCGCTAATTGTTATATTTGAATTTGTGAAAAATTGTGGGCCGACATCGTATTCAATTACAGTTTTAAACCCACGTCGGTGTCCACCAATGATGTTCCAACTATTAACTATGATGTTGGACATCGTGGTTGTTTCCACATTGCCCTGAAAATTGCGTATGTCGATTTTGAGGCCACCCCACCACGGCGTGGCTTTGGTGTCGCATATTATCTTGATATCTCCCGAGACCGGGGTTGCAAAATGAATTTTGCGACCAACTACATTAAACGCTTGGTAAAGTGTTCTAGCAGTGATGCTGTTAACATCGGTGTCCTTGCCGGTCACTCTGGGATTAACCAACCTAGATCCGTCCACATAGACTTCAACCCACTCGGGCGCGACTGGAGTCCAAGGCAAAGTCAGCACTGATACGGCTGCAGTCGAATCAACTGAAATAGAATAGTTGTGCTCGCCGCGATCGCCAGAATTGTCAACTCGCCAGGGTGTTGATAATCTTAATTCGGGTGTAACTGGTACTACTACTGTATAATTTGGTACTACTATCATTTTATCCACCGTGTAATAACCAAGCCACTGCATATCTACCACGTGGTATTTTACATATTAGCCCGGTATCAAATATAACTCGATACGTATAGAAATTGGTGCCATAAATCAATTCAGGTTTAAAGTGCGAATAGCCTGCAGCAGCCGCTATAGCATCATGCTCGGTAGCAAATGCTCCGTACTCGGTGGTTATGTCTTCCTGCCACACAACGCCGCGATCCATCTCTGCGTAAGTAAACTTCATTATCATGGTGTAGCCTGAATCCACTTTGAATGACGGTCTTACCGGTATAAACGGTATCGTATTCTGTTGTATCTGCAGACGTCGTGTAACCACCGACGATGTTGACTCTTGTTTGATTTGTACCGAGATCAAAATATCGCTCAAATTTGTATTTGGTTTGTAGTGTGCACTTGTTAATATCAAACTTTGATAATTTTGAATATATTTTGGTCTAATTAAGATATCATCAGATTGAGCTTGTACGTACAATGGCCTGATCAAGGGCACATTGGGATTGTCGTGCACATAGATTGGCTTGATCATGATCGTATCGGGGTTGTCATGCACATAGATTGGCTTGATCATGATCGTATCGGGGTTGTCATGTGACGAAATCATCTTGAGTAGGCGAGTCTCAGGATTGTCATGTGACGAAATCATCTTGAGCAAGCGAGTCTCAGGATTGTCATGTGACGAAATCATCTTGAGCAAGCGAGTTTCAGGATTGTCATGTGACGAAATCATTTTAATTAAACGAGTCTCGGGATTGTCATGTGACGAAATCATCTTGAGCAGTCGAGTCTCGGGATTGTCATGTGACGAAATCATCTTGAGCAGTCGAGTCTCGGGATTGTCATGACCAACAATCATTTTAAGCAAGCGAGTCTCAGGATTCTCGTGCACAAACATGGTCTTGATCAATTTAATATTGACATGATCACGATCGTAATTTGTGCGTATCACAAACGAATCAAAATCGTTTTTGTCATACTGGCTTCGTATCACAAACGAATCAAAATCGTTTTTGTCATACTGGCTTCGTATCACAAACGAATCTGGATTGTTGTGACCATATGAGGTACGTAACAAAATTAAATTGGGGTTATTATCACCGTATGCATTTCGTATTACCGGTTCAGGCAATTGAAGATTTTCGTATGCCTGTATTCGTACCTTGGCATCAGCTGTGGCTTCCAACTTGATTGGCAAGATTTGATTATTATCAAAATAATTAAAATCTATTTTGTACGAATAGTTACGATTGGTACCATAATCATTGATCAATTTTTCATAGTGTGTATGATCTGATATCATAGTATTGATTTCTAAGTTGCTTGGAAATATCAATAATGTTTGTTTGTCTCTGTTAGGATCCTGCAACGGTTTTGGCCCGTACGACAACGCAACAGTATTACTCAAAAGACGAGTATTATTTCCAAGTCCCAGTATATCATCAGACTTTATCCTAATAGGCAAATTTGGTCCACTGCGTGTACCATTAGTGCTCAGTAGCCTGGTGCCGCTCATGACCGATTGTTTGTCGTTAGATATAATTAATCTAGCACTCGACATGACCGACTGTTTATCAGCTGATCGTAACTGGATAGCGCCGTAGGCATTTTGAAATGCAAACCCAATCTCCAATGATTTTGAGTGTGCAGACCTAGCAATACTCAAGCTGGTGCTTGAAAATTTTGAATGTGCAGACCTAGCAATATTTGGTCCGATTCTGTAGAATTCGCTGTGATCAGATCTAGCAATCATCGGTCCAATTCTATAAAATTCGCTGTGATTGGACCTAGTGACCATTGGCCCAATTCTGTAGAATTCACTGTGATCGGCTCTAGCAATCATTGGACCGATTCGATAGAATTCACTATTATTGGCTCTAGCAACCATTGGGCCAATTCTATAAAAGTCAGAATGTGCTGCACGAGCTATTTCAGTGTTTAATTCTAAAAATTCAGTTTTTGCTGATCTAACAACAATAAACACGCCCGGACTAGTAAATGCCGAATGTGCTGATCGAGCTATTTCAGTGTTTAATTCTAAAAATGCCGAGTGGGCTGATCTAGCAATACTGATGCTGGTTCGCATGAATGCTGAATGTGCTGATCGAGCTATTTCGGTATTGGTTTCTAAAAATGCCGAGTGGGCTGATCTAGCAATACTGATGCTGGTTCGCATGAATGCTGAATGTGCTGACCGAGCTATCTCCAAATTGACATTGGTAAATTCAGATTTATTCCCTAGACTTATTAAATTGTTAACTGCAACAAATTTGCTGTGTGCAGATCGTGATATCATGTTTGATGTTCGATCAAATTTTGTAACTGCTGCTCGATTCAATCCAGCATTATTCATAGTCAGCATCACATGTGCCGATTTCATGTATTGAGCTACACTAATATCTCGACGAGATTTATTTTTGTTTTTAAAATCCAATAGGTCATGCGATCTACCAATAGCGGTGTTGTGTCTACGTGATGTCAATTGTGTGCTGCGATTTTTGACCATTGATTTACCACCAATTAATCGGTCACGGTTTATCATGGCCGAACTGTTTAAAGTCAATGCCAAAGCGCCAGCATGTGTAAAATTTGGAAGGCCCATGGTTTGATTTACTATCTCCCAAGTGCCTACAACCAGTTCAACCACATCGTCATCAACATCGGTGTAGACTTGAGTAATAGTCACGTTGCTATCAAAATAGCTTTCCACAGTACGACCCAGAGCAATTTCTGTACCCAACTTTACATTGACATAAAAGTCGGATGTTATAACCCCGTTTATAATAAAAAAACTGTTGCCCCCACTGATGCCCAAATTGGCCGAAAAATTACCAGTTATCCCAGACACAGCTATGTTGGCTGTTACACATTGTATTATGGGTGGCTCAGTTACTTCAGGTACAAATGCCCCAGTGATAAAACTTTGTGTGGGCATGTCAATTATTTCCTCAGCACCAGTCAAGATTGGTGGATTAAATCGCACATAAGGTTGTTCCAATGCCGGAAACGATAAAAAATCAATTGGTGTTGGTACTATGTTTTGTGCTATAAATTTAAAAATTTGTGCGCCTAACACATACACCACATTAGTATCATACTGTTTGTAACTGGAAACAAAAGACACTGCCAGTAAATCGCCACCGGCGAATTGCGAATAGTAGTCACCAACTACCAATACACCATTTTTTGTAATAGTGACTGTGTAGTAGTTGGGTATAACAAACTGATATATAGCAGTATCACCGCTGACCACAGTATCTTGTTCAACCTGAGACAGCGGATACAGTCCGTTATAGGAAATAACCACAGGACTAGACAGTGCTGGATTCAGGCTGATAGGAATCGCAAATTGTCTCTGGCCTAGGGTAAAAATAGGTGCTAGGCCCGAACTCACTTGCTTGTCTAGGCCGGCATACACAGTTACCGTAACAATGTCGTTGGGGTTTACCATGAGTGTGCCGTCGTAATCGAGGCCATTTAATTTCAATGACCCGTACTCGATGCCCATCAAGACCGGCTGTAAATGCTTGGGCATGGTAAAACTTTCGCTATACAAGCCGTTGGCATCAGGCAGCTTGATAGAAAAATCAAAGTATCTGGGAAAGTAAGTTTGTGCTACCGCTTTGACTTGAAAGTCAAATGCACTGTCGCCAATGATACAAGGTACTTGTTGTACACCAGCAACATGTACTGCATAGCTGATGGCAAACACATCACCGTTATTCAATTGAGCACCTACAGTACCGGCACTGTTGGATCTAACACCGTTTATCCAAAGTACCACACCCGGCGGGGTATATGTGGTCACCGACTGTACACCCAACAGTTGTGCGGTTATCAAATTACTACCTACATGGCTCACAGGAGCGGTAACCGGTTTGAATTGGAACGGAATTATTCTATATAAATCTTTGGTTTCTAACAGCGTGAAATCTTTAAGCCAGTGCGAGGCTATAATGCTGCCCCCTAGGACCGATACCCACGTGACTTTGTAACCAAATGTTAAAGTTTTAACCAGGTGGAAACTAAAATCGTAAACCAAAACTTCAGGTGAATCGTTGCCACAGATGTACAGCAAGTTGTCTCTGACTTGTGTGTAACTGGGACTAAATCCGCCGGTAAAGAACGAATCTACAAATTGATTGGTCACGGTGTCATACACAAATATTTCACCAGTTTCACCTTCGGGTATACAAATACGTGTATCAACTCTGATGGGCTGACCCAATGCAATTCCCTGCCGTAATTCAGTAAAAACACCGGCATTGGTAACTGAAAATATCTTGTTAGACTGTGTGGTTATGATGGCAGCCGACGAGTCGGGAAATGCAGCTATGCCAAACGCATACTCGTCAAAATTGTAAGTGGCTATCAAGTTATACGACATTGTTGGATCTAAGATCCAGATTGTACCGTTGCCGGCTACCCAGACATAGCTACCATCGTAGTCCAAACATGTAGCAGCCGGCACTGACTTGGTTGATCGTATTTTTCTAAGATATGTGATCTCGTCTTCGCCTGGTATTCTTGACACATAGGTCAGGTCAACAAATTCGCTATAATTTAAAATAGCGTTCAGTCGCGGAATAGGATTTTTCGAAAGTGTCGCTTGTACATTATATAATGAACCACCAAAGCATAGAATCAGCACTTCGTTAGTACCGTATATTCTCACATAATCAATGGGTGCCGACGGCAATGATATTTTGCTTATTAATATGCCACTGGCATTGTAAAAGTATGCAGCATTGCTATTGTCATCCATCACAACATGGCAATCCGATGTCAACAAGTTTGTGGTTGCGCCCAGTGTGACTGGATAGTTTTTGCCAGACGGAGTCTGATAGGTCAGTGTATGGTCTGTAGGAAAATAGTTATACCACTGTTTCTTTGGATCAATTACGTGAAATGTAAAAGGTTTTTGACATATTACTGCAAATACCTGTGGTACACCATTGATGGTATAATTGTAAAATGCAGTATATAAGAAATCAACAGGTGCGGTAACTGCCGCAACCACAACGTCACTGGCATTTGCTGTTGCATATTGCCCATGTGATGCACCATTGATTTGAAAATCAATGTTGTCGGTGGTGGCTAACGATATGGTTTCGGTTGCAACAAATTGTGTAGTTACTTGCGAATTTGGAAAAGCTCTTGAGATCGACGAAAACATTTACTGCTCCAAATTCACAAATGCTGGGTTTGTTACTCCCAACGCCGCATATGATTGCATGTAAGCAACATTAGCTATATTTATTGTTAGCTGGCAGCTCTTTAATGACCATGATACGCATGTCAGTGCCGTTAACACCGCTTGGCCATAATGCATGATATGTACGTTTAACTGGGGAGTTAGAGCCATTAATATTCAAGTATTCGTTATATACTGCCACATCGATCTCTTGACCACCACCTACTACGTCAGCGCCGACTGTGCCCAGCATGTCTAGTTCATCAGCATATTTGAAACGACTGGTGTTCAAATTATTGATAAACGAAATAACATACTCGCCGTTCTCGGTCAAACTCAACTGTTGAGTAGAATTAATAACTGCGCCACTATCTAACGAGTTAACATCGGCTTGTTTTCTTGTACTAGGAATTGGCAAGTCGTGTTCGCGAACAATAAACTTGTAGAATTGATTATCGGTCGAGTTTACACAGAACAAGGGTCTATTGCCGGTATTGGCTGGATCACCGTGTGGGAAGCCAGGTAGTACGCCGCGCACAATGCCGGTAGATTTATCAACGCTGCGTTGTACCAACAACCAACTAAAACCAAGTGCCAACTCTTCAGGATTTTCACCCCAGACTGACAGGAATAGACCATGGTCGGTCAACACAATACGATAGCTCATTGGACTGGCTTCTTGTGCAGTTGCATCGTCAACTGGGTTTGTACCAAACAAGCCTGATACTTTTGATTTGTAATTCCAGCGATTTACAAAAAGTTCACCGCGATTATAAACATCGGGTCCATCACCGTATAGTGTTGCGCCGCTAGTAACTGCAGTTACTCCGTTGGGGCCTGCTGGGGTATGGACGCTAACTCCCGGAGCTGAAGTAGCCGGTGCGCCCTGAATCTTTGTACTGTCAAGCGGGTCCCAAGGGTTTGACCACGGAGCGCCTGTGTTGCCTACTGGTTCAGTGTATAGTCTCGGTGCGCCACTTATATAGTCTGTGCCAAACGCCAATTGGCCATCGGTTTGGCCATTTATTAGTGCATGAGCGAACCAAGGTGGTGTCAACGACGCTGCGTTGCCTGTAGTTAATGTAACTTGATCGTAAGCAATGTGTACGTTTGCAGAAGCAGAGCCAGGATTTCCCGGATCGCCCACTCGAATAGTAGCCGGGGTACCAAGATATACGCCCATGCTTTTGACTTTTATATTAGCGTCCCAAGCTGTCCAAGTCCCTGTTCTACCGTTTTGTCCGGCAGAATATAGTTCATAGGGCAACCACTCAAAAGTTTGGAATACAATCCGCCATGGATCTGTTGCAGGATCGTCAACAGTGACATCACTTCTTGCAAACGGATCCATGTTTGTAGTTGACTCTAGCACAATGGTGTAGTTTTTTGTGGCGTCTACACTATTATAATTAGTAAAATCAATTGAGTTATCATTTACATAAACTATTTTCATGTGGTTTGCTTTTGGTACACCAAATAGTGGTGTACCGTTGCCAGATAGATCTCGCACCATTTGCCACAGTAATGTGTTGGTTTCGGGGGCACCTTGCCCGGTATAAGTGGTTACTGGGATTGTTGGTGCAGATGATGTAATTGTTGCCATTATTAGTTTTCCTTATTATGATGGTATGTAAGTAAAGAAGAAATCTTTAGATGTATAGCCACCGCCAGTTTTACTCAAGTATCTATCAAGGTCTTCAGCATTCACTGCATCCACCGTAAACACAATATCAGTTGGCTGTGTGTATGCTGCAGCTTGGATGCCGGCACCGCCCAAAACAAAATTACCAGTGTCTTTGTCTAGATCAATGCCAAGCACATGCAATATGCTCTTGCCGCTAGATATATAATACTTGGGTGGATTACGAGCTATGCCTGTAGAGTCAGTAATTGGTGCTGCAGTTACATTTGTAGTTGGTAGCACAGTTAGCCCATGGCTTATATCGCCTAACGGATAAGGATCGTTAAATGTTGCATTTGTGCCAATTTTTGCTATTACACTAGCACCAGCTGGATCGTATGCGCCACCAGCTTGATCTGGCCACCATGGGCCTTGTGGTGAGCACAAGGCAGCAATTCTTAATCCAGTGTTGTTGGCGCCTGCAGGTGGTAACGCAGCATAGGTTCTAGCACCAAGTTCGCCATAAGCTCTAAATTGAATTTGCTGTCCTGCCATAACAACATCAGCTGATGTTGTACCCATCAAATCTAATTCTTCAGTGTATCTAAATCTTGGCGTAGTCAAGTTGTGTGGGAAAGTCAACAAATATGTTTTATCTTCAGTCAACACAATTTGATTTTGACTGTTAAACAACATGCAGTTGTCAATGGTATTTTGATCAGCAGGTACACGAGCTGTTGGGTGTAGTACGTCTGATTCACGAACAATCATTTTGTAATATTTGTAGTTGACACCGTTGACCATGAATACTGGGCACTTGCCTTGAACTAGGGTAGCACCAGTATTGCGATCAACTGGACGTTGCACCACAACCCAATTGAAATAATTACTACTTGCTGTAGCTGCTGCACGTTGAGTACTCCAGTTACCTTCCCATACACCCAAGAAGAATCCTCTATTGGCCATGGTCAATCGATAGTTCATTGGATATGTAACTGATTGATTTGCTACACGAATTTTTCTATTATAGAACCCTTCGTTAACATCCGTAGACACAAACTGCCCATTTGTTTGCAGGCCGCCTATAGAGCCAACACTGTCAATGATGGCGCCGGTATCGTCTGTGATCTTACTAATAGTAACATGCCCAGCTGCCGGGTCGTTGTTCATCTGTAATGCTGTGGCTATGGCACCCGATACCATCTGCTCGTCAGTGACTGTGAATTGTAATCTCCATGGTTGAGTTGGCATGGGAACATCAGGTGGTGTTGCATTATCTGTGATGGGATCAAGTTGTGCAGTCACATCCAATGTGAAACTAAACGAGTCGGGATTTTTATTAATCACAAGCCCAGTAGTCGGATCAATTATGTTAGAATTGGCTATGGCATTGTATTGTGTTAGCGGAGTTGAGTATTTGTCAACTCGGATAGTAGCAACTTTGGTAGTGGTGGCATGACCATTAACGTCTGCGGTATAAAGATCAACATTGGCCGATGTACCAACATCTATTTGATTGTATATTAACGAAATATCATAGCCATTTGTGAGTGAAGGCTCAAAGTCAGATCTCACATCACTGGTCAGTGTAACATTGCCTGATGCACCAGCTGCATCAGTTTGATTTACATAAACATAGAGTGGGGCACGAGATTCACCTGCAAAAGTTGGCGGTGTTAACGGTCCATGGGGATCTAGAATCAATCGGTCGCCGGGTGACACTTTATGGATAGGAGTTGCCAAACTAACCACAGTAGTTTTTAATGCAACCACATTGAGATTTCCAGCAGCAACATCGCTTGATGTTATGTTTGAACAATTAACTACTGAAAAGAATCCGGTGTTGACCATGTCGGCAAAAACGTCAAGCATCACATCAGACACTCTGGTGTAGCCCATACGTTCAACCGAGTAAAAATTTTCTATTGCCATTCTATATTCTCCTTGCTTATTTTAAAATAAGGCATAATGTTATTTATCCGTTGCAACAAGTTACTCAACTTGTTGGATTCCATACTGCGTTATACCAAACATACATTTTATGATCTGTTGTCAGCACCACTGTTTGACCGGTGTAGCCCGATATTGGTAATACATCAACTACATTTGCATCGTAAATTTTTGCTGAATTGTCGGTTACTGCAGCAAAATAAGTCAAACTCAAGCTCACATTGCCGGATACACCATCAATATTGGTAACACGAGCATACACTTGCGGCTTGGGCGGTACATCTTGATTGGCAAAAATGCTGTATTGACGTTGCTGAATAATGCTACCGTCATCGAGCAGTACACTACCATCGTCGGTCAAATGATCAGCTGTGGCCAAAAATGTATAAGGATTTGGTTCGTTTATATACTGATTTGAAAATACTTCGACTAAAACTGGTCTATTTACAGTTAAACCGTAAACAATGTTGGCAAGTCCGATATCCATTACAAAAAGTTCATTTGCGCCTGATGGTAGATTTTCAATGAAGTGATGAAATTGTCTACGATTGATAGTGACTGTGTTGGGGGCCCAATTGGCACTGCCAGCGCCATCAGATATGATGGTATACCCCTGTTCGCCAGGCTCAACCGGCAACGAGTACGAATTGCCAGTAAATTCACTAGTAATCGACACTGTGCCAGTGATGGCAGCATTACCAATGATCGCAGTATTACCGCCAATTGTGGTATTGCCGCTGATGGCCATGGTGCCACCAATTGTGGTATTGCCGCTGATATTGGTGTTGCCAACAACATCAAGCTCAACTTGGGGACTGCTGTTGTTTATACCAACACGCAATCGGTTGACATCAAAGTATATTAAGTTACCCTGTATTGATAAATCCAAACCCTCTCGTTCCAGGTTTGAAAATAGCATTGGGCCCGATATGCGTCCTATTGCCATGGTGTGTTAATTATAATGTAATGGCTGTGCTGGCGTATCCATGCAAAACAATAATTGGTTGTCCTGAATTTGGTGGTGCAGTAAAAGTCAGTGTGTTGCCAGCAACCGTGTACACTACACCGGGATTTTGAAAAACATTACCAACAAAAATTATCATGTTGGCTTCTTGTCCTGCAGAGTATGCAATCGAAATAGTGTACGAAGTGGTTGAACCATCACCCATAAAAGAGTCTTTGGTTATAGCTGTGGTTCCTTCTATGCTGACCACACGCCAACTGCCATGAGTATAATACTCAAACTTGCCAGTGGTGGAATTCAATCTGAATAGCCCGTCAACTGGCGAGCTTGGCCCAACAGCACTGGATCCATATGGAGCTCGTATGCTGTAGCTAGCAGATCGCAATTCACGATTCTTTATAAATCTTCCCATGGTTACACGCTAATTGTGTTAATTGTTGCAACTACTACACCGGGAGTGGTTGCTGATGCCCACAAACTGTCACCGTCATCTAAAATAATTTTTTCAGTATCGATCAAGTAAGTGTCTTGGCCAGTCAAATTAATTTGATTGTAAATTAAATTTGTTGCCGATGCTGTGTTGCCACTGCTGACTGCATGTACATTGACCATGGTGGCATTGCTGTCAGTGTTACAAAAATAGCCAACTACTAGTGCGTTGACACCAGTACTGGTAAAAATTGCTGTTGGGGCTGTGCCCAGCATGGTTGTTGTTATTGCCATGGTATTCCTATTATAATATCAATGAATATATCAGTGCCTTGCGACGAGTAATCAACTCATCAGCTGGGCTTTGTGTGTTTCTAATAAACAATCCCGAACCACCGCCACTGGGCACTTTGGCATACACCGTGGTGTACCCTGTGACTGGATCAGAATCTGTAGTTTCGTGTCTAACTCGTAAAATGGTCTGCAAATTCAATGCACTTGACTCAGGTGTGTGTATTGTGATGTCACGGTCTTGATCACAATAAATCATGTAGCCATTTGTGTTTAAATCGCCACCAAGATGTGGGTCAGTGTCAGTGACCAATTTTGTACCTGATAGTTCGCGCCAATTGGTTCCAGAATTGATTTCCCAAACCAGCGAGTGCTCGTTCCAGCGTATACCAGCCTGCGGGCTATCACCGCGATTGACTTCGATGCCAGCATTGAGAGTTGGTGCCCCAGTTACCCCAGCATTTAAAGTTATGAAATTATCATAAACCAAAGTGTTAGCTGATTCAAGAGCTGTTGACGACCCAAGCACAAACAAATTGCCGTTGATGGTAAGATTATTTGTATCTATTGCTATGTTGCCGTTGGCAGCAACTAGGTTATAATCTCCGGATATTCTTTTGGTAACAGACATCGTATTTCCCGCTTTAACATATTTATATCAAAAGTCTAGATAAAAAAATAGCTGCCGAAGCAGCTATTTTTAATTGCCAAGTTGATTCTTAACCGTAATAGGCCAAAATGTCAAAGTTTTGGATCCATACTAGGCTATCAGCAGTTTGTTCGGTCACTTTAGAATAGTCCAAAGTCCAAGCAGCTGATTTGTATTCACCTGCAGGCCAGTCGCTACCATCAGTAGCACCCGAATTTGGTGCAAAGATCCAAGCATCGTTAAACGCTGACATTGGCACTAACAGAGCACGGTGAGCAGTTAGCTTGGTCACAAAGTACAAAGATGAAGTGTAGTCCATGGCCAAAATAGCAATTTCGCCAGGATTTTGTGGCCAGTGGCCAACCAACTGTGCTGACTGTTCAATTAGTGGACGATTTGCTACTTCTTCAGACAAAATAACAGCACCGTCGATTTGACCAGCCACAGTAGTAAGATCGCCATGGACATTTTTCAATGTAAATGTGCTGGTACCATTTGTGGCAGTAACTTCGTAATAACAACCGCTATAATATCCGCCAATGGATCCTGCACCAGTCAAGTTACCGTGAATAACCACATAGCTACCAACTGCAAATGTACCAGCTGGCTGCGGAATACTGATACTAAAAGCACCGTGTGTGTTTGTAGCAGTTAATACACCATATTGTGCAGATGTCAAACTGGCAAATTGGCGTTCACGAGTTTTATATCTACGGCTCGAAACTTGCTTGATGATGTTAACTGGCAAGTAGGGAACTGCGCTTAACAATTCTACAGGGCTATAACCATAAACAGTGATAGCGCGAGATACATCAGTAAAACTATAACTTTCTGGAGCAACAGCATACACATCGTAACTGGCGTTGGCATCAGGAGTAAAGCTCACCAATGGGCCACCTGTAACAATGTAAGCACCTTCGCTTACAGCAATTTCATAGCCATCGCCTGGATTGGTAACATCAAAGCCCAATAGACCCAAGGTGATAGTGGCTTTAGCGCCAGTACCACTGCCAGTTATAGTATCCAACACACCGGCTGCACCAGTGCTAGGGAACACAGTATAGTTGCCAGGCACTGAAGGAGCACCAAAACTGTAAGCACCCCATACTAGATTGTCTAGTACCAAACCAGCACCGTTGTTGTCGATTGGGCCATCATGACATGTTGCTGTAAAACCGTTGGATCCACCTGCAATGGTAGTCGGGGGAGCACCAGTACCAGTCCATACACCTGGGTTGACAACCACAATACTTGTTGCGTGACCGCTGGTGCCAGCAGTGACTTTGACTGTTAAGGGTGTAGAGAAATTGCTGTGTGAATATGTGACTTGGTCACCGTTGGTGCCATTGCCAGGATCCAAATTGTTACCGCCGTTATTGATATGAGGAGTGCCAATGATAGTAATGGCGCTAACTGGGGCACGAGCTTTTGTGCTGGCTGTACCAGTATGCACTTCAACTACATCACCCACTCGATATCCTGTACCATTTGCTGTTGTTGCAAACGACAAGGCTTGATAGTGTGCTACCACCTGAGCGGTGATACCATCAGCCATCTGTGGGGCTTCAACAACATACGTAGGTTGCACTGTCCAACCGTCGCCAGTACCGTTTACTGTAATGCTTTCAATACCAGCGCCGCCTAGACCAGCATCACCTGCTGTGTTGGCTGCACCGTAGTTGCCATCCCGACCTGGATTGCGACTACCAAAATATTTTTTACTTAAAGGACGTCCCATTTTATTTTCTCCTTGTGAAACACGGCGTTCTAGGCCGTACGCGGTTGGATTTCCGCATAAAACTTGCACCATGCAAGTCGTATAAGATATTTATGAAAATTTGTTTTAGCATACCCAGTCATCCATAAATATTGGCATGAAATATTTTATTTTTGACTCCAGCAACGACGGTGTTGTCTGGATGGGCAATCAACTGTCTATAGCCAACCGACTGTGTCACGGTTTACTTGACTGTGAAATCAGCATGGTTTGGCCAAATAGCAAATCATATCAGGTGCTAACAACAGCGAATGGTGCCAACTTGCATTGGAACTATGCAACAAAACAAATGCTACCGCTACCAGAATCGGCTATTAATTCATTATTTGTTGAAAAGAAACGCCTAGCCGGCATACGACATCCTGCTATGTCAAAATTATTTGTTCTTGGTAGCCATATGATTAGAAAAATTTACACAACAACGGTGCCCACAATTGAAAATGATCTATCATTTGCGCTCGACAATTCAGACCCCAGTAAAGATCAATACGACTATTCGGTCACTGAGTACGCACAAATTACTGGGATCACCGACCGTGATGCCTACAAAGAACTTACGCTGTATGTTGAGAACATGCGGACACAAAAAATCAGAACATTTAGTTACACTGAATATTTTTCTAAAAAAATTAATTCAGCTACTACCCAAGAAGAAATTGCCATAATCATTGAAGATATTGAGAAAAAATTTATTACAGATAGTCAAATATGATGCGTTGTAATGCATACAATCCCTTGGTTTTTAGAACTATGCAAGGTCCAGACTGGGATCGCTGGCGTTCGTTGTACAAATTAATAAATGCAGCCGTGTCAATGAATGACCGTACTGGCTATATTAAAACTCCGGTCAACTCAAATGTGCCAGATGCATTGGCCATGCCCGAGTACGATCCTAATTTTGGTTTGAGCTATCAAGACTGCTGTCATAAAAAAGTCAACGAATTGGTTGCGCTGCAAGATCAACTTGGTGTACCCATCAGAGTCATGTATTCAGGCGGTATCGACAGTAGTCTAATCTTGAGCAGTTTCATTGATGTTCTAGGAGTCAGCGAAACTGCGCGACGCATTGAAGTACTAATGGATCAGGAGAGTATACACGAAAACCCCTGGATGTGGGATCGATTTATTCGTAGCAATTTCACTGTATGCGACAGTGACAAACATGGTGCATATTACACCAAAGACAATATCTTAATCGGTGGCGAAGGAAATGATCAATTACTAGGAACCGACATGTATCGTGACATAGTACGTCGTAACGGCGATGGCATACTCAATGTGAGATGGACTGAGGCCAATATTAAATCTCATATGATTGATAGGGGCATGACCAATGCTGAAGCTGACATGTGGTTTGAATTATATATCCAGCAGATGTCCCGAACACAAGCACCCATTGACACCATTGGTGATTTTTGGTGGTGGGTTAATTTTAGCTGCAAGTGGACCACAGTGTTTCACAGAATGATGTTTTATGTGCAGAACCCACAAGACATCAACCAGGAGTACATGAACACATATTACCAACAATTTTTCAACACAGTTGAATTTCAAAAGTGGAGTTTACGGGATCGAGATCACAAGCACCAGGGCAACTATATTACCTATAAGTTTCATGCTAGGGAGTTAGTGGCCAAGACCATGGGTGCGCCCGAATATCTCAACAAGATCAAACGTCCCAGCTTGTCACATGTGACACGCTTTAAACATGCATGCGATATAATTGACGATTCGTACCAGTTTCACTACAATGTGAATCCCATGGACTGGTACAACCCCGATAACTCATTTGTCTGACAGATAAGTTCGATTCAGCATGGTGTGGTTGTGATCAGTTGGGCCCCAATCGCCATCGGGGTGAAATGCGATCACTGTCATTGAAGAATCTGCAGTCCTAAATCTATGTCGCTCGTGCTCCTGCAAGCAAAAGCTAACACCCACTGTTAACGCATCTTCTTGTTCAGCACCAGGATTGCCGTGTTGACTATATCCTGATCCAGCAATAACACAGCCTAGTCTGATGCTGGGGTGTGTATGAAATGATTGGCTGATACCAGGCGGGAAATACAACAAGTTTAAACTGCTATCGCCTAGTCGTGCAGGATACACTAATAAACTGTCGCTACAGCCATCAATATAACTCAATCGCCCTTTTGCCTCGACCCAGCCAATTTGGTTAGGTACTCGATATCCAAGTCGTACAATCAAGAATAATTGATCTGATACTATAGCTGACATGTTGTTATTAACTGTAAGCCCAAAATATTGCCCGGCTTCAAGAGCAATTGTTTTACCGTCGACAGTTAATTGGCTGGCACCATAGCTATAACCATATATGGAACAGTGCTGGCAAAAGTCAGGCAATACAAAATTACCAGCAGTCAGCATGTAGCCTGATGATGGGTACATGGTGTCCCAAAGATTTAGTTGATTTGAAATTATCATCTTGATGCCCTTTATACAATATTTAGTCAACAAAAAAGGGCCTTGCGGCCCTTTAATGTAACTTCCCATCCCAAGGGTTGTAAGTTTGCTTGTGTTATTATTGGAAAGACAAGTTCTGAATAGCGATTTCAGAAACGTAGTCACCAGCATTGCCAAGAGACGATGCGGTGTTTGTCAACTCTACATAACCATAACGTGTCATAAAGCCCACGACTGGTTCGAAAGTTTGTGGATCCAATACAACTCCAGAGCTCATTAGAGGAATATATGGGCAATAGAACGCTGCAGCATCTGCCTCGCTAGAACCTTTATATCCAACCAATACTGGTGTAGAATCGTTAGCATAGCTGTTTACATAGATACGCATTGCACCGTTCAAAGTACCAACAAACTTGGTGTTTGTAGGAGCTTCAAATGTACCTTCTGTAGTGCGAGCAAAAGCAGAAGTAGTAGCAGATTGCAACACTGTCAATGCAGCTGGAGAAACGATAGCCCAGTTACCAGCACCACGACGTGTACGTTGTGCGATCAAGTTAGCAGCACGGTTGATAAGAACAGCTAGAGCAGCGTGTTCGTCACCAACGAATGTAGCTGTACCAGATACATTGGCTTGGTTGTATGTGAACTCTTGAGCAGCCAAAGCGCTCAAGCTGTTGATAATTTCTTGGTCAATTTCAACAGTGATTTCTTGTGCCAAAGCAGCCATGATTTCTGCTTCAACGTCCAAACCGTGCATGGCTTGTGCGTCTTGAGCAGCTTCAAATGTCCAACGTGCAGACATTTTACGTGTTTTAGCTTCAACAACTTGTTTCATGATTTGTACGTTGATACGGTTACCAGGTACGCCTTCAAGAGCGCTTGTAGAAGAAGCACGGCCAGTTGCTGGGTCACCAGAATAAGCCTGAGCAATTTTGAATGGGCTCAATGCTTCATCACCAGCTGTAACTGAAGTTGCATATGGTGTGCCGCTTGTGTCAGCCACGCTGTCAGCATAACGTACACGTAGTGTGTGGATCTGAGAAACAGGTCCAGTCATTGGTTGAACACCAATGATTTCGTTAGCGATAACGGTAGGCATTACACGACGGATAACTGGTAGAATCACACGGTTTAGTGTGGCAACGTTAGCAGCTTGTGTGCCACCGGTGGTTGCATTTTCTGACAAGTATTTACGGGTGTTTTCTAAGATAACAGCCATTGAAGTGCGGCGTGAACCTTGTAGTCCTTCTAACAGGGCATCTTTAGTTTCGCCCCAACGGCTTTCTAGTAGTTCTGTAGTCATTTTCTTTTTCCTTTAAGGTTTAACTATTTTTTATTTTAGCCCTGCCAAACGCTTCAAATCAATAACATTTGCATTATTGGCTTGTGTAGTTAATTTAGCAGTCTTATCTCCTGTGACTTCAACATGCGATTCGCTAAGAATAGCCTTTTCAGACTTCTTAACAACCGAATTGTTCAAGACAGCTGGAAGATACTTTTCATATGCACTCTGCAATTTAGCAGTTTGCACATTTTCTAGAAGCTCTGTCATAACAGTAGCTTTTTCACGATTTAAGGGTTTCAACAGGTCAGTCATGATGTCACGACGTTGTGCTGATTCCTTGATGATACGGATTTCACGTTCTTTGCTTTCAACTAGTTTTTCTGTTGATTCAACAGACTCTTTGATGGCAGCAATAGTACGTTGTTGTTCTTCGATAGTTTTGTGCAACTGACGAATTTCTTTGTTCTCATTTAAGTGAGTCAAACTAAATTCGCTAGCAAAAGCTTCGAATAAACGACGTCCAAACATGTTCTCACGAGCACTTTGGATATCTTCTTTCAATTGCGATAGTTCTGACTTTAGATTTTTAGTAACTGTCTCTTGAACAAGTGCCGAACTGCGAGCAATAAATCGGCTCTTCAATTCTTCTAATTTGTGTTTAGCAGTAGCAACTAAGCGAACTTTTGTTTCTACCACTTGACGCTTGTCATGAGCAAACTCTTGGATTTCTTCAGCGAGTGCACCAACTACGAATTTTTCTAAACGTTCAAAATTTTCTTTCTGAACTTTACGATCTGTACGTAGCTCTTGAATTTCTTCAGCTAATTTCTTAACTAGGAATTCATTGAAGCGATTTGCGCTTTCCATCATGTGACCTTTAAACTTCACACGATCTTCCACCATAGCTTGTTTCTCACTGGCGAATTCTTGAATTTCGGCAGTAAGACCTTCGGTTACCATCTTGTCTAAAGCTTCTACCATTACTTTTTTGTCATGTTCATAACGACTAGCCATCTCCTCGCGCAATTCTGCACGAATGGTTTCACGGGCTTCGGAAAGTTTGCTTTCCCAAGCTTCGTTGATTGCACCACGAGTTTCCTCGTTGATAATGCCGCTGTCCAATAACGGTTTGATAACGTCAAACATTTGCGGTTCTCCTTATATTTTCAAGTCTCTAATCAAGCGAGTTACCTGCTCTCTTAGATACTTTTGTACTTTTTGATTGTCTTTGGCTTCACCAGCCATTTCTAGAACCCTATGTCCTCCCCGCATATTCATCAAGCCTTCATAGATGGCAGTTGGATATGCATGGGGTGCACTAGGCTGTGCTACAATATCTACAGTGACGATTTCAAAGTCACTAACATGTCCGTTAGACTCGTTAACGTTACCGCTACCGCGACTAGACACGCCCAATTTAACACCACTTTCCAACATAGTTTTAACTAAGTGGCCCATTGGTGTTGGTAGAATCTTTAGTTTACCGTGTCCGGCAGGGCCGTCCATCCACATTTGTTCAATCATGTGACTCACACGGTCTAAATTAATTTTCAAATCATCGGGGTGGTCAACTTCGCCTAGGACTGAGTAGCCACCTTTAACTTGTTCATTAATAGATTTAACAGCTTGTTCAATTTCGTTCACAGGGTAAACACGCTGGTTAGCGTTCTTTACCCCGCCTTCGATGAATACACCCTTCATGTAAAGATCTTTGCTCTTGCCGTCTTTGGAATCCTCGGAGAGGATTTCCATGCGAGCATGATCAAATGTTAGGTGTTCTTTTAAGTAAGCCATTTTTAGTTAATATTAACGAATTTTTCCGCCGATTTCGCTCTTGGTGTTTACAGGAACTTTACCACTGGTAGTTTGTCCTTCAGCACCACGTGCTTTTTCATAGCTGGTAGATTTGTTTGTGTAACCTTTAGTTTTAGCGCCAGGAACGTTTTGGAAGTTGTTAGCACCTTTCAATTCGCCACGGCCTTTGGTGTATTGGTTGTTGGGTGTTGGAACTGGTTTGCCATCAGCAGACTGTTCTGTGCCACCGTGAACGATGTTGGCTGCAGAGCCGCCCATGTCGTTCTTTTTAGCTACAATGCTTTGTTTGTTAACTACAGGAGCATCGCCGCCTTTGCCAACTGTTTTGCCTTCGCCAGCAGCTGGTTCTTGTTTGTAAACTTGGCCGTGATCTTCAACATATTCACGAACCATGCTTTCTTCAGTGTGCTCTTCGCCGCCGAATTCCATTTCGCCTTCGTCGCCCATTTCTTCGCCGCCGAATTCTTCTTCGCCGTGTTCATGACCGCCCATTAGTTTTTCAAATTCAGCTTTAAGATCGTCAAGAGCCAATTCGATGTCTTGAATTTTGCTTTCAACGCCTTCTTCGCCTGGTTCCATGCCCATACCGTCAACGTCGTCAAAAGAGTCATCAGATGGTAGTTCGTTGCCGTCTACATCGCTGTGCTCTTCTTCGCCGCCCATGGGACTCATGTCCATTTCGCCGTCTTCTTCGGCTTCGTGCATGCCGGACTCGTCGGATTCGACTTCGTGCATTAGGCTTGTAACTTCGTTACCGCCCATGTCTTCTTCAAAATCTTCTTCGTCAATGAGTGATTCATAGATATCGCGGCTTTTCTCGATCACCAATTGGTGAAACAATTCGCGAGCTTTATCTTCATTCTCATTGATAATAAATTCAATCAGCTGTTCGTACTTGTTCATAAGAACTCCTTTTTTAGTATAGCTTGTAACTTATTTACAATATATGCAAATATTTCTAGTTATATAGGTGTTTTTGAGGGGGATTTTAGATTATACGCCGGACGCTTCAGGTTCAGCGGTGTTGTATTGTTTAGAAACTGAGTCTAGTTTCTTTTCGTGCTCAAACTTACGCACATCGTTCATGATCCGTAAACGATTAAGCTGCTCAAGACTCAGACGTGATTTGCGGAGGTCAGACAGCTTTAAAGGAGTATGGTCTTCCTTTTCGGTGTAGTACCCTTCGGGTGCAGAATCAAACATTTCAGCAATTAACATATACGTTATTTAACCCAAATGTAAATTATGCTGGGTTCGGTACCGGATTGGCGCCTACACCACCACCGCCGGGAACACCACCTGCGCCAACTCCCACGGGGCCGCCTGAGCTACCAGGAGCTGCTTCACTGCCATCGCCAAGGTCAGGTGGTGTGGCTGCAGCCAAGTCAGTGTCCAAGCCGCCAGGAGTAATGCCCACGCTGCGTAGACCCAGGGGATCGGCTGCAGCATTTTCCTTGTCGCCTTTTTCTTCTAGCCACATGGTTTCGTTTTCGCTCATCTCTTGTTCGTTCAAGCCCAAGTAGCGTTGCATCAAGAAACGTTTACTGAAATATGGGAAACCTTCTAGCTGTGTAAATGTACCAATTCTAGCACCGTCAACTTCGGCCTGGCGATATTGTGCAAAGTTTTGCGGTTCATTGAACACCAAGTCAAACAGTTGGCCATCGATATTGATACCGCGCCAGCGCATGAACATCTTGAACTCTTGGTCCAGTTTGTCAATGATCATCTTTTGCAAACGCTTGCAGTACTGGTTAAAACGCCATTCTTGGATCAAGGCAGTGCCTACACGCCCGTCAGTCACAGCCTGTGTGCCATCTTCCATGCCAGTGGGCAGGTAACTACTGGGGATACGTAGACCACGGAACAACTTGTTGGTAAAGAATTTCAAGTCAGTGATCTCGCCCAAGTTGCTGCCGCCGGGCAGCACTTCAACCTTGCTGCCACGACCTTCAGCAGTTTGCGGGAAGAAAAAGTCTTCGTTTGTGCTCAAGGGATTATAGGTAGCGTCCATCATGTTGGCACCACCACCTGACTGTGTGGGTATTCTGCGCTGTGCAATTTCGTTTTTGACACGGTCCACAAAGGCCATGGCCATGTGACTTGGCATGCTACCAACGTCAATATAGAATGCTCTACGTTCAGGTGCACGCTGTACACGATAGATAATGATGGCATCTTCCAGCAGTTCTTTTTGTTTGAACACCTTGAAAATGTTCTCTAACACGCTGCTGCCAAACGGATAAAACACGTCTAGGCCTTCGGTCAAGCTGCAATGCACAATGTGCTCAGCATTGATCACGCTTTCGTTTGTGGCATGTGTAAATCTGCTGCCGCCGCTGTAGGGGCTTCTTGGCTGCACATAGCTGCCTTGTGGGCCACCCACTTGGGGACTGTTGGTGTAAGTGTCTGTGGTGCTGACTGCTGTGGCAGTTAGATTTTGAAAATTAGGTTGCAGGTCCTTGATCACATACTGCTCGGGCTTTTTGCCTTCGGCTTCATTGACAATGACCTTGACTATTTTGCTGGATTCAGTCCAGTACAGTTTGAATGTTTCAGGGTCGCGAATAAAAACTTGATCGCCATATTTGATGGTATTACGCACAATTTTAAACATGCGTTTGTTAAAGTCGTTCAAGTTGACCCACTGTAACAGTTGTTCTTTGATGATTTTAACTTCGTTGTCAGTGGGCTTTTCTTTAAAGTGCAAGTCCAAAGGCATTTGTGTTTCCAACTTGGGCTGTGTGCAGAACTCGGCCAAAATATCCAGCGCAGCATTAACTTCACTGTCTTGATCCATTTGCTCGTACTGATTGTAGCGCTCTAAACGATTGGGGTGACCCACGTAGATATCCGGCAATTGGCTTTGATAATTGCGATAAGACATGCTGCCCTCGCCACCACTGCCAACAGGGCTCATGGATCCAGACGTATTTGCAGCTCTAAAGTATTTTTTCCACGACATATATGGTGTTCTCAGTTAGTAGTATTTAACCAATTAATAGGAGTTATCAAGTAATCTTTGCTGTAAATCGCGGGTAGAAGATTGCATATCCACTTGATCTCCAGCTTTGCTGACCAGCTGTCTTAGCAAATCCAGCTGTTGCTTCATTAAATCATTTAATTCTGCACCGGCAGCAGCAGATTTTACGTTGCGATCGCTGCCAGGTGCAACTATGCTTTGATTTGAGTCAGTGTCTCGGTTGTCTTTTGAACCACCAAATAATCCACCAGTTTTTATTTTAAAGTTATTATCAGACTGTATTGAAGAAATAAGACCGTTGATGTCGGGTGTGTTAAGGCCTGGTTGACCGGTATTGTTAATACCATATGGCATTAAATCTTTAAAACTATCTTCTATAGTGGCACCAATACTCTTACTGGTATCATCTTTTTTATCGTTGGCTCCAACAAAATTATCAAGCATGCCACTGCCCAACACACCGCCAACTATGGTACCGACTCCAGGCAATATCATTGACCCAAGTGCTGCGCCAATGGCTGCATTACCCATTGTATCAAGCACGCTGGGTCGTTCTTTGTTTTTGTCGGCTGCTTGGTTAGCTGTCATTTGATCAACTATTTTTTGATTTTGATCAAATAATCCACTAGTACCCAGCATCTTGCCAAGATCCAATTTGGAGGTGCCGAATCCCATATCTTTAAAAGCACGCCCTAGATCGTTATTGGATTTTACGAGTTCGCTAGTGGAGCTTTCCCATACGCCCATGTCCGGGCCGTTATCTTTAGTATCCTGTGTTAACCCGCCCAGCAAGCCGCCAAGCGCAGTACCAATGCCAGGAAGTATCGCAGTACCAATTGCAGCGCCCATTGCAGCACCGCCCCAATTGGTTGATTTAGAGTCGTTGGATTGACCCATGCTGTTGCGAGTAAAATCGCCCATGTCCAATTTAACTGGAATAGTCTTGCCGTCAGGTAAAGGCACTATGGCTTCAGTACCGTGCAACAATTGCTGATAACCCGAGGTGGGACCAGTACTGACACCGCCCATGGCATAGCCTTCTTCTTTTTTCCCAGATGTCCAGTTACTGAATTTGTCAACACCTTTACCAATGGCGCCGCCAATTGCGTCACCCACTGCGCCAGCGGTTAATCCACCGAGTATTGTACCTGCTATACCACCAAGTTCGGTGCCAATTACAGTCCCAACACCGGGAGCAATAGCTGTACCAATTGCGCCACCAATTACTTCACCAAAACCTAAACCCACTGCACTACCAGCAATATCACCAGTGATACCACCAGCGGTTGATCCAAATTCTTCTTCTTTACCTTTTTTCTTGGTACCTAACCCCATATCGTTGAGCATGTCCTGCACTGCGCCCAGCATCTCTTTAGATACTTCGGCAAATTTTGCAATAGCCGGCGTTAATTCTTTTTCTAATGCCAGTTTTAAATCTTGTGCTGCCTGCTCAGCTGATAGTACACCATCGGTTAATTTATCGTTAGTTTCTTTTTGTTTTTTTGCAGCTTCCTGTGCACTCTTTACTGACTCTTCAGTGACTTTATCAGTATTGTCAACTACTCCGCTAATTCCTCGATTTAGATCTTCTAATCCACCGGCACCGGCCATGCCTGCAATACCTATGTCATTGAGATTCCCAAAGTTTGCACGCATCTTGTCATTGGTTTTACCCTGCAGACGTTGTGCTTCGTCAACTGAGAATTGCCCGCTTTTTGCTAAATCCACCATGCCGTCGATTTGTTCAGACATACCCGGCAATTGTTGCATTAAAATATTGGCATTTTTATCAACCACATTACCCATGGTTAGTTTTTCCATGAACGCTTTTTTACTAGTTTCGTCCATGGTGTTCATGCTCTGTATTATTTTATTCATTACACCGGGCTGTTTCTTTTCCAATTCCTGCAATTTGTTTCGGAACGCCACCTGTGTTGCAGCCTTGCGGTTTTCTTCCATTTTACGTTTTGCATCTTCGCCGGTTATTGCTGCAATAGTACGTAGATTAGTGGCATATGATGCAGTTTCTTGAGCAATTTGTTTATCGCTCATGTTTTTCAACTGGTTGCCTTTACGCAAATCTGCCATGACTTCAGCTGTTAATGCTGCTTGATCTTCAAAACTGTACCCCAGCTGTAGCATTTCTCGCTGCAATGATTTGCCGCTGGATCCTATTAATTTTGACGATTCAGCACTGACCGCACCCATCTTGCGTGAAGCCTCACCAACACCCAAACCGCTTTCTGCTAGAGTACTTGAGTTAGCCGACACCACTTTTGAGAATTGTTCGACAGTTAAACCGGCACTGTTTGCTGCTTGCCGCATACCAGTCATGCCATTGGCAAACAAGGCTCCAGACGAACTCATGCTATTGAAAGCATTGACTGTTTTTTCTACTTCCTTGGATAAAACCTCGATGCCAAATTTGGCCAGTTTGCTTGCCCCGCCAGCAAACGATTGTAGAGCGCCACCAAATAGATCAAGTGCAATACCTGCGTAGCCAGCTTTGCCTTTAAGGTGCGACATGGCACTGCCAACACCTTGCATGGCTCCACCAAGCATGCCAGCTGATCCGGCTGCAAGATCAACTGCACCATTCATTAGCGTGCTACTTAAATCAGTGGAGCTGGCACCCGATTGTAGGGATTTTACAAAACTACCGGTAGTGGCAGAAATCTGACTAACAGCAGTTTTACTAAAGGTTTTAATAAACTCAGACGTAGCTTGCTGAGTTTGCACCAATCTTAAATTTGATGCTACGGTTTCTCGTTGTTTTTGTAATGCTTCCTTGTGGCTGTCGTCGGTTGTGTTTTTAATTGCAGCATCAAGATCTTTAAGACTTTTATTAAAGTCTTTCATGGTGTCGGCAAAATTCTCGCGACCTATAGAAGTAAAGCCCTTGATGAATTTGCCCATTACACCATCGCTAGCGGCCTGCTTGATTTTGGCGTTTAATTCGAGCGTGGATCGGTATTGTTCTCGTTTGGCTAGATCTTCTTTCTTTTGCTGGGCTTGTCGTGCGGCAGCCGATTGATTTTCTTTTTTATACTGTTTTAAAATTTCAGCCAGTTCAGGTTTCAATTTAGCAAACAGCTCAATCACAGCATTGAGATCTTGGTCATTCATTTCAGCCATGTTTTTTTACCATAAATAAGTACATATCAATTATTTATGGAGATCAAATATGGCTTCAAACCCCAACAATCCCTTGGCCAAACACTTCAGACAGCCAGCAATTTACCTTAAACTGCCCAGCGGCGGCACCTATTGGCCCGACGATGCCATAAAGTTGCCCTTGAACGGCGAAGTTGCCATCTACCCAATGACCACCAAAGATGAAATCACACTAAAGACGCCAGACGCACTCATGAACGGTGCTGGTGTAATCAGTGTGATTCAAAGCTGCTGCCCTGATATCTTAGACGCTTGGCGCATGCCCAGTATTGATGTTGATGCTGTCATAATTGCCATTAGAATTGCCAGCTTTGGGCATGAGATGCCGTTCAACGCTAGATGCCCAGCATGCGACAACTTTGATGACTATGCTATCGATTTGCGTATGGTGTTAGACAACATTAGAATGCCCAGTTACGATGATCCAGTTGCAGTTGACTCCCTAAAGATCAAACTGTATCCACAGCCGTATTTTAGTCTAAACAAAACCAATCAAGCTCAGTTTGAAGAACAAAAGCTATTACAAGCCATTGAAAACACCAGCATGGACGAGACTGAACGCAGCGTAATGATCAATGATCAAATGGCCAAAATTGTCAACATTGGGTTGCAAACACTGGTAGACAGCACCGAATACATCGAAACCGATGATGGCACACAGGTACGAGATAAAACTTTTATAAATGAATTCTATACAAATTCAAGTACTACTGTCACAAAAGCAGTACAAGCCAAGCTAGCTAATTTGAACACAGAGGGTGCTGTCAAACCAGTACATGTCAATTGTGCCGAGTGCAGCAAACCGTTTGATATCCAAATCACGTTTGACTACGCAGCTTTTTTCGGTTAAGGCTTTTGACTCTTGATAATGAGGGTATCGTCAAGCTAATTGAGGGATACGACAAAGAGTCAAAAGCCTTACGAGACGAAGCACTAAGACTCAGCTGGTACATGCGGGGTGGACTCACCTATGATGATGCCATGATGTTGAGTCATGGCGAACGTGAAATCATTGGCAAAATAATCAAAGACAACATCGAAGTTACCAAGAAAACTGGTGTTCCTTTCTTCTAAGTCGTTATTGTCCTTTATAGTTCACCATCATATTAAGACTTGCAAGCAAGTCTGTTGTTTCGCTAGCGCTCACAACATTTTTTTAATATCTATTGACTTCAGTATCATCCAGATTAATTGGTCATAATTCACCGTAAGCACGGTGAATTGATCTGGCATCATCCGAGTAGCACAGTCATCTATTCTAATGAGATTGCCTTGCGGCGCGGAGGCGGTTGACCGGTACCCCCTACTCAAGCTTCACAAATCAACGGAACCCTAGTGATCCGGAATAGACCCAAATCCTATGAGCTGAGGTTGTATCTTTTTCACAGCGCCTCAATCATTTATTACCTTAAGTTAGTAATTGTCTTTGGCATCCAAGATCCAGACCGGGTATTTCACCGTTCTTCAATGGAGCATGACCTAGCCATGCACAGCGCCTATGATGTAAATTTATGTGTGAGTTTGACTTGGTGTCAGTGATTTTTTAATTTTGTCTATGATGTGTGAGCCATGCACCCTTACTGAAATCTGTCCGTTATAGTAGTCGGCTGACTCTAAAACTTTACGATCGAATTGCTCACGTGCTTCGATGTAGGAACAAAGGGCTTTTGAAGAGCAGTAGTGCAGTATTTCCCTGCGGAATTGTTCTGCACCCAGCAGAGCTACATCTCGTTTCAACTCATCGTTGCTGCCGAAATACAGTTGCCAGTCACTGTCGATTTTGCTGCGTATACGCTTTTTCTTTTTAACTCCGTTCTTTTGTTGAACCACCCGGTAGGTGGTCTTTGCAAATTTAGCCAGTTTTTTGCCGATGTACTTGCGCCCATTGGTTAGATTTTCTATACAATAGACAAATCCAACACAATCTTCGGGCAAAGCATCAACGGGCATATTCTGATAGAACCAAGTCATAAGTTGTAATATAGTTATGACTCATGTTGTTTTAACCTATAAATTTAGGCCATTTCCACGTCGTTATTGTACGTGGTATAGCCGTTCTCCTTGACCACAGTCAGCACATTGCTGACACGCCCGGCCAACTCGTCTTTGTGACTGACCAGCCATATGCTCTTGTTGCTTTCGCGACTCATGCGTTTCAAGATGGCCAGTGCATTTTCAACACCGCTAGAGTCCATGCCCGAGTCCACAACTTCATCAATGAACAAGAGATTGACCTGTTGGTACAGGCTCTCCCATACATCGCGGAAGGCCCAAGACAAACTCAAGATAAGTCTATTGCGCTCACCGCGGCTGAGATTATCAAAGTCTAGATCACGCCCCAATTCAGTGATACTCACCGACAGGTCGTTGTTGAACTTGACCGTGTGCGGCAAACCAATACGATCTAGGTATTGACCCAGTCTAGCATTTAGATAGCTGAGATTTTGATCAATTATGCGTTTACGTATAAAACTGTCTTTGTTGGTCAGCAATTTAAGCAAAAACTCTTGGTGTTCGCGAATGCTGCTCAACGAGTTAATGGTGTCGTAGCTGACAGTTTCAATGGCATGATTGCTCATGTCTTCGATTTGTTCGGCGTAGGGGTCGGCTTCGTTTTGCTTGTTGATGATCTGACTCAATATACTGGCCATGCTGCTGCGATGCTCAAACGCATCGCTTTCGCGATCGTAGTAGACTTCGGGCGGTTTACCAGCTGTGCCTATTTCGTCTAGGGCCGACTGCAGTTCAATCAACTGTGTGTTGGTGGCCAAGGCCTGTAGTGCTGCTTCCTGTAACTCTTTTTGTTTTTGAGCCAAGACAGTGTCATGATCGCTGTCGTGCAGGTCTTGCCCACAAGCATGACACTTGTGGTCTTCCAGGGCTGTAATTTCGCGACGAATACGATCCAGCTGTTTGCTTTCTCGGTCCTCGTCCAACTGTGCATGTTTGATGGCTTTGTTCAAGTCAGCGATGTCTTTGACTGTTTGATTGAACTTGCCCAAGGCTTGATGTGCAGCCAACTCAGCTTCGATGTCTAACTTGCTGAGTTCATCATAGCCCTGTTGTAGGGATTCTAAATCGCTGTCACGTTTCTTTTGCCACAGGGCCTGTCTACGTTTTAGGCTTTCAATTTGCTCTTTAATACGGCGATTGGCATCGATCACGGCTGCAATACGATATTCCTCTTGCTGTATGGCATCCTTGGTTTCTTTGTTTTGTTCTTTGAGACGATCAGCCTTTTCGCTCAACAAAGTAATACCCAATAACTGTTCAATTATGGTGCGCTGATCATTGGCCTTCAAACTTAAAAACGGTTCAGTGTAGGTGTTTAGGGCCACAATGTGCTTGAACATGTCATGACTCATGCCCAACATGCGTTCAATTTCTTGCTGTGTTTCTCTCGAATCGCCTTGACTTTCGTCAGTGATCTCACGTTCAACATCACCTACATAGAATGCCATGGTGTTGGGTTTACGACCACGCTCGATTCTATAGTTGACGCCATCTTTTTCAAACTCGACTGTGACTGTCATGTTCTTGCCATTGGTCTTGTTGATCAAGTTGTCCTTGCGGATGTTGGTCAGGGCATTGCCGTACAAGGCATAACTCAGTGCATTTATGATTGTGGTCTTGCCGGTTCCGTTACGAGCACCAGTATCATCACCGCCTAGGTCAATGTTTTCGCCCAAGACCAGAGTCAAATCATTACGGTCAAAATTGACTGCCTGCGTGGCATTGCCCACGCTCATAAAGTTTTTTACAGATAAGTTTTTGATTCGAATCATTAGAGATTTCTATAAATGTCTAGCAACAGATTTTTGTTAAACTTGTCGCTTTCGATATTGGTCAGTTGGCTGGTCACAATTTGATCAATGCTTTCAAATTGAATGTTACCCAGCATGATATTTTCACCAGTGTCTAGTTCTTTTTGTGGAATCAAGGTGATTTCACGCAAGTTGTAGGTACCGATAAAAGTTTCTTTGATAAACGATGCTTCTTCATAGCTGATGTCAATGTCGATGTTGACACGGCAATGCATGCCCGGTTTCAAAATGGCTTCGGTGTGATTCAACACATCACTTAGTTTAAACACACGGTATCGGGGTTGATCAGGCCATGCATGGAATGTGGGCTCTTGTCCCCACTCCAAGATCATGAGCCCACGCTCGTCATCGCCAGCATCAGCATAGTTGTGCGGGAAGCAGTTGCCAATGTAGGTGATGTTCTTTTGTGTTTGGCGTTTGTGAAAGTGTCCGGTAAACACATGATCGAAATTGCCAAAATGTTCCCTACGCACTTCACCATGTTCAGGCATGGCCACCATGGCATTCATCAAGTAGCCCGGCAGCTCAAAGTGCCCAAACATGTAACGACCCTTTAGTTTAGGAATTCGTTTATGGTCGTCGCCCACCAACCAAGGAGCAATAACCACATCACCGCTTGAAAACCAATCATTAACGATTTTAACGTTGGGGAGATGCCGCGCCCACTCGACACTCTGTATGTCTCGTTTGTCACGATAATAGAGATCATGGTTGCCGGGAATAAAATAAACAGTTTCAAAATTGTCATTGAGATGCTCCAGAGCCCTAAGGCTGTAATTCAAAGTCACGATGTTGATACTGGCACGGTTGTTGTGCCAATCGCCCAAGAACAGGGCTGTTTCACATCCTTCTTCGCGGGCACGGCTTGTGGCCCACTTGACAAAATTCAAACAATCTTCATTGTGTGATAGACTATTGGACTTCAAGCCAAAGTGAATGTCCGTGAAAACCGCGGCTTTTTTAAACAAATTACTCATCAGTTATTGTAACATTAATTAGTTGTAGAATCAATTGGCAATTTACTCGTCACCGTCGTAGCTGGGTGCACCACCGCCCCCGCTCATGCCTTGTCGAGTATAACTAGGCGTCATACCATTCATTTCTAGAATGTCATCACGTAAGTTTTGGTTGCGCTTTTCAATGTTTAACACACGAGTAAAGCTGTTAGTGATAGCGGCAGTATAATACGCAAAAGGGTTCTGCGATTTGGACTCGTCAAATTGCAATCCAATTTGGCTGAGTTGTAGCAGGGCTTGGCTTCGCATTTCGTCATTGTAGGTGTATCCTCTCCAGTTGCTTCTTGTGGCATAACGCTCGCATAGTTTCATGAACATCAAGGCTAGTTTTTTGGTCATTGTGCCATGATCTTTGCTGTACTCGCCTGTGATCAAGTCACCACGCCAGTGACTCTTGCCAATGCAATACGGGGTGCCGTTATCGGTTACTTTAAAATGCTGGAATGGAGGGAAATTGCATTTGGTATACTTGGTAGTGGCCAACAAGTCAGCTTCGTCATCGTATTCGGTATAGGGTGGATCATCTTCTTGCAATTCTTCCAGTTTGGCCTTGGCCTTGGCAGTTTTGGCCATGTCCACCGGCACATGATCCCAGGTCATGACTCTAAATACCACATCAGTATCAGGCACATTTTTGGCATCAACTTCGTGATCGGTAATTTTTTTCTTTTCCACACCGGCTGCAATCTGTGCATCAAATGCAGCCTTGGTCAAGCGTTCAGCACGAGCAGTACGTCCCAATTTGATATTCTTTTTATTAATTTCTGATACATTATTCAGTATCATGTCGTAGTCAGCATCGGCTGGATCAAGAAACACACAATACGTGGTTTTGCTTTTGTGAATCTCTTTAAGGATGTCTTTATTGTTTAGATAGTTTGATTTCATGGTATCCTTTATAAACTTAGCACATATTACACTGAATAAATATTAAAAGCAAGAGGTTTTTTATGCCATCATTTGATCAAAACATCGTACCCGACGTCGGCATGCCCGACATCTCGTTACCCAACTCAGTGTCGGACGCTGTGGGTAATCGTCTGGCCATAGCCAACTTGGCTCCTGGCGGCGATGTGGCCAATGCCCCACAGGCTGGGCAGACCAAGGTAATTTTTGGCAGCTCGGGCAAAGAAGTCGGTATTGAACAAGATTGGCGCATTAGGGTCAGTATTAATTCTGATGCAACTCTTTTGTATGCCAGCGGCACCAATGGTATACTTCAGCCACTAGCTGGCACACAAGGTGTAGTTTTTCCCTATGTGCCAACAATTACAACTTCTTATGTTGCATCATATGGGCAACAAAAAACCACACACAGCAATTATCCTGCATACTTCTATGAAAGCAGCGAAGTTTCAGCCATCAACATCTCTGGCGAATTCACTGTTCAAAATTTAGAAGAAGGCAAATATTTGCTAGCATGTATTTATTTTTTCAGGGCCGCATCAAAAATGTACTTTGGCGCCGGCTCTAATGCTGGTAATCCGCCACCGATTTTGTATCTAGATGGATACGGAAGCCACTATTTTCCGCATGTGCCATGCGTGTTGACCAATTTCCAACATGTCATGGGCGGCGAAGTTGACTATATCGAAGTGCCCAGCGGCGAAGGCACCACACGCATGCCCACTGCCAGCCAAATACAAATTTCACTGCAGCCGGTTTATAGCCGACTGGCACAAACCAAATTTGATCTTGATGCGTTTGCCCGCGGCGATCTTATCAAAGACAAGGGAGGATTCCTATAATGGCAAATTATTCAGCAGCTAGTCCGTACTATACCACAGGACAGCTTGGACCGTTTTTGGATGTCATGCAAAACCGCAGCGTGCCCAAAAACACAAATGATGTAGATTACAAAATTGACTCGATCTATAATTTTAGACCCGACTTGTTGGCCTATGACTTGTATGGTAATGCTGCCTTGTGGTGGGTGTTTGCCAGCAGAAATCCCAATGTGTTGGTAGACCCCCTGGGCGATTTTTACACAGGCCAAATCATAAAGATACCTAAAAAAGAAGCACTAGTTACTGCTTTGGGAATTTAATACATGGCCACCAGCGATCCCAACACACTGACCGGCGTATCTGGTGATCAAATAACCAGCAATCCTGCATATAAAAAAGCCTATGACTGGGCCCTGGCTCGCCAACCCAATCCTAAATCAGCCTCGGCCATACAGTCGGCGCAGGCCTATGCCGCCTCTGTGGCAAAAGATGCCATAGCTCGCGATGCTGCTGCTGGTCAAACTGCAGCCGGAGCAGTCAAAAAAACAGCACCAGCTCAACCAGCAGCAACTCCAGCGTCATACGATGCCTTAGATGAGGCCAGTGGATTTAATCCCTATTACAAAGATCCAGTTACAGACAAAGTGGTCAAAGCCAAACCCACATCGGTATCGTACGATGCACTAGATGAAGCAGCTGGTTTTAATCCCTATTACAAAGACACCACAGCCGAGGATGCACTGGCCGCAGCACAAAAAGCCCAAGAGCTGGCCAATTCTACAGCAAACACTTCGGGCGAGCAAACTCAGCAAGATCAGGATCAAGCTAAGACTGCAGCTGCCGCTCCCGCAGCGCAAGGATCCATACCCGGTAGACCCAATCCCCTAGATCAATATCCTGACTATACCTACAATCTAAGTATGCACATTGTACCACCAGCCAAGTACAATGACTTGATGAACAATCCAACACCGTATGTGCCCAGTTATAACGGTGTTGGCACTGTGTTGATTGCCAGCGGTGGTCGTCGCACAGAAGGTACTTTTGCTCGTCATCCCAAATTCAATGAAGATTTCTACTTTGGCGAATTTAAAATGCAGACCGTGGTTGGTCAAAATGCCCGCGGCAAAAATTCTAATGTGATATCAATGTCGTTCACCCTAATTGAACCATACGGGTTCACCTTTTTTGATCGATTGCTGGCAGTGGCCAACGAAATTGATGCAAAAAACTGGGGAGAAATGCCATTCCTAATGCAAATAGATTTTCTTGGCAACAGTGATACTGGTATGCCTTTGCACCCAATCCCGGATCAAACCAAATATATACCATTCAAGATGATTGGTGTCAAGGCAAAAGTGTCGGTTAGAGGTGCCGAATATCAGTGTCAGGCCATACCGTATCACCATGCAGCTTACAGTGAAAGCAATGTTAGTACTCCAATTAACTTGGAAGTAACAGCCAAAAGTGTCAAAGAATTTTTTAGTTCTACTGGAAGTTCGGGCGACATTAACACAATTAAACAAGTAAATGATGCAGTTGCACAGCGACAAGAAACCGAGTTATCCAAGTCCAAATATGCCAAAAATCCCAAGGATGCCGAAGCTGCAGCCCGCAAGAAATACTCTGCAGTAAATCAAGCCATATCTAATGCACCGCATCTGGTGGGCAGTTATACCGCCGCAGTCAATGCCTACCAAAAAGAACTGGTTAAAAATCAAAATCAGAATCATCCAACCATATACGAATTCCAGTTTGATCCACTTTTTGCAAGTTCCCCGCTGACATATCCGCCAAAAACTTCTAGCCGCCGCACACCTATGCCGGATCCGGTCAAAAACGAAGTCAACGCTGCTAGATCAGCTGCTGGTTTGCCAGTGATGGGTGTCAAGACCGAAGTTGAGGTTTTTCCAGTCAATGCTGGTACCAGCATAATTGATGTGATCAATACTGTCATGCGTAGCAGCGAATTCATACGAAAACAATTCCCAGATCCAAAAACGCTAACAGCAAACACTAGCGGGCAGGAGTTGGCCGACAAAGAAGGCAAGCCCATCACATGGTATAGAATAACCACCAAAATTAATCTAATGGATTTTGATGACAAACTAGACACCTACAGTAAAAAAATTACCTATTTTGTACAGCCCTACATTTACTACAATAGAAAATTTAAAGATGCACAGTTGTCAAAGCCTGGCACTTATACCAAGGCATACGACTACATCTACACTGGTAAAAACACCAGCATTTTAAATTTTGACATTGACTTTGATGTGTTGTTTTACACCATGATCACAGCACAGCGTGATAAGGTAACTGCCACTGTGGTGCAACAAAAAGACAAACCGCCACCAAAGCCCGAGCAAGGGGGAGTAGCCTCAACCGGCACACCGTTGCAGAGCAAACAGACCAAGTACATTTCCAGTAATGCCAATGTGCCTGATGCTAACAGCCCTGATGCTACTGCAGTTTTAGTAAACGATTTCAGCAAAAGCATGTTGAGCAAAAGCCGCGGCGACATGATCAGTGTGAATTTAAAAATCATTGGCGACCCCGAGCTCATCAAACAAGATGATGTTTACTTTAATCCGTCAAATAACCCTAGCCCGCCCGGGGTACTAATAGATGCAAACAACAGCGTGGTGTTTGATGCTACAGAAATATTCGCACAATTGACATTCCGGACTCCGGTAGACATTGATGATGCCACTGGATTTATGAAATTTGATTCAGCATCTACCACCAGTTCGTTCAGCGGGCTGTATAAGATGCTGACTGTGGATCACGAATTCCAAACTGGCCAATTTACACAGACTTTGCAGCTGGTACGAACCTGGGATCAAGCCAATCAAGTCACACCTGAGATACCCAGCAAAGATAGTCAAACTCAGCGCAAAGAAACTGAAGCCCCCACCAAAGCAGTTACACCAGCTACCGCTGCAGCTGATTCGTCGGCCAATGCCCTGGATGAAGCTAGAGGATTCAATCCCTATTACGATGATCCAGCCGCAAATACCAAAACTGACACAGCCAAGGCAGTACCAGAGCCAGCCGCAAATACCAACAACCCCAATACAACAAAAAACAAAAACGAACAAGCGGCAGCACGTAATAGTCAACAAAAAGCATTGACAAACGCTAAGTTAGACCCAAAATTGGTAGATATGCTTAGATGGCAACAGCATAAAACTGTTATTCGCCCCGAAGAAGGAAATGGCCCAGGATTATGACAACAGATAGACGAGTAGGTAAACAAGCGCCCGATCAATTCCGCCGTGAGGAAACAGCCACCAGGCTTGATACCGGGCCCTATATTGGTAAAGTGATGAACAACATAGACCCCACTAGATCGGGTCGGTTGCAGGTCTATATACCTGATTTGAGCAGCGGTGACGAAACATCGCAAGGCAATTGGCGAACTGTGGCCTACGCCAGCCCATTCTTTGGCAGTACCACACAGCCTGACTCTAACAAGCAGAACGCATTCAGCAAGGTACGTCACACCTATGGTTTTTGGGCAGTGCCGCCCGACATTGGCAACTTTGTGTTATGCACATTTGTTGCTGGTGATCCTGCACGTGGATTTTGGTTTGCCTGTATTCCCAATCAGCTGGGACACATGATGGTACCGGGTATTGCTGGCACTTACAAAGTTGATGATGCCACCATCGAAGATGCCAACGTGGCAGCTGCCTACGATTTTGGCCCTACAGTAACATCAGAATTCAATGAAAACACCGGCGATCTTGATTGGTATAAATTTGCATTGCTCAAAAAGCCCATACACGAAGAAATCTTCAAAGTCTTGCTCGAGCAAGGTCTAGAAACCGATTATATTCGAGGCATCATATCCAGTAGCAGCCAACGCGAAACTCCCAGCACAGTATTTGGTATGAGTACTCCCGGCAGACCACTCAATGATCCAGCTGGTTCCAGTACACAGGAAAGCAAAATAGCATCAGGCGACATTGCGCCCGGCGAGTATAAAATTGGTGCTAGAAAAGGTGGCCACACGTTTGTTATGGACGACGGTAACTGGCAAGGCAAGGATCAGCTGATACGTCTTCGTACCGCCGGCGGTCACCAGCTGTTGATGAACGACAGCGAGCACATACTTTATATTGGCAACAGCGATGGCAGTGTCTGGGTTGAAATGACCGGCCCGGGTCACCTGAACATTTTTGCTGCCGCCAGCGTTAATGTGCGAGCACAGGGCGATTTGAATTTCCACGCCGACAACGATATAAATTTTCACGCTGGTGGATCATTTAATGTACATGCAGCCAACAGTTTAAATCTACAGAGCACTAAGATAGCAGTAAACTCTGCTCAAGAATTGACTTTGTTTGGTGGCAAAGTTGGTGTTGGCAGTAGTGGCGCCATGGATCTCAATGCTTCAGGTCCTGCCAGCTATACCAGTAGCGGAGATAATTTAAGATTTACTGGCAAGTTGGTAACACTCAATGAAGGTTCCGGGCCTGCTGTTCGTCGCCCTATGGCAATAAAGATGAATGCCTTAAGCGACACCGGCAAAGACGGCCTAGTTTGGAAAAGTGTAGACGGAGCTCTAGATACTATTGTACCAATCGCACCCACACACGAACCCTGGAGTTATCATTTGTCAACCAAACTGGCTGGGTCAGTGAGTGTGACTGCAAAACCACCAGTGGCTCTCCCTGAAGGCGGTACATCCGGCAACACCGCTACGGCCAGTGATGGAGTTACCACTCGCTCGCTACGCAGCAACAACGTGACATCGGGTGCAGCACCCGCTAAAGACTTGCCGGTTGTGGAGTGTAAGGGTGGCAAACCAGTGGGCGCAGGCCCCGAAGCTGCACAGAATCAGGGAGTAAAAAATCCTGTAAACCAGAGTTATCTAAATAGAAATGATAATCCAGCTCCGCCAGGTCCGGTGGGACCACTGACACAAACACAGACCAAGGCCTTAATGACACAGCTGGGTTGGAACGAAAGCAGCTTCAACTACGGCGTGGCCAACCAGTACAATTATCTAGGCAAATATCAAGTGGGTGCACCGGTGCTGGCTGATCAAGGCTATATCAAACGTGATGCAGTACAATTGTACGGCAACAAAGCAGTTAACTATCCCAACTCATGGACTGGCAAAGACGGAATAACCAGCAGGGAAAGTTTCTTGAGCAGTACTGATACACAAGAAAAAGTAATGTATGCCCTGCTAAACTCTAACTACAAGACACTGACTAGAATTGGTGCCTTGCAGTCAGGAGATGATCTCTGTGCAGTGGCCGGTATGTTGGCAGCCAGCCACTTGATTGGTGCTGGCGGCGCCAAGAACTGGCGCGACACTGGTGGCGGCAGCGACGCAAACGGCACAACAGGTACTCAGTACTACAACATGGGTCGCTATGCAGTTGATGTGCTGGCAGCTAACAATACCAATAATCAGCAGGCTTAAATACAGTATGACTACTACGTACAAGGGATTTAGCACCTACAACCGAATTAATAAATTTCGTTTGACCGATTTTGCCTTGGTCAAACAAGATTTGTTCAACAGTTTTCAAATCCGTCAGGGTGAAAAACTAATGAATCCCAGCTTCGGCACCATTATCTGGAACATGATATTTGAGCCATTTACACCAGATGTACGGCAAGCCATCATCAAAGACATCAAGCGTTTGGCGTCATATGATCCACGCTTGGCAGTGAATTCTGTTGTTGTCACCGAATACGAACAAGGTATACAAATCTCTTTGGACTTGACCTATATACCAACAAATCAGACCGAACGCATGAACCTGCAGTTTGATCAAAAAACTGGATTACATGCCGGCTGATAAACAGCGCATATTTTAATACAAATAAATACTAGATACTGGGCGTAACCGAATGGCAATCAACACACGACAAAATAGTTTACTGGTAACAGAAAATTGGAAGAAGATCTATCAAACCTTCCAAGAAGCTGATTTTACCAGCTATGACTTTGAGACCTTGCGTAAGAGCATGATTGACTACTTGCGCCTGTACTATCCTGAAGATTTCAACGACTTCATTGAAAGCAGCGAATTTGTTGCCTTGATTGACCTAATAGCTTTCATGGGTCAAAGTCTTGCCTTCCGGACCGACTTGAATGCTCGTGAAAACTTTATTGACACCGCTGAACGTCGCGACAGTATTCTTAAACTGGCACGCTTAATCAGTTACAACCCCAAACGCAACATAGCCGCCAGCGGATTGTTAAAAATACAAAGCATAAACACCACAGAAACCTTGTACGACAGCAATGGTTTGAATCTCAGTGGCCTAGTGGTCAACTGGAACGATCAAAGCAACGACAATTGGCTAGAGCAATTTACCACAATTCTTAATGCTGCCTTGGTCACTAGCCAAGTGGTGGGCAAGCCCGGTAATTCACAAACCATCAATGGCATACTCACTGAAGAATATGCACTGAATCTTATACCTAATGTGTTGGGTGTGTATGCGTTTAGAAGTCAAGTTGAAGACAGCACATTTGACTTTGAAGCAGTCAGTGCAACCAGTGCTGGTCAACCCTACATTTACGAAGTTCCTCCCAGCTCATCGTCGATATTTAATTTGTTGTATCGCAACGACAACTACGGCAATGGATCAACCAATACTGGATTTTTTGTATACTTCAAGCAAGGTACATTGACCAGCAAAGATTTTAATTTAGCAGACTCGCTACCGAATCGTGTGGTGCCGTTTACCGACGGCGATGTAAATAACTCTGATGTTTGGTTGTATAGCCTAGATACCAACAACAACATACAAAATTTGTGGACTCAAGTGCCAGCCGTGAGTGGCACCGGCATCAATGTGATTTACAACAAACAAAGCCAGCGCAACCTGTATCAAGTCAACACCAAGGTTGGAGATCAAATTGATCTAGTGTTTGGTGATGGCAGTTTTGCCAACATCCCAATTGGACCATTTAGAACTTACTACAGAACCAGCAATGGTCTGTCGTACAAGATCACTCCAGCTGAGATGTCAAACATCATTATAACATTCACCTATGTCAGTAGAACCGGGCGTAGTGAAACACTGTCTATCACTGCCAGTTTGCAGTACACAGTGAACAATGCTGCATCTAGAGAAACTGCAGCCGACATAAAACAAAACGCACCGCAGCAGTACTATACTCAAAACCGCATGATCACCGGGGAAGATTACAATATTCTTCCTTTTACCAGTTTTACCACTGTGGTCAAGGCCAAAGGCATCAATAGAACCAGCTCGGGTATCAGTCGTTATCTTGATACCTTAGATCCCAGCGGCAAGTACTCTAGTACAAATATTTTTGCTGCTGACGGCCTTCTGTATCAGGATGATGGTATCAAGACTTTTAGTTTTACAGTATCGTCGTTTACCAATGTCATGAACATTGTGAACCAGCAAGTGGCCAAGGACATTGTGGCCTCCACCGAACTGCAGCAATTCTATTATTCATATATTGTAAAACCCAATCAGTCTGAATATTTGCCCACTGGCTACACCTGGCATTTGAGCACAGTGGGCAGTAATGCTGCCACTGGTTATTTTGTGTTCAATAATAGACCTGCACAAATTGGTTCAATTGTGCAAAACAATGCCAAGTACTTGGCCAAAGGCGCCATAGTTAGATTTGCAGCACAGGATGGTTATCATTTTGATGCCACCAATAACATGCTGCCTGGATCAGTTTTGTCGGTTACTGACAAAAAATATATCTATGCTGCTGTGGTTGAGGTGCTGGGCGATGGTACCAACTCGGGTGCTGGTAACTTTGCCAACGGTCAAGGGCCTGTGACTTTGAACATCAAAGTGCCTGCAGGTGCTGTAATTGATGCAGTATATCCAGTTTGGAAAAACAATTTCAGCAATACATTTGTGAGTCAAGTAGTTGGCTTGATCAACGGATTTAAAAACTTTGGCATTGGTTATGACAGCATGACCCAGACCTGGAGAATCATCACCAGCGACAATTTAAACATCACTGGCACATTTGGCAACTACGAAGGTGACACCAGTGGCACTGGACTAGATGACAATTGGCTGATACGCTTCTCGTTTGATGGAGCCACTTATACAGCGTTTTATCGCGGCTTGTCGTACATTTTCCAAAGTGCTGGTGAAACCACATTCTACTATGATCCCAAACTAAAAGTTTACGATCCCAAGTCGGGTACTGTGCTACAAGATCAAATCACTGTGCTAAAAACCAATTCGTCGGCTGCAGCACCAACACCCATTGGCAGTGATTACACTTGGTATGTGTACAAAAACTTAATTGCCGATGACGGTTTTGTAAACCAAGACAAAGTTTTTGTAACCTATGCTGACACCAACAATGATGGCATTCCTGACAATCCTGATCTGTTTGGTGACATTGTTGACGCTCCTGCACAATATGTTTATTTTAAATCAGTCACTGGCTACAACAGATTTAACGATCTAGTGGCAGTGGACAATACCACAGTATGCAGTCTTTATCCGACTCTGATCGCCATTGGCAATCATGTAAATTTATTCACCAATGGTCAGTTGTTTTATGCCACTGCAGAAGATGCATTCTACCAATTGTCAAGCGGCACGCTGGTGGCATTGAGCAATTACCAAATGCGAGTGGGACGACAAAACTTGATGTTCCAGTATCGCCATAACAGTCCTGATTATCGCAGAATTGATCCTAGCTCGACCAATATTGTCAATTTGTATCTTTTGACTTCGACCTATTCAACCGATTACTTCAACTGGATACGCGACACCAGCAATACCATTGCCATGCCCAGTCAGCCAACTCCGCAAGAACTAAGCGACAGTTATGGTGCAACACTGACCAATCTACGCAGCATAAGCGACACCATAGTGTTTAATAGTGCAGTCTTTAAACCCATCTTTGGATACAAAGCCGACTATGCTTTGCAGGCAAAATTCCAAGTGATTAAAAACCCTAGCATTTCTACCAGCGATAACGATATTAAAACATCAGTGATCAATGCTATCAATGCTTACTTTGATATCAGCAACTGGGACTTTGGCGAAACATTCTACTTTAGTGAATTGAGCGCTTACTTGCACCAGGCCCTAGTACCCAGCATAGCATCTATCATCATGGTGCCCATGGACAGCTCGGCCACATTTGGCAGTCTGTATCAAATAAATGCCGAACCCAACGAAATTATTGTTAGTGCAGCCACAGTAGAAAATGTGGAAATAATCACTGCAATCACTGCAAGTCAATTGAACGTAAATCTTTCAAACATAAACAACAGCGTGTTTTAAATGCCAATAACAAGAACCCTAGATTTTTTACCTGGTATATTTCGTACCGAAACAAACAAAAAGTTTCTTTCGGCCACACTAGATCAGCTGGTCAGCGAACCCGAATTCACCAGACTTAACGGTTACATTGGCAGAAAGTTTGCGCCCACCTACCAAGCCGGCGACAGTTACATTGCTGAAGTCAACAGCGACCGCCAGAACTATCAACTTGAGCCCAGTGTGGTTGTGAAAGATAGTTCGAATCAAATCACATACTACAGCAGTTATACTGATTTAATCAATATTGTTTCCTACTACGGCGGCAAAACCACCAATCACGACCGACTGTTTGAGTCTGAGTATTACAGCTATGACGGCAAATTTGACTATGACAAGTTTGTAAACTTTGGTCAATACTACTGGTTGCCCAATGGCCCTGACCCTATTGCTATCAAATCAACCTTGGTTGCCAGCCAAGAAACGTTTGGGGTAACTCGCAACACCGGCACAAACGAATTTGTATTGTCGGGTCAGCCAGTGCCCAATCCTGACATTACTCTGCTGCGTGGTGGTCTTTATAAATTTCAAGTCAGCTCGCCCGGTACTGGATTTTGGATTCAGACCGAACCCGGGGTCGCCGGCTTTAAAAAGTCTGCACCCACAGTTTCAAGCCGCGTGATTGCTGGAGTCACCAACAACGGTCGCGACAACGGCACAATCGAATTTTCAGTACCAGCCAGCGACTCACAAGATTTGTATCTTAAAATGCCAGTGGTTGGTTCAATTGATTATGCCATCGATGTTCCATTTGCTGCGCTTGACAATCTTGATTGGGGAGACGTAGTTCAAAATTACAACGGACTAGATGGCATGACCATCAGCCCAGTTAACAAGTTGGTTATATTTTTAAACATCAACGGCGATGATGCTGAATGGACTAGACAGGATGGTTCCATAGTCCCAGCAAATCAACGCCGCGGTGTTTGGCGTGTGCATCTTGTTGACAATAGATTTACTCTACAGTATGTTAGAGACATACCAGTTAATTCTAAAGTATATGTTCGTAGTGGTCGCACACATGCCGACATTGAATACTATCACGACATCATCAATGAATTTATTCCGGTGCCGGCCCTAACTGCACAGCTTGATACCTTGTACTATCAAGATGCTGCCGATCCTGGCATGTATGGTCGTATTCGTATTGTTGATGAAATACTGGATGCTATCAATGTCACTGAATTTATCCTAGGCAAGCCACGCTACACCAGCCCAAGTGGTGTAGTATTCTCTAATGGCATGTTGGTGACTTTTGACAGCAACACTATGCCAGCCCAGTACGCCAATAACACCTTTGTTGTTGAAGGTGTAGGGACTGGTATTACTCTGACTGAATTTAGCCGCCTGGTGACTCCTGAGGTCAAACAAGAAGGCGAAACTGTATTGCAACCTGACTATTTTGTTTGCAATCGTGGTAGCTTGGATTTAAATGCATGGGCTCGAGGAAATCGTTGGTTCCACAGTGACATCATTATTGCCAGTGCTGCAGCCAATGGTACTGTACCATTGTTTGATCAAACCGCTCGAGCCAAACGACCCATCATTGAATTTGAAACAAACTTGCAATTGTTTAACAATGGTAGAATTGGCAAACGTCCAGTTGATCAAATCGTCACCAGTATCACAGATGCATTTAACCAAGTTGAACACTACAATAAATTGACTGTGGGTGATGTTGTTTTCAACGTTGGTGATAGAGTTTTATTTGTCAATGACATTGATCCGGTGGTACGTGGCCAAGTGTATGTTGTGGCCTACGGCATTAAGCCCGACCCAACATATCAGTCAATATATGACGGCACTGGCACTGGTACCATTTCAGTTGTGGGTACTGCAGTGACCGGAACTGACACCGCATTTGTTGCCGAATTACAAGTAGGTAGTTGTTTGTACTCACCTGATTCGGGTATAGTTATCGGTGTTGTGGCCGAAATTGCTAGCGATACCGAACTAACTTTGGTTTCAGCTGGCACAGCAACTGACTCGGCATTTTTGTATCGCAATCCCAAATTGCAACTATTGGTATCGCCTGATGCTGATGATTCCTTGTTGGAATTTGACACCATAGTGGCCACCAGCGGCAGCAATGCCGGTGTCACATATTGGTATAATGGCACCGTATGGCATGTGGCGCAACAAAAAACAGCAATAAATCAAGCACCGCAATTTGATGCTTATGACTACAACAATAACAGTTACAGTACTTACCTGTCATCAAATTTCACAGGAACATCAATTTTTTCTTATGGTGTTGGTAGCGGTGTTACTGATACTGTATTGGGTTTTCCACTGGCCTATAGCAATGGCACTGGTACCATTGCTGACATCAGCTTTGTCAATAACTTTGATGTTGACACGTTCCAATACACAGTTGGCAAGTCTTTGGTGAAAAAATCTATCAATCTAGGTTACATAAGAAAAAATCTAGATCGTTATAACTTTGTTAAAGAGAATGTTTGGAATACTGTAAAAGAAAATACCAAACAGTATCAAATTATCAGCAATACTTTTTCTACAACCAACTACTTTGAAATAGATGTGTTGCCCAATACCGCAGCAACCATTCCCTATATCAAAGTATTTGTAAACAATGTATTACAAGACACCGCTAACTATCGTGTGACCACAGTTGAATCTATTAATGCTGTGGAAATCTTGACCACTCTTGCAGTTGGCGACAAAATTGATATTTTGATTTATAGCGATAGTACCAGCACACTGGGCTATTATCAAATTCCAAGTAACTTGGATTACAACAGTGAAAATCAAAGTTTACCCACTATAACACTGGGTCAAATACGTAACCATATGACCACATTGGCCCAAAACAGTTTTGGGTTAAACGGTGCAGCGCCTGGAATCCACAATTTTAGAGATCTAAACATTAAATTGCAAGGCGGCGATTTACTGCAGCACTCGGCACCCACAATATATGCCAGCTTGTTCTTGATTGACAATCAAGCAAATTTTGTCAACGGCGTTGACTATGCACGCCGTGAGTATACCAAATTTAAAAACAAATTTGTAGAGCTAGCAACCACAATGTCAGGCCTAGATCACAACAATGTTTCGGCCAGCGTGGACCAAATTTTAACAACCATTAATCAGGTTAAAAACAATTCGTTTCCATGGTACTACAGCGACATGGTACCATACGGACAATACACAAGTACCGCGTATACTGTTGTGACCTTGTTAAGCAAACAATACAAGATCAGTGCAATTTACGATCAGACACTACTACAAAGTCGTGCAGTCTTGGTTTATTTGAACAATCGGCTGTTGACAAAAGATCGCGACTACACATTCGATCCAGCTAAACCAGCTATATACATATCCGATTCAGTTGAATTGACCATTGGCGCAAAATTAGAAATTCGTGAATACAACACCGACGGAAACTACATTCCTGAAACTCCCACCAAGTTGGGTCTATATCCCAAATTCTTACCACAAATTGTTGAGGATGACACCTACCGTACCACAATCAATGTGATACAGGGACATGACGGCAGTTTAACTCCGGTGTTTGGTGACTATCGTGATGACTTTTTACTAGAACTTGAAACTAGAATCTACAACAACATCAAGGCCAACCATGATATTGCTGCTGTAGATGTTAGATCGTATGTGCCCGGACGATTTAGAACCACCGACTATTCATTGGCTGAATTCAGTGACATTATTGGATCTGCATTTTTAAAATGGGCCGGCGTAAACTCAGTTGACTACACTTCAAATTCCTATTTCTCTAGTAGCGATCCGTTTACCTATAACTATCAGTCGGCCACTGACAAAATTTATAATCAAACTCTGCCTGGATACTGGAGAGGCATTTATAGATATTTCTACGACACTGATAGACCGCACACTCATCCCTGGGAAATGTTGGGCTTTAGTCAAATGCCCACGTGGTGGACTGATCAATATGGTCCTGCACCGTACACATCGGGCAACTTGCCGCTATGGTCCGACCTAGAACTTGGTATCATACAAGCAGGCGAACGTGCTGGCATTGACCCAGTGTATGCTAGACCCGGCTTGTCTAAAGTATTACCAGTTGATGACCAAGGCAACTTGTTGCCACCTTTGGGTACACTGACACTACAATTTAGTACCGGCAAAGCCAGTCAAGCGTTTGCTATTGGCGATGGTGGTCCTGCAGAATCTGCATGGCGCAGATCCAGTGAGTATCCTTATGCATTGCAACAGGCTGTAGCCCTAATGAAACCGGCAAGATACTTTGCCACAATGTACAATACCAACGAGTATTATAGACATCCCACTATCAATCAGTTTGTGACCACAGACACAAATCGTAGAGTGACACCAGCTGATATAACACTCAATGGCGAACCAGTCAACGGCACAGTCACTCGTGCCAATGGATATGTTAACTACGTGCTAGATTATTTGACCAGTTTAGGCATATCGGCCACGACAAAAGTACGTGCCATGTTGGACAACTTGTCGGTGCAGCTCACTTACAAAGTTGCTGGCTATACTGACACTGGGTATTTGACTGTGCTGGCCGAACAATACAGTCCCACCAGCACCAATGCATCAGTGGTAATACCAGATCAAAATTACAACATCTACTTGAACAAAGGTGTACCGACACGCCGTGTTGCCTACAGCGCAATCATTGTTGAAAAGACCACTACTGGTTATAGTGTGCGTGGTTACAACACTGATAATCCTTATTTTATCATGATACCCAGCGAGACCGCTGGGCCCAGTTACACCATTACATCCGGTACTGTTTCTGCAGTCATATACCAAAATTTTGTGCCCATCACAGTAAGAGTGCCGTATGGTCAACAGTTTGCCACCAAGCAACAATTGGTTGACTTCTTGATCAGCTATCAACGCTATTTGATATATCAAGGATTTGTATTTGAAGATTATAGTTCAGATCTTGGCCAAACACAAGATTGGGCCTTGAGCGCTCTAGAATTCCTGGGTTGGACTCTACAGGGCTGGCGTCCTGGCAGCATACTAGTGTTGAGTCCATGTGAGACTAAACTTACAATCAACACCAGCTTTGCATCAATTGACGAGATCACCAACAGTGCCAATAACAGTCGAGTACTGGACACCAATTTCAATGTGATCCGCACCACTGAATTAACAGTCATGCGTGACTTTGATATCAATCAAACTGTAATACAGTCAGTGACTGGACGTACCATTGCATTTGCTGAATTGAATTTGGTACAATTTGAACATGTGTTGGTGTTTGACAACATTGATATCTTTGGTGATGTTATATACCAACCACAGTCGGGCAGCAGACAATTTAGATTGAAGCTGATTGGTGACAAAACTGCAAACTGGGCCGGGGCATTGAACCCACCAGGATTCATCTATAACAGTAACCGTGTTGACAGTTGGCAGCAAGGGTTGGACTATCTCAAAGGAGATGTAGTAACTTACAAGAATTACTACTATGTGGCCACACAAGATATACCAGCCGAAACCAGTTTTACAATTGCGTATTGGAAACTGATCAACAAGACCGATATCAAGACAGGCCTGTTGCCCAACTTTGCCAACAATGCTGGTCGCTTCATTGATTTTTATGATGTTGATGCTACAACACTAAACAAACAGTTTAACCAATACAGTTCGGGCCTAATAGGATTTAGACCCAGAGCTTATCTAGATGATTTGAGTGTTGACCATAATAGCCAAATCAAGTTCTATCAAGGCTATATCAAAGACAAAGGTACCAAGAACGCAGTCAATGCGCTACTAAATGCCGAGTTCAACAACTTGTCGAGCGATGTTTCATACTATGAAGAATGGGCTGTGCGTGTGGGCGAGTACGGTGCACAGAATACCAATCAGCTGGTGTCCATGATCATCGACGAGTCCATGGTCAAATCCAATCCTGTTGGCTTGGCCATACTCGCCCCGGGCCAAACCGACTCTCATTATGGTTTGATCAACATCGCAGATCGCGCCCTATATGATAGACCCCTTGGATCAGCGCCAGTTAGATTCCTAACACGCAACCCCGGGACCAATATCGAGAACGATATCGAAACTGCAGGCTATGTCAACATCAATGATGTAGATGCCACATTGTTTGATGCATCAGTATCGTTTGCTGGTTTAAGCGCCAGCTTGGCCGACATTGTCAGCGGCTACAACATTTGGGTCGCTAAAGACATAAACACCGACTGGCAAGTGTATCGAGCCAACGAGACCGACAACGTGGTACTGTCAATTGCCTACAATCTAGACTCGACTGCCAAAATAACCACAAGAAATCCACATGGGTTTGTGGCCAACGACACCATTGTCATTAAACAATTCAACAGCCTATACGACGGATTTTACTCAGTCTCATCAGTGTTGGATTCTTGGTCGTTCTCGGTCTCGGTGTCTAGTACGATTTCGGCAGCACTAAAACCAAAACCAGTTACTGGCACCGGCATCTTGTTCCAACTATCATCGGTACGCTTCAACAACCCTGGCAATATTGCTAGAGCAGTTCCCAAACATGGCTGGAAAGATGGCGACCGCGCCTGGGTTGATCGTGACGAGCAGGATCACTGGGCCGTATACCAAAAATCCAATCCTTGGAGTTATACCAATGCAGTATCAATCAGCCATGGTGCTAGAACCACTGGTGGCTTGTTTGGCGCATCATTGCGTATAGATCCTGCACAGCGTTATTTGATAGTGGGACAACCATACGGTAATGATTATGGGCGTGTTCGTGTGTTTGATACCACACAGAATTATCGTGAAGTATCAGTCTTGGATCCTTTAATCACACGCATTGGCGGCCTAGGCACCAGCGTTGACATAGCCAACAATCAGCTGGTTGCTGGCGCACCAGGCACCAACTACTCGGTTGGTATGGCTGTGTTGTATCAGCTCAATGATAAATTTAGTTTTACTGCTGCACAAGCAATTGTGAACCCCGACGGTGGCGGTGGTGCAAACTTTGGCTATTGTGTGACCATGAGCTTGGATGCTCAGTGGTTGTACATTGGTTGCCCAGGACTAAATGCTGTTTACACTTATAAATTTACCAATGTTGCTGACAACAACACTCCAGATCAATTCAGTATTGATGCAGCCCTGGCTGGATACAATCTAGTTTACAACATCACTGATGATCCTGATGCATTGGCAGTTTACAACAACAATATCCTGTTGGTGCGTGATCGTGATTATGCCACTGACGGACATACCATAACACTATTTGGTGGTGCGCTTTCTAGTGAGTCTGGCAATTTCAATTTGCTGAGCGAAGACAACGATGAAATCGTAACCGAAGCTACTACAGGAGCACCAGGATTCCTAACAGTATATGCTAGACCCTACTTTAAATATATCAGCAAAATACAAGGCCCAGCTGGTACACAATTTGGTACCAGTATAAAAACCACCACCAATGGTGGAACAGTGGTAATTGGTCAACCAGCTGCCACAGTTAATGGATTAGTTGGCGCTGGTCGTGTGTCGGTGTACACCAACAACAATGGTACTTTTACACTTAGACATGTGCTTGCAGAAGAACAGCCCACTTATGCAGCCCACTTTGGAACCAGTGTGGACATCACTCATGACAATGCCAGCATCATTGTTGGCGCACCTGGATACTCAGACCTAACTACTTCAGGTGGCGCAGTATATCGATTTGCCGTGTCAAGCCAATTTGAGCTAATACAAAAACTAACCAAACCCCTGCAGACACAGGGTGAAAATTTTGGTTATCGAGTTCGTGTGAGCCCCAGCAACAATACCTTGCTGGTGTCAAGCACCACTGGCACTGTTGAAACCTACGGCACATTTGATGCTGGTAAAACCACATTTGACCGTGCTGTAACTAGAACGCTGGATCTTGTGTACGGAAGCGGTGCAGTTTACATTCACGACTATTTGCCTAATCCAGCCGACAGCACCAATCCCCATGGTGACTTTGTGTTCTCCAATGAATTCAATGCACCAAACATGCACCTTGGTGATCGATTCGGTAGCGATGTAGATATTTCTCAAAATACATTGGTGATCAGTTCAGCCTACAACAGCGAATACGGTGCCAATTCTGGTCAAGTGTATCACTATTCAAACCCCGCTGGTACAGCTGGTTGGAACAAAATTAGAAGTCAAAACCCCACTGTGGATGTGACCAGTATCAATCGTGTGTTCTTGTACAGCAATCAGGACAAGAGTACACTGGCCATGTTGGATTACATAGATCCTGCCAAGGGCAAATTGTTGGGCATTGTGGATCAGGACATTGATTTTAAATCCAGTCGCGACCCTGCCAATTACAATAATGGTACCGGTACTGACAAAACCATTACAGCTGACTATTTCTGGGGGCCGTTGCATGTGGGTCTGGTCTGGTGGAATCTAGACACTGTACGCTATATCAATTACGAGCAGGCTGACCTAAGTTATAGATTAAACAACTGGGGACGTTTGTTCCCGGGCAGCACAGTATCGGTCTACGAGTGGGTTGAGAGTTCAGTGCCGCCCAATCAGTATGCCAAATCGGGTGCCATGGGAACACCGCTGTACAGCAACAACGAATACTTTGTAGAAACCACCACGGTTGATCCAGCGACCGGCATCATTGTTACAAAATACTATTACTGGGTACAAGGAATCACCACAGTGCCTGCAGGATCTAAGCGAGTCATGAGTGCCAGCAGCTTGGAGGCAACCATACGTGACCCAGCAGCACAGGGTGTGCCGTTTGCAGCAATACTGTCCGACAACTCAATTGGCCTTTTCAACTGTCAAAGCTATCTAAGCGGTACTAATACTGTATTACAGATCGATTATGATACTGTGTTGAACAGCAATCTCTTGCACTCAGAATTTGAATTGGTGCAACAAGGCAACGGCGACAGTGTGATGCCCGAACGCATCATCAACAAGTTGGTAGACAGTATCTCGGGAGCAGATGCTCAAAGCAATCTGGTGCCAGATGTGCATCTACGCCCATCACAGAAAACTGGCTTGGCCATACGTCCTAGACAGACTGTGATACATGATCAATTTGCAGCGTTAAAAAATGTTGTTCAATATGTAAATGCGGTATTTGCAACCACAACTGCAGCCAGCAAGATACAAAATGTGCAACAATACAGCAATGCCAGTTTCTATTTTAAAGATCCCTTACCCAGTGCTGCTGCATACGATTATGTTGCAGCCAATATAACCGAACTTGGGTATGTGCCGCTGGTGGCTGGTACTCGTGTGCTGGTTGAGTCGGACAGCAATCATGATGATATTTGGACTGTGTATGAAATACAGGATGATTTGTCTTATAAATTGATTTACAATCAATCATATGATACCACTAAACTTTGGAATTTTGCCACATGGTATGCCACTGACTATGATCCAGCAACCAAAATCACATATGTGGTCAGCACATATGCCGATCTTGAAAAAATAAATATTGTTGCCGGTGACATTGTCAAGATTGTAAATGCCGGCAGCAGCGGTTTTGAAATATTAAAATTCATTGATTCATCTACGACCCAGCTGGTTGCAATAGAAAATGGTACCCTACAACTGAATCGAAATTTATGGGACCTGTCAACCAACAATGTGGGATTAGACAACAGCCCATATGACTCTGTGACGTTTGACTACAACTTCTCGATTGAAGTTAGAAACATCATGCATGGTCTTGCCAACGATGTCTTGATCGATGATCTAAAAACCAATTACAATCAATTGTTGTTTGTGATAATCAACTACATCTTGTCCGAGCAAGTCAATGTGGATTGGATCTTTAAGACCAGTTTTATAAATGTTTTACACAAGATACGTCAATTGATCCAATACCCAAGTTATGTCAAAGACAACACCGAGTACTATCTTGATTACATCAACGAAGTTAAACCATATAGAACTCAGGTGCGCGAGTATGTGATCAACTATGACGGCATTGACAATGCCTACAGCGGCTTGTCGGACTTTGATTTGCCGGGATACTATGATACTGCATTGGCAGTATATCGCAGCCCAGATGGCACACAACCAGCAACCGACAGTGCGCTGTTCTTGCAACCACCATGGTCGGCTTGGGCAAACAATTTCTTGTTCTCTATATCAAGCATTGATCTAATCGCAGGCGGTAGTGGCTACACCATTACTCCACAAGTTATTATTCTCAGTACCGACAATTCAGGCAGCGGTGCCACTGCCACCTGCACCATAAACAATGCTGGCGCAGTGACCAGTATTACAGTGACCAATGGTGGGCAAGGCTATCGTGATGCTCCGTTAATGATAATCAACGGTAACGGTACTGGTGCTCGAGCAGTGGCTCGTATGACCAATGGAAAAATACGCGGAATCACAACAACATTGAAGTTTGACCGTGTCAGTTATGATACTGCGGTGACCGAATGGTTGCCCGGGCACAATTATGCAGCCGGCAGCAAAGTCAGCTACTTGCACGAAGGTTATGTTGCTACCGAAGACTTACCAGGCACCGTGACCAGCTATATAACAGCCACAAATGATCAAACTGTGTTTAGAGTGCCCAACGGCTATTACACCAGCGGTGTTGCAATCAACGGTGTTGCAGTTGGTGGTATACAATCAGTCACAGTTAATGGCACACTGGTCACAGCCAACAACTATACAGCCACTGACGGAGTATCTGTGGTGTTAACAACACCAACCTATTATGGTGACAATGTGACCATTGTTGCTTACAAAAATGTCAATTCTGCGTTTAATTTTCATGTGTTTAGCAAGATCAACAACAGCGATTACACCAGTGCAAACGATCGAATTGCTGCTTTGTACAATCCATTGCCGTCACAGATACCCAAAGAAGTTGATGCCGATGGTCGCATTGATCTAACTAGATTGATTGACGGTGTGAAATTCACCGGACATAACATAGACAGTGATCTTGTGGTCAATAACGATACCAACTTGGTGACTTATACATTGTATGACAACAACAGCAACGGCGCTGGCAATATAAATCTAGATGGCGGCTCACTAAATTCAACTGTGCATGCTCCTGAAGAACTAGTTCCAGGGACCACATACGACAATTTAAACATGCGTGTGTACACCAATTTGAGTAATGGTACTACCGTGGCCTACAGAATAAGTTATGACTCACGTCAGCAAACTAGATACAATGTCATTGCAAGAACAAAAACTACATATTTGTTAACAGACTTGAATTGGGACGACACCAGTTTTGAAGTTTCTACCGGATCGGCATTGTCCATGCCGCAGCCACAAAAATCAATTCCTGGCTTGATATACATCAATGGCGAAGCGATATCATTTTGGAAAATAGTCGGTGGTGTTATCAGTAGAATCACTCGCGGCGTGGGCGGCACAGGAACTCCTGCAGTACATCTTGCAGGATCTGTGGTAGAAGATGCTGGTAGCACAACAGTGGTACCTGGTACACCGCAAACACTTACAACCAAATATACATTTGATCCTGCAGTTGGGGTAGCTACCACCAGCTACACAGTAGCAACCAATTTAAACGAAGTCAAGCATCTTTTGTCGGTCATGATCAATATCAACAAATTGCCCATTAATGAATATTATACTGTCAGTATCCATAATGGTCATGCCATGATCACTTTCAGTGATCTTGCCAAACAGGTGATTCCAGCAGGTACGGTGCTGATGCTAAATTATTACCAGGACCATGTGTGGATCAATTTGGGATCTCATGGCGGCTTGGCCACCAGCACTACCGATCAAGCAGTATTTTTGAAGAACAACCCATACAATTAATCATGATAAATAATAACATGAATGAAAATCCCAAATTTGAACAACCGGTTGAAACCAAACCCGCACCTGTGCCCGATGAAAAAACAGGCACTTACATTCGCGGGCATATCAAAATCACCGACCCCGACACCGGGGAAGTTCTAATAGACAAGCCCAATGCAATTCATTATGAAAATATAAGTCAGGCTATGGCCTATAGTTTGGCCAACAAGGGACAGAATTTTATATTCGAAATGCACTTTGGTAACGGTGGTACCACAGTTGATCCCACAGGAGTCATTAACTATTTGCCACCCAATGTTAATACTCAAAACAGCGACTTATACAATCCCACCTACTACAAAACAGTAGATGACACCAGTACTACCAATCCTGACCCTATCAATAACAAGATGCAAGTCATGCATGTACCAGGAACCACTTACACTGATATCTTGGTAACTTGTTTGCTGGATTACAATGAACCCAGTGGTCAAGCCACATTTGACAACAGCTCAAATCTAGCAGGAACTTATGTTTTTGACGAGTTGGGCCTTAAAGGATATACCAGCGCTGGCCCAGGACTAGGGCAGTTACTGACTCATGTTATTTTTAGCCCTGTTCAAAAAAGTTTAAATCGTAAAATTCAAGTTGATTATACTGTGCGTATACAGTCATTGACAAACCTAACAGGATAATACAATGCCTTACGTAATTCGAAAGACCAATGGCACAAATTTACTCACAATACAAGACGGCTTGGTAGATAATTCTACCGCACTCAGTCTAATTGGTCGCAGCTATACCAACTACGGCGATCTCATTGCCGACAACTTTGTGCGCCTGATGGAACATTTTGCCAATACCACAGCACCTCAAAACCCCATCGAAGGCCAACTTTGGTACAATACCTCCATGGGTTATTTTCAGTACTGGCACATAGACCCATCAACACAAAACGGGTCTTGGCAAACGATTTCGCGTATCGGATATACTGGCAGCGCGGGTGCCACTGGGCTTACAGGCTATGCTGGCAGCACGGGTGCCACTGGTGCAATTGGCTATACAGGATCAATTGGCATTGGCTATACTGGATCTGCAAGTACAGCAGCAGGTTACACTGGTTCAACCGGTGCTACTGGCCCTATAGGTTACACTGGATCAGCTGGTCAAGCACAATTTGGTAATCTAAGCGCCCGCGGTCCCAAAGGACAAACAATAACAGGTCAACTCAACGGCGATATTGCAATCTCGCCCATAGGTGGCGGCAGAGTCGTTGTCACCAGTGATTTATTCCCAAGCCTTGATCGACAAATAAACATAGGAAATGCTGGATTACAATTCAGTACTGTTTTCCTTAGCCGTGTTAGATTCACTGATGGATCTGAAATGACCACAGCCAAGTCTATACCAGGCACTACACCACCCACCAGCTGTTATGGTAAAGACTTTGACCTACAGGGATGGATAGCAATTGATGCTAACTATCTGTATTATTGTGTAGCTGATTACACTGACGGCACTGAAAAAATTTGGGTAAGAATACCTTGGAATCACGACACCTGGTAAGAATTTACACTGACCCACAGTCAGTAATACTAGCATAAATAAGTTTAAATGCGGAGCAAAAAGAATGGCATATAATATACAACTATCTAATGGGACAGCACTAGTCACCATAGCCGATGGTACAGTTGATGTAAACAACACAAGTTTATCCCTAATAGGTAAAAATTTCGCTGGCTACGGCGCACTGATGAACGAAAACTTTGTTTACTTGCTGGAAAACTTTTCAGGAGCAGCACAACCAGCCAATCCTTTAACTGGGCAACTTTGGTACGATGCACAAAATCGTGTGATGAATCTGCGTACTGCCAATGGTAACTGGAAATCTCTTTGCTCGTCTACTGCATCCGCAAGCAGCCCGCCAGTTCCAGCCATTGGCGATCAGTGGTGGGATACCACAAATCAACAATTGTTTACTTGGACCAGTACACAATGGAAGCTGGTTGGACCCCTAAATAGTTCAAAGACTGGATTAACCGGCGCCATTCCCGATGTTATCACCAGCACCTCAAACATCGACAATCCTGTTATTAAATTTTATGTCAACGGCGTTATTGTTGCGATCTGGAGCAACATCGCAGCATATACTGCCAGCACCACATTGCCTGGATTCGATGCCACAATTGCTCCTGGTTTGACCATGGCCAGTTTGTCGCCTTTGACCAACAACTTGAACGGTACTGCTGCCAATGCACTGGCCTTGGGCGGTGCTCTAGCTCATTATTTTGTACGCAACGATGATATTGACGTGCAAAACATTTTGGGAACACTATCGTTCCAAAATACCACTGCAGCCATTGAGCTTGCAGGTCCTGTGGCCATTGTTGATGACAACACATACGACATTGGCGGCCCCAGCAACCGTGTACGCACAGTATATGCAACCAACTTCCATGGTCTTGCCAGTAGTGCATCGTATGCTGACTTGGCTGAACGTTTCCATGCTGATGCTGAATATCCAGCTGGTACAGTGGTGGCTCTAGGCGGCGATAAAGAAATTACTCGTGTGGTTGATGAATTGAGCGATGATGTGTTTGGTGTTATCAGTACCAATGCAGCGTATTTGATGAACGCCGATGCTGGCAACAATGCCACTCACCCACCTATTGCTGTGAGCGGACGTGTTCCAGTTCAAGTGATTGGACCAGTTAAAAAAGGCGATCGTCTAGTCAGTGCTGGCGACGGTATGGCTCGTGCTGCTAATAAAAACGAAATTACACCTTGGAATGTGATTGGTCGTGCACTAGCGCATAAAAAAGATGCCGGCGTTGGCACTGTTGAAGCAATTGTAAAATTAAGTTCTTAAAGAGATAACAGCATGACGTATGCAACTGGACAGGTAATCCGCGCAGCCGATTACAATCAATTGGTAATTGGCGCAGACACAGCCCCGCTCAACACCGCAGCACCCAGCATAGGCTTGGTATGGGGCAACGGATTTGGCGCCCATGGGGTTGGCCAAGACGCCAGTTTTATACATCCAGTTTCGACAGGTGATGTAATTAGAGCCACTGAGTGGGACAACTTGACCGGTGTTCTACAGGCCATACGTGAACATCAAAGTGGGCCTGGTGCCTATACTGGCCCCGGCGCAGTTTCGGTAGGCAACGTAATTTCACCGCTACCTGGTCTAGGCCCAATCATACAATCAGCATACAACACTACAGGTACAGCATATGCCAACTCAGATGGCACAGCAAATACCACCAGCTACAGCGGCATATGGGGCTCAACTGGCTCTAGATCGTTGCACTTTACACAGACTGTTACATTTGCCAGTCCGGACCATGCAAGATATTTTTTCAATGCTGGTGGACGAGTTAAGTTGTCATTCTCGCATGGATCTGGCGCTGCAACAGCAAGAAATTCTTTTTGGAACAACTTGGCTGCAGCGGCTGGTACTGTTATTGTAGGTTACAACACCACCAGCAAAACTGGTGGCAATGGCACATTAGTGGGCATCCCAGGGCACCCCAGCGTGAACAGTTACGGCGGCTATGGCGGCTATTACTCTGGCGGTAACGGTAACTACTCGTTACCAGGTGCAGGATTTTGGTCCAACACCGCTGGTGTTTCCAGTATGCATTTTAAACAATACGGAACAACTGGTGGATACAGCGACACAGCCGATTACATTGCAGTATATCTAACAGTTTCGGGTCCAACTGAATCATCGGGCGGCCTAGGTACCGCATTGAATTTTACCACAGTGTTCACTAACGGATTGGTAGAAACACCATCATCGCAGGATGAAATCTCAGGTACTTCATCGGTGTCTTTGGTATTGAGTAACCCAGTGGCTACCCACTTACCAACCGCTCCTTGGACATCAAATACTTTTAGTGGATCAGTGGCACCAGTCTGATTAAATACTGCTATAGCAGTAATCGACTACCATGAATCCTCAAGAACTCAAATCTCTCGCAGATTTTCAATTTGAACGTGCAACATATCTTAAGAATCTCAAAGATTCAATTGATGCTAGACTGACTCTAGTACATCAAGGTGGCATGTTTCAGGTCACACCCGAATTCATTGCATTTTTATCTGCGTTTGCAGATGAAACCATGATTGTGGCCGACATCTACAACAACCCAGTAGAAGTCACACGCGAAACATTACTGGCAACTGCGCTAGATGTTTATCGCACAGTCACCGCCGAGTGGTACGCAGAATTTAACAAAGCATCACGTATACGACGAGCCAGTAATGTCTAAAGGCGTACTTATTTTTGCCTACAATTCTAAGTTAGACTACACCAGTATTGCATGCCTTGCAGCCCAGCTGGTGCGTAAGCATTTAGATTTGCCAGTCACCTTGGTAACTGATTCAGATCTTGACCGTGACTACTCGATGTTTGAGCAGGTGATTGTACAGCCCAAAACAGGCACCAGTTATGAACGAGTATTTGAGTTTCCGGGTGGTAGCCAAGTGGTGCCGTGGCACAACCAAAATCGCAGTAATGCATACGATCTAAGCCCCTATGATCAAACATTATTAATTGATGCAGACTATTTGATTTTTAACAGCAGTCTGAAATCGTTGTTTGATACCAATTTGGAATTTGCTTGTCATGATAAAGTCAGTGAATTAACTCAGCAAGGCACGGGTTTAACCAATGCCAGGGTTGGTATTCCGGGCATTCCCATGCAGTGGGCCACAGTGGTTTATTTTACTCGAAATAAACTGGCTGAAAGTATTTTTGGCTTTATGCAAACAATCAAACAAAACTATTTGTACTATGCTGGTGCATACAATTTCAGTACCGCACTATTCAGAAACGATTACACCTTGAGCATTGCCCTGCAGGCACTAACTGGTTATAACAACAGGAATTGGACTCCAATACCCGGCCAGCTATTGACCGCAAACACTCTAGTGGAAATACACCAAGCTAGGCCCAACGGCGAAATAGTGTTCACCTGGTGGCACCATGATCGACAGCAAGTGACTAAAATACGCAACACCAATGTACATGTCATGAACAAAGAGACCATAACCAATCCTGATGTTATATCGCAACTATTGGAGTTGGCTGTATGACACGTGGCTATCTTACCTTTGCACAAAACAGTGGCGATTGCGATTATCTTACTATGGCCTATGCTCAAGCCTTGAGTATCAAAACCACATGCAAGATCAATCAATATGCAGTGGTAGTAGATGCCTATACCGAATCCTTGATCACTGATCGTCATCGTGCAGTATTTGATCATGTAATACCAATTCCGGGCACGGACGAAGCAGCCGGAGATACGTGGAAACTACGCAACGAGTGGAAAGCTCTTGCAGCAACACCGTTTGATGAAACTGTCAAACTGGAAGCCGACATGCTGATCACCACCAATATTGACTCGTGGTGGGACATAATGGCACAGCGCGATGTTTGTTTTACCACCACAGTATTGGACTATACCGGGCAGGTGTCCCATGACAGATCCTATAGAAAAGTATTTGATGACAACAATCTCGTGAATGTCTACACCGGATTCTTTTATTTTAATCGCAGCGACACTGCCCGCGAGCTGTTTGAGCATGCACGCCTGGTGTATGCCAATTGGCCCTTGTTTAGGGATCAAGTGTTGACCAACTGTAGAGAAAGTGAACCCAATACTGATTTGGTTTTCGCGATCGCAGCTCAGCTGATTGGGCCAGAACGTTGCTACGATCCTGCTGTGGCAGTACCGCGGTTCGCACACATGAAAGGTGCCATCAACGGGTGGGACATGAATGCCAATTGGATGGATTACGTATTGTACCAATTTGACAACACTGATCTTACAGTGGGATTTACACGACAACAAGCGCCGTTTCATTACTACCAAAAAAACTTTATCACACCTGAGATATTAAAAAATTATGAATCGTCCCTCGTTTAAACGACAGTCGGTGGTCCACGAATATCGTGTGTACTATGATCCCGTCAGCAAGGTGTGCACTGAGAAATCAGTGACCGAATTGCCCGATAACTCCAACTATGTCATAATTGATAAAACACTATATGACAGCATTGAATTTTGCAGCAAGTATCGAGTAATTGACGGCCGAGTAGAAAAAGCCGTTACCTATCCATCCAACATACGTTTAACCAAACAAGACACAGGACAGTTCCGTACAATAAAAAACAACATGATATTTGTGGTCGGTGACGCATACACCGATCCTGTAGACCGTTGGGAGTATACTACAAATGACTAAGTTAGCTATAGAAGAATTAGATTGCGTTTACCTAAGTTACGACGAACCACAAAAAGAAGAATTTTGGGTTAGAATCAAAAACATGGTGCCATGGGCTGTGCGTGTTGATGGAGTCAAAGGTAGCGATGCGGCTCATAAAGCCGCAGCAGCAGCCAGCCAAACTGAACGATTTGTGCTAATAGATGGTGACAATATCCCCGATCCGGAATTTTTCAATCAATCGTTAACACTCACAGACAGCAATGAAGATCATGTGTTCCGCTGGCGTGCTAGAAACCATATCAACGGGCTAGTATACGGCAACGGTGGTATCAGCTGCTGGACTCGCGAGTTTGTTAACAGCATGCGTACTCATGAAGCCACTGATGGTAGAAGCCAAACACAAATAGAGTTTTGTTTTGATCCTAAGTATACAGCATTGCACAATTGTTACAGCACAACCTATCCCAACGGCACAGCGTTTCAAGCATGGAGAGCCGGGTTCCGCGAAGGTGTAAAAATGTGTACCGACCAAGGTGCCCGTGTTTCTCTAACCGAGTTTGAAAATCGTTTGTGGCACGGTAATCTTAAAAACTTGTATGTATGGCACAATGTGGGAGCCGATGTTGACCATGGTCCGGATGCCATTGCTGGTGCTAGATTGGGTACATATTTGACCATGTGCACTGACTGGGATTATAGGCAAGTGCAATCGTTTGATACCTTGCAGGCATTATACGACCAAGTCAACCAATATGACATGAACGAGGTATCCACCATACTCAAGAAAAAGCTATCCTTACCGATAGCCAATATGGATGCTGATACCAGCAAATTCTTTAAATCATATACACTTACACAGCACAAGAACGCAGACATAATGACACCGGCATTTTACGACGTCTAAGGTGTAAAAATCAGCAATTACTTGGTGCCGATTAGCATGAATCTTGTGAAAGACCAGTCGGGATATACAAAGTCCTTGGCGCCAACAAAATCCACTGTAGATAAATTGTAATCAGCTGCAAACTCTGCGGCTGTGTTGTAACTGACACAGTGATCCTCGTGCGGCATGTTGTTTGATTGCAGGACCACTCGAGTGCCTGAGGGAATACTGTCAAACCAAGCACGTGAATCAAAGTGTTCGGTACTGGTATTGATCACTATATCCACACCGTCGGGAAATATCATGGTGTTACAATCTCCAGTGAACGCTTTGAATTTCCACTGTTGCCAAACCCATAAATTGTTAATGTCGTCAGCTATGGCCTGGCATTCGGGATCTTGATCGATACTGCGTATGCTGTTTACTTTGAAATTCCCGCGACTCAACAACAAGAATGCAGTTAATCCATACCAGCCGCCGCAGATGTAGGTTTGATTGGACGCCCATCCCAGGCGTTCTAGCTCTTCGCACAACCAAATCTTACTACCAATTTGGCCACTGCTAAACGCATCACTGTTTAAATTGCTGATCATAAATTTCCTTTAACCACGCACGATCGTTGATTAATTTTAATTTTTCGGGATCATCGCGATGAGTGCGACCATACTCTTCGCCCAGTTTGGCTCCAGCAATGGCATCAGCGCCGTAAGGTTGTTCTTGCCCAAAAGTCTGCCAGGATCTCAATCTAAATGCATTGTCGCTGCCGATTGAATTTTCAATTATGGCTGCTGCCAACTTGGCACACTCCCTAAAGGCACTGCGCCAAGTGCTGAACGAATCAGTATTGAATGCTGTGATGTTACTGACTTGATCAATAGGTATCAATCCCGATGCCACCGACGAAGTGATATCTACATTGTTGGTATCGCTGTACATGACTTGTTGCTTGGGTAATACCTTAACACCGCCATATCCGTATGACAATCGATTAATGGGATTGATTGACCGGTAAACATACGCCGAGTTCCTGTTGAATATGTCTGGTGAAAAAGTGAAATCAAATTCATCCACTAGGTATGCATCGCCATCGACTACAAAAAACATGTCGGTCTCGGCCAACTCGGCTGCAGCTCGATGTGCATTTAAAATACCAGCAACACCATCAACTCGTTTGGCATTGGGTGCTTTTTGTAAAACTCTTTGCCAATTTTCCTCGGCATTGGATTCGTGATAACTGATAAACACCACATCCAACACTCGAGCACATCGTGGGGCGACCGAGCCCATGTCTTTGGTTCCTGCACATGGGCCCTGAGACGGCACATGCCATACCCAAATTCGATCGGGCGAGCTGGTAAATGCCGGATCTAGGTACCAAACATGATCATACTTGGCATCCCATTCAGGCACAACATAATTGGGAATGTCAAATAATCTTGGCAAACTGTCATTGAGTTCAAATGTTATTATCATTGATGCGACTCGACCAAAATGGGCTGGTTTTAAACCAGTTGTGGTATCTGCGGAAACCTTCTGCAACATCAACCTGGGGATTGAAATCAAAGTCCCTACGGGCAGCATCAATGTTTAATGCACCACGGCTAGGGAAATCTAGATCGCGATTGCCGACTTCAATTGATCCTGAACCGGCAATGGACACAGCCAGTTCGGCAGCCTGTAATAGGGTAGTACTGTTGCTCTTGGTAATGTTATAAATTTTGTTTCGTGCTTGATCATTCGTGGAAGCAGCAGCAATACCGTGAGCTGCATCTTCAACATAGGTAAAGTCTAATTTTTCGTACGCACCATTGACCTTGAGCACTTGTCCGCGCATGGCTGCTAGCATGAATTTACTGATCACACGATCTTCAACATCAAGCTCGCCATATACTGCACTGGGGCGAACAATCACATGATCAAAACATCTACGACGAGTGTAGTCTTGTACCAGGCGTTCGCCCATGAGTTTCATGATACCGTACTGTCCTTGTGGGCGGCATTCAAAATCTTCACCAACATCGCTAACAAAATCTCCATACACCATACTGCTACTGACGTAGATGAATTTTTGTATTGCGTATTTTTTGCTGACTTCCAGCAGGTTAATCAAGCCAGTGCACATGACTTCACTAGCTTCAGCTGGATTAACATTGACCACTTTTTGTCTAGGAAAGCTGGCCAAATGTATCACTATGTTGGGCTTGAATTTGGCAAAAGTATCGTCTAAACGCCCGGCATCTCTGATGTCGTAAGTGACCAAGGTGCCAGTAAAGGTTTTAAGACGTTCGTCAACCAAGTAGCGCAACTCGTCAGAATTGACAAAACCGTAATCGGTCAAGCTGTCTACTACACAGCAATCGTGTCCTTGTTCGGTTAGAATACGTGTGACATGGTGCCCGATAAAACCTGCACCACCAGTTAAAAGAATTTTCATACAGCCATCCTTGCATCAATTTTAGACCAGCTGGTGTAGCCGTCTAGGCGTATATCCGCCATGGTAAATTTAGTAATATCTCGAATTTCGGGGTTAAGCCAAAGTCGTGGGGCAGGTAAGGGTTCACGCCTTAATTGCTCTTTTACCTGCTCTATGTGATTCAAATATATATGGGCGTCGCCGAGTACGTGAACGAACTCGCCTACATCAAGATCGCACACTTGAGCGATCATGGCCGTTAGCAAACTGTAGCTGGCTATGTTAAAGGGTACACCCAAAAACATATCGCAGGACCTTTGATACATTTGACACGACAACCGATTACCGGCCACATAAAACTGAGCAAGAACATGACACGGTGGGAGAGCCATCTGATCTAACTCTCCAGGATTCCATGCTGATAAGATATGTCTTCGTCCGTATGGGTCCTGCTTAATGCCCTCAATCAGGGCCAACAACTGATCAACTTCTTTGTAAAAAGGATCAAACCAAGTCTTGCCGTAATCGTCGTCGATGTCAGCAGGTGCATTGGGCACATGTGTACGCCAGTGGCGCCATTGCACTCCATAAATCCTGCCTAAATCGCCTGAGTATTTAGCCTTACTGGCCCAATATGGCGCTGTGGCATTGTCGGACCAAATGGTTGTCTTGCTAGACTCGGCGCTACCATGTAAGATCTCTCGCAGCCGCTTTTCGTCCCCGGACCCTTCAATGAACCACAGCAATTCTGAAACAACACTACGCCAGGCCAGTTGCTTGGTGGTAACTGCTGGGAAGCCTTGTTGCAAATCATATCTCTGTTGCCGACCAAACACACTGATGGTACCAGTCCCGGTCCGATCGTCGCGTTGTTGGCCGTTGTCTAATACATCTTGCAACAATTCTAAATATTGTTTCATAAGTCTTTTAAAAAGTTATCAGTTATCGGCTGTAACACTTTGGCCACATCATCAACACTGACATAAAAGTCAACATCTTGAATATACTGATCCAGTTGTTCAAGTTTGTCATTAAGGAACTCTTGCACTTCAATCTCGGTATTGCCCGAGGACAACAATTCCTTGATGTCAATACTCACCTGAGTGCCGTCAATTAAATTGACTGTGAGTGATTCCAATACACCGATTGGAACCTCAACTTTTTTGACACTCCTGATTATCTTTTCCCACTTGTCGCGGGAATTGACATTAAGCCGCCGGCGCTTTGGCTTTTTTGGTTTTGGCAGCTCTTGGTTTGACATTTGATGTAGGATCTAAAGTTGCTGCCTCTTTAATCAATCTTTCAGCCTCAAGAAGCAACTGTGCGGCATTGGCTTTCATTGCTTCAGCTTGTGATAAACGGCTACGAGCCAAGTCGGCATCTGTTAATACATCACCGACGCTATCAACTTCAGCTGGAAGCGATCTACTTGCTGGGCTTACACCCAATTCCTTGGGTTCAGCTTTTCTTTTCTTGTTGGTAAATCCGCTGTTCTTGTCAAGTTCAGCTAGACGTCGAATTGCTTCTTCGCCTTGAGCCATTTCGTTAAGGATACTGTTTAATTCATCCAAACGAATTTTGCTTGCTGGAGTTGGAGTCACAATGACTTGATTGGTTGGGATCTTCTTCATGAGACGATCTTTATGCAATGCTTCTAGGCAATTGCGACCATCCGGCATCATGTTTCTGAACAAGGCATCGCTAAAGTTTTCGGCCTGTTGACCCACTGGGCTTTCTAGTACTTTCATGACTGCATCGTGATACAGTCTTGGCAGTAGATCACTATATACCACCAGGCACATATGATCCTCGCCGGGAACTTCTCTAAATAAAATTACAATTTTTTTATCGCCGTGTCGGCCTATGTGCTTTAACATACGATGTCCTTATTCGGTTGTTGGTGTGCTGTCGGGTTTCTTTAGTGCACCGGTCGAATCCAAGAAAGCATACAAGCGATCGTACAAACCGCCGACGCCGCTTAATTCCTCGGCTCTAAATGCACCGCGCTGACTGCAAGTGCTGATGATTTGAATCACGTTGACTAAATCTTGTAGATTTAGCGAAGGCTTCTGAGCTTCTTCGGGTGTTTCGGATTGAAGGTTAACATTATCGGTCATTGATATCTCCATATTAGACTCTAACTATATTTACATATAGTTAAGCATGGAGATAATTTTTCTTACCAGACCGGACCGGTATCGCGGTTGATTTGATCCAACATGAGTGCAAAGTAGCTGGCCTCGCTGTGCCGCTCAAACGCCACACAGAACTGCATGTCAATGCCAGACCGATTATTAGATGACACATATACTGTGCCAAGATAAAATCTACCTTCTAGATTGGTGTACACCCAATCAGAAATTTCCTTGGAATCAACACGTAGATCAAAATACACCCGCTCAAAATGAGGAGGACAATGTGCAACTGTCCTCAATCCAAAAACATTTAACGGGTTGACTTCACCGTGTGCCAGCATCACTCAAAAATTCTAACTTTGAGATCTTGGTTCTCACCTGGCACTGGTATCACCAAACGATCCACCAACTGCTCGTTTGCGGCAATACGGAAATTCTCTACCAGCTGATACTGTCCGCTAAATTGTGCAATTTCTATTGCACGTGCCAAGTCGTCAAGTGCCTGTTCTCGATTGAGCAACCGCTCTTGTAGCTCGGCAATGATTTTACGTGCCTCGGTAACTTTTCTTAGAGTGGATGGGTCAATTAGGTCCATGATGTTTCCTGTTTAGTTTGTTTTCTTGTTGTCGTAGTGAGCCCAAATACCAAACTCGGGTTCGGCACTGGGATTGTCTTTGATGATCCAAACTGTATCGCAGTAGTCCTGAACTTCTTCAGGACTCCAACCATAAAAGCAGTAGTCAGTGAACATGATCAACTTGTTGGGTTGCATGTCGTTTTCTTGTAGCCAACGCCATACACAATGTGGGTCAGTGCCACCACCGCCTCCGGGCACATACTCGGTGATGTCTTCGCCGGTGTCGCTGGTAAACAATTTGGGATTATACACTTCGGTATCCCAAGTCATAATGTGTACACGATAGTCTTGGTAAGTGTCCATGATACCTTTGACTTCGCTAAGGAACAAGCGCAAGTCATCGTCAGAGATACTGCCTGATGTGTCAATAGCCACACATACGTCAATGGTGTTCTCGGGCTTCATGCCGGGCATGACAGCGTCCATGTGCCAACCGCGACGGCTGGGGCGAGCCCAAGTGTAATCACTTTTGATGGTGCTTTGAATTTGTTGTTGCAACAGTTCACGCCAGTTCACTACAGGAGCAGTCAAGTCCTTGATCATGCGCTGAACATTGCCGGGCACATTGCCGGCACCTGCGGCATTGGCTGCTGCCAGTACAGCTTCTTTGACTTCATCACGAATGGCCTTGCGTTCTTCTTTGGTGAGTTTGGGCCGACCATTGCCTTTGTCGTTGCCGTCACCATCGCCGTCGCCTTCGTCATCATCACCAAGGTGATCGTCCAACACCTGTTGTGCCAATTTCTTGATGTCAATCTTGTCGGCATTCTTGTAAAGATCGTCGTAGACTTCTTCGGCACTCCAGCCATTGTATTTGGTGTTATGCAAAATACCAACCTTGGTGATCTTGTCACCAATGCGTTGAGAGATTAGGTCACTGTTGACACAATAGTCATCGGCAATGTTCCACAATTGTGGATCGCGATCACCCCGGCGTCCCATGTGATCATATACCACATGCAACACTTCGTGACCAAACAAGAATTCAGTTTCTTTAACACTTAGGCTGGCAATGAACTCGCTGTTGTAATAGAAGTGACGCCCTTCAGTGGCTGCGGTGGGACACCATGCATCAGCATTGGTAATGATAAGACGAGTAGCCAAGTTACCAAAAAACGGAGCACGTAACAGCAATCCAATACGTGCCGTAATCAGTTTTTCACGACTGGCAGCATCAGTTTTGGGATTGGTTACAGTGACTACTTTTGTCTTTTCGGATAAGGTGGTATCGCTCATGTGTGTTCCTTGTTAGCCTTTATTATAGCACAAAACAATAACCCGGTCAAGTGCCGGGTTATTGCTGTTTACTTGGCGCTAGCAGCCAAAATATACTTGCCAAATCGTTTGTGGAACTCGGCAAAACTAGAAATCTTGCCAGGCACAAACGGTAAGCCGTATGTGGTAAGTGCAACACGAGCACCCATAACCACAAGCTCGGTAGTAAAGTTATCCATCATGAAACGGAAGAAGTTGTCGGCTTGTGGGTGCCAGTCAGCCAGCTTGCCTTCAGCATTGAGTTTGGTGTACGAATCTTGCAATTCGTAGCACAGGCTAATGGTCAAACTGTAGCAGGCACTGACTTCTTTGGTCTTGAGTTCTTTGACCTTGCCGCTCAAGACATCACGGGGCTCGGGCATCTGATCAGACACTTTGCGGTGTGCCATGAACTTGACAGCAAGACCTTCGCCAATTGTGCCAGCAATAAGGTCCATGTTGGTGCTGTCGTTGTTGCCATCTTCCAACAACTCGCTCACAAAGGTCCATGAGCGTGGTGTAGCAAAACTACGACCTGAACTACGTGGGTCAAAGTCGTACAAGTCTTGCTTGGCAAAACTCAAGTAACCCACCACGTCTTTGTGGATCTTGTTGTTGACAGCCCACACTTGCCAAGAATCAAAGTCGGGACGCATTTCTAAGTGAACAAAACGATTTGCCAACGGAGTAGGCATACGGTAGCTGATGCCCTTGTCACTCTCGCGATTGCCTGCGGCCACGATGACAACATTGTCAGGCAACTTGTACTTACCGACTCGGCGATTCAAAATCAATTGAAACGCGGCACCTTGTACAGCTGGTGCGGCTTGGTTCATTTCGTCCAAGAACAAGATCACAATGGGATGCTGAGCAGCCATCTCTTCGTCAGGCAGTTCCACAGGAGGAGCCCAATCCATCTTGCCGCTGTCGCGATTGAAAAACGGAATACCACGGATGTCAGTGGGCTCCATTTGACCCAGGCGCAAGTCGATAGTGATACCGCCCAGTTCTTCGCCAATGCCGGCCACCAACTCACTCTTGCCAATGCCGGGAGGGCCCCACAAGAACAAGGGACGCTGTTTCTTAAAACAGCGCAAGATGCCGTTGCGGGCATCAACTGCGGTGACTGTACGGGTTTCACTGATTGCTGTAGACATTAAATACTCCTGGGTTTAAAACAATAACGTATTATACGACAAATACAAAACCCTGTCAATCGTAGGGTTATTGGTGTTGTATTTTTGCAACACTTATGAATTCACAGTACGGAATGGATCAAAGTCATCGGGGAAGGCATTGTTCCATTCCAAGTTGATGCTTTCAACCCATTCATACACGGTGCCAACACTACAGCCCAGCTCGCCGGCAATTTGCTCGGGGCGATAGCCTTCGATGTAGAGTTGTTCAATATCGTAGCTGAAGTTTTGGGTTTTCATGCTGCCTCCAATTTGGCGTCTTGAGTCACAGCATCGGCCAACAAGGTCAAAGTCTTGTTGTCGTGATACATGCTACCATAATACCAAACACCGTCACGCATGATGTAGTAGTACTCGGCGCCGGAATTTTCACACTGATCAACAAACTCTTTGAATGTGTTTGCCACCTTCCACTCGGTATCAATCTCGTCTCGATCGCGACCATAAAAGGTGCACATGTCGCCGTAGAGCTTGTCATATTCTTCGCTGGTCAAGTCAGTGCCAAATTGACTAAAGGCGTGCTTTTTGCCAATGTTGGGACGCAGGCTGCTCAAGTCACCCAACGACACCAGTTCGTTGGCCTTGGCACTGTCATAGTGCTCCAACAAGATAGCACCGTTGTGTTCCACATAACCGTCCCAATGACAGTAAACTGATTTAACCTTGTCACCGTGCATGACGCCAATACGTGAACGAGTTGCCATTTTTAGAGCTCCGTTTAGTTAAACAATACGTAAATTATAACTGATTTTGGGCAAGTTGTCAACCAAAATTTCAACGTTTTTGGGGTCGAGTGCCTTCTTTTTGTGCAATTTTACCTGAGTATGCACCGTTTTTTGCAGTATGGCGCAACACGCCCGGGGCTGGGAAAGTGATAATGCCGCCAGTGCTAGAAGGAATCGAAACGTTTTTCATAGTGTGCTCCAGTGTGTGTAAGTGTTTATTATAACAGCTTTCGGGCTAGCTGTCAAGAGAAACCCTACATGATGTAGGGTTTTCTTTATTACACTATGTTGAAATAGTTGTAGTGATCTTGCAAAGTCCAGGTGCCTAAATCAATTGCATCTCCCTGATGTGTTTCGATTTTGACACCTAAGTCTGCATACCGTTTAAAAAAGTAAGCAATGTCGGGGGTAGTGGATCCCAGACGAGTCGAGTTCAACTTTTTGTGTTTGGCCTTGCTCAATCTGCAGGTTGGAATATTCAGTGCTTCATCAACAGTGATGCGTCCAGCCAACAACAGGGCACGAGCCACTGCCGCAGGAGTCACATGCTCAAACTCAGTTTTGTCACTGGCTTTTAGGCCAGTTTCAAAATAATGTGCACCAATATTTTCTTTGATACAGTAACCGTGATATCTGCGTAACCAAACATCAATACCGTCACGTATCAACCTGGCTGTTTGATCTTCAACACCCAATTGGCGATACATTTCTACCAATCGTTCAATTTCTGCTCGGCAAAAATTGTATGTGGCATCATAGCTGGGACCACCACGTTTGACTGTGGGTGGCTTCTTTTGCACAAAGCCGTCTACACGCTCGTTAATGGTTTTCATTTTAGAACAAGTCCTTCGCATCAGGTGTGTACACGCTAAACGGTTGTTTAGGGAAGCGGAAGCCAGCGCCTTTTGTAGGCACCCAAGTGTTGGCCAGCTGGTGCCAGAAAAATGCAATACCTTGTGGGGTGTTCTTGCTGTTGCGTGGAGCATCGGGCCACCTGTGCTTGGGGATGCCTTGGTTGGCTTTGTTGTAAGCATTAAGGTTGGCTTGGTGCGCGGTACTCCAAAACACACCCTTGGCATCAAAGTTTGCGCCAAACATGTCAATACAATGTTGTGCCAAATCTTCGATATCGGCATCACTGTACACAATGTCCTGCTGTTCACACAAGTTTAAAAACTCAATAATGATGGGAATTTCCTTTGTGTTGATTGGACGTTGTTGGTATCCAACAACATACTTTCCGTATACTGCAAACTGTCGTACCACCTCAACACTGGCATCATCCAGTTCGTTAAGACGACTAATAGCACCAATTTGGTCGGTGTCGCCGAACTTCTCAGCTGTTAGAAACATGCCAGCGTTGGCAATGTGCTTCCATTTGCTGTGTGCATTAACCCACTCGGGTTCGTTAACGCCATCAACCTCAACACCGTAGATCTTTTGCATAAAGATATCAATGATATCCAGGGGCTTTTTGCCTGCATTCTTGCCCACTGTGGTGTTGTTGTTAATGAAGTTGCTACGAAGTTCGCCACGACTTGCAATGTCGTAGATGTTGATGGGAACCTCAACATCGTCAAAGTTCTCGCCCAGTCCCAATGTAGCAATTAGGTACAGAGCAATCGAGGTGTGTTGACCATCCCATCCACCCCACTGGTCACCGGCAGCGTACACTTGAATGGGCTGTGCCTGATATGCACGGAAGTTGGTAATGATGGTAATGATCCAATCCAGGTTGGGCTCTCGTTGCATTGTGGTATCAATCACAATGTCTTTGAGCTTGCCAACCAAGCTCTTGCAAAGACGAAAACGTGAACGATCGTTGATGCTCTTTAAGCCAGGATGGTTCTTTTTAAATGTTGCCAGGGCCTTGGCAAGTTTACTTTGCCAATTGCGTCGAGCCTGCAGGGGCAAGGCAGCAACGGTGTCGTTGTAGCGTTGAACTAGGTCAACAAGATTGGAGGCTGTATTTGTGTAGCGGGCGTTTTTTGTGGCCGCGTAAGAAGTGTTAAGTGTTGCCATGATTGTTTCCTTTACGCCACGTGGCGTTGATTATTGAAGTCACCGTTGAGTTGGCCTTTGAGCTTGTGGCAAATAGGGCATAGCTCGTCAAGGTTGGTTTTGCGATTATCGCTGTAATTGCCATTTTTATGATCAATTTCAGTCATGCCCTTGGCCCATGCAGGAACCTTGGTCCATTTGATCATGCAGTCAAAACCTAGATGTCCATCGGTGTTACTACATTTACCAGTTTTAAAAGGAGTTACGCCTTCTGCATGTGGGTGGCGCCCGTAACTGGCTTTTTGACAGTGTCCACAATGTATTCGCCAGCGACGATTGCCATATTCGTCTTTGTGGCTGTATGCCACAGGTTTGCTGCAACCGTGATTGATACACGTTGGTCGCGCAAATTCGTAAATTTTGCTCAATTTGATTTCCTTGGTTCGTAACTTTTACAACTCGGTGACCCCGTGTCACGTTGTTGTGTATTAAGTTAGCCGGTAATAATCTTCTACCGTAAGCCAATTATAACAAAGAATAGTACCACAGTCAAGTGTTTTTTTTGAATTATTTTGTTGTATTTTTACAACACTTAAATAATTGAATGAATGAAACCAGCAAAGCAGCCGCAAGAAGATTGAAAAATACCAAATTTGCCACCACATATTTTGTGGGCAACGGCATCGACATCGGGTGCGGTCCTGATCCAGTTAGTAAATTTGCCGAGGAATTTCCGGCCATGGGCACAGTAAAACCATGGGACTTGGATGATGGTGATGCACAAGTTATGGCTGGAGTTCCGGATGAAGCTTATGATTTTGTTCACAGCAGTCATTGCCTAGAGCACATGCGAGACCCCACTGAGGCTTTTGCCAATTGGTTGCGTATCTGTAGGCCCGGTGGTTATGTAATTATCACCATTCCCGACGAAGACCTATACGAGCAAGGTCGTTTCCCCAGCACGTTTAACCGAGATCATAAGACCACATGGACCATTTCAAAGAGTCAGAGTTGGAGTCCGGTCAGCATCAACTTGTTTAACTTCCTGGGACAATTCGGCAATCAAATTGAAATACTAAAGGTAGAGTTGATCAACGATGCTTTTGTGTATGATCAACGCCGGCACGATCAAACTTTGTTGGCAGCAGAATGTGCCATTGAATTTGTGGTAAGAAAACGCCCTGCAGACGAACTGGCTCGTTGCGGGCGGTTACCGTTATAACACTCGAACAGCGACTTTTTGATGTCGGCTCACACGGCCAATGTATTCGTATTTGACACCATACGAACTCACATACTCTTGCCAAGCACGGAACTCATCCAGTTGCCATCCTGGGTAATTCATGTACTCGTCAAATATGATGACAGTCCCGGGCACGATGTTGGTTTTTAGTGCATTCAACACAGTTTTTGCGCTCGAGTACAAATCGCAATCGATGTGCAGTAGGGCAATATCAGTGTATCTGTGTTTGTTGGGAGTCAGGAACTTGTCTAGGGTTTCATCAAACCAGCCCACCACAAGCTCGCAATTTTTTCTCACACGCGGCAGAGCCTTGCGAGCAAAGAACCCACGACGCATACGGCTGGTCCAGTCTTCGGGAAGACCTTGGAAACCATCAAATCCATATATGGTGTGCTCAGGCAGCAGTCTAGCAAAGTGATTCAGTGTACGGCCAGTGGCAACACCAAATTCAAGTACCATACCGCATTTCAGTAGATCGGGATCCAGCTGTGTACGCACCACCCACTCGTGCAAATCATAGTCGGTGTCAAAGTTGGGCACAGTACGCATGTTGTCTAACACATACTGTGCTGACTCTTCGCTGGCCAGCCGTATGGCAGTGAATTCAGTGTCAATCACATCGGTATAGAGACCCAACAACCTTTTCTCTGTACGACTGGGTTGCGGATAACGCCACCACTCTTCAATGCGATCTTTGACGCGATACCAGCTGTCAAGCATGACTCAACTCCTCACTAGGAAACTCGTTTTCTAAATAGTAACGCAATAGCTCTTTTTGTGTATAAGACGGAATGCTCAGTCCGTTGGGAGCATAGAACAACACCGGCGAGTGCGACCACGAAAAGGTTCGCAAATACTCGGCCACATATTGTCTGTGATCGGCATTCTCAACGTTGAATGGTACAACTGGTTTGCGATGCATGTCAAGTACAGTATTGTTCACTTCAGCTCCTTTGTAAAAATATCAATTATACGACATTTGATCATAGTGGTCAATCTCGTATCTGCCCGCACGTTCGAGACCGTCAATGAGTTGGTTTACCGGCACCGCATGTTGACGATAGCCTTCAAACAACATTTCTCGATAGTGCTGGCTGGGCATACACAGCGGGTTACCCGGAGTCATGACATAGACCCAGGCACGGTACAGGTCACCCTGACACTCAATGGTGACTTTTTTACGATCGTAATAGCGTGGATAACCTTCTAGCACATCCAAGGCTACTAGCCCAGCCCGGTCCACAGTCCATAATACACCGTCAACCACATTGCCAATATCGGGTACCACATCAGCATGATAAGCAAATCTAAATTGATAATTACGCAATTGTGCACGGCCCAAACTGGTGCTGGCTGGACTGCGGTGGCGCATGCTGTCATTGTTGGTATTCATGCCGTAAGCAAAGTAATACTGTGTCATGTGTGGCTTTCTAAATCGTCTAGGTATTTCTGTAAATTATTGGCATTAAGCGCCAACATTAGTGCAGTTTCTTCATCAAAAACTGCAATTGTGGTAAGGTTTTTTATGTAGTAGGGATATTCTATGTAACGCTCTAGCTGTAATAAAGTTTTAGGCAGTATCCTAGACTTTAATTCAAATTGATAACTTTTTAATTTTGTAGACAGGAAGCGATAGCCTGGCATGGACAATCGCATGCTTTTACGATTGGTGGGATTATAAAACAGCGTGGGTCTTGATCGTCCCATTGAGTTCGACATGAACTCGCCTGCCAGTAAGGTCAACCAATCGTGTTGATCACGGGAATATTTGTTCACCTTGAGTCAAGACCACAACACTGAATTTGTCAGTCTTGTATAATGTGTTTAATTTTTTAGCTAGGTTAATGGCGTGGCCGGGATTGCTAAACGATACTTTTCTATATTTTGGTCCCGGATACGAGACCAAAATATTGCTAGTCTTCAAGTTAATTGGCTTGGTATCGTAAAACACAGCCCAAATGCCTTCGCTGTTCAACACTTGGTCGCACTTGTAGTTATTCTTATTAAGATGCTCGAGTATAACAGTTGGCTTGGGTCTTGACATAATAATCTCACTTGATATGTTTATTTATCTCAGTTTTGTGTGTAGTTAATGATTTCCTGCTCAGCTTGTTCGTGTGTGGCATATGGTCCACGAAATTCGTAACGATTCAATGTGATGGCCTTGGGACAAAAGTGTGTGCCCCACTGACCATTGATGCATACTGCATAGTGTCCAGCACAGAAAAAGCTCTTGCTCTTGGCGGTCTTTGTGTAAAACGGCAAGCGTTTACGCACATCATAGACTTCGTTAAAGCTCTTGGAATCAATGGGAAAACCATAGATGCTTTTGGTTTTTGCCGCTGGTGTGGGACTGTATCGATCGATCTTGATGTTGTAGTTTGCACTCAGCATCTTGAGTGATGGAAACTTTTCGCGGTATTGTTTTTTGACCAAAACAACTCCGTCAGGGCTGGACTGGATAGTGGCCACAGGCTCACCATCTTCTTCAACAATCCAAAATTTATTCTTTACAACAGGTTTGGCTTTTAATGTCATGTCATGTTCCTTCGGGGTAGGCTGCTGATAAAAACTCAGCATAACCACCAGCTTGTTCGCTGATTTTCACTAGATCGTACTTGCCGCAAAACTTTAAGAATTGTGCACCGATCATGGTACGATTCAATACAGTTTGTCCAGCCGCAATGGTTTCAGCCATGAGAGCCTTGACATTGTCGGGCTGTGCCTTGAGATCCACCAGCACACGATTGCGATTGTAATCATCTAGTACTCGATGCTCAACTCCGTTGTGATCGGACCAGCGTTGAAGCATGAGATTGTTCCAAGCAAATCCTTGTGTACTGCGATCCGCATAGGCTTCTTGTAAGCCAACTTTGTTCTTGGTACCTTTGGTACGCACACCAGGATAGGCACTAAAGATGTTGTCAGTGGGATCGCCACGCATACATTTCTCAAACAGAATCCATTCGGGGTCGGGAATACGCTTGGGTTCTTTGGTTTTCTTGTCAATGACCAATTTGCCTTTCTTGTCCAAGATGCCGTCTAGAGTGTGTAACTCGTCAGCAATGCCATTGTACTGTTTTACATTACTGGCCAATAACTGATAGAAATCGGTGTCGCTACTGACAATCACATGCTCGTCTTGGGGATGGCTCTGTATCCAGCCTGCTACCAAGTCGTCGGCTTCTAATTGACCGTGCTGTAAAACAGTACAGTTTGTTTTTTCTTTAAGGAATGTTTTCAGCGTATCGAATGTTTCCCAGAACAAACGATCTTCTTCAGCTTCGGATTCAGTAAGAGCAGCTCGTGCTACACTTCTATTCTTTTTGTAGGGTTCGTAGAAATCTTTGCGCCAGCTACGACCTTCAAGACAGAATACCACGTGGTCGGCTCGTTGTTCACGCCAGGCCTTGTTGACGCTGGCCAGTGTAACATGTATGGCAAAGCCCAGCCGATCCCACGTGTCACTTTGACGGTGGGCAGCGTGGCGGGCACGGAAAAATGTGTTAGCAGTGTCAACAATTAGATATTTCATACAGTAATAATAGCATATTACTGTATGGTTGTCAACCTATTTCTGAACGTCCGTTGCCCAAATCTCTACGTTCGATCCCACGTGGATTGTTGGCTTCAAACTGTTCGAAATTTTCTAGTAGAACATTTCTGCAGATGTCCTGGAACCACTGGTCAACAATTTGTTGGTCCGTTTTGCCTTTGTATCCAGCACGAACCAACTTGGCCAAAAAGATATCGTTCCAGTCTAGTTCAAAAGCACCATTGCCCAAGTTATCAGGATCCAGTTCAACTGTGAGCACAGCCACGTAGGGCTCGCCACGTGCTGTATATGAATCCTTGATAAAAGTAGGTGATACTTCGGGCGCTGGCGGTTTCTTTTTAGCTCTAGGGCGTTTGGGCTTTGCGGGCTCAACAGCCGGTGCAGCCACCGGCTCAGGCTTATTAAGAAATCGGTCAAAAAGTCCCATATCAATACCTATAAGTGTCTGACTTGAATGGCCCTGTGGTGTTGACACCAATGTATGCTGCCTGTTCATCGGTCAGTGCAGTTAGTGTAGCATTAATCTTGGCCAAATGCAAGCTAGCAACTTTTTCATCTAGATGTTTAGGCAACAGATACAGTTGGCCTCGAACATATTTGTCAGCATTGTTGAACATTTCAATCTGAGCAATGGCCTGATTGGTAAATGAATTTGACATAACAAAACTGGGGTGTCCGGTAGCACAGCCAAGATTCACCAAACGTCCTTTGGCCAAAACAATGATGCGTTTGCCATCTGGGAATACAACATGATCCACTTGTGGTTTGATTTCTTCCCAGGTCAAGTCTGACAAGCTGGCAATATCAATCTCGCTGTCAAAGTGTCCAATGTTGCACACAATGCTTTGATTACGCATTTGTTCCATGTGTGCACGAGTGATCACATTGATGTTGCCGGTGGCAGTGACAAAGATGTCGGCCTTGTCGGCAGCATAATCCATTGTGACCACACGATAGCCTTCCATGGCAGCTTGTAGTGCACAGATGGGATCAACTTCGGTTACCCATACTTGAGCGCTCAGTGCTCGCAAGGCTGCAGCCGAACCCTTGCCCACATCGCCAAATCCGCACACTACAGCCACTTTGCCAGCAATCATGACATCAGTGGCACGTTTGATAGCATCCACTAGACTTTCTCTGCAACCATACAAGTTGTCAAATTTGGTCTTGGTCACTGAGTCATTGACATTGATAGCAGGAATACGCAAGGTACCGGCAGCAATACGTTCAACCAATTTGTGAATACCAGTGGTGGTTTCTTCGGTGACACCAATGATGCCATCTAGCAATTCGGGATAGAGATCGTGTACACGGCCAGTCAAGTCATGTCCGTCGTCTAACAACATGTTGGGAGTCCAACCATCGGGTCCACGAACTGTTTGGTCAATACACCACCAGTATTCTTCTTCGGTTTCGCCCTTCCAGGCAAACACAGGAATACCCAGATCAGCAATGGCGGCTGCAGCATGATCCTGTGTAGAGAAGATGTTGCAACTGCTCCAACGCACACTGGCACCCAAGGCCACCAAGACCTTGATCAAGACTGCAGTTTGAATGGTCATGTGCAATGAACCAGTGATACGTGCACCTGCTAACGGCTGTTGTGCTTGATATTCTTGCAAGATAGACATCAAGCCGGGCATTTCGCTTTCGGCAATGGCGATCTCTCGATGTCCCCATGCTGCCAGGGAGATGTCTGCTACTTTGTAATCCATGTTATTCCTTTTAATTTTTATGATGTTGCCACACAGTGTCGGATCCACCTAGGTGTCCCCAATCACTGTCTACTGTCAATTTACTTGAAATGCCACCACGTGGGCGGAACTCAATTTCTAATCTAATACGATCGGGCTCGTAAGCTGCCATCAAGTGCTTGTACATGACATCTAGCGCCCGCTCATAACTAATTATGGTACTTCGGTACTGGAACAAATAATTCTTTAGACTCTTGAGTTCTATAGTTTTATCTTTGCCGTAGAACCATATGGTAATAAAGCCAAAGTCGGGTTGGTCACGAACACCCAGGAAAGTGAATTCTGGGATTGTGATTTTCTGTTCGTAACCACGTGCAGCATTGGGTAGAGATTTTAGGATCGAACCATCGATCGTGTTCCACAGTTTCTTTTCAGTCATGATTAAAACAAGTTAATTTTTTCCCAAGGCAATTCAACCTTGCCAAAATGTCCGTAATTGGTGGTTGCGCTGTAGATTGGACGGAACAGATCAAAACGATCAATAATGCCCTTGGGAGTAAGATCCACGTTGTCTTGAATCCACTGAGTCAGTGCACGACTGTTATGATCACTTTCAACATAAAAGCTCATGGGATCTTTCATGCCAATGGCATAACTGATCTGCACAGTGGCCCATTTGGCTCGACCAGTGGCCACAATGTTCTTGGCCAAGTAGCGCATCATGTATGCTGCCGAGCGATCCACCTTGGTGGGGTCTTTGCCCGAGAAAGCACCGCCGCCGTGTGGAGCATAACCGCCATAAGTGTCCACAATGATCTTGCGTCCAGTTAATCCGGTATCACCATCAGGTCCACCAATCACAAAACGGCCAGTGGGATTGATAAAGAACTCGGTGTGACTATCAATGTACTTGGCTGGAATTGCAGATCTAATGATTTGATCTACTCGTGTACGCACAGTTTCAATATCAACATCGGGTGCATGCTGTGTTGAGCAAACAATCTTGGCAATACGCACTGGATTGTTGTTGTCATCGTATTCAAAAGTGACTTGACTCTTGGCATCGGGCCGCAACCAAGTTTCGCCACTTTTTCTAGCAAGTGCAAGTGCCTGTACCACTTGGTGGCTCCAGTAGATGGCACTGGGCATCAAGTTACCAGTTTCAGTAGATGCATATCCAAACATGAGACCTTGGTCGCCAGCACCAAAAGTGTCGGTGCCTAGTGTAATGTCAGCACTCTGTCCGTGTAAGAGATTGGTAATCTGCACATCGCGCCAGTCAAAACCTTCTTGTTCATAACCGATATCTTTGATTACATTACGAATAGTGGTTTCGACTTGAGCGTTGTCTAGTGTGCCCTTATACTCACCGGCCACTATCACTTTGTTAGTGGTAACCAATGTTTCACATGCACACCGCATGGTGGGGTCTTGGTGGGCCATGACCAAATCAAGAATACCATCACTGATGGCATCTGCCACCTTATCTGGATGTCCTTCGCTAACACTTTCGCTTGTAAATAAGTAACTCATATTTTCCTTTATATATTTTTTTAAACTGTAACCAATGCCCATATCAGGTGTTCGTCTCTGCTGTGCCACCGTGTTTCATAAACTGGTTCACCAGGACCAGTCCATGTTGCGGTGCCTTGATAGCCACGCCGGAACCAAATAAGTTTATCGGTAAGTGCACACCGTTTGGGCAACAGCGCAAACTTTTCTTTCCATACCGCTCTATGATAAAATGCATCCTGATGGAATTTGTACCAGTGTCCATCACTCATCAGCTCAGGACTTTTTGCAAGTTGGCCTTCATAGCTGAATCCAAACATGTCAAGTGCCCCATTCGTTCTTGAATAGCGGTACTTGCAATCGATCACTATAACGCCAACCACGTGTCAGTGCCATTAAGGCCACTGCTTTGTTGTTTAATGCATATACACTTTCAACACCGCCCACTGGCATCAAATAAACATGTCCAGTAAATCCAGCTCTACGATATTCGTCAACTGCTTGCTCGGCATCACGCAAATCTTGCTCGGTGGATACAACAAACTTCAAATAGGTGGTTCCCACTTCTTCGTATGCACACACAATCTCGGGCTTGATAGCATCTTCCCACTTCTCGCCGCTTGCTGGAAGTTTAGCACTCACTGAGAATGTGATTTCGTTATCAAAACCAGTACCTATCCATTCAATTAAATAGTCTTTAAATTCTGGAGTTAAGTTTTGAGTACCATTTGTTTCAAAGGTGATTTCTTTTAGATCTGCCATCTTGGGATGACTTAACAAGTCAGGATAAGCACGTTGCCAACCCAACAAGGGCTCGCCGCCCGTGATCACCAAATGTTCATCTTTCCACGTACCATGCGGAATAATATCCATAATACGCTCGGCAATTGCGTCAGTATCAAGTAAGGGAGATAGATGCTTAAAATCAGGATGCCAACTGGCATAGCTATCACAACCGGTAGTGACAAGAGGAAGTTCTTCATATTTGTTATACAAGTGCATCACTTGGGCAAGGTCTTCAGCTTCGGTACTCAGCTGGCCTCGTGGCATGCCAAATCCTGCACAGCGGAAATTACAGCCGAAAGTACGTAAAAAGACACTAGGTACACCCATGTACCTTCCTTCTCCCTGTACGCTGTAAAACAGTTCTGCAATTTTAATCTTGCTCATAGACAGTGGACCATTTCTTTAGTTTTGCAATTTTGTTGTCGGCAGCTACACTGATCTGTTCACTGCCCACTATGTTGAATTTGATACACAAATCAATCATGGCTTGTAAATCACCCAGCTCTTCGGCCAAGTGTTCACGGTTGGTTTTAGGCTTACCGGGCTTGACGTTGTCTAAACCAAAACGATTACATTTACTGATGGCTTGTATAACTTCGGCACATTCTTCGGACAGAATGTTCATGACTTCAACAACTTGTTTATTCATCATCATGCCGATTGTTTTGTTCAATGCCGTACTGTTCATACAACCACTTGATAAAACGCTCAATGTCAAGGCTGGGATATGCATACATTTTGTATGCCACGGTGACTTTCTCTAACCATTCTTTATCTTTTAACATGTATACCTCACTACTATATTTTGCTATGATAACACAAATTGCTTAAAAAAGCAACAACGAGTTTTACCAAACTAGATTTGGTTCCAGTGGCATATGACGCCGGCTATGATAAAACAATTGGTCATGACATACGACAGCACAATCACAGTGCGTATACCAGCAACACGATCGGCTTCTTGATCGGTGTTGCTGGTCTTTTCGCCCAGGGCCTTGGCCCATAGACGCCAAAGCGTTTTAACCTTCGTAGATAGCCGAATTAGCACCATGTTCGAATACTTCAACTGATTTGATTCTTACACTGGGGTTAATGGGGTAACGTTGGTCACCTTGAGTCAGTAGCTCGGCCATTTTGTCGTAGCACATCTTGGCAAACATTTCGCAACCGACACCAGGCACAATGCGTAAATCGCATACACCGCTGTCTTCGAATCCACCACCAATGGCGTTCAGTTGCTTGAAAGTTTCCAAGTGTGGATCATCTTCGGCAATGACCAAGGTGTGATCAAACATGGTGTCGGCCCAGGCCTTGAATCCTTTGAGACCACCAAAGTCCATGCACCAGTTTTTGTCATCCAGTGTGTCGCACTCAAATACGAGCTTGATGCCAATTGAGTAACCATGCAATGTCGAGCAGTGGCTATGTGAAGCACGCCACTGTCTAAAACAGCAGGACAGCCCTCTGTCGTTACCGTATGTTTTTGTTGAGTAAAATTTTGCCATGTTATTCTCCTATGTTAATTATAGCATAGGCGGCGGAGTTTGTAAAGCGGGACGATGCCGATAGACCGCTAGAGATATTTATTGCAGGTTGTAGTGGCTGAGAATAGATTGCTCAGCTTCAACATTTTGCTTTCGTGCAAGATTGGCACATTCGCGCACCAGCAGTTCAGCAAAGTGTTCAAGCATGGCACCACCCACTTCGGGATAGTGACTACCGCCTACTTCCAAGGCAAGTTCGATAAATTTGGGATTGGTCATTGTGGGTTTGGTGTTCATGATGGTTGTTTAAGTAAATGCATGGAAATAATTTTGCCCAATTCGCGATCGAAGTTTTTCTTATCGTCGGGGATGATATAAAGTTCAGCCTGTGAATTGCTGGCAGCACAGCGTACCACATAGCCGCCATTGGCTTTCACAATCGAAAATGTAAGTTCAGAGTTTTCAAGCATAGTGTTAATCAAGTTTCTTCTAGAAAGGGTGTTTAAGGTATCGGAAAGGTTGAAGTTACCATATTGGTTAGTGCCCCAAACACCGGTTTGGTTAGTGGTATAGGTGTATCCGCCACTACCTACGGCACCAATAGTCAATGGTGCAAGTGTTGCACCGGGAATGACAGTACAGCCGGCAGTATTGCCTGACAGCGTGATGTTGTTTGAAGTTGCCATGTTTGACATATCAAGCCTCGGGGTCAACAGCCAAGCCTTGCCAGGCCTTGATTTTGATTTCATCAACATCGGCTACATCTTCGCTCCACGAACTGATCCATCTGGCACCGGTCCATTTGGCTTGATGTGTCCAGCTGTTGCGTCCAGCAGTTTTAATTGTGTAGATGCCCTCACGTGCTGGTTTGATTTTTTTAGGGAACCACTCGGTCATGGGGTACTCAATGTCATCCATGTTGGTATACTTGATGTACTGACCATTGTTGTATTTTTGCGAGCCAGCAATGTAGAAACCAAAGTCGCTGCTCTTACCGTCGGTGCCACCACCGTCGTTGTCGATATCAACATCATTGTAGCTGACACCCACAACAAACTCTTCACAATCAAAATCAGTCAACAACAATGTCAATTTAGTGATGTCAAACGGTGCTGTGAGTTCAATAGCACCCTCGAAGAAAGTGCCCTTTTCGTTACTAGTGCCTACGAATACCACTACATCGTCACCACGTTCGTCGATCCAAATTTCTTCTGTAGTTGACAGTTCAGGGCCGTCGTCTAAACCATTACAGTCGCCTAGTTCGATTTCCAGTACAGAATTCCCGTTTTCGTCAAATATTTCCATAGAGCCAGCATCTTTACTGACACCGTTGATGTGTCCCATGTCATCGCACTCGTACCATGAGCCAGGCGAAAATGGCCACATTTCTTCGGGAATGTTGTTTTCTTCTGCGTATTCGCTGTTCCATGCAAAGTCGCTAAGGTCCAGTCTACGACTGCAAAAGTAATCGTAGATTTCTCGCGATACGGTGCCCATGACACGTTCGCCACCATAACCCCACATACTGACACGATATGTGCGTGGAGTAAACTTTAAAACTTCTAATAGATATTCTTGATCTTCAATTGTGGCCATGATGTTACCTTGGTGCAAATTCTTGCTGTAGTTTGATGTTGTCAAAAAATTCTTTTTTGGTATTACCGTCGTCTTTAAAAGAACCTTTTAGTACAGTGGTCTGTGTTAGACTAGAGTGTGCCATGATGCCACGATTCTCACAGCATCCATGTGTCATCTGCATGTATACACCGATGTCATCTGCGCCTGTGGCCTTGCCTATTTCTTTAGCAATGTCGTTACAAAGTTCCTCCTGGAGAGTACCCCGTCGGGCACACCATTGTGCAATACGTGTATACTTTGATAAGCCAATAAGTTTCTGAGCCGCAATAATGCCAATATAAGCAACACCAGTAACGGGTTGGTGATGATGGCTACACATGCTACGAAGCTCACTACGAACCACTAGCATGCCCTCATAACGATCCGCTGAGTCATTTGGAAATGCTGTAGCGTCGGGTGCTGGGTCATATCTACCTGCCATTACTTCGTTAAAATACATCTTGGCCAGTCTACGTGCTGTACCTTTACTGTTAGGATCGGTTTCGCGATCAATGAGTAATCGATCTAGTACTGTTTCAAAAGCCTCTGCGGCTTCGTCAATAAGTTTTTCTTTGAATTCTTCACTAACGTATTCGCTAATGTTATCACCTGCCCAAAAACGCTTGCCCTCGCGTTTCATTTTAAAGCGAAGGTGATCGCCTAAGTAGGCTTCTTCATATCCGCCATCGCCTGCCATTGCGTCCAGGCCTGTTTCATTTTTAGTTGTCAATTTATGGTTCTCCGAGTTAAAGACGAGGATGTCTTTGTGTTTATTGTATAGTATTTAGATCTTGAGGTCAAGCAATTATGGCAGTACATTATACCGTTTTTGCCAATTCCATGCAGTTGATATGATATTTTCTATATCACTATTGACCGGACGCCAAGGTGTCGCTGATTGAAATGCTGTGCTGTCAGCCACCAGTTCATCGGGGTCGCCAGCTCGAGGATCGCCCATTTGATAAGTGATCGGTGCACCAACTACGCGACTACAGCCAGCAACTATTTCCTGATTAGTGTGCCCACGACCAGTTCCCAAATTATAGATTCTTGACTCACCGGGTGTCATGGTGTGTGCCAGTCGTACTGCTTCTAGGTGTGCTTGAGCAATATCGGTCACATGCAGGTAATCACGTATGCAGGTGCCGTCACGAGTGTTGTAGTTGTCGCCGTACAGCGTAAAAGGTTCTTGGCGCTGATGGGCACTCAGCACTCGCGGAATCATATGCGTATCATCTGCTACATGGCCCAGGTCAACATCGGCATCGGCACCGGCAGCATTAAAATAACGCAGTATCACACCGCGATGTTGATGTGCTTGGCAGTGATCTTGTATCACTTGCTCGCACATGAGTTTGCTCCACCCATAGGGATTTATGGGCTGTGTTGGTGCAGTCTCAGGGATTGGACTGGTGCATTTGTTGCCATATGTGGCTGCACTACTACTGAACACAATAATGCCACGCCAATCGCTTAATTCCACCAACATTTGATTGGTTTTGGCCACATTATTGCTATAATATTCGCCAGGATTGCCAATACTGGGACCTACTAGGCTAGTACCGGCACAATGCACAACAACACCAACCTTTTCAAGGTCAGCAGTGGTGGCAACGAAGTCGGCAAAGTCGCCCATGATCCAGTGGTCCAGGTATTTTGCTGCCTCGGGAATGGTACAATGTCGATCAATCCCAATCACACGGCAACCGGCCTCTTTGAACACCTTGGCAGTATGAGCACCAATGAATCCTAGAGCGCCGGTAATGATTACAGATCTTGACATCAGTATTTGGTTTCGCGTGTGTGACGACGATAGTCAGTGCCCATACGCAACATGCTGTCACCTTGGCCCTGCAGGATATCAATGATACGATCTACAGTACCATTGTTGCGATCACTGATCCGACCCATGTCAGGATGAGGCCATGCCAACAGTTGTTCCAGCTTGTTGAGCGCATCTTCTATGCTCCAAGGCACATAAAGTCTAGTATGGTCGTTGGCAAAAGTTTCAGGAAAACTACGATAAGCGGGATATAATACATTACATCCAAGAGCATCAGCTTCCGATACAGTATTCGATACCCAGTCTTGTAACGCACAATTAAACACCACACGGCTATCGTTGACAATGTTATAGTAATCATTCTTCTCAAGATTCTCGTAGATCTTGAGTTGACCCTGTGCAACCAAGTCGCGTGTGCGTTGCATGTAGCTTTCGCTGTTGGACTTGAGCCAACCACCGCTACATACACAAAACTCTAGAATTGACCCTGGATGCCGAGCAAAGTATGCTTCAATCAAGTCCATGTAAAAGTCTGGTTGTTTCTCTTGATCCCAACGTGCGCTGAACACCACACGATGTTTACGATCTTCAAATGGTTTGATATTGGCCACACGACCTTGCACTTCTGCTTTGCCAAATGCCAGGCCTGAAATGTTGTAGATGGGAGCGGTCCAGCCAGCAACCTTCATGTGCATGACCATTTCTTCGTTGGTGGCTAGTACACCATCTACGAACGAGTCAACCATCTTTTCATATGCCGACATCCATTTTGACATGCCCCATACATGAACAAAATCATCTGGATCAATGGATTGAGCAAGACAACGGACAAAAATCCTAGGACGGTGAAGAGAATCGATTTGATCCAAAATATAAGGCAAGCTCTCGATACCGGGCTGAAACATGTCTTCAAAGTAGACAACATCTTCATTGTTCAATTCTCCTGCTTTCATCATGCGAATCAAGTTCATGAGCTGGCTCATACCAAAGTAGGTACGACCATGTGCATCCAACACCTGTCCGGTAACAATGGCTTGATCGTTACTGAGTGTGTCTCCGGGAACCACAACATAGTCGATACCACGGCGATCAAACACCGCAGTATTCCACTCTTGTAACTGCAGAGTGTATCTTGCCTTATAGGGCTCTAGGCCCATATAATACAATTTACGCATAGCGACCCTGCTTGATTGCCCAGCCCCAGTTGTCACGGGGCCACTTGCCACGCTTGGTACGCATGTAGTCACCATATGGGCTACGCTCATTGCCCAAGTCGCTCTCATCAAAGAAGTAACCTTGACGTACACAAAAATCGCGATACTCATCGAGGGTGTTGAAAATGTTTTCAACCTCGGGTTTCATACGCAAATACTTCTTAATCCATGCTGGCTGTGCCATATTATTTCCTTAAACGCTAATAAGTTGAGGGAGGTGAGTTTCATATTCAATGAAGGCTCCGTTTTCACCATCTTCGGAAACTTCAATCCAGACCGAACGGCCAGGATATCGTGCAGCAATCTGTACATACAGATCGTCTGAAATCATTTCACAAGATTTATAATCAAGTTTTAGTACTGCATCTTGGCTATTGTACAACGAAATCAACCAACGTTTGAATTGGATAAATTCAATGTCACGATCGTTGTGCAACACGTCGATGGCCACTCTAAAGTGGAACATGTGACGATGTGGGCTGGCCAAAAAAGATACATCATATTCGTCGCCAGTGGCCAAATAGGGATCTGTGCCGGCTGCCGGGTAGCAGTGAATTCCTTCTTTTTCAAAGGTGACCCAAATTTTACGTCGGGCACGTTGTTTGATACGTTCGATTTGATCGCGTTCTTGATATGTGGTCATGCTCGTAGTCTTTCCATGCTGATAATGTGTGTGAGTTGTTCGTCAAAGGTTTCACCATCGTGTAACACATGCAGGTGCCGCACAATTTCGTCTTGCTTTCGATTGTAGTGATGCACATGTATCACACATCCGCCCTGTGCTGGAATCACTTCAAAGTTGATACCGTTGGGCAAACGTGCCGATTCTCGTTCGCTAGTGCTTGTAAGTTTAGCCGTGACATATTCTATCTTGTCTTTAGTTAGAGACTCTTCGTAATCCCAAGCCCAATGTAGCAATCTATGCAGGGTTCGTCTAATCATGTTAAACCTCATCTTTTGAGTATTCACGCCAAGCGGTGAAATTGTCTCGGTTGGTCAAAGAGTGTAGGCTATGACACCATACACCAAAATTGGTAGCGGCAAAGTCTTTGTCGTCTAACTTAATTGTAGCATTAAAACCCAGCTGTTGTAAATAGGGCAATTTCACCGAAATCATGGGAATAAAATTCATATGTTCGGTTAGGCCACCCTCTAACAAGCCCTCAACTGAAGCAACATCCAGATCCAAAGTGCAGGTATAGCCCAGATCGAGACAGCTTCTAATCATGGTTTCCCATGGTCGCCACCCGTCAATGTCATTGATTGACAGTTGAGGGAAACTCATGTTGGCACCAAAATAGATGTGTTCAACTGGTTGACTGCCATTGGTCAGGGCAGCAGCAATGTCATCTAGTGATTGTACACCAACCACAAACAGGGTATACTGTCCGTATGCAGGTGTACGTTCAATTTCAGTGCCGTAGAAGAACTGTACATTTTCATGTCCTTGTCGGTTCATTTTAACTCTCCAAATCAGTTAATCGAGTTTCGTCTAGTGTGGGTTCAACATAGGGTTCTTCTGAGAACAGCATGCCAAACATGGTGTTGGAATTCTTGGCCTTTTTGCCTTTGAATCCACGAGTGCCCACAATCTCCATCCAGTAAGTGTCGTACTTTTCAATGATGCTTTCGGCTGTGGCTCGATCGGGTGCAGCAAAAATGCTGTCGACAATGTCTTCAAAATAGGCATAGTCTCCAGTACTGCGTCGCATCATGGCCGGATGTTCGCCGGCATCAAAGCGTCGATTGGCCTCCTGAACCGCAGTCAAGTGCATCCATACATTATGACCCATCAACAGCATGTAGCTGAAACTGTCCCAGCTGGTTTTGCCCCATTTGCCGTTTTTGTTGAAATCAGGCAGTACTGCATAAAGATCAGGATCTTTAAAGTTTTCTTCTGTGATGGTGACTCCGGGCTTGGGTGTACCTGCTTTGTAGATACAGATATCACGCATGGTCAACATGTCACTGACTGGACTTTCTTGCCAGTTGTTGTAGATACCGTCAGCCACAACACCAGTTGACCACTTGCGTGTGTCAGTGGCATATTTTTTATCATCAGCACTGGGAGCCATACGATAGCTCCATTTGCCATCCTGCGGGAAAACATTTTCGTAATAGACCTGTCCGTTGGCAGTGGCCAAGAATGGACTGGCACAGTCAAAACTGATTGTGAAATTGGGATTCACATACCGACGAACTGCACGTTGTATCACAGTCAGCAACACAGCCCATTCCAGCTTGCTGGTGCCCAAGAAGTGCATCCAGTCGTGCACACCAGTTTGCAGTAGATTATCGTAGCGTAGGGCCACTAGGCGTTTCAACACAAGATGTACATCACACATGTTTTGACCACCCATGCCCCAGCCGTTGAAATGACGTCCTGGGTACTTTGCAGGATCACAGTAGTCCTTCATGGTCTGATACCAGTCTTCGGCTTCGTTGTGATTGGCACCCTGTAACACATTCAAGAATCGAGCACCACCATTTTCAATGCCGCGGCGATTGGCAATAAAGTATTCGTTGTTGAATTTGGTCGCAGCCACAGCTTGACTGTGTGTGGTGATTTGGCATTTACTACTGGCAAAAGGATCCTTGACCACCCATGTGGGAATATCCAGTGTCATTCCGTAATCGGCAATGCCATCTAACCATTTGAGCACAGCCTCACGTTTGGCCTGTGCACGTGGGCAACCGGAGTTGGCTTTCCAGTCACCTTCCCACAAGCCTTTGGCAATTTGGAATCCGCCCGAGTCACCCAGCACAGTGGTACCAGGTTCACGATTGCGAACCATGTCTTCGCTCCAGTCCTGTCGAGTAAGATCAAGATTGGCATGTCCACCTGAGTATAGACTCCAACGATACGGGAACAGGGCTTTCTGACTATTGAGCCAGTTCATTTGCTCCATGTCAACAAATCCCTGTGGGAATCGTGCAGGATCCACATACGGTTCATTGCGTTGACGACCCACAAACGTGGCATAAAAACCGCTAATGGCCGGTAAGAATACAGCGTAGTCGTTTTGTTTAGCGGTTAAGTTATCCTGTTGTTGTTCCATGGTCTTTGGCTAATGTTATAAGTGTTTGTAAGGCCTGCTTGGCATGTTCGACTTCGTTTACGGCAGCCATCAAGTGCGGATGTTTTTCAATGATGCTGGCTAGTTCTTTTTCTTCCTGCATTTTTTGCTCGGCCCACTTGAGTATACTGATGGCGCGACCATCTAACTTGATGTTAGCTGTGCCACCACCAATGTTTGTCCAATTGTTACCATCAAACAATTTCAAGGATTGAGTAGTACAATCAAATGCCACCATACCAGTAATTGGCTGGTATGTGTTGACAGTGGGGTAATAACCCTTGTTACTGGTAACGTCTAGAAACTCGCCGCCGGATACGTAGTCAATCATTTGGTCTGTGCTGGGATAGTGTAATTCCAAACTGCGATGCCTGAGTCTACTGTGATCTGTGCAGCACCTTCGTCACTGATACGCAACATTTTGTCACCAGGCAAGTTTAAAATACTGATTACAACATTGATAGGCCAAGACCAAGAACGATTCAATGTGCCGCTAACTCCAGTAGCAAACACAAAGTTACCGGCATGGCTACTATGATCACCAAAGTAAAACACCAAGTCGCCTTTATCGGTCTTGGCTGTAAATGTTTCTTGATCGCTGTTGGCGCTGGCTTGAAACTTCAAGCGTTGGATACTGAGTACGCTGGGCTCAATTTCCACGCCCCATTTGACGCCTTTGAATCTAGTGCTCTTGACCTTTTCATTAATGATGGCCTCGCTCATGAAGCGATAATCATTTTTAAAGTCACCGGTCTTGTTTTCAAAGTGAATGCCGTTGGGCACAGTGGTGTCGGGCTCTTTACCTGGCTGTGTGGTAATGGTCAACTGAGCATCTTCGCGGTACTCGTTGATGTTCAAAATGGTATTCAGCTTGGCCAGGTTTGGCATACCAAACGTGCCAATAAATTCAGGCACTACACCTGCAAACTTTGCATCAACAACAACCGATTTGTTTTCGGCAATGGCTGCAATTTCTGTGCTGTTTTCAGTGCCAATAACCTTGGCCAAATCAATCACACCCAATCCGTGTGTGTGCTGTACGATGTCTAAAAGTTGGTCTTTCATAAGTTCTCCTGTGTTGATGTATTGTACATGATTGTATTTAGAGAATACAACCGTTATGGTAAAATTAATCCCATGTAAACAAGCTGTCAAAAGTGGTCTTGATTTCGGTATGGTTGGGAATGTCCCAGTCCAGCACACCCAGCAAGTTTTCTACCTTTTGATCCACAATGCCAGCTTCCATTTTGTTGTCGTCAAACGGCAATTCTTTGAACCATTGCGGGATGTGACTTTCGTCAGTGGGATAACCCACACTGGTATAACCCATGGGGTTGTCTCGCAACTTGCACACAATGGTCTTCATGCCATCCACAATGGCCATGCTGTAGTTGTCACCGTGCATGCGACGCAGATTGTTCCAGTTCAGTGCAGCTCGCACATGTCCGGGCATGTTGGCTTTGCCTGATTTGGCTTCCAGTGCACCGTATTTGGTCAAGTTGTTGACACGTTTGGGTGTGCCCTTCTCCCATGCTGGGCGATCCTGGAACAGCAATTTAAAGTCGCGAACCTTGTCGTAGATGTGCTCTTTTTCAGCGCCGGTCAAGACATCTAGCAAGATCTCACTTAAAAAGTCTTGTACCACCTTGGGTGTGTCTGATCGCTTCAAGTCCAAGCCCATGGCCTTGAGTTTGCCTGGCTTGCCGTCTACATCTAGTCGTTTGCCTTCAAGGTCATAAATCAAGGCTGCGTAGCGTTTTTTCTTAATAAAAAGACCTTTTGATGCCACCAGTTCTCGACCACCCTTGATCAGGGCACCCATGTCTCTGGGAGCATGAAATGCACGTTCCATGAATGCCGGGAAGCTGTTGTTGACCTGTTCGGCAATGTTGTCGTAAAGTTCAACACAGATTTCTCGATTCCATTCCATCTGTCCGCTTTCAACTTCGTCGCGAATGGCCGGCCATGCACTAAAATACACCGAGTCTGTGTCACCGTAAATGATGGCATCACCCACGTGATTGTACTCGCCAGTGACACATTCGTTTACAAATGCATCCATGTGTCTAGCAATCACACGACCAGTCAGTGTGGTACTCTGTCCAATGCGCTTGTCAAAGAATCTGCAATGCGGATTAAGAATAGCACCATACAAACTGTTCAAGTTAATCTTTTTAACCAGTTGTCGTTTGTCCCAAAATGCAATTTCTTCGGGTGTGGTTGCTGCTTTCTTTTTGGCCTGCATTTCCTTACGTTCAGCATACCAGCGTTCCAGCAAGCCGGGCACAATGCCCTTTTGATCGTATTTGAAAATGGTACCGTTGGCACTCAGGATCCAGGGTTGATTGCTGTTAAACACCATGTTCCAAACATCAGCGGCACTGACCACATTACTGCTGCCATCCTCCCAGTCTATGGTAATCTCGGTACCGATTTCGCCATTCATGACTGCGGTATACTCCAAGCTGCCAAATGTATCTTCCCATGCATCAGTAAACGAACTGCCTTTCACAGTCTTGCCGTTTACCACTTGATCAGCCATGCGAGCGGCCAGGTAGTGATCAGTCAGTGTGGGTCGCAATTGGCCAACGATGGTTTCACAGGCCATGTTAAGGGCGCGAATAGCCGAGGGATAGAGCGAGTTGATGTCAATGGCTCCGATGTATTCGTGGATGCCTTTTTTGGGATAAGCAACATAGGCACCTGCTGCTTGCGAGTCTTCACGGTCATCTTTTCTACTCCTGTTTTGAACAATTAAACCTTGTTGATGTGCTTCGTTAATGATGGCCTGTTCGGTAACAGCCACAGCGCCCATTGTGGTGGGCAATAGCACAGTATTGTCGTGCGCCAATTCGTTGGCTAGATCCAAGAAGCGTAACTTCTTGTCAAATTTGGCCAACAGCATGGTGTCTTGTCGGTTATAGTCAATAAATGTAGGAAAGTCCTTGTTGTACAGTTGATCTAGAGTACCTTCATATTGAGTCTTGCGCTCGCCTAATTCGTATTCGGCAATGGCATCCAAACTGTAACTATGACGTTCTTCATAGGTGTATTTGCGATACAGTTGCATGTAGTCTAGGTGCACACGACCCAACAAGTCGAACGTGATGTTTTCAGCACCAAAGCGTTCAAATGTGCGTTGTTTGGGCAGTTGGTTCCACAAACACAATCTACGTGTATCATCACGGCTCAATACTTTGGTGATACGCATGACTGTGTAAGGAATATCGAAGCCTTCACTGTTCCAACCACTAAGGATATCGGCGTCATCGATCAGGTTCAAAAACGTGTCCAGTAGATCTTCTTCGCGATCAAACAGGAAACAGTTGTCGTATCTATCGGCAATTTCCTGTGCAGTCTCCCAAGAATAACTGCGTGGCGGAACCACTAGTGTGACCAACTTGTCCAACCAGTCTAGATATACTGTAATGGCAGTGATGGCATTGAAGGGATCTTCGGGCTTGCTGTATCCACGCACCGGATCAAAGTCAACTTCAATGTCGAAAAATGCCGTTTGCAGTCGCGGTGAATTGGCGCCTAGATAATTTTCTTCCAGGCAACGGAATACCGGATTGATGTCGCTTTCCCAGAGTCTGCGATCGCCATGGTTTCTAAGTTCTTTTTGAAACTCTTTGCCGTTGCGTGTGCTGAATCTGCCTACAGTGGTTCCGTAGATGGTACGGAACTTGCCACGTGGATCATCGTAATAGAACACATAGTTAGCTGGGTATTCTCGATATACCCTTTGACCATCAACTCGCTCCACAATGTGAATACGATCTTTGGCCTTGTCAAAAAGAGCGTCTACATAACTCATTAGAGAGTCTTGCCCACAGTTTCCAAAATAGTGTTGAGATCTTCGTGATCACGATTGGTTTCGCCCAAGCTGGCTTTGTGTGCAATTCTAATGGCTTTCTTGAGAATAGCGGGCTTGATTTCTAGTTCTTCTGCCACAGCCTTGATGGTGTCATTCAAGCCAGCATTAAGATCTTCAATTTCTAGCATGGTACGCATGCCTTCATTGACAATTTGAGTTAATTTTGCACGTTGCTCGCCGCTAAACATTTTTGCAGTCATAGAAAAGTCTCCAGTAAAAATACTAGTATACGCGAATAAGATTGTGATAGCAAGTGTAATTTTTGCCGTTTTGTGATAAAATGCTCACTTTGGGATTCCCGGTAGCGAATCGGGCCGTCCCGGGCAGCAGCCGCCCCACACCACGGTAACGAGTACCGGTCCTAAGGCGTGTTCATTGAAACAGGTACATGTGACTGGGATGTACTGCTATATAATTGGGGCCCACAAAAGTTTCGTGTGTGAGCATGTAATCTCTAAATTCAACACCGTTGGGGCCCAACAAGCCCAATTGATATCCGTATGGTGTCAGTTTGCGATAAGCATCCACCAGTAAAAATCTACTGAGCACATTGGCAAAGCCGTATTCAAATTGGATAATGCCCACACGGTTGGATGCTATGGTTTCTGCAAACCCGTCAATCACTAGGCCTTCGGCTCCCTCAACATCCAGTTTAAGAAAGTCAATGCGATCCAGTCTACGACTGTGTGCATATTGGTCACCGGTCATGGTCAGTCCGGTACGCCACTCAAAATTTTCAACTGCCAGTTCAGTTAGGTATGTGCTAACTGCATCGAACGTGGTGCAATACTTGATATCTATGGTGCCCTGCTGATCCGATAAACCAAAACCATTGGGTACAATTTTGTTGTCAATGGGAATATTGGCCAACAGTTTTCTATAGGTGTCGGGCACAATTTCGAATGTGTGTATTTCAGCGTCGGGATTGAATTCACGTGTCATACGTGTCCATTCGCCAATGTTGCTGCCAACATCTAGGACCGTGCCCAACTGTCCTGCCAGCTTACGCATGAGCCAGTCTTCACCGCTTTCTATGAATTCTCGTCTGGCAAATTCTTGAGTATATGGTTGATTGTAAATGGCCATTGCTGCCCTTGATTGATAATAATATTTATTGACCCTGAGACGGGCTGGAAATTAAACGCTGAAACTGGATCCGCAACCGCATGTGGTTTGAGCATTGGGATTGTTGATGACAAATCTAGAACCCATGATTTCCTCCACATAGTCCACTGTGGCGCCTTGTAGGTATTGCATACTCATGGCATCTACTAATATGGTGCAACCGTGTTGCTCAATCACGTAATCGTCTTCGTTGACATCGCTATCAAAAGTAAATCCATAACTGAAACCACTGCAACCACCACCTTGCACAAAAGTACGCAATTTCAATGCTGGATCATTTTCTTCAGCTAGCAAATCATTAATTTTTTCACCAGCTGCTTCAGTTAGTATTAGGTTCATAATATTACTTACTCTCTAGTGCGGCAGTCCTAATTTTTTAGCTCGAGCTGGACTGGTGTTGACATGTAATGTTGCATGTGGTACTTGGCCGTTCTTGCCAACCGCAACCAGTTTACCAGGGTCAGCACCAATGCCATAGTTGATGTCGGGCACAGTTTCATCTAGCGATTTTTCGGCGGCTGGTACATAAGCTGGTATTGCAGTCATACCGCGCATGCTGGCTGCCAGTGCTCGATGATTACCATCAATGATATATCCATCGGCATCTACCACAATGGGTTTATTTTTAATATCATGTGTGGGAATTGCATTAACATGCGATCTGTCAATGTCTAGTACACGATCGTACGGATCTTCTGGTTCGTCTTCACTTGCGGGATCAGGTATATGCAACTGAGTTAGCGGAACTGTGCGAAGTTCCCAGTGAGGGTGAGCCACCACTAGGCTTTTTAAGAAACCACCGCCTTGCTGGTCACTGGGGTGTATACGTTTAACATATTTCCAAACTTCGGCAGCAGTGAACAATTGTTGCGGTTGTTGGTCTTCGCCAATCTTGTCGTATGCTCTACGGTCAGTGAGATGAAACACCATGCCATCAACTGGATCTTTTTTGCTGTACAACTCCCAATTGGGCAACAAACGCTTAATCATCTTGGCATATAATTCAATACGACTATCTTCTTTGGCATTGAATGTGATTTCTTCTACTTTGTCGATGCCGTATTCTTTTAAGAATGCACGGATAATATCTACTGCGGTTGATAACACTTGTGCAGAATTACCTGTACCAGTCTTTCCAAACAAATCCAAGTCAGCAGGATCGTTTTCATGATCTCTTAATAAGCGAAATTGTATTTCCCACTTTTTGGGATCGCTACCTGTAAAGGCTTGCCAAAGATATTCTCTGTTGCCTACCTTAAAAAACGCAGAGGCTTCATCATCGCTGCGACGTGCCCACTCCCAGTTTGTTTTACCAGGTTGAAATACTTCGGCAATAAATTCACGTGCTCTCATTTTTTATTGGCCTTTGCTCGTCCTGCCTTCATGTTGGCCAACCAGTGCGCCATACGTGCTTTTTCACCTGTGCTGTGTTTAGCAGTATTTCTTAAACTACTGACTGACGCTTTGGTATTTACACCCATGCGTTTGGCTAGACCCTTGCGTCCAGGATTTTTGCCATCAGCAAAGTTTTCCGCTACACTCTGTTCCCATACATTTTTACCAGGCTTGTGTTTGTCCCAAAAGCCGGCACCAGCATCAGTCTGTTGACCACTACGACGTATCTTATAACCTTTGCTCTTTACGTAGTCATACATTGTTTTAGCAATGCCTTGACCTTGATAGCGTTCTTCAACTTCTAGGTCTTGTGGTAGTAGATATTCACCATCAAATGCAAATAACACATGACCCAACTCACGACCATCGTTACTGGCAACGACATATAGTACTTGGTTATCGTAGTCGTCATCGTCCACATACTCATCATCTTTTTGTATTTCCATAGAGATATCTATGCCATTGAAGTTTTCTGAATCTTCTTTTACTTTTTGTTCATTGCGTGTTAGCTTATATCCTGTTTGTTCAGGATAATCTATTTTTTTTAAGTTGTAGCCTAACTGTGTAGCATATCTTTGAACTAATCTATCATATAGTTTTGTTCTGCTGCCAGTGGGATCTTCTTCTTTTACTGCGGAGAAAAATAGAGTATTGGGTTTTTTCTTTTTAATAAATTTACTAATAGCATTTAATACTGTGGCAAATACTCGTTGAGCATCACCTTCTCCGGTGACCGATTGACTGTTGCTTCTATAAAATTCAACACCCCAATCATTCTCTGACATGTCAGCAAGATTAAACATGATGCTTAGAGGAGTACCGTCTGGTAATTTAGCCAATGCATCAACATCGCCGTAATCACTCTTTTCCCATTTAATCGGATAAGGTTTATCAAATGCTTCTTGCAATGAGTCCTCGTCCAAGTTAAATGCTTTCAAGTTCTTTTCAATTTGTCCAGGACGAACATCTTTTGTAAGACTCATCGAGTAGCGTGGATCGCGAGCCTGTGCCTTGGTGGCAATGACTCCAGATGCTTCTTGTACGCCATTGATGATCTTGTCCCATTTGGCCTGTAGGGCATTCTTCAAATCCACTGTGGACTTGATACGATTGGCCTGCATGTATTTTATAATTTCTACTACACTAGCACGGTCGCTGGAATTGGGTTTACGCCCATTGCTTAGATCTACAGCCAAGTTGTTGTCCTCGTTGGGGCGGCTGTAGTATCTTATATTTTTCAACAAGCGTTGTGCACGATCACTAAGGTGTTGCACATTGTTCTTGGTCAGCAATTCAATCCAGGGTTTGACATAGTCAGTGGGCTTGCGCGAGTATCCGGCTGGTGTTGCACCCTTGAGTACATCTTGTGCTTGGCTGAGACTCTTGGCATGACGTGTGTCCAACAAGCGCCAAGCTGCTTCGTCGGTGTATAAAAAGATTGGAAAGCCTTGCTGTTTGGCTGACAAGATCAGTTGGCGAGTTTCGGGGCTGCGATATTCATGCTGTTCTTTTAACAACACATGTATGGATTCAATTGCTTTGTTGGGTATAGTGGGTTCGGTGCTAAACACACGATCTTCGCTCTCTCTAGAACGTGTGCCATCGCTGTGTAACCAAGCACGTTCCCAGTAGTCAATGGGTTTAACCACATAGTTGTGATTGAACCAATCACCATTCAACTTGAACATGACACCGCTGGATCCCACAAAGCGATGATAGTCACCAGTGACCGATCTAGTCAAACTCAAAAAGAATGGACGACCTTTGGGTGCATACTGCTCTTCGCTGCGGTTGCCCACAACACTGGCCAATTCAAAGTTACCCGATTTAAGTATTTTTAATGCAGCTGGGATGGTGGTATAATGAAATAGTACGCTACTGGCACGTTCAAATAAATCGTGTACAAACATGGCCAACCTTTATTTTAGGCTGGCCTTGAGCATCCATCCATGTTTGCGATGTGCATCCATGCGTTCAGCCAGGAAGTTGCTGAAACCGTGCTCGCCGGCAGCTTCGGCCAAATCATAAATCATTTTAAGCACACGCAACATTTTTTCATTGTCGGCCAGTAATTCTGCAATCATGCCCACTTGATCAGGAACTGCAGTTTCGTCTTCGATTGTGGTCAGCATGCTGAATCTAGTGTAGCTGGCAGGAACAAATGCTCCCAGTGCACGAATTTTTTCAGCAAAATCGTCGATGCTGTTGTAGACTTCGTCATATATGACTTCTAGTAGTTTGTGGTACTCGTAGAAGTCGGGTCCTGTGATGTTCCAGTGGAAATTGTGTGCCTTTAGATAAAAACTAAAAGTACTGGCAAATCCAATTTTGGCAGCTTTTTGTAATTCTTCCATATCGATATTTATTCCGGCTTACCAAGCACGGCAACTCCAGTAGTTGGCTTTCCATCTTGGTCCGGGATTCTCACAGTGATGTCTAGCTCTAAAACTTTTTCTATGCTTGGGCAAATGTTTCTTGATGGTCATGTTTTTGTCGCCAAAGTTGACTTTGACAATTTTGCCGTTGGGCTTTTTGACATATACCTTGCTCTTTTTAACATCGCCCTTCATGGGCTTGCCCAGTGGCACTTTGCGTCCATGGTATTCGGCTTCGGTCAGTTCAACACCGTTGTCGGTCAGCATGTAGGTTGCGGTGTGATCAAATTCTAGCAAGACGCCGTCTTCGTAAGTTTCTAGTACCACGGTTTCAATTTCTTGATCGCCACATTCGATAATGAAGCCATCGCCCACTTGAATGCTTTCATTGGGCACACAGTTACGGACTTGTCCACCGTTCTTGCCTTTCTTGGTACCGGCAGCATGATGTCCGGGCCAGCATCGAGTATAACCATTGCTGTCTTTTTCGCCCTTGCGTATCTCGTTGATATTGCCGTGTGTTTGGCACATGCCGCAGTCGGGGCAGGTCATTTCCATTTCAACACTTTCGTTGTGTTTTTTCTTGCCGGCACAGTGAGCTCGTTGACTAAAGCCTTTTGGATGACTGCAATTGATACTGCGTTTGTATTTTTCACTCCAGGCTTCGCTCATGGGGTGATTCTCATCGCCCAAGAAAGTATCAGCCAGCATCTTGCACACCTTGACAATGTCTTGGTTGCTGGTTTCTTCCACTGTGAAACCAAAATCATCGTTGGCTTGTGTGGGATCCATGTAGCCACAGTAGACTTTCTTTACTGGACTGGCATCTATTAAATCAGTGCAACTGCCTTGATAGCGATCAGCCATGGCGCTATCGCAAGGGCTCAATGTTGTGATTATAATACTGCCTTCGGGAATCTCGCCATAACGGTCTTGGTATGCATTGATGGCATTGCGTTCAGCATGACTCCACTTGCCGTCAACATTGGTGCTGGTGCGTGCTACCATACGGTGCTCGGGATCCAACACACAGGCAGCGACCATGCCAAATCGTTCTGAGTCACGCTGTTGACCCTTTATGACAAGATCACCCAGTTTGACCAAATAACCATCTAGGTGTTTGCGATCGTGGATTTTAGAATCTTCTGAGCCTTCCGCCACACCTTGCTCAGGAGCATCCATCCAACTTTTTGTTAATTTAATTTGTGACAACGGTATGCGTTTCTTATCAGCAAGTTTCATTGCGTGACTTCTTGCCTCGTCCTCAGATGAGAAAATCTCTGGCTTATACTTGGTGTCATTGAGGATTTTACCGTTGACCCGAATATACCAATTGCCTCCAGTGCCCTCCGCCACACCTTGCTCGTTAATTCTTAATTGTTTCTTTGTGTAGGCGATATTACTATCAAAACTTTTTTGACCTTTTTCTTCTGTGTGTTTAGTTATATCTGAATGAATTTGTTTTCCACCAGCATAAACTCTTACTTGATATCCCCATGGTGTCTTATGTAGTTCATGTGTGTATGGTCCTATTGTTTCTGAGCGAATAACAGATTCTTTTAGTGAGCCTTCCGCCACACCTTTTTGTTTGTCCCACTCTTTGTCGGTCTTTACATTATATTCTTTTCCACCTGGGCCAATATCACTAACTCTGGCGCCAATTGGTTTGTTAGTTTTAACTACTGCAGGATTTCTAAATGCACCAGTTGGGGCTCGACGACCACCTTTTTCCCAACTTACTTCTTGATCGCCAAACATGCCGTTGCCTTCCGCCACACCTTGTCCTTCCTGTAATCCCGGAATAGGATGTAATCCTTTTGGAATTTGACCAGTCCAATGTTGTGATCCTGGTTTTGCTGGCAAATCTCGTATGGCATTATCTTCTGCTAAATCACATAGTTTAGTATGATGCAAGAATATAGTGCTACCGCAATCGTAACAAGGATAGTTATCGGTTGGATCTTCTCCGTCATCGCCCATCGAGAACTCATTCAAAGAGCCTTCCGCCACACCTTTGTCTAATTCCCATATAGTTCTTAGACTACTGCCGCCATGGTCACTGAGTAATTCATCGATCATTTCGCTTACATGACTTTCTAATTTACCTTGTGCTTCTAGTCCAGCTCGTTCACCTTTGGCTATATAGATGCTGGCAACTTTCTTTGCATTGGCAAAATCTTTAGAGTCGTAACCCAACTCGTCATTTTCCGCTTCATATTCAGGTATGTATTTTAATATCATTTGACCAATGGCCGGACCTGGATCTGCTTTTGCATCTTTGCCTTGTGCAATGTTAGTGATTTGATTTAGATCTTCAATTTGATTTATATTGCCATTTGCGCCCATACCTTGCCATACATTAGTTTGATACCCTGGCAGGCCAGTAGCCTGAAGACTGCGGTTCATTTCAGAAAAATATTTGTTGATTGCGGCCACGGTTTTAACTATCATAGCAGCCAGTTGTTTTTGATTGTGAGTGGTAAATTCTTTATTGGTATCAAAATACACATCGGTATAGCCTTGACCTTGTGCGGGCTCGACCAAATCCCAACCGTATTTTTGACCAATGACTGTTAGTTGTTGTTCAATTCGATCAGGGGTAAATTTTAAGTATTTTAAGTCTTTTAACAACTGTCCAGGATCGTCAGTGGTGGCAGGCAAAGCTCGGCCATTTACTGTAGCACCACTTATCTTTTTAGATGGCTTCTCACTGGCATAACTGACTGCAACATATCCACTGACAGGATCGGGAGTGGTCTTTTGAATGGCTCCCATCATCTTTTGGAACTTGGGATCATCGGTTGCGGCCTCCGCCACACCTTCACTTTTAGGTTTCTGATGATGCTTCTTCATGTTGATGGCAATGGCGGCTTGCTGCGCTGCATTGGCAGCTTCTGAAACTTTAGGCACCAATCTAACAGTGACATCGCCATTGGGGTGACGGTGTGTTTTTTCAACCGAATAGCCCATCTTTTTCAATGCTGTTATCTGTTTGGCCACGTACGGACTTTTGCCAGTGACAACTTTGACTCCGTCTGTGGCAGCTTCGGAGACACTTTCTGTGTATGGTGACAGTGCTTGTTTGGCTCTAAAGTTACCGGGTTGTGATGCCAACCAAAGACCTAGGTCGCGCTTTTCAAAGTCGGTCAATCTACCACCGCTGTTGAACTTGTTTAACAGCACTTGGAAGTAGGGATTTTGTATACCTTTTTGTCTACGTGCAATTTCCAAACGATCAGCATAGGCGTCACGTGGTACAGGTTTAACTGGAGGTTTTTTATTGGTCATGAAACCCAGCACACCTTCATCAACATCAGACTCACCGCGAGCAATTAGTCTTTTTAATTCTTGCATTTGTTTGTCAATGCTGTGATTTTGACTCCATACACTATGGTCGTCGCTGTATTGATAATTTTTATCAAAGCCAAGCTCTAATTGTGCTAGTTTTTGTTTGGCAGCAGCAACTTGTTCTGCACTTGGTTTAGGCACCGGTGCATTTGCTGCTGCTTGACGTTGTGCCAGCTGTGCTTCGCGATCGGCCTTTAATTCAGCCCAAGTACGTGACTTGCCTGAATAGCCTTTTGCACGTAAAATTGCCGCAAAATCGTCTTCAAGACTTTCCGACATACTTTGTTGGAATAAGTTATATAAGTTCATTGTATTGTGGCCAGTTGTTGTCTTAGAGTATTCAATGCTTTGTTGTAAGCATTAATTTGATCTTGTATGGCTTTACGACGATCGGCTTTTTGTTGTTGAGCATCTGCAGCATTGGCAGCTGGTGTTGTATCAGTGGTTCCTGCTGCTGGTGGTGTTGTACCAGGTGCGGCTGGTGCACCGGGCAATGCCATACCAGTTACATCATCTTCAGATACATTTTTAGCAAACTGTGCCATATGGCGTAGGTGTGCATTTTTGCTATGGCTGGCTTTTTCCAATTTACCTTTAGGGATTTTTTCGCCCTGTGCCACGTGTAGTGCTTTGTGCAAGTCACCTTTGTTGGCTGGATTGACAGCTCGTTGAATCCATTTGTCAGTCTCTTCAACTTTTTCTTTTTCTTTTTCTTCTTTTTCCTTGGCTTGGATATCTTTCATGTCTTGATATCGCTTGGCCAATTTATCTTCAAGGTTGATTTCTTCGCCCACCAAACGATCATGGAATGGATGTTGTTTACCACGACTGACTGCTCGGTCAGTGCCGCGTACTTGGTCGCCGGGCTTTTGCTCGGGTTCACCAGCAAATTTAATTTTGTTACTTTCCATCAAGGTCAGTAGTTTGATCATGTCGCTGTTGTGACTCATTTTGCGGTCCTTTTAATTATTTTTTTCTTGCCAAGCAAATTTTGTGGTGGGGCAGCAGCAATATTTACACTACTGGTAATGCCACCGTCGGCATCTTCATGTATTGCACCAGCTGATTTAATTTCATATGCCAACCACTCACGCACAGTACGCAAGTAATCATCAGCCAAGGTAATTTTTTCGGCAGCCCATGCATCAAGGCCTTTTGCAGCATCTAGCTCTTTTAATAACTTGTGCAGTTGAATGGCATTGTTGGCAGCGTTATAACATTCTTCACGTGCCATGTGTATTTGTTCACCAGTTACAGTTTTCTTAGCTACTACAACAGGATCTTCTTTAATGAAATCAGACTTTTTCATGATATCTCTCTATGTATAATATTTATATGTTATTATTTGATAACTTGTGTTGCATGATATGTAGCACAGCATCATTGAATCTACCAAACAAATCAGTCACTATTTTCTTTTGTGTTTCGGGATTGCTGCTAGCAAATAGTGCACGAATTTCAGTAGCACTCTGCATGGGTTTGCCTAATACAGTGAAGTCTACTGTGGGCACAGTTTTGATATAGGCATGATGCTCAAAGGTGTTCATGTCATTGGGATTGCGTGGCATGGGTTGGAAGTAGGCTGGCGTGCCATCTTTTTTGGTCCACGAGGCAAAGCGCGGATCTTCGGCCATGTCTTTTTCGCTGACTGCAAAAATCAATCGTGTTGTAGCAGGATCATATCGGCTGACCAATTCTGGTGCTCGATATGGTTGATTGGTTTCGATCACACGATCTAGGTGTACACCAGTCAAGGCCATGAACTGTGCCTTGTCGCTAAAGCTAAAAGGACTCTTGGGTGGATCGATTTTGTTGCTGGTGGCAACAAACACATGGTCGCGACCGTATGTGCGTACTAGGCCATCATAGACTGCTTTGTGACCCTTGTGCCATGGCTGAAAGCGTCCGGGATAAACTACCAGGACGCTTTCTTGTACAGATTCAAATAATTCAGCAATTAACATTTTATTAAGGTTATTGCTGTATTTAGTGTATTATGTATTTTTGTTTACAGCATCTGCTGGTGCTGGTGTGGCTTGTGCGCCACTAAAGTCCGGCATCTTGCTCAAGTCACCTTGGTACTCGTAGTGACCAATGTGGTTCAACAGAGTCTTGCTGTGTGCCCAAATCTCGCCGCCTAACTCTCTCCAGCGTCGGCAGAACAACCAGTCTTCGCTCAAGTAGTGACCTTTGCTGTCAATTTCGCAATCAAAGATGGCATACATGTTGGGTTCGTATTCTTTGCCCAAGCCCACATCGTCCACATACTTGCTTTGTGGATGTGCAGCGATCAAGCGTGTGTAAACATCGCGTCTAAAAATCAAGAAGCCGGTACCGGCTGTGTCTACAGTAAAGATATCGCCTTGGATCTTGGTCTGTGGCAACAAGTTGATCACATAGTTAGTAGGAATGCTTTTCTTGGGATACAAGCCAGCAATGACTTCTTTTTCGTAAGCCAGCATTTGGAAAATGCTTTCGGGCTGGAAACGAATGTCAGCATCAATAAACATAAAGTGAGTGGCCTTTTCATTGGTCATCATCTTGGCCATTAGGTTGTTACGACCACGTGTGATCAAACTTTCGTTGACCATGGTGTCCAGGCTCCAGTGTAGACCCAGTCTAGCGGCCATTAGCACAAAGCGCAACAGGCTGGTCATGGTGGGTTCAGAAACCATGCCACCATAGCATGGAATGCCAATGTGCAAATGAGTCTTGCTGAAATCATATGGAGTACCAGCAGGTGCAGCAGCATTACTAGACTGCTGTGTGGACTGTTGTTGCTTCATAAGATCTTGAATGCGTTGAACTACTTCAGTAGCACTTTTGCCAGGGATGGCGTCGCCGTCGGCGAAGGGAGTTGTTTGATCAGTCATTTATTTTCTCGAGTTAAAAAGGGTTACGCTGTTTTGATTTCCACGATCACATTAGAACCGGCCAATTCTTGTGCCACTTGTTCTAGTGCAGACAAAATGTCGCTGCTTATTGCGGGTTCAGGATTTGGCTCATTGTCTTTTGCCAATCTGCTAAATGTTATCACTAACGAATCTTGAATTATTTGAGCCATGTTTACTCCTTGCTTGAATATATCTATTTATTGCTCTGTATCACGGGATGAATATTTAAAATAATACCGGGTTCAATTAAACTCAGTGTAGTCGACAAAGTTGCATCGTTGGTGTAAAACCAAGCGCCCCAAATAAAAGAATTGGTGCTTTTTAACATGTCACTGACTGCACGGCTAACTTTGACATCTTGACCAAGATTGTCTAGATACTTGCCGATTGTGGCCTTGTTGGCAAACTTGCCGTCACGTAGT
>Ga0208875_1000008_pt1 | contig 108243 bp, 88 predicted proteins | sample CryBogCBH25Aug08_FD_184612 | JGI IMG/M metagenome (GOLD analysis project Ga0208875, IMG submission 184612) | Freshwater microbial communities from Crystal Bog, Wisconsin, USA - CBH25Aug08 (SPAdes) (version 2) | ecosystem: Environmental > Aquatic > Freshwater > Lake | place: Crystal Bog...
ATGATTGGGGGGGGCGAATTCGCCTTCTCCAGCGACCTCCCAACCTCGCAAAACGCAGGTTGTATAAATCATTGCACACAGTTGTTGTCCGCAGCCAAAATGTTTGATGCCATCGGTGGAAATGCCATTGAAGTAGCATGGGCACCATCGTGAGACTCATGAAATCAAAATTTATCATCGGAATCACGGCTTTGTTGATGATGGTTCAGCCTGCGCTGATGTTTGCCGCCACTGGAAAAGCCGACATCCATTCGTCAGACCAGACTTCAGCTGCCGATTACGCCCAAGCTGCCCAAGCGCTCATCACGCGGGTTTTACCGGGTCATGCAAACGAGTTCTTGTGCGAGACCATTCCACCTGATGCTGGACGGGATGTTTTTGAGATTGGCGCGCTTGACGGCAAAGTGCTTCTGCGCGGTAACGATGCGGTGAGTCTGGCCATGGCGTTCAACTGGTATCTGCGCCGAGAGACGAAGACGAGTTACGACCGTCAAGCGGATGGGCCGTTAGTGATTTCCGGCGTGTTGCCGATCCCTAAAACGACCACGCGGCGCGTGAGCCTGGCACATGAACGATTCTTTCTTAATTATTGCACTTACGGCTATGCCTTTCCCTTCATGCGACCTGATGGCTGGGAGCGGTTCATAGACTGGATGGCAATGAACGGAATCAACCGCCCGCTCATGCAATGTGGGCAGGAGGCTGTCTGGCTCAAAGTTTGGCAATCCTATGGCATATCGAAGGCGCAGGTGCTCGCCTATTTCTCCGGTCCCGCCCATCTACCATGGCACCGGATGTCGAATTTTGACAAATTCGACGGACCGTTGCCAATGTCCTACATCGAAGGGCAGATGCGGTTGCAACAGCAGCTTTTGAAACAGGCGCGTGGGTTGGGAATGAAACCTATCCTTTCGGCCTTTTCCGGCCATGTGCCCGAGGCGCTCAAGACCTTCCGACCACGGGCAGATATCACACAAATCAAGCCCGGTTGGGGCGGGTTACCCGGCGAAAATGCCTGCTGGTTCCTCAAACCAGCTGACCCATTGTTCGCCGAAATCCAAGGTCGCTTTCTCAAGATGCAATCGGAACTTTACGGCACCGACCATCTCTATGCCGCCGATCCATTCAATGAAATAGATCCGCCTTCTTGGGAGCCTGAATACATGGCTGGCGTCGGGAGGGGCATCTACGAAGCCATGGCGGCGGCCGACGCTGCCGCCCATTGGTATCAAATGTCGTGGACTTTCACCTACGATGGCAACCATTGGCTCAAGAAAAATGCCGAGGGGGCAACACCTTTTCAGGCGCTTTGTCAGGCCGTTCCGGCCGGCAAGATGACGCTCATCGACTATGTTTGTGAGGAGCGGGAACTTTATAAGGAAACCAGCAACTGTTATGGCACGCCATTTCTTTGGAGTTATGTCGGCAACTACGGCGGCAATACATACTTTCGTGCCCCGCTGGCGGATGTATCCGGCAAAGTGATTCAGGCGTTGGCGGTGGAAAATTGCGGAGGGGTCGCTTCCGCCCCCGAGGGCATGGACTGCAATCCCGGCATGTATGAGATGCTCTTTGAGCAACCGTGGCATCCGCAAGGTGCTTTGGATGATCAGGCATGGATTGCCGAATATGCCACCTGGCGCACTGGACGGGACGACCCGCAAGTCATCAAGGCCTGGGAGATTTTACGGAGCCAGGTGCTCAATTGCGGACCCCGTGGACATTCCGACCGGGGATCGGCACTGACCAAAAATCCCCCCAACGACGCCAAAAATTCGCCGTTGCCTAAAACGGCTTTGGCCGGCGACGTGCGCGGTCGCCCGCCAGAATTGCAGCACGGTCTTGTTGCGGCAATCGACGCCTTGCTTAACGCCGCACCCAAATCGCAACAGGCCGACGGTTATCAATTCGACCTCGTGAACTGGGTGCGGCAGGCACTCGCTTACCACACGGACACGGTCTTGGAACGCATCAAGCAAGCGCGGAAATACAACGACCAACCGGAACTCTCCCGGCAGACCCGCAAGATGCTCGACATCCTGCGAGACATGGACGAACTCACCGGCACCCGTCACGAATTCCTGCTGGGCCGATGGATTCGCGATGCCCGCGCCTGGGGTGCTGACGCGGCGGAGGCGGATTATTACGAACATAATGCCCGGCAAATCGTCACGGCTTGGGGTGGCAAGCTGCGTGACTACGCCCGCCGCGAATGGAATGGCCTGCTGCGGGATTATTATCTACAGCGGTGGGAGATCTGGGCGAAACAAAACGCCCCGGAGGCTATAGGCAACCGTCAAATTGATGAGCGCAAATCTGACTTTGCCATGTTGCGGGGAGACAATTATGCCGTCGAGCCGGTGGGGAGTCCAATCGAAGTTTCCCGCCACATTTTTTTAAAATATAGGGAGGAGTTAATGAAATAGTCGTCACTGTTGTTGACGAATGGAAAACTTTTTAACCTGTCCATAAACCCCCCGCCGAAACTCAGAACAATGGCTCCCTTGAAACGAACTCGCGTTCACGTCCTGCTGTTCCATGTCATATTGTTGTTGGTGGCTAAGCGAATTCCAGGTGGCGACCTTGGCATCACGGTGATTCGGAATGTTCCAGAACCAGGTTATCTGGAGTCCTATGTTGATCCGGCATTTAAAACAATCGTGACTCGAATAACCGGAGTTCCTAGAAGCGACATTCCAAACGTCAACGGCCAATGGGCCACGATAGCTCGTCACCATTACTCCAAGGATGCCGCCTGGAACTGCGATCAATCCCTCCTCTTTCTTGAACGGCATCAAGGTAATCCAAGTGCGCTGTTCTTCAATGGAACGAATTACGAGCCGCTTTTCGGGCGTAAAGAGCCCGGCACGGAAACGCGGTGGCATCCGAAGAAACCAGGGATCATGGTTTATGTGAAAGACAATTTTATCGGCTACTGGGATGTGCGTAAGAACACGACCCAGACAGTCGCCAGTTTCCCGGGATACTTGGAATTCCATATTGGGCCTTGGGAAGGAAACCTCGCACGCGATGGCCGGCGCGTCGTTATCGAGGGCAAGAAAGGCAAAAATCACATCGCGTTCGCCTATGACTTTGAGGAAAGCCGGAAATATCCGGACTTGATTCTGAATGATGTCGCCGATGTTGATTGGGTTTCAATCTCAGCATCCGGCAATTACATCGTGCTCAACGGCCAAATCACGGGGCCGACGTCAGACCAGACTCAGGTTTATAACCTCGCGGGAATCAAGGTTGGCAGCTTGTGGGCTGAACACGGTCGTCCCAGCCATTACGATCTCACGCTCGATGGTAACGGAGATGATATCGCCGTCGGTGGTTCGAGGTCGGGGCCGGACGATGGGCGGGTAATCAAGCGCCGGCTAAAAGATGGCAAAGTTACCGTTTTGACTGCCGGCGGCTATGCCAGTCATACTTCAACTCGAAATGTCAACCGACCCGGCTGGGCCTATGTCAGCTATCAGCATCGCGGGCCGACTTGGCCGCCCTACTGGGATGAGGTGGACGCCGTTAAACTCGATGGCAGCATGACAGTCGAGCGCATTGCCAGCTTGCATACCAAGCGAACAGATTATTTGACGGAGTCCCACGCCGTTCCGTCACCGGATGGAAACCGTGTCCTATGGGCAAGCGACTGGGAAGCCAATTCGGGCCGCCCCATCTTCACCTTGGTAGCCCAAAGACTCACCGCTGAAAAGAGAACAGAATAATAAAGTTAACGTTCCCCAACGAAATTAAGGAATCGCAAAATGAATACTCCCACACCGGTCACCAAATCTTCCAGTCAGCGGCTGGTCTCAGTTGATGCGTTACGCGGCTTCGATATGTTCTGGATTATCGGCGCGGATGCGCTGGTCCAGGCGTTGAACCAAATGAGCCCAACGCCCTTCTCCCGTTTTTTGGCGGGCCAAATGGATCATGTGGACTGGGTGGGCTTCCGCTTCTACGACCTGATTTTTCCCCTCTTTCTGTTTATCGTCGGTGTGTCCACCGTGCTTTCGATGGATCGGATGCTGGCAACAAGCGGACGAAAAGGTGCGCTCATCCGCATCGCCCGGCGCAGTGTGCTGCTCTTTGTGCTCGGTATTTTTTACTACGACGGTCTGGCGAGGCCGTGGCCGGACGTGCATCTCGCCGGCGTGCTCCCCCGCATTGCGTTGTGTTACTTCATTGCGGCGACGCTTTATGTGCTGCTACCGCGCAAAGGGATCGTAGTCGCGGCGGTGACCTGTCTCGCGGGTTATTGGGCCCTGATGATGTTTGTGCCGTTTCCCGATGTGCAACTGGCGCATTCCAAAATGGGAAAGAAGGAATCACAGGCGCAGGCCATCGCACCATCAGTTTTACTCGCCAATGTATCCATTAACGTCCACGGCACCTTCGAGGAAGGGCACAATCTTGCGCACTACGTTGATTACCGCTGGCTGCCCGGATGGAAGCGCAATCTCAACTATACGAATGAAGGCCTGTTAAGCACCATCCCCGCCGTGGCCACCACTTTATTGGGTATCATGGCCGGCTGGGTGCTGACCACCGTGCGCTGGAGCGGGCGACAGAAAGTATTATGGCTCTTGGGCGCCGGCGCGGCGGGCGTACTGCTGGGCATGCTCTGGGGAATGGAATTCCCCATCATCAAGCGCATCTGGACTTCGTCATACGCCCTCGTGGCCGGCGGTTATAGCGCCATCTTGCTCGGCATATTTTATCTGGTGGTGGATGTCTGGCAGGTGCGCGCATGGTGCCAGCCGTTTGTCTGGATGGGAACCAATGCCATCACGATTTACCTCGCGGACAACATCCTTGGCGGATTCAACGGCATCGCCACCCGGTTGGTCGGCGGCGACGTACAACAATTTGCCGACACGCACATCGCGCATGGGTCTGGAAATCTGTTGATCACGCTGGTCGGTATCGGCATCGCTTTTGCGTTGGTCTGCTTCCTCTACAAAAACAAGATTTTCCTGCGCGTCTAGATCAAGGAACCCGAGCTAACAGAAAACGAAATGTCAGATGAGACGATTTACCCTCGCATCAGGAAATCGGGAGCTGTTCGGCAGGCTGGTCGCCCGGCTAATGTTTCTGGCATGCATCAGCGCACAAGCTCAGCACCTCTGGTGGAATCTGGAGGGCCAGAAAGAAGCCACCTGTCTCTACGGCGAGATCACCGTGCTTGCGACGCATCCCGGCATTTACTACTGCGGTGCCAATTGGCATCCCGGCGAACCCGCTGGCGGCTATTGCGGCATCCAGCACAACAGTAAGAGTGAACGCCGGACCATTTTTTCAATCTGGGACACAACGAAGAACCTACACCCGAAGGTTACCGAGGCGGATTTGAGAACCATCTTCAACCGGTTTGGCGGTGAGGGCGAGGGCGCACATACCCACATGATTTGGGACTGGAAGGTGGAACAGAAGTTTCAGTTCTTCGCCCAGAAGCAACCCGGAGCCGAACCAAATATGATGGACACGCGGTACTATATTTTTGACCCCGCAAACAAGAAGTGGCTCCATTCCGCCACTATAACCAGCCCCATCGGCGGTAAAAAAAGCGTAACTACCTTTGGCGGCGGACTAAATTCATTTCTTGAAAACTTTGAGGGCAAAGACAGGAATCCGGCCAAGCTCGCGCTTTACCGCCTGTGGCTGGGGAAAGACGTCTCTTCCTTGAAGCTCCTTACGCGCTCCGGCGGCGACGGCATCTGGGGGCAGTTAGACAATTCGCATTTTCTAGCAGAAGGCGACAAGAATGAACTTAACGCCATCTTCACCAAGCTGGAAAAAAACTACGGAAAACCCCTCTTTGGTAACAAAGGCGATAAACTTGAAGCCGTTCCAGACCTACCGGTGCCGCCAAAGGTGACGGAGGCTTTGCAACATCTACCGATCACAGGCAAGGTGAAAGGTACTAAGTCTTAAAAGGAATAAACCAGCAAACATATTTTAAAATGAACCGCCGCGCCTTCCTTAAGACATCCTCGGCTGCCGCCGTGGCATCGTTTGCGCCGCTGGCGCGGGCCGCCAGCGGGCCGCGCAAGTCCGTCAACAATTCATCCACCGCCATTGCCGCGTATTACCTCCGCGCGCAGACGTATACCTGCGTGCCGCGACAGGTCCGCGAGGACATGGAATGGATGGCCGACATCGGCACCAACTACGTCGGCGTCGGCGTGCTTGAACAGGACCTGTTTGCCGCCCACGAAAACCACGCGCTAATCGCCGCCGAAGCGGCGCGCGTCGGGATGAAAATTCTCGCGGTGCCATGCCGCTGGGGCGGATTGACCGCCGGCGCACCGAAAGTGCCGAGCCTGTTCACGATTCTAAATCCGGACACGTGGATAATCGACAAAAAGGGGAGTTCGCAAATCCTGCCGAAAGCAACAGGTGCCATAAGCAGCGTGCATCACCCCAAGACGTTCGCGTTTTTTTGCGAAACGCTAACTGAGATGTATAAACAGCATTCCAGCATGGCCGGCTTTATCATCGATGAGCCGAAATGCTTTCTGTTCGACCAATCCCCGGCGGCGGTCAAGGCGCTCGGCACCAATGACGCGCCAATGTCGGCGCACTTTGCGGCAGCGAGCGCGTTTTTCGGACGCGTGTGCGCCTTCGCAAAGGAGAAGTGGCCGGACAAAATTACGGTGATGTTTCAACAACCGCATTATTCGGCCGATGAACTCGCTGCCGGTGCGGTCACGCCGCACCTTGACTACTATGGTTGCGATGGTCGCCCATGGACTGCGAATGACGACGCAAAGATGAAAGGCTCCGGCGCCGCCGACAGCGGCGTGGGCAAGATTTTGCTTAGCGGCAAAGGCGAGGCGTTCATCAAGGCCGCCCGCAGCGTTTCGGGCCGGAAGAGTTTTTTCCTGATGGAGAATCACAACCTCAAGGCCTCGATGATCGAGCCGATGGATCGCAACTTGCCCGCCGTCCTCGCGTTGAAACCCGACATGGCCGCTTACTATTATTACCCGCGCAACGTCGAGGATGCAGACCGCGCAATGACCGTGATTGCAAAACACATCAAAAATATCACACAAGCTTAACGTCATGAATAAGACCATCAGCCGGACTACCATCACTCTGGCATTCGTGTTCTTAACTAACAATGTTCACGCAACCGACCAAGAACTTCACCGGCACGGCACAAAGGAGATTATGGAGAGCCAGTCTGTTTCACAAAAAAGCGAACCGTCGGTCGCCAAGCGAAGCTGGTCGTGGAAGAATGGAATGAACACCATCATTATTGATGAGCTGAAGCGCACCTTTCTGCTCGATCTGCCGGCCGATCTGCGACCCGGCGCGGCTCTGGTGATGGTGTTTCACGGCTATGGCGATTCCCCAAAAGCCATCCGCGAATATGCGGGCTTCACGCCCCTCGTCGCGAAGTGCGGCTTCGTCGCGGTCTATCCGCAAGGGACGCGTGATGCGAATGGCACCAGTTGCTTCAACATGGGCTATGACGGACAAAAACACATGAAGGCGGATGACGCGAAGTTCGCGCGCGAACTGGCCGCGCGTCCGGTGTCGGATCTCGGCCTCGACCCACGCTCGGTTTTCGCCACCGGGATGTCGAATGGCGGCGATACGTGCTATTTATTGGCGTGCCAACCGCAGCCTTTCGTGCAGGCGATTGCGCCGGTCGCAGGTTGCATGATGCTGGTTTGGACCAACAGCTTCATGTTACCCACACGCCTGTCGGTAATGGAGGTGCATGGCACGAGCGACGGAATCACGCATTGGAATGGCGATCTCCCAAACCATGACGGCTACGGCGCTTATCTCGGCACGGAGGCCGTGATGGATTTCTGGATCAGGAAACTGGCGCTGGAAAAAAGCTCAACCATGGAAATCGGGGGGGGCTTCTTCCGCAGAAAAGCGGGTTTTACCCGTTCGGTTACATCATTGGTGGACCACGATGGATTCAGTGGAGGTGCGGCTTTACGAAATCCAAGGTGGCCACCACGACTGGCCCGGCCATTTGGGCAACCCAGAAATCTCGACCGCCGGGGAGATTTGGAATTTCTTTCAACGGCACCGGCCATGATTTTTCGGATTCTTTTTTGCCCGCCATGCGCCAGCTGAAATTTCACTCGAAGATTCCGAGTGTCCAGCTAACATTGTCATCATGACCCCACTCAAATGCCTTCCCTTGATGGCGCTCCTCCTGGTGCCAACCGTGATTTCAGCCGCGCCCACTGACTCGCTGCGCGAACGCATTTCGCTCGACGCCGGCTGGCGTTTTTACAAGGGGGAAACGCCGGATGCGGGCACAAACCTGACCTATCCCGCGCTGCGCGCCTGGCTTTTGCCGGCAATGAATTCATTCACCGCAAACCCGCCGGCTCCCCGACCATCCGTGAACCCGGCGGAAAACATTTCCTTCGCCGGGATCAACTTTGACGACAGCCAGTGGCGGTTGCTGAACCTGCCGCACGACTGGGGCGTTGAAGGCCCGTTCCAACTCGATTATCCCGGCGAAACCGGCAAGCTGCCTTGGTGGGGCATTGCGTGGTATCGCCACCATCTGGACGTTCCAAACTCCGACGCCGGCAAAAAAATCTATCTGGATGTCGATGGGGCGATGTCCTACGCAACGGTCTGGGTCAATGGCAAATTGGTCGGCGGCTGGCCTTACGGCTACGCCTCGTGGCGGGTGGAGCTGACGCCGTATTTGAATTTCGGCGGCGACAACGTCTTGGCCATCCGCCTCGACAATCCGCCGGACTCGTCGCGCTGGTATCCGGGCGGCGGCATTTACCGGAATGTGTGGCTGGTGAAAACCGCGCCGGTTCACCTCGCACATTGGGGCACTTTTGTCACCACGCCGGAAGTGAACGCATCAGCGGCCACCGTAAAATGTCAGGTCAACTTGGACAACGATTCGGATGCCGCTGCGGTCGTGCTCCTGAAAAATGAAATCTTTGAACTTACGGCGGACGGCAGCAAAGGCAAATCCATCGCCGCGTTAAGCATTGAAGGCCTCAAAATCGACGCCCACCAGTCGCAATCAAACCCGAGCCGGATTCGTTTCAAAAATCCCAAGCTGTGGAGTCTAGAGAAGCCGCAGCGTTACGTCCTAATCACTTCGGTGGAGCAAGACGGCAAGCTGGTGGACTGTCAGGAAACGCCTTTCGGCATCCGCACGGTTCAGTTCACAGCCGACAACGGTTTTCTCCTGAACGGTCAGCGGGTACCGTTGAACGGCGTTTGCGACCACAGCGACCTCGGCGCGCTCGGCACGGTCGCCAACACCCGCGGATTGGAACGGCAGATCGATATTTTGAAGGGAATGGGCTGCAACGCCCTCCGCACCAGCCACAATCCACCCACGCCGGAGCTGCTGAATCTTTGCGACCGGCTCGGCATACTCGTGATGGATGAAGCGTTCGATTGCTGGAAGAAAGGCAAGAAGACGAACGATTATCACTTGCTGTTCGCTGACTGGCACGAAGCCGACCTGCGGGCATTGGTGCGGCGCGACCGCAATCATCCCTGCGTGATCCTCTGGAGCATCGGCAATGAAGTGCCGGATCAAGCGACGCCGGAAGGCCCGCAGATCGCCGCCGAACTACGACACATTGTTCAAAGCGAAGACGCCACCCGGCTGGTCACCTCGGCGTGTGACAAGATCCCCTCCGGCTACAATGATTTTCGCAAGGGGCTGGACGTGTTCGGCTACAACTACAAGCCGACAGAGTATGGCAAGTTCCGCGCGGCCAATCCCGACCAGCCGTTGCTCGGCAGCGAAACGGCCTCGTGCATTAGTTCGCGCGGCGAATACTTTTTTCCGATGAGCGACAACAAGGCAGCCGGGCAGTCTCATTTCCAGATGAGTTCGTATGATTTGTATGCGCCACCCTGGGCCACGCCGCCGGACTGGGAATTCAAGGGGCAGGATGAGTTTCCGTTTGTCGCCGGTGAATTCGTATGGACCGGCTTCGATTATCTTGGCGAGCCGACACCTTTCAATCGCGATGCCACCATCCTGTCGAACTGCACCGACCCGGCTGAGAAGGCCGATTTGCTGAAAGAAATAAATGAGCTGGGAAAAATCCGGGTGCCGTCGCGAAGCTCCTATTTTGGCATCATCGACCTCGCCGGTTTTCCAAAGGATCGCTACTATATTTATCAGGCGCGCTGGCGTCCGGATTTTCCGATGGCGCACATCCTGCCGCATTGGAACTGGCCCGACCGCATCGGCCAGATCACGCCCGTCATGGTTTATACTTCCGGCGATGAGGCGGAATTGTTTCTGAACGGCCAGTCGCTCGGCCGGAAGAAAAAAGGTCAATACGAATACCGGCTGCGCTGGGACAACGCGGTGTATCAGCCGGGCGAACTCAAGGTGGTTGCCTACAAAAACGGCCGGCGCTGGGCGACGGATACGATGAAAACCGCCGGTCCGGCGGCAAAGCTCACGTTGCGGGCTGACCGCGCCAAAATTCAAGCTGACGGACAGGATCTTTCCTTTGTGACGGTCACGGTGGCGGACAAACACGGCCTGCGGGTGCCGCGCGCGATGAATCCCATCCGGTTTTCCGTTGACGGCCCCGGTGAAATCGTCGCCACAGACAACGGCGATGCCACCAGCTTTGAACCGTTTCAGGCACCGGAACACCACGCATTCAACGGACTGGCGCTGGTGGTTGTGCGGGCGAAAGTCGGCCAATCGGGAAACATCGTCCTGAAAGCCGAAACCGACGGGCTGCAACCGGCCAAAATGAACATCAAAGCCATCGCGCGGAATTGAGCTGCAGAAGCGCAGCTGCGATTTTTAACCGGGCGCACTTTTTGCGTGTCCAATTATGAAATTGAAGCCCTCAATAACCCTCTTTGCGAGTGGGGCATTGGTTGCCTTGCTTCACGCCGGCGATGCAAAAGGAACACAGAAAGAGCTCCCTACCGCTGTTTTTTCAAACACAAGCAAGCCCAACATCCTGTTCATTTTAGCGGACAATTGGCGCTGGCCGACGGCGGGCGTGCTAGGTGATCCGATGGCTCGGACACCTACCTTCGACCGCATCGCGCATGAAGGTATCGTATTCACACACACCTTCAATTCCTCTCCATCCTGCTCACCCTCACGAGCCAGCATGCTTACCGGCCGATACCCGCATGAGCTCGGCGAGCGCGCAAGTTTGTGGAGCGCCTTCCCCAAAGACACGCCGGTCGTCACACAGTTGCTCCGTGAAGCGGGCTATGATATCGGCTACAACGGCAAAGCGTGGGGACCAGGCAACGTGGCGGTTTCAGGTTGGCAAGAGAATCCGGTCGGACCTAAATACACAAACTTCGCCGCGTTTCTCGCGCATCGCAAAACCCCACAACCATTCTTCTACTGGATGGGCAACACCGATACTGCGACCCGGGGACATAAGTTGGATTATACGGCGATAGCCACCAATGCCGGGCTAGACCCCGCCAAGCTGGTGGTGCCACCGGGATTGCCTGACTGCCCGGAAGTCCGCCTGGATTTGCTGAATTACTACGGCGGCGTGCTGAAACTCGACGAAGAAGCCGCACGCGCCATCGCCTTGCTTGAAAAATCCGGCGAACTGGACAACACCGTGGTCATCTACACCGGCGATAATGGCTGGCAGATGCCGCGCGGTCTGGGCAATTGCTATGATATGGGCTCGCGTGTGCCACTGGCCATTCGCTGGGGAAAGCACTTCGCCGCCGGTCGCAAATTGAATGACTTCATCAACCTCGGCGATCTCGGTCCAACTTTTCTTGAACTTGCCGGCCTCACGCCGCCGCCGGTCATGACGATGCACAGCATTAAAAATCTGCTGCTCGGCAATCCGGATTCCGCCCAACGCGAGTCCGTCTTCATCGAACGCGAACGTCATGCCAACGTGCGCACCAACAATTTGAGCTACCCGGTTCGCGCCGTCCGCACGCACGACTTTCTTTATCTGCGGAATCTGCGTCCCGACCGCTGGCCGGCGGGCGACCCCGATGTGTTTTTTATTCACGGGCGACCATTTGGCGACGTGGACACCTCGCGGACAAAGGATTTCCTCCTTGCCCATCAGAACGATTCCGGGCATGCGATTTACGCCGCGCTCATCTTCGGCAAGCGTCCTGCCGAGGAACTTTACGACTTGCACAACGATCCATACCAGCTCACCAATGTTGCAAGCCAGCCAACCTATACCAACGCACTCAAGCAACTCCGCGCCCGTGTGGACGAGTGGATGAAGCAAACCCACGATCCGCGAGTCGATCCCGCTTACGATGGCTTCGACACTTTCCCGTATTATGGAAAAGGAACACCTCACGAGTAAGTTGCAATTCATCTGCAAAGGTTAAAATGAAACACATAAAACACTTCCGTGTCACCGCCCTGCTGCTGGTTCCATTGGCCACGCTGCATGCCGCTGTAACCAAAGATTATCCCATCCAGCCGGTGCCCTTCACGGCCGTGCGCGTTCAAGATGCGTTTTGGACGCCTCGGTTGGAAACCAACCGACTCACGACCGTCTGGTATGATTTCAAGCGGTGCGAGGAAACCGGGCGCATTGACAACTTCGCAAAGGCGGCCGGATTGATACCAGGCGAATTCGTTGGCATCCCTTTCAACGACTCCGACGTTTACAAGGTAATCGAAGGTGCGGCCTATTCGCTCGCGCTCGCGCCCGATCCGAAGCTCGACCAGTATCTCGACGACCTCATCGCGAAAATCGCCGCCGCGCAGGAACCGGATGGCTACCTCTACACCGCGCGCCGGCTGTTCCCGCCGGAGAAAATGCCTAAAATGTCCGGCCCGACACGCTGGTCAAACCTCGCCAGCAGCCACGAACTCTACAACGTCGGCCATCTCTACGAAGCTGCGGTCGCGCACTTTCAGGCCACCGGCAAACGCACCTTGCTCGATGTGGCCGCAAAGAACGCCGACCTGCTCTGCAAGACGTTCGGCCCCGGCAAAGACCAGCTTAAGGAACCGCCCGGCCACGAGGAGATCGAGATTGGCCTCTGCAAACTCTATCGCGTCACCGGCCAGCAACGTTACCTCGACCTCGCTAAGTTCTACGTCGAGTTGCGCGGTCGCGCCGACACCCACATATTGCGCGGCCCAAACCAGCAAGATCACAAGCCCGTCTACGAGCAAGACGAGGCCGTCGGCCACGCTGTGCGCGCCGGCTATTTTTATAGTGGCGTCGCGGACGTAGCCGCGCTCACCGGCGACAAGAAGCTCATCGCGGCGATTGACCGGCTTTGGGAGAATGTCACCGCCAAGAAGCTCTACCTGACCGGCGGCATCGGCGCGACGCGGCAGGGCGAAGCGTTCGGCGCGAACTACGAACTACCGAACAAGACCGCCTACAATGAGACCTGCGCCGCCGTCGCCAACGCCCTCTGGAACGAGCGCATGTTCCTGCTTCACGGCGACGCCAAGTATCTTGATGTGCTCGAGCGCACGATTTACAACGGCTTCCTTTCTGGCGTCGGGCTCACCGGCTGCGAGTTTTTCTATCCAAATCCGCTTGCCAGCAACGCGCGTTACCAGCGCAGCCCGTGGTTTGGCACCGCCTGCTGCCCCGTCAATGTCGTTCGTTTCCTGCCAGAATTGACCGGTTACATCTATGCCGTGCGCGACGATGAAGCGTTCGTGAACCTCTTCGCCGGCAGCACCGCGAAACTGACTCTCGGCCAAACCGCCGTCGAGCTACGCCAGCAGACGCGCTATCCGTGGGATGGCCACGTCACGCTTACAGTAACGCCGGAGAAAAAGGCCACATTCACGCTCAATGTCCGCATTCCCGGCTGGGCGCGCAATGAACCGGTGCCCAGTGATCTCTACCGCTACAATGACGGCTTGAAACCTGAGGTGAAACTCAACGTCAACGGCCAGCCCGTTGCGCTCTCGCTGAAAAAGGGTTTCGCGCAGATCAAACGCATCTGGCAGACCGGTGACAGAGTCGAACTGGAATTGCCGATGCCGGTGCGCCGCGTCGTCGCGCATCCGGCGGTGAAAGAGGACGCGGACAAGTTCGCCGTCGAACGTGGGCCACTGGTCTATTGCGCCGAGGGTGCCGATAACGATGGCAAGGTGCTTACCAAAATGCCCGGCGCGGACGTGCGGTTCGAGACACAAGAGCGCCGCGACCTATTTGACGGCATCGTCACCGTGAAAGTCATTCCGCAAGGCAAAGGCGATGCGCTGACGCTGATTCCCAACTGCCTTTGGGAAAACCGCGGTCCGAACGAGATGTCCGTCTGGTTTCGCACCCGGCCTGCGCCACCAGTCCCGTGGGCTGCGTCTTATTGTTATTCGGGTGACAGCGTCGAAGCATGCTTCGATGGCCAGTTGCCGGCCAACTCCGCCGACCAAAAGGTCCAGCGCATGACTTGGTGGGATCACAAGGGCACCGCGGAGTGGGTAGAGCGATACTTTGACAAGCCGACGAAGCCATCCGTCTCTGAGGTTTATTGGTTTGACGACACCGGCAAAGGTGGCTGCCGCGTCCCGCAAAGCTGGCGCTTGCTCTACAAGGACGGCGAGCAATGGAAGCCCGTCGCCGGCCCGACCGACTTCGGCATCAAGCGCGACCAATTCAACCGCGTCACCTTCACTCCTGTCTCCACGACCGCCTTGCGTCTTGAGGTTCAACTTCAACCAAAGTATTCTGGCGGCATTCTCAAGTGGACGATAAGTGAATGAAGAGTGTAAAACCGCACCCAAAATGACTTTATGTGCTATCCAACCAGAAAAATAAAATATCCCATTCTATCCCTCGCCACTCTGCTGCTTTCTTCGCTAGCAGCGCTACACGCTACTGATACGCCGCCCCCGGCGAAAAAGGCAATTGCCCCAACTTATCTGGCTGACTGGCGCTGGGTTCACGGCGCGGTTTTTGTCCCGACCAGTGCCGTCAACGAAGCCCAGCAATGGGATGAATATGACCCGGTCATTAACGACCGCGAACTGCATTATGCCTCCATCTATGGCATAAACTGTGTGCGCGTTTACCTGCACTATTTCATCTATCTGAAAGACAATGAACGACTGCTGAAGAATATCGAGGATTTCCTGACCCGCGCCGACAGATACGGCATCAAAGTGGAATTCGTTTTCTTCGATGACTGCTGGAATGAGCCTTCCAAAGATATTTTAAAAACAAACTACCATTACCCCAACCCCATCTTTGGGGTCCATAACAGCCGCTGGTTGCTGTCGCCCGGCCACGAGATTTTAATACGCTATGAGGAACATCGCGACCGTTTGAAGGCATTTGTGCAGGACATCGTCTCCGCCCATAAAGCCGACCCGAGGGTTGCCTTCTGGGAAACCTATAATGAACCGGATGCGAAGACGCCCGGCCTCCTTAAACTCATCGAGGATGCCCAAACGTGGGTGCACGAGACCGGAACTAAAATTCCCGTCACCGCCACGGGTGGCAAATACTGCGGCGATCCTTATTCGGACTTCCTGACTTGGCACGGATACGAAAATGATTACAAAACTAAAGGCGACCTGATCCACGCCCTGAACACAGAATCCATGTGCCGCAAGGAGCAAAACGTGCCTGATTTGGTTGCTCACTGGAAAGGCAAGACTGGCTTCATGGTGTGGGAATTCGGCATCGGCCGCGATGACTGCCGCTTTTACTGGGGTGAAAAAGCTGAAAAACCTGCGGCAGATGAGCATGACCGACCTTTTCATGGACTGGTCTATGCCGATGGCCATCCGTGGTCAACCAACGACATCATCGCGTGGCTGGGTGCGGAGGCTTATGCCAAGTTGCCGGTTTATCATGTGACCTATTTTCGCGACACGGTCTTCAGTTCCATTGCCAAGGAATCAATCACGCCCTCAATTGATTTTGATCTCAAAGATGAGATCGGATACGGCTCCCCCGACACCTCCGTCCATCTAGCCAAAGATTACTACTCCATACGCTGGACCGGAGAGATTGAGTCGCCGGTATCGGGCACAGCCACTCTTTTTGTGAAGAGCGACGGCTTCGTAAAAGTGACGATTGATGAATATGTGGTGGTGGAAAATACAAAAGGCTCGGTTGCCGAGTCTACTGGCACCGTGGCATTCGCAACCGGCAAGCCCGCCAAAATCACCGTCGAGTATGTTCATGAAACCGGTTCAGCGAGCATCCACCTCGACTGGACTCCTCCCCATGGAAATCGGCAAGTGTTATTTCCCGTCAGCCATCCCTGAAATTTCCAGGCATGCTAAGTATAGCCACAAGACTTATCGCCAAGCTCATAATTCCCACCATTCTGTCACTAGTTTCACTGTCAGTGTTGCCCGTCAAAGCGGAACCAGCCATCGCAAAGGCGCAGGTCATTATTCATCCGGAGCAGCCCGGCGTCAAAATCCCCACGGACTTCCTCGGGTTTAGTGACGAGAAGAAAATCCTTTCCCGTGGTTGTTTTGAACCGACGAATGCAGTTCTGATCAACCTGTTCCGGAATCTTGGTCCAGGGGTTTTGCGAATCGGCGGGCACGCGGTGGAGTCCACCTTTTGGTCCCGCAATGTGACAACTCCCCTTACCCCGATGACAGATAAGAAGCCTTATGAAAAGGAAACCCCGGTCACACTCGGCCCACAATCGGTGGATGATTTGTTTGCGTTTGCAAAAGAATGCGGCTGGCGGGTGATTTACGGACTGAATTTGGGTGCCAACAAACCAGAAATGGCTGCAGACGAGGCCGCCTACGCATTTCAGGCCGGCGGTTCAAGTCTGCTGGCCTTCGAGGTCGGCAATGAGCCGAACCTTTTTCATACTAACGCCAAAAAGAAGGAGAAGGATGCCAAGGATCTTAAGCTGACCAACCTCCGTCCAGATGGTTACACCTATGAACAATACCGCAGCGAAATCGAAAACTACTACCGGGCGATTTCGGCCAAATTGCCCCATGCCCCGCAGGCCGGGCCAGCAACGACCAAAACCTGCTCATGGATTCCTGATTTTGTGCGTGATTTCAAAAACCGCGTCGTTCTCGTCACCTCTCATGCTTATCCGCTCTCCGCGAAAGATGAAGACCCGCAATCGGCCCGGTTCCCTTCAATTGAAAAGCTGTTGAGCACAGACATCCAGGAGGATTGGTTGCCGAAACTCAAGGCCGCGACTTCGGCGGGTCTCCCATGGCGTCTAGGTGAATGCAACAGCGCATCGGGAGGCGGCAAGCATGGCCTGAGTGATGTCTTCGCCTCCGCCCTTTGGGGCACAGACTTCTTTTTTAAAATAGCCGAGCAAGGTGGCGCAGGCATTAATCTTCATGGCGGTTATACGCCGGGACGCTATTCGCCGATTTACTTTCTCGATGGCGATTACCATGCGGCTCCAATCTACTATAGCATGTTGCTGTTTCATCAGGCGGCTCAGGGTCGGGTCGTGCCGGTGGAGTGCCAGACATCCTCCAAGCTTGCCGCTCATGCCGTGATGGGCGACAACCATAAGCTACGCGTGTTGCTTATCAACAAAGATCTGAAAACATCGGTCATAGCGTCGGTTTCTTCCGGAACATCTGGCACGATGGCTGAAGTGATCCGCCTCACCGCCCCATCTATCACGTCCACGGAGGGAATTACACTCGCCGGCAATTCTGTTGCCAAAGATGGGACATGGACACCACGGCCAGGCGAGAAAGTATCCTGCATGAGCGGAAGATTCGAAGTTTCTTTACCCGCTGCGAGCGCGGCTTTACTTATCTGCAAGTAATTGCATTTCTTTCCCCATGTCGAGAACACAAGAATAAGCCAAGAAAAGCATATGAAGAATATAGCTTCAGATCTTCAATCTGAAGATGCCAAAAACATGGGCCGTTAGTTTCCTAATTATGAATACCATCCTTCTCCTATTCACAACCCTGATCCTGACCGCCAAATACAGCCTCGTTGCTGCCACCGAAACATCCAGGCCAAACATTGTCATCATCTTCACCGATGACCAGGGCTATGCCGACGTCGGAAAATTCGGCGCAGAAGGTTTCGCGACGCCAAATCTGGATCGCATGGCAGACGAAGGCACGGTGTTCCGAAATTTCCACGTCGCCCAACCGGTTTGCTCAGCCTCGCGCTGCGCGTTACTGACCGGTTGTTATCCGAATCGGCTTGGTATCCACGGTGCGCTGAGACCAAGGTCGAAGGTCGGAATTAACGACCAAGAAATGACGCTCGCACAATTACTAAAATCGCGCGGCTACGCCACCGGCATGTTCGGCAAATGGCATCTAGGCGATGCGCCGCAGTTTATGCCGCTGCGTCATGGATTTGATGAATACTTCGGCCTACCCTATTCGAGTGATATGTGGTCAGGACATCCGGACTTGATTACAAACCTGCCGACGGCGCTAGCCGCAAAAAAACGCGAGTATCCAAACCTGCCCATCTGGGATGGCGAGAAGAAGTTCCGCGAGGAAGTGAGCATTGACGACCTGAATCACCTGACGACTTGGTATACAGAACGTGCTGTCAAGTTTATCGAAAAGAACAGGTCACATCCGTTTTTTCTCTACGTCGCCCACAATATGCCGCATGTGCCACTGGGCGTGAGCGAGAAGTTTCGCGGCAAGACCGCACGCGGGCTTTACGGCGACGTGATTGAGGAGATTGACTGGTCGGTCGGGCAGATTCTCGCCGCACTCAGGCAAAACGAACTCGATAAAAACACCTGGGTTATCTTTACTTCGGACAACGGCCCGTGGCTGTGCTATGGCAATCACGCCGGTTCGGCCAAGCCACTGCGCGAAGGCAAAGGCACCAACTGGGAGGGTGGCACACGCGAGCCTTGCATCATGCGCTGGCCGGGGCACATTCCCGCCGGCGCGGACACTTGGGACATGCTGATGACGATTGATTTATTCCCAACAATTGCAAAGCTCGTCGGGGCGGAGCTGCCGAAAAATAAAATTGACGGACTCGACGTGTGGCCGGTTATTTCCCGCCAGACCGGCGCGAAAAACCCGCATAACGCCTACTGGTTTTATTACGAGGTCAACCAGCTACAGGCCGTGACCACCAGCGACGGCCGCTGGAAACTCCAGTTGCCGCACACTTTCCACTCAATGCTGGGTCAACAACCCGGACAAGATGGCGTGCCCGGAAAATACGTTGACAGAAACGTTGATACTGCGGAGTTGTATGACATGACCAACGACATCGGCGAAACCACCGACGTTTCCGCCAGGCATCCGGACATCGTGAAGCAGCTTGAAGCCGAGGCGGAAAAAGCGCGCGCAGATTTGGGCGATGCGCTGACCCAACATTCTGGGGCGGGCCGCCGCGAACCGGGTCGTTTGGGCGGGCAAAATTAAGCAACCAAATAAAACGCAATAGATTCAAATGAAAACAATGCTGCACACATTAATCTTTGCAAGCATCCCGATCATTGCCGGGATTTTGCCAATAGCCGCCGCCGAGTTAGCAAAGCCAAACAAGCCCAACATACTTTTTATCATCACGGACCAGCAAACCTTTGGCGCGCTCAGTTGCGCAGGGAATCCGGATGTAAAAACGCCGAATCTCGACCGCTTAGCGGCACGCGGGATGCGGTTCACGGAATCGTATGTTACCTATCCCCTGTGCTCGCCTTCCCGCGCCAGCATCTTCTCCTCCCGCATGCCGCATGAGTTGGGCATCAACGGCAACAATAAAACAGCCGAGTTGAGAAAGAAGGGCGTGCCGACGCTGGGCGAACTTTTTCACGCTGCCGGCTACGAAACCGCCTATGCCGGAAAATGGCATGCTTTTGACGCTTTTCCGGCTTATGGAGACGGAGTGGTGCCGGGATTCACCGTTTTGCCGCTGGGCGGCAAAGATCCGAGACATGGCGATAAAAAAACGGAGGAGAAGGCGCCGCAGTGCGATCCTTACATCGCAGATGCTGCGGTCAAGTTTCTCCAGCAACCGCACGCCAAGCCGTTCCTGCTAACGGTCTCACTGCTCAACCCGCACGACATTTGTGAGTTTAGCTCCTATGAAGGGTTCCAAAAGATACTGCCTGCTGACCCGACGCAGTTGCCGTCGCTGCGACCCAATCTACACGACGCCGACAAGCTGCCTTCGGAACTACAAAAAGAAGTGCGAAAACGCGCCGACTGGAGCGATCTTAAATGGCGCCAATATTTATGGGTTTATTACCAGCTCGTGGAATCTTCGGATAAACTAATCGGCCAGGTGCTGGCCGCGCTGGATCAAGCTGAATTGAATTCCAACACCATTGTCGTGTTTACCTCGGATCACGGCGAGATGATGGGGTCGCACCAACTGGTCACCAAAGAAAAACTCTACGAAGAATCCGTTGCCGTGCCTCTGATCATTTCGCCACCAGCCACCGCGCCCGGCGTAGACCGGAGTCATCTTATCAGCGGGTTGGACCTGATGCCGACCCTCCTCGACTACGCCGGCATCGCCGTTCCGGCTGCGCTCGAAGGCCGCAGCCTGCGGCCGCTGGTGGCAAGGAAAACCGTTGCCTGGCGGGAGTTCGTTGCCTCGGAGACGTGTGACCCCGAGGTGCGCATGATTCGCACCAATCGCTACAAATACATTCTTTTCGCGCAAGGTGAAAACCGCGAACAATTCTTCGACCTGGAAAACGACCCGGGTGAAATGAAGAATTTAATCAACGATTCTGCGCTTGCCGGTGAAGTGACGCGGCACCGCAGGCTGCTGCAAGAATGGATGCGAACCTCCAAGGATGCCTTTCACAAGGTCTCATTGGAACCAGACAAAAGTGTAAAGTAAAACAGCCTTCCGAGAAAATCGCTTCCACGCCTTTCGCCGCCGGTAAAACTGTAATAACATTGATCAACCAATTAAAATCATGAGATTCACAATCAACGTTCATTTGCTTGCTCTCGCCTTCACCATCTGCACGCTGCAAACCAAAGCGGAAGTTGCAACCACCAAAGCACAGGTCAACGTTCATCCGGAGCAGCCAGGAGTGACAATCCCCGCAGACTTCCTCGGTTTTAGTTTTGAAAAGAAAATATTATCCATCGAATGTTTTCACCCAAGAAATTCAGTGCTGATAAACCTGCTCGCCAACTTGGGCAATGGCGTGCTGCGGGTCGGCGCCAACGAAGGCGATTCCACTTTTTGGTCCCGCACCGAAACGAGTCCGCTGCCAGCCATGAAGACCCTTGGCTATTCTCTAAAGCCGCTGACCATCGGACCGCTGTCATTGGACAATCTTTATGCGTTTTCAAAGCAAAGCGGCTGGCGCGTGATTCACGGCTTGAATCTCGGCACCTACGATCCGGCGATGGCTGCGGATGAGGTAACCTATGCGCTTCAGGTCGGCGGGTCATCGGTGCTGGCCTTTGAGGTTGGTAATGAGCCAAACCTCTATCGTAAAAAACCCCCTCAGGCCGGCTTGCGTCCAGCAAACTACGGGTATGCCCAATACCGTCACGAGATCGAGGGCTATTACAGCGCCATTTTGTCGAAAGCACCGCGCGCACCGTTGGGCGGACCGGCGACAACACGGTTTTGCAACTGGCTGCCAGATTTCGTGCGCGATTTTAAGACCCAGATCATATTGGTCACAAGTCATGGCTACGCTTTGTCCGGCAATGAAAAAGATCCTCAATCCATCTGGTTTCCTTCCATTGAAACCCTGTTGCGCCCGCAAAAAGATAAAGAGCAGGTTTGGCTGCCAAAACTGGAAGCGGCCAAGGCAGCGGGAATACCGTGTCGGTTTGACGAATACAACACCTGCACGGATGGCGGCAAGCGCGGCGTCAGCGACGCCTTTGCCTCGGCTCTCTGGAACCTGGATTTCATGCTGACCGTGGCAGAACATGGCGGGGCAGGCGTCAATTTACACGGCGCGTTTGGTTCCAAGGCCGGCTATTCAGCGTTTTCCTTTCGCGACAACCACTTTTTCGTGAATCCGATTTATTACAGCATGTTGCTATTCCATCAAGCGGCCCGAGGTCGTGTGGTGACGGTGGAGTGCCAGACGCCAGCCAATGTTGTTGCTCACGCCGTTATGGGTAACGACCACAAACTACGAGTGGTGCTCATCAACAAAGATCTAGCAAATGCGGCCGCAGTATCGATTGTGGCTGGCTTGCCGATCAAGAAAGCCGAAGTTATTCGCCTGACTGCGCCATCGGCCACGGCCACGGATGGCATCACACTTGCAGGCAGCGCAGTTGCCGACGACGGCACGTGGACACCGCAACCGCGCGAATCGGTGCCGTGCGCGAGCGGACAATGCAAAGTGGCATTGCCCGCCGCCAGCGGGGCGCTGATCACCATTGAGTGAACCATCGGATTATCCGTGCGGCGAGACATTGAAGTCATCAAGACAAGTGGTGTTGTATCAAGCTTGCCTATCTTGTAAGTCTGAACCTGAATTGGAAGCTTGAGAACGAGAATCAATCCCTTGCTTTATTAGTGGAGCCAACGACTGGAATTGAACCAGCGACCCATGCTTTACGAAAGCATTGCTCTACCAACTGAGCTACGTTGGCGCGAAGACACCGGCACCTTGCCAGTAAAACAAACCGTCGTCAAGGCGGGTTTTCCGGTCCATGCCTTTGTTCAATGGTTATTTCTCTTCGCGCCGGCGGAATTCCCGCTCGCGTTTCTTGATTTCCCCGGTCAACAATTCCTCCGCACTCCAGCCGCGAGCTTGTGCAAGCGACGCCAGTTCAAAAAGCTCCTTCGCCAGCGATGCTTTGGCAAGTTTGCGCCTGGAATTGTGGCTGTCCGCAAGGACTTTGGCTTTGCGCGCCTTTTTCAAAAGTTTTTCCGCGTATAGCAACGCCGGCAGATGCTTAGGAACGCCGTCCAGTGCGGAATGACGTGCGTGTTTGGTGCCGTGCTTCTCGGCTTTCTTGATTTTTTCCCAGTTCGCCCAGACCTCATCCACGTCCTTGACCTTTGTGGTGCCAAAAACGTGCGGATGGCGGCGGATCAGTTTATCCACCAGATACCGCGTGACTTTTTCGAAATTAAACGCGCCGCGTTCGCGCGCGAGCTGGCAATGGAAAACCACCTGCAACAGCAAATCACCCAGTTCCTCGGCCATCTCCACATCGTCGCGCGCCTCGATGGCGTCAATCAATTCATAGACTTCTTCGATGGCGTGGCGGCGCAGTGTCAGGTGCGACTGTTCGCGATCCCAGGGACAGCCCGTGGGCGAACGCAGCTTCGCCATGACCTTAAGCAAATCATTTATCGCCGGTTGTTTTTTCATTTTGAATTAACCGCCAAACACCCAGTTCACCAAGTATCAGAAGCTACTTCAGCCAGACTCTGTTCACATGGTGTTTTTGTGAATCAGTGGTTTATAGAATGACCAAATCGTCGCGATGCACCAATTCCACGCGCGCCAGTTTTTTGGCGCGGATTTCTTCGGCGCTAAACTTCGTGATGCCGCGGGCAAACTCCGTGCCATCCAAGTCGCAAATCCGCACGACATCGTCCGCCGCAAATTCACCTTCGCAACGCGCGACGCCGGGCGGCAGCAGGCTTTTTCCTTTTTCTCGCAACGCCAACTTCGCGCCGTCGTCCACGAACAACGCGCCTTGGGGATGATGAAAAAAAGCAATCCAGCGCTTACGACCTTGTAACCGGTTCGGCTTGGCGACAAACAGCGTGCCTGCTTTTTCGCCCGCAAGGATTCTGCCGAGGATTTTTTTGTCGTAGCCGGACGCAATGACGAGCGGAATGCCTGAGCGCACGGCGATTTTCGCCGCGTCAATCTTTGACTTCATGCCGCCGACAGCGGTTTCGCTCGTTGTGCCGCCGGCTATGGCTTGAACCGCCGCGTCAATTTTCTCGATGACGGAAAGCGTCTTGGCGTTCTTCTTCCCGAAATTTTCAATGACGCCGTCCACGGTTGTTAAAATCACCAGCAAATCCGCCGGCAGCAGCGAGGCGACGAGCGCGGACAATTTGTCGTTGTCGCCGAATTTAATTTCCGTGAACGACACGGCGTCGTTTTCGTTGATGATGGGAACGACGCCGCGCCCGAGTAGTGTGACAAGCGTATTACGCGCGTTGAGATGCCGTTCGTGATGTTCCAAATCTTCGTGCGTCAACAAAACTTGGGCAACCACGAGACCGTGAGCGGCAAAAAGTTTTTCGTAGGTTGCCATCAACCTTGTCTGGCCGACGGCGGCGCAGGCCTGTTTTTCCGCGAGATCGGCCGGACGATTTTCGTAGCCGAGGACGCCCATGCCCGCGCCAACCGCGCCGCTGGTGACGACCACAACTTCCTTGCCGGCTTTGCGCAACGCGGCGACCTGCGCGACGATCTGCTCAAGTTGCGAGGGATCAATCAGCTTCCGGCTGTCGGTGAGGATGCCGGTGCCGAGTTTCACAACGATGCGACTGGCGGATTGGAGAGAATCGCGATGCACGACTGTAGTGTTGTTTAACACAAATACATTTATGCGATATTTTTGACGTATAAAAGCATAATCCAAATGCTAACCACCATTTATTAAGGCAAGTTTAATTGCGGACTCTTATGGGCTTATTGGTTGGGCAGCCAATCTTCCAATAAGTATTGGCAATTCAACACCTTCTCCGCGAGATCCAGCGGCACATAAAAATAGTGGTTGGAAGCTTCGAAGCCGATGCGGGAGTCCTGGGTTTGGATATTGAAGAGTTCTTTCGCCATAATAATTTCAGATTGTAGTGTTTGTTCCAGAATGGCTTTCAAAGGCTGTGTCTCCGCCGGGGATTTGGCGGAGGCGAGGGCATCGCGTGTCAAAACGAACCGCGCCTGATTGGCAGTGCTGCGAAAATGAATGGCGGCGGCTCTGGCAACTCGCAACTCGGCGGCCAAGGCCTTTTTTCCTGGTCCAGATGGCAGGGCAATGAACGTCTGGTTTAATTCCGCAATGGCAATTTCAAACCCTTCGGCGATTTTAAGGAATTGACCCATGAAGACTTCGGGCGGAAACACGGCCCGCCATCCTTTTAAATCATCATAAGGAAATCCCACCATGGTCGAGGCGTAATGCGTGGGTTCAGGCCAGAGCAGATTCGCCGGCCCAAACTGCATGGGTGCTTGATAGAGGAGACTTATATGAAATGGAAACTCGTGGAAAGCCGTGCTGAACGCCCGCCAGGCTTTGACAACAGCCGGAGCGGCTTGAACACCGAAACGGCGTTCTGCAACTACTGACAAAGCTTGCTCGACGGTGATTAATTCATTTTTGCCAAGCTCGGCGACGACTTCTAGATTGGGTGACGGATAACCACCCAAAGTCCAACCCAACATCAAGCCGTCCACTTTAGCTTGCCGCAAATTGACGGCGTGCCGGGCGATATTTTCCAGGGCGGGAATGTAGGGGACGGCGGAAAGCTCCCAAGTATTGCCTGCTTGAATTTTGGCAATGGTTTTCAAGCTGCGTTGTCTGGCTAATTCCCAGTGGCGGATGGCTCTTGGACCGGGGCCAACTTCGGAAATTGAATATTCGCCGATAACGCTTTTGATTCCCCCTCGCTCAATGGGAATGCTCCATTCACTGACGCTCATCAGGCTGGCGTTGTTGGGCAGGCGCTGGATGATTCCTTCGGCCCAGTCATCAGCCCACCCCCAATCCCAGACGATCAGTTGGGCGTTCGTTTTGGCTTGTTGAATGCCTTCGGCAAACAACGAGTTAACTTCGGCAATGACCTCTGCCGGGGACCGTTTGCCACAGCGCGGGCAATGAGAGCCATGGTGATGCGACCAGCAATTCGTGGGGTTTTCCGAGGCAGTGATGGTGAAGAATCCGCCCAAATCCGGCATCGCCCGGCAGATGGAGGCGACGGCACCCCGCAGATATTCTTGCACTTCACGGGCGCTGGTGCAGAGGGTGGCGCTTCGATTGGCAACAGCCACACCTTTTAGTTCCGGATGTTTTTCGAAAAAGGCCAAGGGCATGGCCCGCGGTTCGTTCAGGTAAAGATAAATGCGGATGCCGTGCCGGAGTGCGCGCGCCACCAGTACTCGCAGGTTATGCAAACGTTTTTCATAGTGTTCGCTGGCTTCTAGATCCCACGGGAAGGGGGCTAATTTTTGCAACACACCTTGCAGCCAGACACCATTCACTCCGGCTTCCTTCAGGCGCGCGAGATATCCTTCGGGATAAGGGTCGGCGGCTTTTTCCAGCAACGGATCGCCATAAAGCGCAAAGTAGGAATAGCAAAATCGCGGTAAAAAGGCGGAGGTTGCCGGAACGGCATCCTGACGTGATTTCGGCGGAGCAGATAATTGCGAGATAAAATTAAAGAGCGGCTCCGGTTGAACGTCATTCAGCTTGGGGAATTCCCGTTGATTGATTGCAGCGATCCGACGCAGTTGAACCAGGTCAGATTCATCCGGTGGTGTGTAATGAAGTGGTTCGCATCGGGGTTTTAGATTGCCCAGTTTTTGGAGCAGAAAATCATCTTCGCGCAGGGTGAACGCCATTTTCTCCGGCGTCCAGGCGAGCAGTTCCAGCAATTGACCGTAGGGCAGAAGATGCCAATTGCGGCGGATTACGGTGATGTAGGAGCGGCTTTGCTGATCTTCCGTGATGTGTGGAGGTCGTCCCAATCCGAGTAGAATACCCAGTTGCCGGATTTCAGCCGGGGTCGCGCTGACGACTTGAGCCAGACGATCGGTGGGAACGAGTGACCAATTGCGCCAGACGAACGCACAAAGCCGGTTGGGAAAATGCGGCGTTGGCAAGGGAGACGGAGAACTGCCCGCCGGCAATTCAGACATTGGCATCAAGGATTTGGTGTTGCCCCAAGCACCGAAACACTCGGAGCCGCTTAGCGTCGCCAATCCGGTGATGGCCAGACCGGTGCTCTTAAAAAAATCCCTTCGGCTCCAAATAGTGCCGAGTTTGAGGAATTCGCGATCCACATGAAGAAATTAGGAGAAAAGGTGGCGCGGAAGAAGTTAAAACTCAGCAGGTTTTACTTCAAGCCCGCTGGCGAAACAAGCGAGCCGAAGAAATCCCCGCCGCGCAAGGCAACCAGCACCGCCAGTCCCGCGAGGTCGGCGGGCGTTTTCACGTTTTTGATAATTTGATTATCGAGGCCGATGTTCTGCGAGCGATTGTTACGCTGGTCTTTCAGGTCAATAAATTTTGCCTTGCCGACCGACACGTTCAGCACGTCAATGCCCTTGAAATCGAGGTTGGTCTTTTTCTTGAAGGCCGACAGGTCCTTGCTTTTGGCGACGGCTTCTTTGGTCGGCAGCGAGAGGCCAAGCGAAAAGAGATTCGTTTTGCCGGCGTCGTTTTTCACGATGTCGAGTTCGCCGAGATTGAAGCGCAGCAACGTGATGTGGATCTGATTTTTCGCGAGCGCGGAGAGGTCGTATTCCACATGGATTTCCGGAATGTCCAGAAACGGCGTGCCGCCGAAGTCCGGCGGATTGTAGAGCCTCAAATTCTGGATGGTCACGACCGGTTCAGTGAGGCCGAGGTGAAACTTGCTGATCTCCGCGTCCATGCCGGTTTGCGCCCGGATGTTGTGCTGCACCACGACGCGCAGGATGGAATCCAGCGACAAAACGAAAATGACCGCCAGCACCACCGCCAGCAACAGCAACCGGAACAGCCATTTAAAAATGAAATTCACCATAGTTTCTGATCGCCATCCACCTTACAGCCGCACGTCTTCCGGACGCACTTCCAGGCATTCATCCTGATCTTCCCAGATCACGGCGGCATAGCTGTCGAGCAACTTCGGCGCGAGCTCGCGGCCTGCGATGGCGAGGAGTTGTTCCGCCTGTTGCGCGGCGCTTTCGCAGGCATCGTCGTAATTGCCGCCGCGCTTTCGCTGGCGGTCGTCCCAGTGCGCAACCGCATGGACCGGGTCATAGTTTTTGGCCCAAGGTTCGACCAGCGCACGGAATTCGGCGGAAAGCTCGTCGAACGGCACCAGGATTTCATTGCAATGCTGACAGATGAGCCCTTCGTTGCAGACATCGCGCGTGAGCAGCGGCAGAAACGGTGCACGGCAGCACGGCGATTCCGCATAGGCGGCCGGCGGTGTGGCGAGGCGCTTGAACCAGATTTGTTTTTCATGCGCCACCTGCGCGCCGAGCCGGTAGGCGCCGACCAGCGGATGCGACAACCGCCACGACCGGCCTTCTAACTGGCCGAGCGTTTGCGCGAGCCAGCGCGCGAGCGTGAGGTCATCCCACGACTGGAAGACGCGACCATACCCCTGCCAGAGCGAGTCCAGCGGCGAAGCTGATGGTTGAAAAGCCATTGACTTCAGAATGGCGCGCCGGAAGGTTTTTGTCGAGCGGCGCGAAAAATTTTGTGCCGCGAAATCCGTTCGCCGTGGCCAGTTCGCCAATCACCGCCAGTGACCGCGTTCGGCATGCCAGCCGTGGCCATCATGCCAGCTCCGGCCGCCAATCCAGACCGAATAACCCCGGGGCGGATATCCCCAATATCCCGCCCGCCAGACCCATCCGCCAGCCCAAACCCATTCGCCACTAATCCAAACATAGCCTGGCCCCGGTGCGATCACGACCGTTTCGACCGGCGACGGCGGCGGGGCCTGCTGCACCACAACCGTGCTGGAGGAGGCGGTATTGGCTCCCACCGATGCCGGGGTATCAATCATATAATTGACGACCTTGTCGGTCACACCGGCATCACGCAAATCAATGATGTCGGCCGCGCTCAAATGGAAAATCGTGCGCGAATTGTGAATCTGGTTGATCATCACGTCTTCGCTGATGCCGGCTTTGGCCAATGCCTTGACGTCAGCGATGCTCAACGGTGTGCCTTGGTCAATCCGGGCATACGTTTGAGGTGCCTGCGCTTTCAACCGCGCCTCCTGCTCCCGGTCCGCCGCATTGCCGATCAATCCGCCGGCCAATGCGCCCGCCGCCGCGCCAATAAGCGCATCCTGTCCGCCGTGATTGCGTCCGCCGATGGCTGCGCCGGTGAGCGCGCCAAAGACGCCGCCAATCAGCGCGCCGGAACCCGTGTTGTTTTGCGAGCCATCGGGGTTTTGACAACCGGTCAACACCACCGCTGAAGCCGCCATGGCATAAATAAAGGTGTGTTTTTTCATATTCATAAAATTAACCACATCCAAGTAACCAGACAGTTACAATATGCAACCATTCAAAATAATTTCAACTCAATATGCTTTGGCGCCGATATCTCCGCACAGAATCATTTGATTTGTGGCGCCGCTGCCGCTGCATTAGCCTGTTTACCCAGACAACCCATGCCAAATCTCACAAGCTCCCTCCTGGTTTGCCCCCGCCGTATCGCGGGGCTGGTCTTTCTGCTTGGCGCGGTTCTCGGCCTGTTGCCGGCCGCGGCCCAGACCGATATTTCCCCCGCCGCCGGCCTGGGCCGGGCGATGGCGCAGATGAAAGCCGTCCCGGCAGCGGTCAATCCGCCGCCCAAACCCATTTTTGACCCGCGCACATATGGTGCCAAGGGCGATGGCGTTACCTACGACACCGCCGCGCTGCAAAAGGCGATTGATGCCTGCGCCGGCAGCGGCGGCAGCGTTTGCCTTTCCCACGGCAACTTTGTCAGCGCGCAATTGACGTTGCGGGGCGGCATGACGTTTTTCATCGAAAAGGGTGCCGCGTTGCTCGGCGGCCTGAACCCGGAAGATTATCCCGTGCTGGTGCCCGCCGGAACCGGCAAGACACTCGGACGCAGCCTGCTTTATGCCGACAAAGCCGACGGACTCGTGCTGGACGGCGCGGGCGTTATTGATGGCCGGGGCCAGCAAGTGAAAATGAGCGGCCATGAATCGGAGCGGCCTTCGCTGATCCGGATTTTTTACAGCAAAAATGTTACCGTCCGCAACGTGACCCTCAACAATCCGCGCATGTGGACCCAGATTTACCTCCATTGCCAAAATCTACTGCTCGATCATGTGACGGTGAACGCCCCGCCCAAATATTGCCCCAACCTCGACGGCATGGACATCTGCGACAGCCGCGACGTGGTCATCCGCAACTGCCGAGTCAACTCCGATGACGACAGCATCTGCCTCAAGACGATGGATGCCGAGGGATTGCACAACATCACCGTCGAGAAAAATGAAATCTACAACACCGGCGCCAATGCCATCAAACTCGGCACCAGCAGCGTCGGCCCGGTGGCCGGCCTCCGCATCCTCAACAACACAGTTTACGCCGCCGACCTCGGCGGCTTGTGCCTCGAATCGGTGGACGGCTCGGCCATCAGCGATGTTCTCGTGCGCGGCCTCGATATGTATCATGTCAGCCAGCCAATTTTCATCCGCTTGGCCAATCGCAGCCATGCGCCGGGCTCCATTACCGGCGTCACCATTGAAAACGTGCGCGCCCTGGCCACCAGCACAACCAAGGCGCCTTCCTGCACCATTAGCGGCATTCCCGGCGCGCGGATCGGCAGCGTGCTCCTCAAAAATTGTTACATCGAAATGCCCGGCGGTGTGGCCACCCTGCCCAAGAAACCCGCCGAGAAAGAAAAGGCCTATCCGCAATCCAACCTCTTCGGCATAGTTCCGGCCTACGGCTTTTACGTACGCCATGCCGACGGCGTCGTCTTCGACCATGTGAACGTCGGCCGCTACCAGCCCGATGTCCGGCCATGTTTCGCCACCGACGATGCCAGCCTCCAAACCATCGGATGCCAGGATTTGAAACAAATCCGGCCCGGCAAACCACCGGTGAATTAGCCGGCCCCGCCGAAAGCCGGCGCGCGGAATGATTTGCCCTGCAACGCGAACCGGCTTTTAATTATCCGCGTGATTGCAAAACGTGTCATCCCCTGCCTTGACGTCCACGATGGACAAGTTACGCGCGGCGTCCAGTTCGGCGTCGCCGAAAAGGGCGGCCTGCGCAACGTCGGCGACCCGGTGGAACTCGCCCTGCGCTACAACGAGCAGGGCGCGGATGAGATGGTGTTCTTCGACATCACCGCCACCGCGCACGGGCGCGGCACGATGGTCGAGGTGATCGAGCGCGCCGCCGACCAATGCTTCATGCCGCTCACCGTCGGCGGCGGCATCAAGTCCGTCGAGGACATATTCACGATGCTGCGCGCCGGGGCGGATAAAATATCCATCAACTCCAGCGCCATCGCCAACCCCGAACTCATCCGGCAGGGCGCGGAAAAATTCGGCAGCCAATGCATCGTCGTCTCCATTGACGCCAAGAAGATTGCGCCGGACAAATGGGGCGTGTTTTCGCACGGAGGACGCAAGGACACCGGTCTGGACGCCCTCGAATGGGCGCAGCGCGCCGTGGCGCTCGGCGCGGGCGAGATTGTGTTGAACTCCATTGACGCCGACGGCACCAAGGCCGGCTTTGATCTTGTCATCACGCGGCGTGTGAGCGAAGCCGTGGGCGTGCCGGTGGTGGCCAGTGGCGGCGCGGGCACCTTGGAACACATGGCCGAAGTGCTTCTGGCCGGCAAAGCCGACGCCGTGCTCGCCGCGAGCATTTTCCATTTCGGCACCTACACCGTCGGCGACGTGAAACGGTTTTTGCAGGAGAAGAACATTCCGGTGAGACTGTAAACAAGGATTCAATTAATCAAAAAATGATTTGTATCGGCTTGAACCAGATCCCTGCCGTTCGCATGGACAAAAATGGCCAAACTCGGTGGCGGCAGATTCCCGTCAGCCAAACCGGTCAAAACTGCCTTTTTTTGACCACTTTTGAAAAAATTATGGGATTTTAGCCTCTTTTGATGGTTTTCGGCTCTGGGGAAGCCCTTTTTCAATGTCACAAAGCGACTTTGCAGTCTAGCAAGACGGCTTTGCAGTCTAACAAAGTCATTTTGTAGTCTAACAAGATGACTTTGCAGTCTAGCAAGATAACTTTGCAGTCTGACAAAGTCGTTTTGCAGTCTAGCAAGATGACTTTGCAGTCTAACGAAGTCGTTTTGCAATCTAGCAAGAAGGCTTTGCAATCAAACAAAGTCGTTTCCCAAGACTCATAAATCATTTTCCAATCATGGGAAATCGCTTTCCAAGCATGAAAAGCCGGTTTTCAGGCATGGGAAATGACCTTGTTTGATGGCTTTCCGGGTGAGGCAATGCCTTGTTTTCCCTCCTAGCCGGTTCCCCGCACGGGGGTATCTTGGCTGCCATTCGGGCGAGGTAAGATTGTTCTGGCGAAGCGGACCCTGCTCAACACGACTTCAAATTCCTTGTTTTGGCTGGCTGGCAGGCGCAATTTGTCGGCATGAAGAAATGGCTGCTGCGGATTGGCTTGGGGATTCTCGCTTTTTTCGTGTTGCTCTACGCCTTTGTGTTCTTGCGCTCGGTAATTCCTGCGACGGTCAACGATGAGGGGCTGCGTTTGGAACGCGCCAGCCTACCCACAGGTTCCAACGCCTTCGAGGTTCTTAAAGCAGCAGCCGGCCATATTTGGTCACCGGTCGAGACCTACGATCTCTTGGGCGGCACCAATTGGGATGAAGCTTTGGCCAGTACCGTTCTGGCCAGTAATCGCGAAACGCTCGCCGGGTGGGATGCTGCCGTAAAACTGCCGGACTTGCAGGTGCCGGAAGTCAAAAAGGCCGAAGAATGGATGCGCTATTTGGCGGACTGGAAACGGCTGGCACAACTGGCCGTGCTGCGGGAAAATGTTCTCTTTCACCACGGGCAGGACAAGGAAGCGTTTGATCAGATTTTAAATCAGGTCCGGCTCGGCCAGCGAATGCAGAATTCGCGCGGGGTGTTGATTGTTTATCTCGTCGGCACGGCGGTTGAGAACCTGGGTGTCTACCAGATGCGGCGCTGGGTGAGCAAGACTCACCTGACCCCGGATGAGCTGAAAGATTACATCCGGCGGCTTCAATCCCCGCCCGCCGCAACAGCCACCGCTTTCGCCAATACAATCAAAGCCGAATATCGTTGGCAGACTGGCCAGCTTGAGGACATGAAACAGCGGGGAGAATTTATCAATCCCGCATCAGGCAAAAATTATCCCCACCCAATGCGGTGGCTGCCAATTTTTAGTTTCAGCCAGACCAAGTCATTGTTTGCCCAAGGCGCGTTGATGCTGGTAAATGCGGCGCCACATCATTACTGCGAAACGCACATCGCTGAGATGGAATCACGACCCGCTCTGACTTTAGTGGCTTTGAGTGGAAATTGGACTGGCCAAATCCTGTATTACGCGATGGTGCCCGCCCTAGCCAATTCGCTGGCCATAAAATCCAGGAACGACACGCAATTACAAGCCACCCGCACCATCCTCGCCCTGCGCGCCTATCAACTGACTCATGGCAAGCTGCCGACGGACTTGAACGCGCTGGTGCCGGAGTTTTTGGAGGCTGTGCCGGTGGATGATTTCGATGGCAAGCCGTTGCGCTATTCAGCCGGAAAGAAAATCGTCTATTCCGTCGGCAAGAATCTCAAGGACGATGGCGGTGATGATCGCGGATCGGATGCCCCGGAATTGCAACGGCATCTTGATCTGGTCTACAAATTTGACTTCTAGCTGGTTATTTGTTGCCCGCTGACTGGTAGACACGGACGTAATCAATCAGGAATTGCTGCGGCAGGTTTGCATCGTCCACCGGCCCGCCCCAACTGCCGCCGAGGGCGAAGTTGAGCAGCAGGTATTGCGGCGCGCGGAAAGGATTGGCCGCGCCCTGGTTCGCCTTGTCCACGGGGACGCTGTGGTATTTCTGGTTGTCGAAATAAATATCCATCCGTTCCGGCGTCCATTCGAGGGCGTAAATATGGTAGTCCTCCCAAGGCCGGACCGTCTCGAGCGTGCCGCCGTCGGATTTATGTTTGCCGTCAATCGCGTAATGGACGGTGCCGTGGATGCCTTTGGGTTCCTTGCCGACAAATTCCATGATGTCAATCTCACCGCAGCCCGGCCAGCCGGCCTCATTGTGGTTCGCGCCGAGCATCCAGATGGCGGGCCAGACGCCTTTGCCATGGGGCAGCTTGGCGCGCACTTCGATGCGGCCGTATTGCCAGCTGGCCTTGTTCTTGGTAATGAGGCTGGCGGCGGTGTATTCCACTGGCGTGTGGTTCGGCGGGGTGAAATGGTCCTTGCGACATTCGATGACCAGATGGCCGTCCTCGACGCGGGCATTCTCCAGGCGCGCCTTGGTGTAGTATTGCTTCTCGTGGTTGCGGACGAAGCCCGCTTCATAGCTCCATTTGGCCGGGTCGGGCAGGCCCTGGTAGTCAAACTCGTCGGCCCAGACGAGTTTCCAATCGGCGGCACGCAGATCGCTGGTCGCAATGAGGGCGACGATGGTGAAAAAGAGTGTTCTCATATTTGATGACGGAGACGCGGAAGCGGATTGATGGTTAAATATTTTCTACAATCATCCGTAACTCAAGCCGTAGCCAGATTATCTTCCAGCACTTTGGATTTGTTTGACGGTGGCTCAACTTCAGTCGCCGGCGGCGCGTCGTCCCAAACTTTGATGTGTTCGTAAAAGGTATTTCGCTGCACCGGCAGACGACCGGCTTCGCGCAGCGCCTTGACCATGTCCGCTTCGGTCTGCAATTGCGGCGAGGTGGCACCGGCCATGTGGAAGATGTGTTCCTCGATGATGGTGCCGTGCAAATCGTCCGCGCCATAGCTCAACGCCACCTGCGCCAGCTTGGTGCCGAGGCCGACCCAATACGCGGTGACGTGGTCGAAGTTATCGAGGTAGATGCGGCTCACGGCGATGGTGCGGAGCGAATCAAATCCGGTCGGCGGCGTCCTGACGGGAATGTCGTTGTCCTCCGGCTGATAGGCGAGCGGTACAAAACCCACGAAACCATGCGTCTCATCCTGCAACGCGCGCAGTTGCCGGAGGTGATCCACGCGGTCAGCGAGCGATTCGACGTGGCCGTAAAGCATGGTGCAGGTGCTGCGCCCGCCGAGCCGGTGCCAGGTGCGGTGAACGTCCAGATATTCCTCGGCGGACTCCTTGCCCTTGGCGATGGCGCTGCGAACTTCCTTGCGGAAAATTTCCGCGCCGCCGCCGGTGAGCGAGTCGAGACCGGCAGATTTCAATTCAATCAACGTCTGCTCGACGGATTTTTTGGCAAGCCAGGCGAGGTGCAAGATTTCAATGGCGGTGAAACATTTTAATTGGAGCTTGGAATCCAGCGATTTCAACGCCTTCAGCATGTCGGTGTAATAGCTAAACGGCAGCGACGGGTGCAATCCGCCGACGATGTGCAGTTCCGTGATGCCAAGCTTCAACGCCGCGCGCGCCTTTTCAACGATCCGGGGAACGGTCAGCTCGAAGCCGTCGGCGTCGCGTTTCTTGCGCGCAAACGAGCAGAACTGGCACGACAGGATGCAGTAGTTCGAGTAGTTGATGTAGCGGTTGACGATGTAACTGGCGCGGTTGCCGACTTTCTTTTGCCGCGCGAGGTCGGCAATGGCCCCGAGCGTGTTCAAATCTTTTGATTCCAACAGTCGCAGCGCATCCGCTTCGGAAATGCGTTCGCCGGCGGCGACCTTGTCGTAAAGATCGCGCAGTTCGCTGTGTTGGACAAAAAAATTCATCGGTCGCCTGCCTCAAGTTTCTTGGTTAAAACAGAACCATGATAGAATGGCATAGTGTTAATTGCGCCGAAAGTGCAATCCTTTCGTTGCCAACGGGGCGAACGGAGTTGAATTACCGGTTCAAGCCTGCGGGCTTTGCGCCGGGCGGATTTCACCGGCGGCGCTGCCCAGATTCTGGAGGATGTGTCTAATTATCACCGGCTGGGGATTCTGAGGGAAAATCTTCACCGGAAGGCGGCGACGCAACGTCGGGATTTTTCTGATGCGCGGAGGAATACGCAGTCCGGCCAATGTGTTTGCCGCCAACCGTAAATTCAGGGAAACAGCGTCTGCCGCTGTCCATGCCGCTGGAAATCTTTGTAATGTTCTGGCCACGAGATCCTGCTCGCAATTCGTGTGCCAGAATTCCGTGTTATCGTTTGCCCAGCCGCGCCAGCAGCTTGCCGTGGATGCCGTCGAAGCCGCCGTTGCTGAAAACGACCACGACGTCGCCGCCCGACGCGTGCTGCGCGAGGTGCGCCACGATGGCGTTGGCGTCCGGCAGATACGCGGCTTCCTTGCCCGAAGCCTTGATGTCCGCCATCAGTTTTTCGGGGTTCAACCGCTCGCCGGCGGAAATTTGTTCCAGCCGCGCCACTTCGGAAACCACCACCGCGCTGGCATCGGCAAAGGACGCCGCCAGTTCGTCCTGGAAAACATTCCGGCGCGTGGTGTTTGAGCGCGGCTCGAAAACGGCCCAGATTTTTTCCTTCGCGTAACGCAGGCGCAGTGCCTTGAGGGTCTCGCGGATGGCCGTCGGATGATGGCCGAAATCGTCAATGATCGTCACGCCGCCGGCGATGCCTTTCACTTCCAGCCGGCGTTTGATGCCCTTGAACGTGTCGAATGCGCTTTGAATCTGCTTGTTCGACAGGCCGCAATGTTTCGCCGCCGCGATGACGGCGAGCGCATTGCGCACGTTGAGTTCGCCGACGAGGTTGATGTGAAACTTCGCGCTGGGAATCTCAAATTCGCTGGCCGTCGAGCCGAGTCGCAGATTCGTCGCGCGGATGGAATTGTGCTCGCCCAGGCCGAAGCGCTTCACCGGGCAATGCGTCACGTCCAGCAGCGGCGCGAGGTTCGCATCATCGCCGTTGCCGAGCAGCAGGCCGTTGCGCGGCACGAGCCGTATGAAATGCGAAAAGGTCTTCTTCACCGCATCGAGATTTTCAAAAATGTCGGCGTGGTCGAATTCCAGATTGTTGATGATGGCGACTTCCGGCTGGTAATGGATGAATTTGCTGCGCTTGTCGAAGAACGCGGTGTCGTATTCATCGCCCTCGATGATGAACCATTCGCTGTCCGTGAACCGCGCGCCCTGGGAGAAATTGTTTGGGATGCCGCCGATAAGATAGCTCGGGTTCAGGCCGTTGTGCTCGAACACCCACGCCAGCAGTGAGGTCGTGGTGGTTTTGCCGTGCGTGCCGGCAACGACGAGCGAGCGTTTGCCGCGGATGAAAAATTCCGCCAGCAGCGCCGCCAGCGAGCAATAGCGGAGCTTGTGGTCGAGGATATATTCCGCCTCCGGGTTGCCGCGCGAAATGGCGTTGCCGATGACGACGAGGTCGGGCTTGTGCTTGAGGTTCTGCTCCGCGTAGCCGTTCATCACGGCGATGTTTTTCTTGGCGAGGAACGACGTCATGGGCTCATAGACATTCTGGTCGGAGCCGGTGACGGCAAAGCCTTTGTCGAGCATCGCGGCAGCAGCGGCCGCCATCGCCGTGCCGCCGATGCCGGTGAAATGGACGGATTTGATCTCGGATGAAAACATGAAGGAGAAATCTAACCACCCAAACGCCTAGGCACAAAGTTTTTTGGATGAATCCTTGCCGAAAAACGGCTCGCCTCAATAGGCACTGACGGTTAAATTGATGCCATCGTCGGCCGGAATATCTATAATTTCCTGGCCGCTATCATTTTCATGCTCAAACCGATTAAAGCCAGATCTGTCCTCGCGGCCGGTAAGTCCTTTGCCATTATTGCCTCGACCTACAACCCCCGCTACGTTGACGCCATGCTGCGCGCGGCAAAAACAGAAATTCTCCGCGCCGGCGGCAGGGTGCAAATTATCCGCGTGCCGGGTGCTTATGAAATTCCTGTTGTCGCCGCCAAACTGGCGCGCTCGCAGAATTTTTCCGCTATTATCTGCCTTGGCGTGATTTTGCGCGGCGCGACGACGCACGCGCAGCACATCGGCGAGGCCGTGAGCAACGCGCTGGTGCAAATCCAAATCCAGCACGAGGTGCCGGTCATCCACGAAGTGCTGCTGCTGGAAAATGAGCAGCAGGCCGTCGAGCGTTGTCTGGACAGGAAGCACAACCGCGGCACCGAGGCTGCGCAAACCGCACTGGAAATGGCACGGGTTATGACGAAGCTGTGACGTTTTCACAATCACCTTGCGCTGTCGGCGGCAAATGCTAATTTCATTTCGTTACTGAATCTTATGAAAAAATCTCTTTTACTTCTTGTCCTCGGACTGTACGCCACCGCGCAAATCCATGCCGGCGACATCACCGGCACCATTGCTTTCAAGGGCGCATCACCGGCGGAAAAGGAAATCACGCCCATCAAGGATGACCCGAATTGCGCGCCGCTGTATCCGAACAGCCTGCCGAAAACCAAGTTTTACGCCGTCGGCGCCAACGGTGAACTGGCGGACGTAATTGTTTCGCTCAAAGGCGTTGCCGGCAAATCCACCGGCGCGAGCGCGGCTCCCGCGACACTTGACCAGAAAGGTGCGCTTTACGTACCGCAAATCCTCGCCATCCAGACCGGCCAGAAGCTGATCGTAAAAAATTCCGACCCGCTCGTACACAACGTCCACACCAAGCCGGCGGCAAATCCGGAATCCAACCAAGTTCAGATGGCCGGGGGCGCGGATTTGACCTACACCTTCGACAAGCCGGAAATGTTCCTGAAATTCCAGTGCGACGTGCATCCGTGGATGTTCGCCTGGGTCAGTGTGTTTGATCATCCCTACTTCGCCGTGAGCGGCGCGGACGGGAAGTTTACCATCAAGAATGTGCCGGCCGGCAAATACACACTGGAAGCCACGCACCGCAAACTTGGCACGCAGACCGCCGAAATCGAAGTCAAAGACAGCGGTGCGGCGCAGGATTTCTCGTTCGAGAAGAAATAATTTGTTTTTCCCCCGCGACCGCTGCGTGACAAAATCCGCAGCGGTTTTTTGTTGGAACAACAAATGAGCAAAGGCACGAAGTAGGAATAGGCCGATTGTTTGGGATTTGATTTCAACCTTTGCGTCTTCGTGTCTTTGTTGTTCAATTGATTTTTAGAATGAACAACAAATATAACCCTGCGCTTTTTTGGTTTGCCATCGCCAACGCCGTCGTCACCTTTCTGCTCATCGGCCTAGGCGGTCTTGTGACCAGCCACGAGGCCGGCATGTCCGTGCCCGACTGGCCGACGACCTATGGCTACAATATGTTCGTCTTCCCGCTCGACAAATGGGTCGGTGGCATTTTCTACGAGCATTCGCATCGCCTGCTCGCGTCCGGCGTCGGCCTGCTCACGACGATTCTGGCAATATGGTTGTGGCTGAAGGATTCGCGCAAATGGATTCAATGGCTTGGCATCGCCGCGTTTTTGCTCGTCATCGTGCAGGGGATTCTCGGCGGCCTGCGCGTCCGCTGGCAGCTCGACTGGCTTGGCGTGCCACACGGCGCGGTGGCGCAAGTTTTTCTGGTGCTGACCGCGTTCATTGCGCTGTTCACCTGCCGCTGGTGGATGAACTCGGCGAACGAAAAACAAACCACCGTGCCACGCGGCCTGCGCAGCCATGTTCTTTACGTTACAATCTTGATTTTTATCCAACTACTTATCGCCGCGACAATGCGGCACCAGCACGCCGGTCTGGCGATTTGGGATTTTCCCGCCGCGCACGGCCAAATCTGGCCGGACACCCGCGCCGCCGCCATCGCTGGTTACAACGCTCATCGTCCGCCCGGCCTTGTCGGCAAACCCATCACGGCGTTTCAAGTAAATCTGCAAATGATCCACCGTGGCGTGGCCTATGCGATTTTCCTTGGCGTTATCGCCGCCGCGTTTCTGGTGAAGAAAAAACTCGGCAAAGCTGACGGCTTGACGAAGTTCGCGTGGGGCTGGCTTGCACTACTGACCTTGCAAATCGGCCTCGGCGCTTGGACGGTCTGGTCCAACAAGGCGGCGGATGTGACCACGCTGCACGTCATGGTCGGCGCCTCGGCATTGCTGGTCGGCGCACTCTGGTGGATGGTGGCCGCACGACGCACGGGGCTGGCGGAATAGCTTTGATCGAATTTGTATCTTCGGAGACCAGCGCGGGTCATCGGCCAATTACAAAAGGTGCCCCAGCTTTTCCCGCTTGGTTTTCAAATAACGTTCGTTATGGGGATTGGACTTTATCTTGATGGGAACCTGCTGGGTAATCTTCAGGCCGTAGCCTTCGAGGCCGACGATTTTGCGCGGGTTGTTCGTGAGCAGGCGGATGGTTTTCAGGCCAAGGTCGCAGAGAATTTGCGCGCCGAGACCGTATTCGCGTAGATCCATTTTGAAACCGAGCTTCTCATTGGCTTCCACGGTGTCGTAGCCCTGCTCCTGCAATTTGTAAGCTTGAATTTTCGGGCCGAGGCCGATGCCGCGGCCTTCCTGCCGCATATAAAGAATCACGCCGCAACCGACCTCGGCCACCTGCCGCATGGCGGAATGCAGTTGCGGTCCACAGTCGCAGCGGCGCGAACCAAAGACATCTCCGGTGAGGCATTCGCTGTGAACGCGGACCAGGACATTTTTCCTGCCTGCGATGTCCCCGCGCACGAGCGCGAGGTGATTTTCGCCATCAAGCTTGGAGCGATACAGGTGAAGATTGAAATCGCCGTAATCGGTCGGCATCCGGATGACCTCGACACATTCCACCAATTTTTCGCGGGAACGGCGGTATTCGATCAGGCCGGCGATGGAGCCGATTTTTAATTTGTGCTTCCGCGCGAATTTCAAGAGCTGCGGCAACCGTGCCATGGTGCCGTCGTCATTGACGATTTCAGCGATAACGGCGGCGGGCTGCAATCCGGCGAGCCGCGCCAGATCCACGCCGGCCTCGGTGTGGCCGGCACGACGCAGCACGCCACCTTCGCGATAGCGCAGCGGGAAAATGTGGCCGGGGCGCACGAGATCATCCGGTTGCGTCTTGGGATTGGCCAGCCGGCGGATGGTGTGTGCGCGGTCGGCGGCGGAAATGCCGGTGGTCACGCCGCGCGCGGCATCCACCGAAATCGTGTAGGCGGTGCGCATCCGCTCGGCGTTTTGCTGGGTCATCAGCGGCAGGTTAAGGCGGTCAAGGTCAGCGCCTTCCATCGGCACACATACGACGCCGGAGGTATGGCGCACCATGAAACCCACATTTTGAGGCGTGGCTTTTTCGGCGGCGAGAATGAGATCACCTTCATTTTCACGGTCAGCGTCATCCACGATGATGACCATTTTGCCACGGCGCAGGTCGGCGAGGACGGATTCAATGGAGTCAAACTTGGTTTTCATCGGCGGAGACAGGCTAATCTGAAAGCCTTAAAAAGTCACCCCATTCGTGAAATTTATGATTGGAATTTAAGTTTTGTCTGGCCGTGTGTTAAAAAATATTTAGACTGTGATTAGAAGATTTAAAACGCAATTCGGCTGGGGAATCGTGGTGCCACCCATCAATGATACACGGTCATCCAGAAAATAAAACCGGCAGCCCAGCGGTGGAATCACCCGCCGGGCCTGATGGCTTGCCGAAAAATCTTCAGCATTTGGACAGCCTCGCCAATCTCGGCCTGATCTCCGCCAGCATCGCCCATGAAGTCAAAAACGGCCTTGTCGCCATCAGTACTTTCGTGGAGGTGTTGCTTGAAAAAGGCGAAGACAAGGAAATGACCGAACTGGTGCGGCGCGAATTGAAGCGGATTGATCTGCTGGTGACGCAGATGCTGCGGTTCACCTCACCCAAGCCGGCGATACTGACGATGGTGCATGTGCATCACGTGATGGATCATTCGCTGCGGCTGCTGGAACACCAGATGAGTGGCCGGATGATCGCGCTCAAGCGCGAATACTGCGCGATTCCCGACACGGTGCAGGCCGATGATTCACAGTTGCAACAGGCGTTCATGAACCTGTTACTCAATGGCGTCGAGGCCATCGGCAACAACGGCGAACTCTCGGTCACCACGGAAAACTTTTCCGAACCCAACGGCGTGCGCTGGTTGAAAATTCACATCCGCGACACCGGCACGGGCATCGCCCCGGAACATACCGCCCGCGTGTTCGACGCGTTTTTCACCACCAAAAAAAACGGCACCGGCCTCGGCTTGGCCATCTGCCGCCGCGTAGTGCAGGAGCACGGCGGGAAAATCGAGGTGCTAAGCGAAGCCGGGCGCGGTGCCACCTTCATCATCTGGCTGCCGGCGGAATGAGCCAAGAGGTTTACTAAAAAGCCGCGTTCTCACGGACGCGTCTTGAGAGTTTTAGGGGGAAATTATTCCCCGACGAGGCGGTAGGGGTTGACCACGTCCTCGCCCACGCGGGTGGAAGGATTGGCCTTGAGCGAGAACGCCAAGGCGATGGTAAAATCCGTTGAACTGCCGACATTGTCCTCCACGCGGAAAGTGAGCGCGGTGGTCCAGCTCCGCAAATCGCGGTAGAGCGTATAAAACTGTTCCTGCAAGCGTCCGGTCTGCGCGCTGTAATTGTGCGTGGCGCGCAGCCCCCAGTTGTCGTTCACGCGGAAAAACGCCGTGCTGCTGATGTAGTTATTCTCATTCCAAGTGCCGTTGCCCCAAGTGCCGCCGCGCAAATACCAGTGGCCGATGCCCCAGCTCCAGCGGTTGTTCGGCGTGAAGGTCAACTGGTGAAAGGCGAGGTTCAGATCGCCGCGATCCAGATCGTAGCGCAACTGCGATTCCGCCGTGAGCCAAGTGCGCGGCTTGAAGGCGAGCTGCGAATACAAATCATTCAAACTGCTCTGGCCCGGCTGCGGATCGAGCCGCCAATCGAGCATCATGTTCCAGTTCACCAAATCGTCCAATTGCCCGCCGCGCTTGGTCTGGAGCACGTTCCGCAGGCCGAAGCGGATGACATTCTGCGCGTCAATCGAGTCAATGCTGTTGTAATCGGGGAACAGCACCGGCGAGAGCAAGAGCGAGGGAATTTCAGAATCAAACTGCGGCAACTGCGCGGCGGGAGTGCTGGGGCGCGGGACATAAACGTAGTCCGCCGAAGGCTCGATGATGTGGCGCAAGCCGTCCATTTCCAGAATTGAATTGGTCGCGTCCGTCCACAACCCCGAGGCTTTGAACGACGTGCTGACGCCGGTATTGAACACGCCACGATAGGTTTCATCACGCAAACCAGACACATTGCTGCGCTCGCTGTAATAAGTGAATCGTCCGCCGGCTCGCGGCGCTACGTTGAGCCAATTGAAAAACGTCCACGGCAGGGTAAGTTGATGATAAGTGTCGGCTCGCGCGGCGGAGTCAGCGTAAAACCCATTGGTCGCGGGGTAAAATCCGTTGGTGGCGTTGGCGGTGAATGAGCGGTAATAGCCGAAGGAGCTTTCACTGTCGTAATAAACCGGCGTGTCAAAAACCTGCTGGCGGAAACCGGTGAGCTTTACGTCGGGCAACCGCTCAACCTGACTGAAAAAGCTGTTCACGCGCGGCGTGGTCAGAGCATCGAGGCTCCAGTTGTCCCAGTATTTTTCCACCTCGACGAACGTGTTCGGCTGCGGATTCATGGAGTAGTCGCCGGAGAAAAAATCGTGCAAGAACAGCGGATCGCTCTGGTAATTCACCAGCGCCTTCACGTTCAGATTGGTTGCCGGCGTCGCCTGCCAGCCGAGATAAAAGCGCTGCCGGTTTTCCGGTATGCGCCCGTAGTACGGAAAGGCATTTGTGCTGTAATTCGCATTCCGATCATTCTGATAATAATATTTTACCTCGGCCTCGCCCCAGCGACCGAGATGCAGCTCCACATCCGGCCCCGCGCCCACGCCGCGCCGCTCGCGGTAGTCGGCGTGGATTTTTCCGTTCGCCACGTCGCCGAGATACCAGGTGTAGGTGCTCAGGAAATAAGGGCCGTAACGGCTGCGGTAGCCGGGCGTGACGGTGAAATTGCCGGCGTGCGGCCCAAGGTTGCGCTGGTAATACGGAAAATAAAACACCGGCACGCCCTCGATAAACACCACCGAATTCCACATTTGCACGATTTTTCCTGGAATGATGCGGATGCGGCTGGCCCGGATGCAATACTCCGGATCGCTAACGTCATCCGTCGTGACATAGCCATTACGCGCCGTATAGACGCGGTTGCTGGCGTCGCCGGTCAAACCCACGCCGCCGGCAAACACTGGTGCTTTGCCCGTGCGAAACTGTTCACTCTTTAACTGGCGCGTTTTGAAATTGTATTGGATGTGGTCGCCGACCCAAAGCTGATCGCCGGATTCAATGCGCACATTGCCATCGGCCTGAACATCGCCGGTCTTGGTGTTTACCGCCGCGCTGTCCGCCGTCAGCACCGCGTCGCCGTAGCGAACAAACACTCCGTTCTTTCCCGTGGCCGTGCCGGCGGCAAGGTCATAATCCACCTTGCCTTCCACCGTGCCGGGTAGAATCTGGCTCAACGCTTGCACTTCCCACGCGCCCTCGTCCAGCGCGCGGGCGGAAAAGGCAAGGGTCGCGGCGGAAAAAACGAGCGCAATTGCGTAAAAGGGTTTCATCAGACGCGGTCAATTAAACAGAATGTGACGGCACTGCCAAGCGGGATTTGCCCGTTCCCAAAATGTTGGAAGCACGATTTCACGGAATTTTCTATGGACGGACTCCCTTCGACCTTTGGCACGCTGACAAAAAAACAGTTTTAAAAGCCGCGGCATTTTTGTTTTACATCGCCCCGGGATGGAATAAATTGTAGGACTTGGTGGCCGGTGTGGCGGAATTGGCAGACGCGCTAGACTCAAAATCTAGTATCCGTGAGGATGTGTGGGTTCGACCCCCTCCGCCGGCACCATCAAAACTCTCTTTTTTTTCATTCATCGGCGATAAATTTGTGGCTAAATTATGGATGTGAAAATCGTTGGCATCATTCCCGCGCGCTTTGGCTCGACGCGCTTTCCCGGCAAACCGCTCGCTCCCATCGCGGGCAAGCCGCTCATCCAGCACGTTGTCGAACAATGCCAAAAGGCAAAATCGCTTTTCGAAGTAGTCGTTGCCACCGATGACGAACGCATCGCCAGCGCGGCAATAAAATTCTGCCGCGTGGAAATGACCCGCGCCGACCATCCGAGCGGTTCGGACCGGATCGCGGAAGTTGCTGGGAGAATTTCGTGCGACGCGATTGTCAATATTCAAGGCGACGAGCCGTTAATTGATCCGCTGGTGATTGATGTGGTTGCCGACGCGCTGTCGCAGGGGGAGATGTCCACCGCCGCCACGCCCATCAAAAATCTTGCCGAGCTGGAAAACCCGAACGTCGTAAAAGTCGTTGTCAACGCCTCCGGTCGCGCGTTATATTTTTCCCGGCGCACGATTCCGTATTTGCGCGAGGCCGCCAGCCGTCCAGTGCCGGAGCAGTTGGCGGCGTTTCCTTTTTTGAAACACCTCGGCATTTACGGCTACCAGCGCGAAACGCTGCTGCGGCTGGTGAAATTCCCGGTGTCGCCGCTGGAAAACGCGGAAAAGCTGGAGCAGTTGCGGGCACTGGAAAACGGCATCCAGATCGTGGTGGTGAAGGTAAATTACGACAGCGTAGGCGTGGATACGCCGGAGGATGTGGAATGGGTGGAAAGGTATTTGAAGAAACCGTAGCCACAGACGCCGCCGATGGACGCAGGGTTTATTTTGGTTTTTTATCCGGGTTTATTCGTGTGCATCCGTGGTTGGAAAAATAATTTAAAATGAAATTCATATTTGTCACCGGCGGTGTGGTGAGTTCGCTCGGCAAAGGCTTGACCGCCGCCGCGCTCGGCACGCTGCTCGAAAACCGCGGTCTTAAGGTCGCGCTGCAAAAATTTGACCCATATCTCAACGTGGATCCGGGCACCATGTCGCCGTATCAACACGGCGAAGTTTATGTGCTCGATGACGGAGCAGAAACGGATCTAGACCTCGGTCATTACGAGCGGTTCACCAACGTCAAGCTCACGCGCATGAACAACCTGACCAGCGGCCAGGTTTACCAAACCGTATTGAACAACGAGCGCGAGGGGAAATATCTCGGCAAAACGGTGCAGGTCATCCCGCACGTAACGGACGAAATCAAAAACCGCATCCATGCGCTCGCCGAAAAGACCAAGGCAGATGTCATTATCACCGAAATCGGCGGCACCACCGGCGACATTGAAGGCTTGCCGTTTCTGGAAGCCATCCGCGAATTCGCGCTGGAAGTCGGCTACAACAACGCGATTTTTTTGCACGTCACCTACGTGCCGTTTATCAAGGCGGCGGGCGAATTGAAAACCAAGCCCACGCAGCAATCCGTCGCCAAGCTGCGCGAAATCGGCATTGCGCCGCACGTGCTGGTCTGCCGCTGCGAGAAACCGTTGGACAAGGAACTGCGCCAGAAAATTTCGATGTTCTGCAACGTCCCGCTCGAAGCCGTCATTGAGGAAAAGGACGTGGATCACTCCATTTACGAAGTGCCGCTGATGCTCCAGCGCGAGCGGATGGATGACCTTGTCTGTCGTCTGCTCCACCTCGACACGCCCGCGCCGAACATGACGCACTGGCAGGAGATCATCCGCAAGCTCATCGCTCCGCAGCATCGCGTGCGCATCGGCGTGGTTGGCAAATACATCGGGTTACAGGATGCTTACAAGTCGGTTTACGAAGCCATTATCCACGGCGGCGTGGCGAATGACTGCGGCGTGGAAATCGTGCAAGTAGATTCAGAGGAAATCGAGAAGCATGGCGCGGCCAAAATGTTGAAAGGTCTCGGCGGCATTCTCGTGCCAGGCGGTTTCGGCGAACGCGGCATCGAGGGAAAAATCGCCGCCGCGCAATACGCCCGCGAGAATAAAATCCCCTATCTCGGCCTGTGTCTGGGCATGCAGATTGCGACCATCGAGTTTGCGCGAAATGTCCTGAAGCTGCCCAAGGCGCATTCCACGGAATTCGATTTAAACACACCGAATCCGGTCATCGCCATGCTGGATGAACAGCGCAAAGTCACCAAGAAAGGCGGCACGATGCGGCTGGGCGCGCAGTCATGCCAGCTGGTCGTCGGCTCAAAAGCCGGCCAGCTTTACGGTTCGTTCGTCATCCACGAACGCCATCGCCACCGCTACGAATTCAACAACGCCTACCGCGAAAAATTCGAGAAAGCCGGCTTCGTGTTCAGCGGCAATTCGCCCGATGGCAAGCTCGTCGAAGTGATCGAACTCAAGGACCATCCGTTCTTTCTGGCAAGCCAGTATCATCCGGAGTTCTTGAGCAAGCCGCACCAGCCGCATCCGCTGTTCAAGGGTTTTATCGCCGCCGCGCACCAGCATATCCATCGGAAGCCGCTTTAACGGAAAGTCCGCAGGCCGCATGAAGAAGGAAGCCGCGCCGAATTACGCTGACGCCATCCAGTTTCTTTATGGCCTGCGGATGTTCGGCGCGAATTTTGGCTTGGAGCACACGCGCAAACTCGCTGCGCGGGCTGGGAACCCGCAGGAAAAACTCCGCTTCATTCACGTCGCCGGCACCAACGGCAAAGGCTCGACCTGCGCGATGCTGGAAAGCATTTATCGCGCAGCCGGCCTGCGCGTCGGGCTATTCACCTCGCCGCACCTCGTTTCGTTCCGGGAACGGATTCAGGTCAACCGCCATTTTATTTCCCAAACCGACAGCGTTCGGCTTGTTGCGGCACTCCGCGCGGCGAACCGGGAAAACAATGCAACGCTTTTCGAATTCGCGACCGTTATGGCGCTTAAATTTTTCGCGGAACAGAAATGCGACCTGGTGATTTTGGAAACCGGCCTCGGCGGACGCCTCGACGCCACAAACATCGTCACGCCGCTGGCCAGCGTCATCACTAACATCACCTTCGACCACCAGCAGTGGCTCGGCGATACGCTGGAACAAATCGCAGCGGAAAAGGCCGGCATCATCAAGGCAGGGGTTCCCGTGATCACGTCCACGGATGCGCCGGAAGCACTGGCCGTCATCGAAAAAGTGGCGGCGGAAAAGCAATCCTTGCTGACACGTGTTGTAGCTTCCCGCGTCGCGTGCCGCATGCCTTGCACCTCACTTTTGGGCGACCACCAAAAACTAAATGCCGCGCTGGCGTTGGCCACCGTCGAGGTTTTGCAAAAACAATTTCCCGTCAGCGCAGAAAACATCCGTGCTGGACTGGCCGCCGTAAACTGGCCGGGACGGCTGCAACTTATCGAGCTCCCCGGACAAAAAATCCTGCTTGATGGCGCGCACAATACCGCCGGCGCGGAAACGCTGCGCACGGCACTGGAAAAAGAATTTGCCGGCGTCCGGCCGGTTTTTATTTTCGGCACGCTGGCGGACAAGGATTGGTCCGGCATCTGCCGGACCTTGGCACCGCTGGCGGCGAAAGTTTTCACCGTGCCGGTTGCCAGCGAACGCACGGCAGATGCGGGCGAACTGGCGAAAGTTTTCCGGACAGCGAATCCGCCGGCGGCAGCCGTTATGGTGCAAAACCTGTCCGCCGCGCTGAACGCCTCCAAAGACGAGCCTTGGGTCGTGATCACCGGCTCGCTGTATCTCATCGGCGAGGCGCTGGCGAAGCTGGGTTATCCGCCGGCGGAGACGGATGAGCGCGGTTTGAACGAATGGGCGGCTCCCCAAAAACAAGATTAGAATACGGCAAGATAATACGAAGCGGGGCTAATAACTTTTAGCGCGCGCGGCTGTGCGTTGACGCTTGATATAATCATAATTATCATTCGACCTCATTATGACCTATGCAGATACATTGCCAAAGCAGCGTGGCGTTGGCGAAACCAACCGCCCCGATGCCTGGTGGCTCCAACCGCTGGTGGTTTTTCTTGGCTTCTCCACCTTCATCATTTATTCGACATGGGCGGCGTTTCAGGGCGTCGGCGATATGCACAACCATGCCTGTAGTTATTGGTATGGCGGCTTGCATGGTGAAAATGGCGGAGCCAACTATCTCTCGCCGTTCTACTCGCCGGAATTTTGGGGCACCTCGCCGCACGCCATCGGCCAGCTGCCAGCGTGGTGGCCCAGCTGGGCGCCGTTCTCGCCGGCTTTTTTGATTCTGTGGATTCCGGCCGGCTTCCGGTTCACCTGCTATTATTATCGCGGGGCTTATTACAAGGCTTTCTGGGCCGACCCGATCAACTGCGCCGTCGGCGAACCGCGCAAATCCTTCCTAGGCGAACGCTACTTCCCGCTCATCATCCAGAATGTCCACCGCTATTTTTTTTATCTGGCATTCCTGTTCATCATCCTGCTCTCGTATGATGCGTGGCTGGGAATGTGGTTTACTGACGCCACCGGCAAGGAACATTTCGGCATCGGCGTCGGCACGCTGGTACTGACGCTAAATGCGGTTTTCCTGGCGATGTATACTTTTGGCTGCCACTCGCTGCGGCATTTGATTGGCGGCTTCCTTGATACCAAGACCAAAGCGCCAACCTGCGCCAAGGCTTACGATTGCGTCACCTGCCTGAATGTCCGTCACATGATGTGGGCTTGGATCAGCTTGTTCTGGGTTGGCTTTACGGATGTTTATGTCCGCCTGTGCGCGACGGGCCATCTGCACGACATCGTTTTCTTCAAATTCTAAACTCCAAACCAAATATTTTATTGTGGCTACCAATTACGAAACTCACGAATACGATGTGCTGGTCATCGGCGCGGGCGGCGCGGGTCTGCGCGCGGCGATTGAAGCATCGGCCGCCGGCGTAAAAGTCGGGCTGATCTGCAAATCACTTCTTGGCAAGGCGCACACCGTCATGGCCGAAGGCGGCATGGCGGCGGCGATGGGCAACGTGGACGACCGCGACAACTGGAAAGTCCATTTCGCCGATACGATGCGTGGCGGCCAATACGTCAACAACTGGCGCATGGCCGAGTTGCATGCGAAGGAAGCTCCGGCGCGCGTTCATGAACTTGAAGCTTGGGGCGCGGTGTTTGACCGCACCAAGGAAGGAAAAATTTCACAGCGCAATTTCGGCGGACATCGCTATCCGCGCCTGGCGCATGTCGGCGACCGTACGGGCTTGGAACTGATACGCACCTTGCAGGATCACGGCATTCATCAGGGCATCACGGTTTTCATGGAATACACCGTCGTGTCGCTGTTGAAAGACGGCGGTCGGGTGGTTGGTGCGTTCGGCTACGACCGCGAGCGAGGCCGTTTCCGTGTTTTCAAGGCGAAGGCGGTGGTCCTTTGCACCGGCGGTTTGGGCCGCGCCTACAAAGTTACCAGCAATTCCTGGGAAGGCACCGGCGACGGCGTTTCCCTTGCGTATCATGCCGGCGCGGAACTGCTCGACATGGAGTTCATCCAGTTTCATCCGACCGGCATGATCTGGCCGCCGAGCGTCATGGGCATTCTCGTGACCGAAAGCGTGCGCGGTGAAGGCGGCGTGTTGCGCAACAAGGACGGCAAGCGCTTCATGTATGACGACATCCCGGACAATTACAAATCGCAGACCTCGACCGATCCCGAAGAAGGCTGGCGCTACACGCAGAACGACAAGAATGCCAAGCGTCCGCCGGAGCTGTTGACGCGCGATCACGTTGCCCGCTGCATCAACCGCGAAGTGAAGGCCGGTCGCGGCAGTCCGCACGGCGGCGTGTTCCTCGACATTTCGTGGATCAAGGAAAAAATCCCTAACTCGGCGGAGCACATCAAGCGCAAGCTGCCTTCGATGTATCACCAGTTCATGCAACTGGCGAATCTCGACATCACCAAAGAGCCGATGGAAATCGGCCCGACCACCCATTACGCAATGGGTGGCATCCGTGTGAACGCCGAGTCGCAGGCGACGAACATCCCCGGATTGTTCGCGGCGGGCGAATGCGCCGCAGGTCTGCACGGGGCAAACCGTCTCGGCGGCAACTCGCTTTCCGACCTGATTGTTTTTGGCCAGCGCGCCGGCGAATACGCCGCAAAATACGCAAAGGAAAATCCGAACATTTCCGTCAGCGATGCCGAAATCGAAGGCGCCTACCGCGAAGCCGTAGCGCCATTTGAACGCGCCGCCGGCGGCACCACCGAAGGACCGTATCAGGTGCAATACGACTTGCAGAACATGATGCAGAAGAATGTAGGCATCGTCCGGTTGCAAAACGAGATGGAAGAGGCGCTCGCCGGCATCGGCCAGCTCAAGGCCCGCGCCGCCAAGGTCGCCGTGCAAGGCCACTGCGAATATAACCCCGGCTGGCATACGGCGATTGACCTCAGGCATCTGCTCACCGTTTCCGAGGCCATCACGATGTGCGCGCTGGAGCGCAAGGAAAGCCGCGGCGGCCACTTTCGAGAGGATTTCCCCGACAAGGATCCGGCGGCGGCGAAATACAACAACGTCGTTTCCAAGGCGGCAGACGGCTCTATGAAATTGCGGCGCGAAGCGATTACGCCCCTGCGGGAAGATTTGAAACAAGTCATCGAGGAGATGAAATGAATAACAAAACGGTTACTTTTAGAATCTGGCGCGGCGACGCGACCGGCGGCAAGTTCGTGGATTACACCACGGAGATCACCGAGGGACTTGTCGTGCTCGACGTCGTCCACAAAATCCAGGCGCAGCAGGCTAACGACCTCGCCGTGCGCTGGAATTGCAAGGCCGGCAAGTGCGGCTCCTGCTCGGCGGAAGTCAACGGCATGCCGAAGCTGATGTGCATGACGCGCATGGACACACTCGATATCAGCAAGCCCATCACCATCGAGCCGATGCGCGCGTTTCCCAGCATCCGCGATTTGGCGACCGATGTGTCGTGGAACTTCCGCGTCAAGACCAAGATCAAGAAATTCAATCCGCGCAAGCCCGATGCCGCCGATGGCACCTGGCGCATGCAGCAGGAAGACGTGGACCGCGTGCAGGAATTCCGCAAGTGCATTGAATGTTTCCTCTGCCAGGACGTCTGCCACGTTTTGCGCGACCATCACAAGCACGACGAATTCATTGGCCCGCGCTTCTTGGTTTACACTGCTGCATTGGAGATGCATCCGCTCGACACCGAGAACCGTCTGCCGGAACTCAAGCAGGCGCAAGGCATCGGCTTTTGCAACATCACCAAGTGCTGCACCAAAGTCTGCCCGGAGCACATCACCATCACCGATAACGCCATCATTCCGCTCAAGGAACGCGTCGTGGATGAATTTTACGACCCGTTCGCGTGGCTCTGGGAAAAAATCCGCCCGCAAGGCTGATTATTACGCTCGCTTCAAAGCGCCGGTTAGCCGGCGCTTGTTTATTGGCGGCGGCTAGGGACGGGCGATGGACGCAGTTCCGACACCTCATTTCACCGGCGCGAGGTCGGCGCCAATTGCGCGTTCCAGCCGGGCGCGGGCGGCGGCGTAATCGTGCTGCGCCGTGATTTGCGTGGTGCGCGCCTGCGTGAGTGCGGTTTCGGCGTCCAGCACGTCGAGCTGAGTGCCGGTGCCGGCGGCGGCGCGGGCGTTCGCCTCGCGCAGGGCTTCATCGGCCTGTTCCTGAACTTTTAGTTGCGATTCCAGGGTTTCCTTCGCCTGGATAAAATCGGAATAGGTCGTGCGCACGGCGAGTTCGATCTGGCGGGACTGGTCGGCGAGGTCGGTCCGGGATTTGGCGTAAAGGGCCTTGGCCTGCGCGACTTTGCCGGCGGTGAGCGCGCCGTCAAAAATGCTCCAGTTCATCTGCACGCCGGCGTTCCAGCCGTCCAGCTTGTCGCCTACGTCGGTGCTAAAGGAAGAGTTCATCCAGTTGTAACCCGCAAATACCGCTACGGCGGGCTGGTAGCCGGACTTGGCACTGGTGATGTTCAATTTTTGCAGCTCGATGTTTTTGCGCGCGGTGGTGAGTTCCGTCCGGCGGGTGAGCGCCTGTTGGATGGCGTCGGGCAAATTCACGGCGAATGGCGCGGTGTCGAGGCCATCGGTGAGGTTGAGCGGAATGTCCTCCCAGATTTCGCGCGGCAGATTGTAACCGAGCAGGTTCGCCAAATTGTTTTTGGTGATGCGATAATTATTTCTGGCCTGAATAAACGCAGGCCGCTCATTGGCCACGGCGACTTCCGCGCGCAGAACGTTAAAATGCGGCACGGTGCCGGCGTCGTAGCGGTGCTGCTGGTCTTCGAGTTCCTTCTGCAATAATTTTACCGACGCCTCACGCACCGTGATCTGCTGGGCGGCGAGCAGCACGTCGTAATACGCCAGCCGCACCTGCAACAGCGTGTCCGCCACCGCCGTCTGGTAAATGGAGATGGCCTGCTGCCGGGTCGCGCCGGCGGCGCGGACGGCGGCGATGAGCTTGCCGCCGGAGTAAATCGTCTGCGAAATTTGAACGCCGGCGTTCCAGTCCTGATGCGGTGCCGTAATGCCGGGGAAATTTTGAACCAGTGTGAGCTCGTTGTCCTGATATTTGCCGCTGGCATTCACCTGCGGAAGCGCCACCGCGCGCGTCTGCACAACGATGCCGTGCGCGGCTTCCAGGTCGTTCTTGGCCTTAAGAATCGCGGCGTTCTGCGCCAGCGCGGTGTTCAGCGCGTCGGCCAGCGACAGCGGGCGCGTAAGCCACGCCGGGGCATTGGTGACGGAGGCAGTGGCCGTAAAAGTGAAGCCGAGCAACAGCGAAAGTAGCGCTAGTTTTTTCATAAACTATCGTTATCCTACCATTCGGTAGGTTGAAAGTCGAATGAATCGTTTCCCTCGTAAAATTTCACCGGTGTGCTACCATCGAGGTACGGTTGCATGAAAAACTATTTAAGCGTCATTCTCGCCGTTTTCGCCGCCGTGCTGCTTGACGGTTGCGCGAAAAACTCCCACGGCAGTTTTCAGGGCTACATCGAGGGCGAATATGTCTATGTTGCCTCGCCGCTGGCCGGGGCGCTCACAACCCTTGCGGTTGCCCGCGGTGATTCAGTGAAGGTGGGACAATTGCTGTTTGAATTGGAACGGCAATCCGAAGCCGCCGCCATGACGCAGGCGGAGAAAATCCTGGCACAGGCGCAGGCGCAACTGACGGATTTGCAGAAAGGCCAGCGCCCGACGGAAATCGCATCGCTCGCGGCGCAGCTGAAACGGGCGCAGACAGATTTGAAATTGTCCGCCGCCGAACTCGCGCGTCGTGAAAAGCTCGGCGGTTTCAATGTGATTTCCAAGGAAGAACTGGACCAGTCCCGCGCGCAAACTGACGCCAGCCAGGCGCAGGTGAACCAACTCGCGGCGAATCTGGCTACCGCCAAACTCGGCGGACGCGAAGACGCCATCCGCGCTGCGCAGGCGGCGGCGGAAGCGCAAACCGCCGCGTGGGACAAGGCGAAATGGGCGTTCGATCAGAAGCAGCAGTTTGCGCCGGCGAATGCCGCGGTGCATGACACGCTTTATCGGCAGGGTGAATTTGTTGCGGCGGGCAATTCGGTGGTGGTCTTGCTGCCGTCGGAAAATCTCAAGGTGCGTTTTTTTGTGCCGCAGGAGAAATTGCCGCAAATCAAAACCGGTGCAACCGTTTCCGTGCAGCTCGATGGCGCCGCCCGCGCGCTCCGCGCCACGGTGAATTACATTTCCACGCAGGCCGAATACACGCCGCCGGTGATTTACAGCCGTGAGACGAGGGCGGAACTTGTGTTCATGATCGAGGCTAAATTTTTCCCGGCGGACGCGGCGGAACTGCGTCCCGGCCAGCCGGTGGACGTGGAATTGAAATGAGTTCCGCCTTCGCCATTGACGTGCGCGGCGTCACGAAAAAATTCGGCGCGCGCACGGTCGTCAATGACATCGCCATGCAGGTGCGTCCCGGCGAGATTTACGGTTTCCTCGGCCCGAACGGCAGCGGCAAGACGACTTTTCTGCGGATGCTCTGCGGTTTGCTCAAGCCCGATGCCGGCGAAGGCAGCTGCCTTGGCCTGGATTTCCGCCGCGAATCCGCCGAGATCAAAGAGCGCGTCGGCTACATGACGCAAAAATTTTCGTTCTACGAAGATTTGACCATCGAGGAAAATCTGGATTTCATCGCGCGGCTTTACGGAATGCCGCAGCGCAAAGCTTCCGTGGAAAAAAGCCTGGAGCGCCTCGGTATGACCGAGCGGCGCACACAATTGGCCGGCACACTTTCCGGCGGATGGAAGCAGCGGCTCGCGCTCGCCGCGTGTTTGATTCACGAACCGCAACTGCTGCTGCTCGACGAGCCGACGGCGGGCGTGGACCCGAAGGCGCGGCGCGATTTCTGGGAGGAGATTCATAAACTGGCCACCGCCGGGCTGACATTCCTCATCACCACGCACTACATGGACGAGGCGTCTCGCTGCCATCGGCTCGGCTATATCGCCTATGGAAATCTGCTTGCGCATGGAACGGTGGCCGAAGTCGTGAAAACCGCCGGACTCACGACTTGGGAAGTCTCCGGCGAAAATCTTCCGGCGCTCGCGGACAAAATTCGCGGGCGGCCGGGCGTGGAACAGGTCGTTGCCTTTGGAACAACCTTGCACGTTAGCGGACGCGACTCGGAAAAACTCAACGCGAGCATCACGCCGTTTCAGACGAATGCGCAGCGATGGACGAAAATTGAATCGGGATTGGAGGACGTGTTTATCAGCCTGATGGAAACCGCGATGGACAATTTCTCATGAGCCGCTACGCGTTCAACTGGCTGCGGCTTTGGGCGGTAGTGCTGAAAGAGTTCATCCAAATGCGGCGCGACCGGCTGACGTTCGGCATGATGGTTGGCATTCCGATGGTGCAGCTCATATTGTTCGGTTACGCCATCAACTCGAATCCCAAGCACCTGCCCACGGCGGTTTACGCGGCGGACAACAGCCCGTTCTCGCGCACCATCATCTGGGCGCTGCGCAACAGCAGCTATTTCGACCTCACGCGCGAGGCGCACAGCGCGGCGGAAATCCAGAACTGGCTCGCGGAAGGGAAAGTGCAATTTGCCGTGACCGTGCCGGTGGATTTTTCACGCAAACTGGTGCGCGGTGAAAAACCGGATTTGCTGCTGGAAGCCGACGCCACCGATCCGTCCGCCGTCGGTTTTGCGCAGGCGGCGGTGAGCCAGCTCGCCACCACCGTCATCAACCGCGACCTCACCGGGACGCTCACGCGGCTGCGCGCGACCGCTCCGCCGTTCAACCTCGTCACGCACCAGCATTACAACCCTGAAAGCATCAGCCAATACAACATCGTGCCCGGCCTCATCGGCGTGATGCTGACGATGACCATGATCATCATCACCGGCCTGGCCATCACGCGCGAACGCGAGCGCGGCACGATGGAAAACCTCCTCTCCACGCCCGTGCATCCCGGCGAAGTCATCATCGGCAAGATCATTCCCTACATCATGGTTGGCTATGTGCAGGTGACGCTGGTGCTGCTGGCGGCGAAATTTCTGTTCGACGTGCCGTTCATGGGCAGCGTGCCGCTGCTGGTGGCGCTGACGTTTTTGTTCATCGTGGCGAACCTCGCGGTGGGCATCACGTTCTCGACCATCGCCAAAAACCAGTTGCAGGCGGTACAGATGGCGTTTTTCTTCTTCCTGCCGTCGCTGCTGCTCTCCGGCTACATGTTTCCGTTTCGCGGGATGCCCGGTTGGGCGCAGGACATTGGCGAATGCCTGCCGCTCACGCATTTCCTGCGCATCGTGCGCGGCATTTTGCTCAAGGGAAATGGGATTGCGGAATGCGCGCCGGATTTGTGGCCCATTGCGCTGTTCGTGACCGTGATGCTGGCCATCGGCATCAAGCGCTACCGGCAAACTTTGGATTGACAATTTTTCCGCAGTCATTCCGCCGCTGGCCGCGCCGCGCTTGCAAATTCAGGCGGTTTGGTTATTCCTTGTCTCAACATGAGTCGTGCCTGTGGCCTGCTGATTTTAATCGGAAGTTTGCTGATCGCCTTGATCGGGCGGGCGGCGGAAACCGCCGACGTGAATCTCGACTATGTGGCGCAGCGCGCCTTGGAACGCGCTAAGACGCCTTTTCATTCGCCGCGTGCCGACCTGCCGAAGGTACTGCGGCAGGATAACCTCGACTACGACAAATACCGCGAAATCCGTTTCCGCCGCGATCGGGCGCTATGGTCGGCGGACAATTTGCCCTTCCGCGCGGAGTTTTTTCACCCCGGCTACCTGTATCAGGAACCGGTGCATGTCAACGAATTCACCCTCACCCACACGCAACCTATCCGCTTCGTGCAGGATTTTTTTGATTACGGCAAACTGAACATCGCGAATCAAATCCCCTCCAAGACCGGATACGCGGGCTTTCGCGTGCTGTATCCGCTGAACAAGCCGGAGCAACTGGATGAACTCGGCGCGTTTCTCGGCGCGAGCTATTTCCGGCTGCTCGGCAAGAACCTGCGCTACGGCGAATCCGCCCGCGGCCTCGCGCTTGATTCCGGTGAAGGCGACCGCCCGGAGGAATTTCCGATTTTCACCGACTGGTGGCTGGGCAAGCCGAGCAGCGGCGACACGGAACTCCGGCTTTATGCCATCCTCGACAGTGTAAGCTGCACCGGCGCGTACGAATTTTTTATCCACCCCGGCGAGACGACCACCGCGAGCATCCGCGCGGTTTTGTATTTTCGCGAACCCAAAAATGTTCTCGCCGCCGACAAAAGCCGCCAGCCATCCAAGACCATCGGCCTCGCGCCGCTGACGAGCATGTTTTGGTTCGGCAAGGACACGGAGCGCAAGTTCGACGACTACCGGCCAGAGGTTCATGACAGTGACGGACTGCTCGTCCACATGGGCAACGGTGAAGCCTTCTGGCGTCCGCTGGACAATCCGCCCGCGACCCGGCACCAGGTTTTTCATGCGCCAAGCATCAAGGGTTATGGCCTGCTCCAGCGGGAGCGGAATTTTGCCGCGTATCAGGACATGTTCAATATTTACCACCAGGTGCCCAGCGTCTGGGTGGAGCCGGATGGCAACTGGGGCGACGGCGACCTGCACCTCGTCGAATTGAGCACGACTTACGAGGGCCTTGATAACATTGTCGCCTTCTGGGATCCGAAAAACAAACCCGCTCCGCTCTCGCCATTTCGCTTTGGTTACACGCTGCATTGGGAAGGCGGCGACGTGGATTTGAAGCGTTCGGAAAACCGCGTCGTCGCCACGCGCATCGGGCCGGACGCGCAATTTGGCGCGCGGCAGTTCGTCATTGATTTTGATGGGCCGCAGTTGGATGCGATTCCCGAAGACAAGCCGCCGGTCGCCATCGCCAATTGCAGCGCGGGCGCGACCATCGTGGACACGCTGGTGCTCCGCAATAATTATCTCGGAACCTGGCGCGTGATTTTAAAAATGAAGCCGCAGGCCGGCAGCCACGAGGCGATTGATTTACGCTGCTCGTTGCAGCAAGGCACCAAGGTCGTCGGTGAAACCTGGGTTTATCAATGGAGCCCGCCCTGAAAATTTTGCCGGACGTTTCCGGTGAAATCGCCGGACGCTCGCTGGAGGAATGGAACGCCGCCTATGTGAAGGTGGAAAATTATTTTAACGCGTTGCGCATCCGCAACAAGCCCTTGCTTGGACAGCTTGTCCTCCGCGTGCTCGAACGCGCCCAACGCCGCGCACCCGCCGAGCCGAAACGTTCCGCCACTGAACTGGCCGCCGAAGAGATGGACCACATTGTGACCGACTGGTTTGCCGAGGTGCTGCAGACCTCGCCCGTCGGCAGCGAACACACGCTTTCGACCCGCGGACGCCTCGCCCTATTGCTCGCGGACATGCCGGGCAAATGGCAGGATCAGTTTCTCCGGCCCGGTCCGTGGCCGGTGGAATTCATCGAGGCGATGCGAGAGAGTTTCTTCCGTGCCGGACCGGATTTTCAGTTGTCGAAAATGACGCCGCGTCCGCTCGACCTTGGACCCATCACGACGCTGACGAACTTCGGCAAACTGCCTTACGTCCGCATGGCGGCAGCGTGGATTGGCTTTGCGCTGCTACTGGTCGGGATTTTTTGGCTCTCGCACGGTGGATTCGAGCAAGTCAATGCCCGCCTCCAGTTATTGATCGATTGGTTTAAGCAAAATGGCTGATACTCCGACCATCATTACGACTTCCGCCCCGCGGCTCCGGCGCGGCTGGCGGCTGTTTTTGTTTTTTTCCTCGGCGGTGCTACTGACCGGCCTGGTTTCGATGCTGTTCGCCGATCTGCTCTGGCGCACCGGCTGGAGCGCGTCGCGGACGGTGCTGCTGGTGCTTTTCATCATTTTGTTCCTGCTTACGGCCATCGGCTGCATGCACGGCGTGTATGGTTTTTTTATCCGCATTTTCGGCACGAACCGTCGCCTCACCGCGCTGAAACCATTCAAAGATCAGAATATTGACGGCGTCAGCACCGCCATCATCTTCCCGATTTACAACGAGGATTCCGTCCGCGTACTCGAAGGCCTGCGCGCCACTTACGAATCGCTCAAACGCACCGGCCAGTTGGACCGGTTCGACTTTTTCATCCTGAGCGACTCGACCAATCCCGACCGCTGGGTTGAGGAGGAGGCGCGTTGGTCGGAGCTCGTCCGCGACCTGGATGCGCTGGGAAAAATCTATTACCGCCGCCGGCTGTTCAACGAGGCGCGCAAGAGCGGCAATGTGCGCGATTTTCTCAACACCTGGGGCAAGCGCTACCGCTACTTCATCTGCTGCGATGCCGACAGCGTGATGTGCGGCGAAACGCTGGTGGATCTGGTAAAACTGATGGAAGTTCATCCCACCGTCGGCCTGATCCAAACCGTGCCGGCGCTGGTGAACGCCGAGTCGCTCTTCGGCCGCATCCAGCAATTTGCCAACCGCCTCTACGCGCCGGTGTTCATCGCCGGGCTGAATTACTGGGCGCTGGATTTCGGCAATTACTGGGGCCACAACGCCATTATCCGCACCGAACCGTTCATGCAGTTCTGCGATCTGCCGCAACTGCCCGGCCGCAAGCCGTTCGGCGGACAAATTTTGAGCCACGACTTTGTCGAGGCCGCACTGATGTTGCGCGAAAACTGGCAGGTTTGGCTCGCATTCGATCTCGAAGGCAGCTACGAGGAGGCTCCGCAGGCGCTCATCGAAAACGCCCAGCGCGAACGCCGCTGGTGCCAGGGCAATTTGCAGCACGGCTTGGTATTGTTCGCCAAAGGTCTGCGCGGCGTGAGCCGGATGCACCTGATCCTCGGGATTTTCGGCTACGTGGCCAGCCCGCTCTGGCTCGCGTTCCTTATCACGTTTGAGTGGATTTATTGCGTGCAGAAATTCACCGGCCTGTCCGATATCACGGTGGAATCGTTCAATCCTTATCTCAAGGACTGGAGCGGAACGGCGCACGCGTTTTTGATTTTCGTGATTTGCATGGTGGTCATCATGCTGCCCAAATTTCTCTCGCTCATCGATCTGGCCAACGACTGGCCGCGCCGCAAGCAGTTTGGCGGACTCCTCAACGCCACCGGCGGCGTGATTGGCGAAACTGTTTTTTCCACGCTGCACGCGCCGCTGCTGATGCTCTGGCACACGCGATTCGTGCTAACAAACCTCGCCGGGATCAGCGTCGGCTGGGCCACGCAGAACCGCTCCGCCGACGGCACGGACTGGCTTTACGCGGCGCGGCGGCACTGGGGGCACACGCTCATCGGTGTCCTTTGGGGATGGTTCACCTGGAAGCTCGGCCCCGGTTTGTTCTGGTGGTTCACGCCGGTGCTCGCGGGCATGGTTTTTTCCGTGCCGTTGAGCGTACTGACCAGCCGCCGCAGCCTCGGCGCGCGCGCCAAGAGCGTCGGACTTTTTCTGACGCCCGAAGAAACCAGGCCGCCGATGGAACTGGTCTCGCTTCGTTCGCGGATGAAAATTCACGAGCTGACGGAGGACGAAACGCCACCCGGCCGCGTCCATGCCGGTCTTGCCGCCGCCGTGCTGGATCCTTATGTGAATGCCATCCACGTCACGCTGCTGCGCGAGAAGCAATTGAACCCAGTCTATGCCGAGCATTTCACCAGAATTGGCGCGGGCACCGACGCGGCGCGCGAACTGGGCGAGAAACTGCTGGCGGGCGGGCCGGAAAAACTGAAGACGTCCGAGCGTATCACCGTGATGGCCGACCAGCGCGTGATGGTGTGGCTGCACCAGCAGGCGTGGGTGCGGCCGGAGGAAAAACTGGCGCCGTGGTGGCGGGCGATGATTCGCGATTTCAGCCACCGGGAAAATTAAAGCAGCTCCATCACGCGGCGCAATTCCCCGTCGGTGTTGTAAAAATGCGGTGAGAGGCGGAGATAATCCTGTCCGTTACGGTCGGTGCGCAATGAAGCGATGATTCCGGCGCCGGCAAGTTTTTGGTTCAGCTCTGCGGGGTTTTTCCCCGCGGCAAAAAAGGACGTGATGCCGCTGGCGTTCTCCGGTTTGGGTTTCGCGTTCAGCACGGTGTAGCCTTTTGCCTGCAGCGCCGACACCAGCCAGGTGCGCTTGCGGAACAGTTCGGCGGCAATGTTTTGCACGCCAATTTCCAGCAGCAGTTCCATCGCGGCGATCAGGCCGACGAGGCCGATGAGGTTGTGGGTGCCGGCCTCAAACTTCGCCGCGCCACAGCGGAACTCGATTTTTTCCTGCGCCACAAAATTCGGGTTGCGCACGTTGTGCCAGCCATAAACGGGAGGATTCAATTTCTCCTGCAAATCCTTTTTGACGTAGAGCAAACCCGCACCGCACGGGCCGAGTAGCCATTTGTGCGCGTCGGCGGCGAGAAAATCCACATGCTCCACCGTTGTCGGAAAAGCGCCAAGCGTCTGGATGGCGTCGAGGCAGAACAAAATTCCACGTTCGCGCAGAAATCTGCCGATGGCGTCGTGCTCCAGCCGGTGACCGCTGATGAAGTGGTTCGAGGCCAGCGCGACGAGTTTGGTATCCTCGTCCACCTGGCCCATCACATCCATTTGGCGGATGACGCCAAGCTGCCGGACGTTTATCAACCGGACTTTCACGCCCTTTTCTGCGAGCGCCATCCACGGATAAACATTGGACGGGTAATCGTCGTGGTAAATCAGGATGTTATCGCCCTTGCGAAAATTCAAACCGGCAGCGACGAGGCTTAACGCGAGCGAGGTCGGGCCGACGAGGGAAACTTCATCCGGCGAACAGCTCAACAATTTCGCGCCGGCCTGACGTGCATCCGCAATCCGGTGCATTACGAAAGCTTCCTGGTCGCCGAGCGTGGCACCATTGACACAGTCAATCATCGCCTGCGCAATGCGGCGGGGCAGCGGGCAGACGCCGGCATGGCCGAGAAAGATTTTGTTTTGGGCGACGGGAAATTCATGCTGGCGCAGGTTTTCATCCGTCAATATTTCATTCAGGGTCATGGCGTAAAAAAATTCCAGTTTTCAGGCGTGCCGCGAAATCAAAACCCCTTGGTGATGGCGGAGATTTGGTTGAAGTAACCGGTGTAAAACTGAATGATCTCATAACCGATGAGGCAGGCGATAATGCCGTAGATGGCCCGCGGCGTCCATTCGGCGAAGGCCTGAAGCTTGCGCGAGCCTTCATCGTGGTAATAACGGTGCAAACGGCGGAGAGCCTCATCCAGTTTGCCGCTGATTTCGCCGCTGCGGTAAAAGTTGGCAAACATTTCTGGAAACAGGCGGCAGTTGCCCACGGCGTCGGCAGGTGTGGTTCCGGCCTCCATCTGCGACCGCCACGCGATAATGGCGCGTCGCAAAGCCGTCGAGCCGCAGGCGTTTGCGGCGATCTCCCAAGCCGGGATAATGTTCACGCCGGCGCTGATGAGCGCCTCAAGCGCCAGCGCGAGCCGCGACAGCGCCAGAAAATACCGCGCCTTCCCGAGGAGAGGGATGAAGCTCAGTAGTTTTTCCATCAACGACCGCCAGCTTTGGCCATGCCGGCTTTGAAACGCATAAATCAACAGGGCGGCGCCGAGATAAACCGGCGAGAGCGTCAACGCGGCTTTTAGAAAAAGCCAGATCAGGCTGGCGTTGAACTGCGAGCCGGCGAACGGAACGATGATCAGAAAAACCAGGGCGGCGACGTGAATCAGGCCGACGGGATAAACCAGTTGCGACAGAGCCTGCTTCGTAATGCGGGCGCGTTCGTGGTAATACTCCGAAAGCAGACGAAAACAGTCATCGATGCGACCGCTGCGTTCGCCTGCCTCGATGAGGGCGATGTCGAACGGCGGCAGCCAGCCGCTGGCGGCCCGCAGCGAATCGGTGAACGTGCCGCCGGCCTTGATTATTTCGAGCTGGATCCGGAGCGGTTCGCGGAAGGCGCGGGTGGGGGGATTTCGCTGGAGCTGTTCTAGCGCTTGAATGAGGCCAATGCCGGCCGAGGTGAGTTGCGCAAGCTGGTGGTAAAATTCCGCGCGTTGCGTGAACTGGCCGGGCGTGAGGATCAGAGCCATGAACGTCCGGCGGACGTCACGCCGCAGCGCGGTCGAGGCTGGCCTTTAAATCGCGTTTGCTCTTGGCACCGACCATCTGTTCGGCAACCTGGCCATTTTTGATGAGCAGCAGCGTCGGAATTGCCCGGACGCCAAACTGCGCGGCAAGACCCTGATGTTCGTCAATGTTGACCTTGCCGATTTTGACCTTGCCCTGAAATTCGGTGGCGAGCTCGTCCAGCACCGGGGCAATCATTTTGCAGGGGCCGCACCATTCGGCCCAGAAATCCACGAGCACCGGCGTGGCGGACTTCAGCGCCTCGGCTTCAAAGTTGTCCTGCGTGAGCGTGATGATCAGCGGTGAGGCCATAACAGTTTCTTAAGGTTGAAAGGGATCAACGATTTTTTTCAAGGCGAAGAAAAGATAAGTGCTGGCACCGGCGGCGGCAAGACCGGCAACAGCAACGGCATAGATCAAAACTTTGTCGAGTGGCTTGATGGCCGGCGCGGCGGCGGGTCGTGGGGCTGCGGCCGCCGGACGTTGCCCGGCAGCGGGCGCGGCGGGCGCGGCGGATGCCGTTTTTTTCAATGCGGGCGCGGCGGCGGACATCGGCGCCGGGCTGGATGCCCCCGTGGGACCGCCGGGCGGCAGCGTGGGCAGCTTGATGGTTGGCGCGGCGGTCGGGCGCGGCGGCAAATTGATGCGGACGGTTTCTTTTTTTGGCTGCACCTTGCCGGTTTCTTTTTTTGGCGGCTGCACCGCGCCGGTTTCGGTTTTGAGTGATTGCACCGGACTGCCGGGCGCCGGTGTTGGCGCAGGATTGAACGGAGGTATGTCAGCCATAATGTTTGACGCTCAAGATATGCTGGATGAAAAGGCTGTCAAATTTAATTCTTAAGCAAAAAACCGGATGGGGTGGCCCGTCCGGCCTTGCCGGAGTTTGTTTAATAGCGTTCGTGCCGTTCACTGCGGTCAGACCGGTCGCTGCGCGGAAGACGTTCTTCGCGCGGGCGCGCGATGTTGACGGTGATTTTGCGACCCTGAAAGTCCTTGTCGTGAAACTGCTCGATGGCTTTCTGCGCTGCTTCGGGCGTGGCAAATTCGACGAATGCGAAACCGCGCGAGCGGCCGGTCATCTTGTCCAGCATAAGACTGATTGAAGTTACCGCGCCCGCCGTCACGAAATAATCCTGAAGGTCGTTTTCGCCCGTCTGAAAGGACAGGTTGCCTACGAATAATCTAGCTTGGCTCATAATAGAAAGCGCTCAAAAACTGGGAGGAGGACTGCGTCGGCAGGATCACTGAATGTCGTTTTTTATGCTGTTCACGGACCACTCTGTCGGACTGACACCCCGTTCGTTCTTTGAACGAAGCGTTTTTTTAGCAAAAAAGCAACCCAAGTCAATCAGGTTTTTTCCTCGATCAATTCGCGCCGCGCGCCGCCGAGGAGCTGCTCAACAAAATTCGTCGAATACACGCCGCGCCGGAAGTTCGGGTCCTGCATAATCGCCTGCTGAAAGGAAATGGTCGTCTTAATGCCGGTGATGAGAAACTCGTTCAACGCACGGTTCATGCGGTCAATCGCCATGCGCCGGTCGCCACCCTTGACGATTAATTTGCCGATCATTGAGTCGTAGGTCGGAGGAATGGTGTAGCCCGCGTAAGCATGGGTGTCCATCCGCACGCCGCGTCCACCGGGCTGGTAATACATTTCAATGCGACCGGGGCTGGGCCGGAAATCACCAAATGGATCCTCGGCATTGATGCGGCATTCAATGGCGTGGCCTTTCAATTGGATATCGCTCTGCGAATACTTCAGCGGCTCGCCCATCGCGATTTCAAGCTGCGCCCGCACCAAGTCAATGCCGGTGACTTCCTCGGTGACGGGGTGCTCGACCTGAATGCGCTTGTTGACTTCGAGGAAGTAATAATTGCCCTGGTCATCCACGATGAATTCCACCGTGCCAGCGTTGGTGTAGTGGGCGGCCTCGGCAATGCGGATGGCAGCTTTGCCAATTTTATCACGCAGTTTCTTGAACTTAAATTCGAGCAGCGGCGAAGGGGCTTCCTCAATCAACTTCTGGTTCCGGCGCTGCACCGAACAGTCGCGTTCGCCGAGATGGATGATTTTGCCTTTGTTGTCGCCCAGAATCTGGATTTCAATATGGTGCGGATTCTCGATGAATTTCTCGATGTAAACGCCGGAGTTGCCGAAACATTTTTCTGCCTCGCTTCGAGCCGTGTGGTAGCCTTTGACGAGCGAAATATCATTGTGGGCAATGCGCATCCCTCGGCCGCCGCCGCCGGCGACGGCCTTGATCATCACTGGGTAGCCGATACGTTTGGCGTTGGCCAGCGCATCTTTTTCATTGTCCACCGTGCCCTCGGAGCCCGGCGGGGTTTCCACGCCGGCCTTTTTTGCCAGAGCGCGGCTGACCGCCTTGTCACTCAACGCATTCATGGCACGCGGACTCGGCCCGATGAACCGGATGTTGCAACTCTCGCAAACTTCGGCAAAATGTGAGTTTTCCGACAAAAATCCGTAGCCGGGATGGATCGCATCCACGTCGGCAATTTCTGCCGCGCTGATGATGCGGTCAATTCGCAGATAGCTTTCCGATGAAGCCGCCTTGCCAATGCAAATCGCCTCGTCAGCCATCTGCACATGCATCGAGTTTGCATCCACCTCGGAATACACCGCAACCGTGCGAATGTTCAGTTCCTTGCAGGCGCGGATGATGCGGACAGCGATTTCCCCGCGGTTAGCGACCAAAACTTTTTCAAACATTGGAATTGAAAGAATGGAGGTTTTTGACCCGCCTCAAGTCGGACGAACCTTGAATAACGGTTGGCCGAATTCGACCGGCTTGCCGTTCTCGACCAAAATTTGGGTGACTACACCTTTGACTTCGGCTTTGATTTCATTCATCACCTTCATCGCCTCAATGATGCAGACGACGGTTTCTGAAGCCACTTCCGAGCCTACATCCACATAAGATGCCGCTTCCGGCGAAGGTGAACGATATAGTGTTCCAATCATTGGTGATTTAATGTCCACTTCGCCCGTGGGTGCCGCCATTAGCGCGGCAGGGGCAGCTATTGGAGAAACCGCTACCGGCATGGGGAGCGGTGTTGGCAACATCGGTTGGGGATCATCGGATTGAACCGCAGGCAATCCGCCATTCAACCCGCGTTTGAGCCTGAGCTTAGAGTCTTGCTGCTCCAATTCGAACTCCGTGATGGAGTTTTTCTTCATCAAATCAATGATGGCCTTGATATCTTTAAGTTCCACGATACGTTTTCGTTAAAGTTTTTTATTTTCAAAAAAAAACCGACGGATAAATTAAAAACATAGGTTTAATTGACGTCAGGAATAATTAATGGCTGAATGCTATAAATTTTAAGATTAAACGTCAAGGCCTATTTTTAAAAAAGTTACTAACCTATTTTCGATAACAAAACGTCTGTTTTTAGTTTTCGTTAACGTAAACTGCAGCTTCTAAGCCTAAAATATAGGATTTTAATCCAAATCCACAGATTTGCCCCCAGCAAACCGGCGCAATCACGGATTTATGCCGAAACTCCTCTCGGGCGTGGATATTGGAAAGATGAATCTCTATAGTCGGCACGTTTACCGCCGAAATCGCATCGCGTAGAGCGACGCTTGTGTGGGTGTAGGCGGCGGCGTTGATGACAATAACATCGAACTTGTCTTTGGCTTCCTGAATCCAGCCAACGAGTTCGCCTTCCAAATTCGACTGGCGAAAATCCACCGCCGCCTTCAATTGCGCCGCCCGTTCACGGACTTTGGTTTCGATGTCGGCTAAAGTTGTCCGGCCATAAATCTCCGGCTCGCGAGTGCCGAGTAGGTTTAAATTGGGGCCGTTGAGAAACAGGACTTTCATGGGCTTTATCGTAACAAACATCCAATTTCGTGTCGAATGGATTTCTGGCGGAGAAAGCGACTCTAATGGAGGAATGTGGATAGGCTGTTCGCGCGATCTGTGACAAAACTATTATTGGTCCCGTTCGTTTGCGTTCTCGCTGTCCATGGCGAGCTGGTTTCTCCTCATTTTCTTTTTTTTATTTAAATTTCCAGAATCCACCGTTCCGGCGGCGGGATTGAGTTGGTCGAGCACTGCTTGCAGGCGCTGGCGGGCGGTTAGAGCATCACCGTCTTTAGTGGTGGTGGGAACAAGCAGTTCCACATACGGTGCCTTCTTCATGTCGAACAACTCGCCGGATTGATTCAATTTCCAACTCATCTCGCGATCATACCAATTTGGTCCCAATAGGACAAAAATCCAATCCCGCAGCCAGTCACCGCTGGTTTGCCCGTAAAACATCGGCGTGAAAGGTCGGCCATCAATCGCCACTCCCGCTGGCAGTTTTGCCCCCGCCAATTCCGCCAGCGTTGGGAAAAAGTCGCAGAAACTAATGAGATTGGTGGCCACCTTGCCAGCTGGGGTGGTGCCCGGCCAACTGACCATCATGGGAACCAGCGCGCCGCATTCCAGCATGGTGGCTTTGCAACCGGAAAGCTGTTTGCCGCCATTGATGGTGCAGAACTCCTTAAATCCATGCGCCGTTCCATTGTCGCTCGCGAAAATAACGATGGTTTTTTCGCGCAGCTTCAGGCGGTCGAGTTCGGCGATTAGCTTGCCGACCAGCTTGTCCATGTAAGCGACATTGTCCTGATATAAAGGATACGCGCCCTGCTTAAGCCGTTTGTTGGCGGGCGAACTGTCGGGTGTGGGCAGAATTTGGGCATGAACGTGGGACATGGCATAGTAGAGATAAAACGGCTGATCCTTGTGCCGCGTAATAAAATTTACGGCAAACTCATGCATCTTGTCGGGGAGATATTCGCCATCCCGCAGCGGCACCTCTTTGCCGTTAAGCGTGTAAGTTTGGGCTCTTGGCTGGGTGTTCCAATATTTTCCGCTGGCTTGGAAGCGCAAATATTCGTCGAACCCCCAATCGCCCGGCTGGAGCGGCAACTGGTTCCACTTGCCTACCTGTGCCGTCGCGTAACCTGCCGGTTTAAGAACGGTGGGCATCATAATCTCATTGGTGGGTGACAGGCGGGGACCGGTCTGGTTGCTCGTCATCCCGGTGCGGAAAGCGTAGCGCCCCGTCATCAGCAAGGCTCGCGACGGTCCGCAGAGCGGCGAGGAGTAGCAATGTTCAAAACGGATGCCGCTGTCGGCAAGCCGGTCAATGTTCGGCGTCTTGAATTTATCTGCGCCATAGCAACTCAAGCCACCGATGCCGAGATCATCCGCGAGGATGAAGATGATGTTAGGCTTTTGCGGCACAACCTCCGCAGAGACGGAGGAACCCAAGTCAGGCATAATGACCGCAAAAAGAATGAACAGGGTTTTTAATCTCATAATAAAGAGATGGACGTTTTGCGTGCAATGGAGGATACAATTACAGGTGACAGGACTTCGCCTCCAACCGTCAACTTTCCCTTCAGAATCCTGGAAATAACCTGATGCCAGCTCCGGCCTTTGAGCAGTTATTGGAAAAACGATTTTGCTTAACTAAGCTGGCCCGTCAAGCGGCGCGCCGCCTCTTGGGCTTTAACGGCGATTTCACCGGCTTTAAGCGCATGCGCCTGTGTCATGGCAATTTCCGTGCGGTGCAGGCAATCCAGAATAAATTCGCCAAAGAAACGGAAGCCAACTTGGCCGGTCACGTTGAGATGGTGTTCCCCTTTTTTATCAATGATGTAGACATGATTACCACTTTTTTCGCGGCCTACATCCACATACTTTCTCAGTTCAATCGAGCCTTCGGTTCCCAGAATGAAACAACGGCCATCACCCCAGGTACTTAAACCATCGGCCGTGAACCAATCGACGCGAATGTAATTGGAAGCTCCGCTGCTGCCGATGAGCGAGGCTTCACCGAAATCTTCCAAACCCGGATAATCAGCGTTTCCGAAGTTCCCCACCGCCGAGTTGGTTACTACCGCTTCCTTGGATTTTGAATAAGTTAAGAATTGTTCAAATTGATGGCTTCCGATGTCGCAGAGGATGCCACCGTATTGAGGCCGGTTAAAAAACCAGGCCGGCCGCGTGCTCAGGCTCAGGCGGTGAGGTGCGAGATTGACCACTTGAATCACTTTGCCAATCGTGCCGCGCTCCAACAGATCCGTGGCATACATCGCCGCCTCGACATGAAGGCGTTCGCTGTAATAGACCATGTATTTACACCCGGTTCGCGCGATCGTAGCTTTGATTAGATCGAGTTGCTCGATGGTCGTGAACGGCGCCTTGTCGCTAAAATAATCTTTCCCGGCTTCCATGACCTGGCAGCCCAGAGCTGCGCGTTCGTTGGGGATTGCCGATGAAGCCACGAGTTTAACTTCCGGATCGGAAAGGATTTCATCGAGCGAGCGGGCGACTTTTGTTTGCGGGTATTTAGCGAGGAACGCTTGGCCCGGCCTTGATCCGGGTTCAAATAGCCACTTGATCGTGGCGCCGGCCTCAGTGAGGCCATTACACATGCCAAAGATGTGGGAGTGATCGATTTTGGCGACCGCCATGACGAATTCACCTGGTTTCACCACAAGATTGGGTTTGCCGCGCGGGGCGTAATTAGCTCCGTCAGCTTTTTGAAAGGTTGGCTCCTGGGCCTGGGTTTCTCCTGGCATAAAAGTACTGGCCGCCAAAGCCGCCGCAGTTTGCGTGATGAAATTTCGACGGTTCATAAGATAAATAAATCCGGTCGTCAGAAATCTAAAATTAAAATATTTCTTCGCAACCTTAATCTTCACCCATCCCGCTCTGGCCGCCGCACCGATTTTGGCTTTGGCACGTTACTCATCGCGAACTTTTTTCCTGACCGATCTTTGCCGACAGGTTTAGCAGTGACGGGTTTAACAGCAGTTTTAAAGTTCCATAGACTACCGAGAAAGCGTGAGGGAAGGCGCAGACGGTGTCAAATCGCCGCCCAGCACGAGGGGAAAATCGTTGCAGATTTTAAAATATCCTTGCAAATTCGGGCGGCAGGAAGAAAATCACTAAATCAACCATGCGGATCATAAGCAGGAAGCTCATATGGACGCTTCAGTTGATCAGCTTATTCTGGTGTTTAAAATAAGCAGAAAACAAAATGAATGAGCCATGAATAATCGAATCGATCGACGTAGATTTCTTAAACAATCAATCGTGGCCGGCGGTGCGGCACTGGCGTGGGCCAGCCATGAGGAAAAGGTGCTTGCCTCCGAAACCGCCACCACCGCCAAGCCTGCCCCCACAGCCAGCTCCAATGTCGATCCCCTGAAGCTGCCGACAGGAAAAATCAAAGACCTTGAAATCAGCCGTGTGATCTGCGGGGGAAACCTTATTGGCGGATGGGCCCACAGTCGCGACCTTATCTATGTCTCACCGCTCATCAAGGCTTATCACACTGATGAGAAAGTCATAGAGACATTGAAACTGGCTGAACGCCGGGGCATCAACACCGCATTGACCAATCCCGCCTCGAATAAAATCGTGGGTGAATACCAAAAGTCTGGCGGCAAGATGCAGTGGATCAGCGATTGTGCCGGTGGTAGTGGAAGTCTCAAGGATACCATCAAGTTTTCCGTCGATAACGGCGCGGACGCGGTTTACATTCAGGGCGGCATCTGCGACAAGATGGTCAAGAATGGCCAGATGAAGGAACTGGAGATCACCTTGAGTTTTATGAAAGATCTCGGGGTTCCGTGCGGACTGGGCGCGCACAGCCTGGATTCCATTAAGCAATGTGTGCAGGCTGGCTTCGATCCCGATTTCTGGGTGAAGACACTTCACAAAAGCGACTATTGGTCCGCCACCCCCGAAGCCAACCGGCATGTTTTCGATGAGGTTAACGGCTCGAAGAGTGATCATAATTTGCATCACGACAACATGTGGTGCACCAGCGCGAAAGATACCATCGAGTATATGCATCATCTGAAGAAACCATGGATTGCTTTCAAAGTTCTCGCTGCCGGTGCGATTCATCCGCGCAATGCATTCCAGTGGTGTTTTGAAAGCGGCGCTGACTTTATTTGTGTCGGCATGTTCGATTTTCAGATCATCGAAAATACCAACATCGCCGCCGACGCGCTTCAGGCTGTGAAGCAAAATGGACGGTTGCGCCCGTGGTGCGCGTAAGTTCCAATCATTGAAAAGCCGCCTCCCTGGCGCTCCGGCTCTTTTATCGGACACAAAACGAGTTGAGTCGGACAGCCGAGTGAACAACAGGTTCCACAAGTTGTAAGCCAGCAGCACCAGTCGGGCGGCTAGTTCGGTCGCCACGACTTGGCCACTGGCGATATTATTGCGCAGCTGCTCCGCTCTAGCGTGCAACGGCAATCAGTAAAGCCATAAGATCGTCCCGTCCTCTCCGACACTTTCCACACCCTGTCGGCCCTTATTCCTTCGATCTGCATCCTGGGAATATTATCAATCTGCGCGATACCAATTTCGAGACTGGTTGCAGATTTTGCAGACCGAGAGCATCACTGGCACTTCCACCAGCACACCCACCACACACGCCAGGGCCGCGCCCGAGCTGGGGCCGAACAGTGTGATGGCCACCGCCACCGCCAGTTCAAAGAAATTGCTCGCGCCGATCAGCGCACCCGGCGCCGCCACATTGTGCGGCACTTTCAATTTACGCATGACTAGATAGGTCAGGCTGGAGTTAAAATAAACCTGAATTAAAATCGGGACAGCCAGCAGGATGACTGCGAACCACTTTTTCGTCAGGTTATCGGCTTGGAATGCGAAGATTAGCGCCAGTGTCAGCAGCAGCGCCCACATCATCACCGGATGAAACTTCGGCAGGAAATTCTTTTCAAACCAGTCCTTGCCGTGCGATTTCAGCAGCAGGGTCCGCGTCAGCCAGCCCGCCGTCAGCGGCACCACGATGAATACCACGACCGACGTAATCAGCACCTTTGGCGGCACCACCACATTCGCCACGCCGCACAGGAACATCACGATGGGCGCGAATAACACCAGCATGATCAAATCGTTCACCGCCACTTGCACCAGCGTATAAACCGGGTCGCCGTCCGTCAGGTAAGACCAGACAAACACCATCGCCGTGCAGGGTGCCGCCGCCAGGATGATCAGGCCGGCGGTGTAATTCTTGGCCGTCTCCGCGTCAATCCAGTGCGCGAACACATGCTGCATGAAAAACCAGCCGAGCAGCGCCATGCTGAATGGCTTCACCAGCCAGTTCACAAACAGCGTCACCATCAAACCTTTTGGCCGCTTGGCAATGCCGCCGATGGCGCTGAAATCCACCTTGAGCATCATCGGATAAATCATCAGCCACAACAAAATGCCAATTGGCACATTCACCTGCGACCCTTGCCCGAACTCCAGCTTGCTTAACGTCGTGGTGACGCCGGGCAGCAATTTGCCGAAGGCGACGCCCACCACCATGCACAGCAGCACCCACACGGTGAGGTAGCGTTCAAAAAAGGCGAGTCGTTTCGGAGTGGTGGCAGAATTGGACATCGTTTCGATGGTTTAAAGGGGTTTTCGGAAAATCACGCCGCCACGCACATTTGCAAACACCATTCCTCAATCTTGGCCTTGATGGCGTCGCGAACTTCGCGTGTCTTCGCCAGTTTTTCCTCGTGCGTGCCTTGCACGCTGGACGGGTCGGGAAAACTCCATTGCACCCGTTTCGTGACGCCGGGGAAAATCGGGCAGCGTTCCGCGCTCGCCTCATCGCAGACCGTGATGACGTAGGCGAACATTTTGCCGGCCTTGAACATGTCAAACACCGACTTGGTCGGGTTGCCGGATATATCAATGCCGATCTCTTGCATCGCCTCGACAACGACCGGATTCAACTTGCCCGGTTCCATCCCTGCGCTGTGTGCTTCAAAGTCATTTGGGCAGATTTGGTTCAGAAACGCCTCGGCCATCTGGCTGCGGGCGCTGTTGTGGATGCAAACGAACAAGACACGTTGTTTCATGGCTCAATTTATTTGGTTGCGGTTTGAAAAAAATTGTTGCAGCCGTTCCGGGCCGACCGGTTCTTCCGTCACCCACGGCACAATGGCCGTGCGCTTGGAATATTGTTCGACGACTTCGCGGATGTATTGCACCTCGCCGCGTCCGCGTGCCACCAGCAGCGGATCACGCGAGCCGCTTTCGGCAAAGCTCTGGTTGATGACCCACGCAAACGGTTCAATCTGCGCCCGGCGCAAGTCAGCTTGCAGCATCGCCGCTTCGTGAACCGGCGTGGCTTCCGGCAGGGTGACGACCAGCACGCGGGTATAGTCCGCGTCCCGCAAACGTGGCAGCAGTTGCCGCACTTCTTCCGGCAGGTCGCTCGCCTTGCGGGCGATTTCGCGGTGATACGATTCCGTCGCGTCGAGCAGCAGCAGCGTGTGGCCCGTCGGCGCGGTGTCCAGCACCACGAAGGCATCCTTGCCTTGCGCCACCGTGCGGGCAAACGCCCGGAACACCGCGATTTCTTCCGTGCAGGGCGACCGCAAATCTTCTTCCAAAAGTGCGCGGCCGTTGGCGTCGAGATTTTTGCCCGCCGTCGCCATGACGTGCACCACATAGCTTCGTGTCTCGGCTTGCGGATCAATCCGGCTGACCTGCATTCCGGGAATCTTTCCCGCCGCCGCCGCAATATGCGCCGCCGGATCGGTCGTGCTCAAATACACCTGACAGCCGCGCCGCGCCAGTTCCGTCGCAACTGCCGCCGCCATGGTGGTTTTGCCCACGCCGCCTTTGCCCATCGTCATCACCACGCCCCGGCCCGCCTTGGCAATGTCATCCACCAAATCGCTTAATTTTTCCGTCGCCGGCAATAATTCGTCGCCCGCAAATGGTCCGCACTTTCTGCTTTCCGGTTTCCCATTTCCGCTTTCCGTTAATGCCCTTAGCGCCGGAATCCCCACGAGGTTATGCGCCCGCAACGGGACTTTGGAAACCCGCATCCGGTTCAGAAACGTTCCCGCGTTCGCCAGCGCCACCGCGCCGCGTTTTTGCAGCGCGAGCGCCACCGGATCGGCATCCACGGCTTCAAACAGGCCGTTCAAGATCAGCCGCTGGTTGCGCACGCCGATGGCCGCGAGTTCGTCGCTGGTGCGTTCCGCTTCCGTCAGCGCCGCCCGTTGCGCCCGGCTCACCAGCACCAGCGTCGTGCGTTCGCCATCGGCCAGTGCCGCCACCGCGTTTTCATAAATAACGCGCTGCTTCTCCAGCCCCGCCAGCGGGCCGAGACATGAATTGCCCGTCGTGCTGCTGTCCAGAAAACCCGTCCAGGCGGTCGGCAGCGTCATCAGCCGCAGTGTATGGCCGGTCGGCGCGGTGTCGAAAATGACGTGGTTAAATTCCGCCGTCGCCTCCGGCTGGCCGAGCAGTCGGGAAAATTCGTCGAAGGCCGCAATCTCCATCGTCCAGGCGCCGGAAAGTTGTTCCTCCATGCCACGCAAAATGGCGTTCGGTAACTTGCCGCGATATGGTCCAACCAGTTTTTCCCGATATGCCGCCGCTGCCGCCGCCGGGTCAATGTTCAGCGCCGCCAGTCGCGGCACCGCTGGAATTTCCGTCGCTGCGGAAGTCAGGCGCACACCCAGCACTTCATTCAGATTTGATGCCGGGTCCGTGCTTACCAGCAGCACGCGTTTGCCGCCATCCGCCAGTGCGATGGCCGAGGCGCACGCCTGCGACGTCTTGCCCACGCCGCCCTTGCCCGTAAAAAACAGGAAGCGCGTCGGCGTGTCCAGAAAACGGGCCAGGGATTGTTCGGCGGGCAGGTTCATTTCAACAAGTGCCCCCACCGCAGCCGCAATCCGACTTCGCGGGGGCGCTCGCTGTGACTTTCAATTTGAACCAGCCGGCCAATTCGGCGCGGTCAGGATAACGGCCCGTCGCCGCCACCTTGCCGTTGAGCAAAATAACCGGGAACGCGGTTTCACCCTTTTCCGTCAGCGGGGATTTTACCAGTTCGTTTTCCACGAATGCCGCCGGGTTCTGTGACAGGGTGTGCCGCTGCACAATCACGTCCTGCGCTTTCAGCCAGTCCAGATCAGAAGCGAATTGTACCAGCTTGGTGTCCACGTCCGGCCCGCAGATGCCGGTAGAGCAGCACATCGCGGGGTCGAACACTTGAATGGTTTGCGTGGTCAGTTTCATAAATTATGTTGCTTTGGCTTGGTCACGCCGCCCATCGGCGTAAGCTTCAAACACCATCTTGATCTGGTCCCGTACCTGCCGGAAGACCGCCAGCTTTTCCTCGTCCGTGCCCGTCGCGTGCGCCGGATCATAAAAGCCCCAATGATGCCGGTTCAGCTGGCCAGGAAAAATCGGGCAGGCTTGATCCGCGTTGCCGCAGACCGTGATGACCGTTTCCACCGGCTGGTTCAGGAATTCATTCATGTGCTTGGAATGATGCCCGGAAATATCAATGCCGATTTCCTTCATCACTTGGATGCCCAGCGGATGCACATAACCCGCCGGTTTGGAACCAGCGCTTTGCACATTGAGCGTGTTGCCCGCGACCGCCCGCAGAATGCCTTCGGCGAGGTGGCTGCGGCAGGAATTGCCTGTGCAGAGGATGAGGACGGTGGGCTTCACTTTTTGCATTGTCGTTTGCATAATTCAACCGGGTCGAGTTTGAGGATTTTTTTTAGTTGTTTGTTGTCAGCCAGGATTTGCGGGTCGTTGGCCTGCGACTTCTCGACCCAGTCCAGCGCTTGGCGCACTGCCGCCGGTGCGTTCTTGCCCGGCAATTTGTAGTAAATCCAGCGGCCGGCCTTGCGCGATTCCACCAGCCGCGCTTGGAAGAGAAGGGAAAGATGTTTTGAGACCGTGGATGGGGCAAACCCGAAAAGTTCGGTGATCTGGCAGACGCACAGTTCCCCGCCGCGCAGGGCCAGCAGTGTGCGCACACGGCTTTCATCCGCCAGCGCCTTGGTGATGTTCATGAATTCGCGCATGTTATATTACTATATTTCGTCATATGACGAAACAAAAATAAGCGGCCTTTTCCTCGCGGTCAAGCCATTGTGGTCGTTAAGCCGAATCGGTTGGCCAGTCAAACATCACAAGGCGCATCACGGATTTAAGGCGCAGGGCAGGGCATGAGGTGTCATTTGCTGTCACAACCGGTGGCGGGTTTGAAGCGGATAAAACCATTGGGTTTGAAGGTGAATGTCATGTTTGGGCATCACTTGTCACAAGCAGCCACGATAACAAAAATGGCGGGAGTGGCGGGGCTCGAACCCGTAACCTCTGCCGTGACAGGGCAGCGCTCTAACCAATTGAGCTACACCCCCGTGAAGGGGGTGATAACAATAAAAAAACTTCACCATGACGTCAAGGTTTGGTTTTAAATCTTTGGGGCGGGACCGTGGGGATGGAAAAATGAAAATCCGGGCAGCAGACGCCAAGGAGGTGGGGGTGGGGAACCCCGCTGAAGAAACGTGCTGCTACCCGAATAAGCCAATGTTACATTCTTGCAACTGTTTGTCAACTGGCCGGCATACGAGGGCAAACATCGGCTAAATTGAATTCTTTACGCCAGAACGATTTTGCCTAAAGTGGCTATATGGAAACGCTCAAGGCTATTCCACTTTTCCAGCACCTGAAGCCGGCCGAATTTCAGTTCCTGCGCTCGATGGTTCAGGAACTCCGTTTTGTTGCCGGCCAGGAAATCTTCCGTGAAGGCGAGCTGGGCGATGGGGTATACTTTGTGAAGTCTGGCCTTGTCGAAATTTCCGGCGGTTCAAATATGCGCCGGGTTTTTTCCCGGCTTGGTCCCGGAGAGCTGTTCGGTGAAATGGCTGTCATTGAGCTGTTGCCCCGTTCGGCCAATGCCACGGCTGCCGAGGTCACGGAAGTTTTTTTTCTGCCGCGCGGTGATATGCTTGCTTTTATCGAACGCTCGCCTCAGCTGGCCTTTGTTCTGCTCCAGCAAATCAGTCATCGCCTGCGTGAATTCAACCAGCTCCATCTGCGCGAAATTATTGAGGCGGAACGTCTCGCCGTTATCGGCAACTTTGCCCGAAGCATCATTCACGACCTTAAAAACCCGCTGACCATGATTGGACTTTCGGCTGAGACTTGCGACATGGCTGGCGTCAGCCCGGAAACCTGCGGCATGTCAAAACAGCGCATCCTCAAACAGGTTAACCGCATCAACGGCCTGATCACCGACATCCTCGCCTTTACCGAGGGTCGCCGAAATGCCGAGTTGCGTTCCGCCAATATCCGGCCGTTCATTTTGGAACAGGTGTCTGAATTGCGCTCCGAGCTTTCCGACAAAGCCATCCAGATAATTCTAGAGAATGAGCCGCCGGACAGAATGGTTTCCTTTGACGCCCGCCAGTTGGGCCGCGTTTTTCATAATCTTGTCCACAATGCCAAGGATTTTCTCGCTGCCGGCGGAAAAATATTCCTGCGTTTCCAATCTGGTCGTGGCGAAATCCGCATTGAGATCGAGGACACCGGTCTCGGCATCGCGCCGGAAATCGCGGACAAGCTTTTCCAGCCGTTTGCGACCCATGGCAAGGCGCATGGCACTGGCCTAGGTTTGTCTATCTGCAAAAAAATTGTTGAGGACCATGGCGGTCAAATCTTCACCCGCCACGAACCCGGTCATGGTGCCATCTTCTGCTTCACGTTGCCGGCTGAAAATAGATCTGTGAATTGTTAAACCGTTGCATCGTGAAGCGTTGCCGGACAAAATAGCCGCGATGCGCCCTTCAACGACTTAACCATTTAACCGCTCAATGAATAAATGAACCGAATCAAGCTCCTTTCCGAACAGGTCGCCAACCAGATCGCCGCCGGTGAAGTGGTCGAGCGTCCCGCCAGCGTCGTGAAGGAACTCGTTGAAAATTCCCTCGATGCCGGGGCGCATAAAATCGTTGTCGAAATCGGCGCGGGCGGGCGCAGCCTTATCCGAGTCACCGATGACGGCACGGGCATGAGCCGCGATGACGCGTTGCTTTGTCTGGAACGCCACGCCACCAGCAAAATCCGGCGCGCCGAGGATCTGGCGTCCATCGTCACGATGGGTTTTCGCGGCGAGGCGCTGCCTAGCATTGCCAGTGTCAGCCGCTTCACGCTGACCACGCGCGAACGCGAAAACGCCTCACCCGAAGGCACGCAAATCCTTGTCAACGGCGGCACCATCGCCGAAGTTAAAGCCGCCGGCAGCGCCACCGGCACCAGCATCGAAGTGCGGCAACTGTTTTTCAACCTGCCCGCCCGGCGGAAATTTTTGCGCACGGAAGAAACCGAGGCCGCGCACATCCAGCATTATCTCACGTTGGCCGCGCTGGCTTTTCCCGAAGTCGCGCTCACTTTCGTCAAGGACGGGCGCAACGTCTGGCAACTGCCTGGCGTCAAATCCGGCACGGCCACGTCCAGCCGCATCGAGGCGTTGCGCGAACGCCTCCGCGCGCTGCTCGGTGACGAGAAGCTAGTTCCGGTGAATTTTTCCGCCGCGCTTGATGTCGATGGCAACCCGGCTCCTCCGGACGAGATGGATATTTTTGAAACCGCCTTGCCGGAGAAGCCGGAAGTTCAAAATGGAAAATTTCATATCCGCATCTGGGGTTTGATTGGTTCGCCCGGCGTCTCGCGGGCGACGCGGGAAAGTCAGTTCGTATTTGTGAATCGCCGGCCGGTGGAAAATCGCGGGGTCAACTATGCACTCATCGAAGGCTATCATAATTCGCTGATGAAGGGCCGCTATCCGGTATGCTGCCTGTTCATTGAGATTGATCCCGCCGCCGTGGACGTGAACATCCATCCGGCGAAGCGCGAGGTTAAATTCCACCGCGAGTTTGAGGTGCGAAAATTTACCGCGCAGGCCGTGCGTGACGCGCTGCTGGCGTTTCATTCCGAATCGGCAAAATCAAATTTTGCCACCGAGGCACCGCGGGCCCAGAGCCGGAAATACCAGCAGCCAGAAATCATTTCCGCGTTGCCTGAGCCCGAAACCGCCGTGCTGCCGAATTTTCCGGAGAAGCTGAAATCGGTCACGGCTTTTCTGCCGCAAATGCCGTCCGCCTCGCAAAATTCTTTGAAAACCGGCTTTTCGTCGTCGCCGGGCCAGAAGGAACCGATGGCTGGCGAAGCCGATTCCAAAACTCAAAACCAAAAACTCACATTTACACCGGCTTCCGCGCCGGAGCCGAGAATCCCAGCTTCCAGTGCCGCCACGCCGCTGCTCAACGTCCCGCTCCGGCTCGTCGGCGTCGTTGGTAAATTGTATGTGCTGCTGGAATCCGATCGCGGGCTGGTGCTGCTGGACCAGCACGCAGCGCACGAACGGATTTTGTATGAGGAGATGCTGAACCGGCTGGAACAGAAGGATTCTGCGCCGTCGCAAAAGTTGCTGCTGCCGGAGACGATTGAGCTGCCGCCGCGGGATGCGAATTTTCTGCGCGACCAACTGCCCGCGCTCACGCGGCTCGGCGTGGGGTTGAGCGAATTTGGCGAGCGGACGTTTTTGCTGGATGCGCTGCCGCCGTTTGTGAAAGTGCCGGACAGCCGCCGGTTTGTTTTTGATCTGGTGGATGAGTTGCGCGCCGCCGGCCGCGAGGTGAATCTCGCGCGGCTGGGCGAGCACACCGTGGCCAAAACCGTCTGTCGTCACGCAGTGAAAGCCAACGACCCCCTTGGCGGACCGGAACTGGAAAATCTCGTCGAGGATTTGCGCCGCTGTGCGATGCCCTACACCTGTCCGCACGGCCGGCCGACGCTGATTGAAATGAATTTTCGCGAGCTGGAGAAGAAGTTTGGACGGGTGCAATGAACAAACCTGAGCTCAAGAAAGGAATTGAAGCTGATTTGTGTTCGTTGTCGTCTGAATCGGCCGGGGAACACTGGCGTTTCTGTCTGCGTTGCGGGCACGAGCTGATCAACGAGAAATGCAAACTGCGCTGTCCGCGCTGCTGTTATTTCATGAGTTGCTCGGATTTTGATTTCGCCGGCTGAATGCGCGGCTAAATGCGGCAAAACAGTTTCGGTGGGAATCGGTGGTAGTAGGGTTTTTGCGGCCGTCAGGTGCCGCCACCATTTGGGATGGTGTGGATGCGGAAGAATCCCACATCGCCATTTTGCGGAATGGAGATCGTATGAAGCTGATTGTTGCCGGTAATGGATTTGTAAGTATACTCCCAAAAGTTGTCCGCGCCAATGGAGGCGGATTGTTCAACCTCGTATATAAGACTGCTGTCGGTCGCGGCAAAAGTGATGGTGACGCCGTTGACGTCAGAAGTTATGCCGGCGATGGTGATGTCCGCCTGATAATAAATGTCGAAGGTGGAAGGCTGATCCTGCGGCTTGCCGCCTGGGCCGTTGGTGGAGGTGTCCAACAACTGCCAGGTAATCTTGTAAAGGCCGGGCAAAGAAAAAGTGAGAGCCCGGTTCTGAATGTCGCCATACGGGTCGTTGTTGGTAGATTCCGCCGCTTCGGTGACACGGATCAGGTTTGTGTTGCCGGTGGAGGGAACCGGCACTCTCCAGGTCAGATTGGTGCCGTAGCCGCCGCCGTCTGCCTCCCAAAATCCCACGCTGGCGCCCGCCGGGCCTGTCACGCTCAATAGTTTTAATTGAATCACCGTGCCCGGTGCCGCCCCGTTGGGATCGGTGGCAGGCAGCGCGCTGAAAATTTGTGCGGCGGTATAATAACCGCCCGCCGATGAATCCCAAACCGTTCCCGGTGAAGTGCCAAAACAAAAGAGGTTGCTGGTGGCATAGGTGGACGCATTTTCAAACACCAGCGTCCCGCCGGGAATGTTTGTGGTTGCGCCAAAAATAAAAGTTTCCTGTGCGGACAGCAGTCCCGGCAGAAGGAAAAACAGCAGCCCTAATATTCTAGCGGCGGATGCATTGGTTTTCATTTGTCAATCGGATGGTGACTTGCCACGGCGATTTATTGGCAGCAGCAACAGTGCCAATGGTAAAACCACTTAAAATCACGGTTGATTGCGTTTGACTGTCCCAAAAAACGACCTGGGTTCCAAGTTCTATTCAGTGGGCGGCAATCCACACCAGGGTTCCTGCTGGCAGCAAATCAAACAGCGGAATCAAATCCGCGTCGGCCAGATGGATGCAGCCGCACGATGCCGGTTCGCCGATGGTGGCCTGATTGGCCGTGCCGTGGATGTAAATGTAGCGCTCATGCGAATCCACGTTGGTGCCCTGGTTGAGGCCGGGTTCCAATCCCTCAAGCCACAGGATGCGGGTCGTGATTTTAGCGTCGGCAAATTCCGGCTGCGACGTGTGGCCGACGATTTCGCGCGACTTGAAAACCGTGCCGACCGGCTCGCCGCCGCCGATTTTTTCCGCGATGCGGTGCAGGCCGAGCGGCGTGCGGTTGGAGCCTTCAATCTGCCCGATGCCGAAGCGCGAAGTGGAGCACGGAAATCTTTTTACGAAAATTCCGTCTTCAAACAGGGAAAGTGTTTGCGCGGCGACGTCCACGGTCAAAATATATTTCGTCGGCGCAACGCCCAGCTTTTGACAGGTGGCGAGGCACGCGGCGGGCAAAGTGGGTTTGTTCATGGAATGGAAGCGGGCGCAGCCGGAAACCAGAACCGCCGCGCTCATCACACCAATGAGAACGCGCGCCTTCATCGGCTATGGCTTGGCTAGTTTTTTCACCAGCACCTTGGAGTTGCGGCCGCTCTGGTCGTATTTTTCCCGGCGCGCTGGCGGCAAATCATCCGGCGTGCCTTCGGTGAAGCCGCCCTTGGACTGGAAATAGGTGAACGCCTGCGTCGAGAGCGCGAACATTTCGGCGAGGTTCATTTCCCGCGCCTTGTTCTCGATGTATTGGATCAGCTTCTTGCCGATGCCGCGATTTTCATGCGACGAGCTGACGTAAAGACAACCCAGTTCGCCTTTCTTCTGCTCCGGAAAAACGTGGAGCGCCACGCACGCGACTGGATTTTTATCAATTTCAAAAATGAAATAATCTGACAGGTTTTTTTCAATCGTTGTCCGCGACCGCTTCACCAGCTCGGCGGTTTCCACGCCCTGCTTGGTCAACAGCTGGATGGCCCGCACGTCCTTTTTCATCGCGCGCCGGACCTGCTGGTATTCGTTGGCGTAAATCAGCGTACCGATGCCGTCGTTGGAAAACACTTCGGCGAGCAGACCTTCGTCCACCCGGCCGTTGATGACGTGGACGCGCGGAATGCCCGCTTTGCATGCGGCAACGGTGTTCAACGCCTTGGAAACCTGTTCCGGCGCGATGTCGTTTTTTTGCAGCGCCAGCACCGATTCGAAATCCGCCAGCAGCATCTGCCGGATCAGCCGGCCCTGCACGAGAATGCCGTCCTGCGGCGTGATGAACATCAGCTTCACCGCTTTCAACGCCTCCGCCACCGCCACCGCCACGCAGTCTGAATTCACCCGGTAAGTCTTGCCGTCGCCGTCAAAACCCAGCGGCGGGATGATGGGCACAATCCCCTGCGCCAGCAAAGTCTGCAGCAGCTCCACATCCACCCGTTCCACCTTGCCGGTGAACCGATGATCCACGCCGCCGATGATGCCGAGCGGATGTGCGATGATGGCGTTCGGGCAGACCGCCCGCAGATCGTTCGCCGAAAGCCCCTCGAGGATCTCGTGCGTCAGCCGGTTCGCCGCGTCCATCGCGATCTGCAGCGTCGGCGCGTCCGTGATGCCCGTGCCGTCGGCGTTCGACGGCGTGAGCCCCTGTTTTTCCGCGAGCGCCTTGATCTGCGCCGATGCGCCGTGGACGAGCACCACGCGGATGTTCAACGACCGCAGCACCGCCACGTCGAGCAGCAGCAGGGCGAAGTTCTCGTCGGTCACGATCGCGCCATCCACCGCGAGGACGAACGTCTTCTCGCGGAATTGCGGTATGTATTGCAGGATGCCCCGCAGGTCGGTTGGTTTCATTTCAACGCCAAAGAAGTAGCCGGAATCGCGCGGGATTCAATAACTAATTTCGCCCCGCGCGGCTTTCACAGCGAGCCGGCACCGCTCGTTTTCCGCCGCCGTGCCGATGGAGATGCGGATCCATTCCGGCAACTGGTAGCCGCCCATCGGCCGCGTGATGACGCCGAGCTTTTGCATGGCGTCGAACACTTTCTGGCCTTCGCCCACGCGCACGAGGATAAAATTGGCGTAGGACGGGACGTATTCCAGTTTCAATTCCCGGAACGCCTTCATGAAAAATTCCAGTCCGTTGAAATTGTTCTGCCGCGTTTTGCGGACATGGGCGTCGTCGTCCAGCGCGGCGAGGGCGGCGGTCTGCGCGAGCAGGTTGGCGTTGAAGGGCTGCCGGATTTTTTCCAGCGCGGTGGCCAGTTCGGGCGCCGCGATGCCGTAGCCGATGCGCAGGCCGGCGAGGCCGTAAATTTTCGAGAACGTTCGCATCAGGATCAGGTTCTTCCGCGCGCCGAGCCGGATGAGCGGGATCAAATCCACCGCGTCGTCGAGAAATTCAATGTAAGCCTCGTCCATCACCAGCAGCACGTGGTCGGGGATTTCATTGACGAATTGGATCAGCGCCTCGCGCGGCGCGAGCGTGCCGGTGGGGTTGTTCGGGTTGGCGACAAAAACAATCCGTGTGCGCGGCGTGATGGCCTTGAGCATCGCCGGCAGATCGTGGCCGTAATTTTTCGCCGGCGCGGTGATGACGTCCGCGCCGAACAATTTCGCCACGATGGGATAAATCGCGAAGCAGTATTGCGACACGACGATGTCCGTCCCCGGCCCGAGCAGCGCGTGGCCGACGAACTCGATGATTTCATTCGAGCCGTTGCCCAGGACGAGGTTCGCCGTTTCCACGCCGAGTTTGGCGGCGAGCTTTTGCTTCAGGTAAAAGGCATTGCCGTCGGGATAAAGATTCACGCCGGGCAGCGCCTTTTGCATCGCGGCCAGCGCGAGCGGCGACGGACCAAATGGATTTTCGTTCGAAGCGACCTTGATGATTGAGTCGGCAGGCAAACCGAGTTCGCGCGCGACTTCCTCAATCGGGCGGCCCGGCTGATATGTCGGCAGGGTTTTTAAGAATGGTGAAAGGGGCAGCATCAGTTTTAAGTTTTAAATTTTTAATATTTAGTTGAATCGCTCGTTTGCGATGTTTTGACGATGGCGGTCAATATGCGGATCAATTCCAAACTTTTGCTTTCTAGTGGTGAAATTTTAGCTCCTGGAACCAGCTTCGAGTCGCGCAGCAGTCGCAGCCAGTAATGGGTTTCGCGTGCTTCTTTTGAAGCAATGGACATTTTGGCGATGAAATCCGCCCGGCTGACTCCCGCCAAAGCCTCCTCGACATTCGAGCCGATGGCTGTGCCGGAGCGCTGCACCTGGCCCGCAATTTCAAATTCCTTCTGCTCTTTCAACCATCTTGCCAGCGCAATGGTTCGCAACGCAAAGGCGTAGCTTTTATCTTTGATCAGGCTTGGCTTCATGGCGAGGAGTGGCAGAACTAAAAACAAAAAATTTAAAATTAAAAACTAAATTACTCTCCCGGAAGTTTCGCGTCCGCGCTCGGGTACAGCTTCAAATAATCCGTCGCCTGCGCGCCGATGATGGCGGCGACGCCGAGGATGTCATGTGCGTTGGAACCGCGCGAGACGTCGGCGGCGGGACGGTTCAGGCCGAGCAGGATCTGGCCGTAATAATTGGCGCGACCGATCACGCTGAGCATCTTGCTGGCGATATTGCCGGAATTCAGGTCGGGAAAAATCAGCACGTTCGCGCGGCCGGCCACCTGGCTGTCGTGGAGTTTGCGCGAGGCGACTTCCGGCACGAGTGCGGCATCCACCTGGAGTTCGCCGTCGAAGTCGGCCTCGATGTTGAGTTGCGCCGCCTTGCTCCGCGCCGCGGCGGTGGCCGCCTGCATCCGGCCGATGGATGGATGCGCCGCGCTGCTGCCCTTGGTGGAGAAGGAAAGCATCGCCACGCGCGCCCGCACGCCGAGCATGTGCCGCGCGAGCCGGGCGGTGGAAACCGCGATGTCCGCAAGCTGTTCAACGTTCGGCTCGGGGATCACGCCGCAGTCGGCCATGAACAGCACGCCGTTCTCGCCGATGCGCGTGTCCTCGACCTCGGCGACCGCGCAGCCGGAAACCGCGCCGATATCCGGCGCCGCCTTGACGATCTGAAACAGCGGCCGCAGCACGCTGCCGGTGATGTGCGACGCGCCGGAGACCAGGCCGTCCGCCTGGTGCATCGCCAGCATCATCGCGCCGTAGAAATTCGGCTGCATCATCGCCTCGCGCGCCTCGGTCTGGCGTAATCCTTTTTCACGGCGGATGCGGTAGAGCCGGCCGGAGAAATTTTCCAGATCCTCGCTCGTCGCGGGATTGATGACGCGGATGCCGTCGAGGGAAATTTTTAGCGCCTCGGCGGCGGCGCGGACTTTGACCTGGTCGCCGAGCAGGATCGGCACGCCCATTCGCAGCGCGTAAAACTGCCGCGCCGCCTGCAGGATACGCGGCTCCTCGCCTTCCGGGAAAACGACCCGCTTGGGATGCCGCTGCATTTTTTCAATGACGTTGCCGATGAAACGCATGGCTCGAGTTTCAGGCTGAAGGTGGCTGGTTGCAAGTTCAGAAAAGAGTCCACGCTTAGGCCGCGAGGAGCAACGATGACGGAGAAATTTTTTCTTCGCCGCTTTCGCCGCCTTCGCGCGACACCTGCGGGCGCGGATTGACTTGGGCGATTTCGCCGGTTAGCCTTTGCGCCGAATGCAGGAAATCATCGAGCAGCTCCTTGTTTTGCAGGACCGCGACCGGAAATTGCTCCGCGTCACCCAGGAACTCGCCCACATCGGTCCCGAACGCGATGGCTTGAAACAAAAAGCCGCTAGCACGCAGCACGCGCTCGACGCCGCGAAATTGCGCGTAAAGCAGATTGAATCCGAGCGCAAACAGCGCGACCTTGAAATCGAGGCCAAAAAAGCGCAGATTGAAAAATATCTCAACCAGCAGCTCCAGACGCGCAAGAACGAGGAATACAAGGCGCTCACGCACGAAATCGAGATGGCCAAGGAAGTCATCCTCAAGATCGAGGACGCGGAAATTGTTTTGATGGAGCAGGCCGAGGTCGCCCAGAAAAATGTGGTGACCGCGACCGCCGAGGCCGCTGCGGCCAAACAACGGGTGGACGACCAGATCGGCCAGCTGAACGGCCGCGAGGAAAATTTGAAGAAGGATTTCACCGCGCTGACCGCCGACCGCGCGCAACTGGCGTCCGCCGTGGACGAGTCCATCCGCAATCGCTACGAGCGGATTTTCAAGAGCAAGGGCGAGAACGTGGTGGTGGGGATTGAGCACAGCTCCTGCGGCGGCTGCCACATGAAACTGCCGCCGCAGATTGTGACCAGTTGCCGGGGCGCGGGGGAAATCATTACCTGCCCGAACTGCGGCCGGATTTTGTATTTCACCCGTGACATGATTTTGACGGCGACGGATTAATTTTTCTTTCCGCCCGCAAAGGCACGAAGGCTGACAAATCCTTCGTGCCTTTGTTATATTTTGGTGTATGTTCCTGATGGTTTTGGCAGGGCGGAGAATCGCTCCGGGCGCAAGTCCGGGGAGGAAAGTCCGAACTCCATAGGGCGCGACGCTGCGTAACCCGGGCTTGCTTGGCTGGGATACACGTAGGCGGAAAGTTGAAAGACTTTTCGACGGACAGTGCCACAGAAAATTAAACCGCCGGCGGCGCAAGCCGTTGGTAAGGGTGAAAAGGTGCGGTAAGAGCGCACCGCGTGAAGCGCAAGCGACACGGCACGGAAAACCCCGTCGGGTGCAAGGCCAAATAGGAAACCGAGGAGCTGCCCGCTCCGCGTCCGCGAAAGCGGCAGGTTTCGGGTATCGGTCGCTAAGACAAATGATTCTCTCCGCCGCAAGGCGCAGACAGAATTCGGCTTACAGCCCTGCCAAAACCAAGCTCCTCATCGTAGCGACGGTCGGTAGACCGCCGCATTTGTGAGGGAAATTAAAAAATCCAGCTTTCTGCCGAAAGCCGCTACGCATTACTTTTTCATCTTCTCCGCGCCCTTGCTGGTGTCTGTGGGTGAATATTTTCTCGGCATCCGGACCGCCGGCTCGCTCAAATTTCCCAGCCGGTCCACGGCGCGCAGGAAAACCGCTTCCGGCGTGAGGCTGTTCAAGCTCCACGACGATTGGCCGCCGGGCAAAATCTCCGTCTGCCAGTTGCCATCGCTCAAAATCTGGAGCAGCCAGGTTTGCGCCGGTTCCGCGCCGGCGTTTTCCCAGCGAAGCACCGCAAATTTTTTTCCGGCGGAAACGGATAATTTCGGTTTTTCCGGCGGCGTGACCGCCAGCCACGGCGTCACCGGCGGCAACGCGGGTTGCGCGTATTTTGCGGCGACGGTTTTGGCGAGGCCGGCGTTTTCCGTGAGGCTGCGGAGGTGATAGTGGATTTCGCCGCCGTTGCTGGTCTGCGTGCGCACGGCGTCAATCTGCCGGCCGATTTCGTCGGCGGAAAATCTTGTGCCGACGGCGGCATCGTTCAGCGCGGCATAAACCCGCCGGCTTTTGGAATTTTGCTGCCGCCACCATTGGAAGAGCGTTGTGAAGCTGTGTTCGCGCGGCGCGATGGGCCAGTACAGCTGCGGCGCAAGATAATCCACCCAGCCGTTTCTCAACCAAAGCGGCGCGTCGGCGTAGAGGCGGCTATAGGCGTCGAGCGCCTTGGCGTCAATGCCTGCCGGCACGCCGGGCCGCCAGATGCCGAACGGGCTGATGCCGAACTGCCCCCACGGCTTCGCGGCGTGAATGGACTGCGAGACTTTGAGGACGAACTGGTTGATGTTTGCGCGCCGCCAGTCGTCGCGGCTCAAGCCGGATTGCCCGCCGAATTTTTTCCAGCTCGCGTCGTCCGGAAAGTCCAGCAGCGCACCATTCCAATTTTTTTCGGGATACGGATAAAAATAATCGTCGAACACCACGCCATCCACGTCGTAGCGCTTCACCACGTCAAGCACGGCCGCAAGCGCGCGGTTTTGTGATTCTGGTTCGCCGGGGTCGTTCCAGGTCTGCCTGCCGTAGCGGCGGATGATTTCGGGATGCGTGCGGGTGACGTGGTTCAACGCCGCCGGCGATTTGGCTTCGGGATGACCGGCGCGGAACGGATTGAACCATGCGTGGAGTTGCAACCCGTGTTTGTGCGCCTCCGCGACGGCGAGCGAAAGCGGATCGTAAAACGGCGACGGCATCCTGCCCTGAACGCCGGTGAGGTATTCCGACCACGGTTCGAGCGGCGAGGCGTACATGGCGTCGCCTACTGAGCGCACTTGAAAGAAAACGGCGTTTAAGTGCAACTGCGCCGCGCGGTCGAGCAGGGAAAGCAGTTCCGCCTTCTGCTGCGCGACGGGTAGGCCGGGCTTGGACGGCCAGTCAATGTTGGCGACGGTAGCGATCCACGCGCCGCGCAGTTCGCGCGCGGGCGGCGGCGGCGTGATTTTACCCGGTGCCAAAACCGTTTCCGCGGCGTCGAGCAACGCCGGCAGCAGCAAAAGGGTGGCGAGAATTGATTTGGTCCGGATCATGCCGTTGGCAAATGAGACGCGGGCGAAACGGTTTTGGCAACGGTTTTTTACGGTGGCGGGGGTTTTGGCGGAAACGGCGGCGGTTTCCATTGATAAACTTCCGATTTTCTGCAACTTTCCGCGGCTCGGATTGTTCAATTTGAACCTTAATGGCCTTTAGCCCAGTCAGAAATCTCGTTGCGACGGTCGCGGAAGCGTCACCGGCGCAGTTCGATGATTGGCGCAAGTCGTGGCGCGCAGCGGTGGATGGCGGTTCTGCTGAGCCGCTGCTGACGTTTGTCGCGCGCGAACGCGGCGTGGCCGAGGACGTTTTCACGCAGCGTCTCGCCACCGCGCTCGGCTGGCCGTATCTCGATCCCACCAAGCTCACCGTCGACAATGAGGCGCGCGGCAAGATTTCCACCAAGATCGCGTTCCAGTATTTTGTCATCCCGGTCGCGGTGAACAACGGTGTTTTGCAGGTGGCCGCCAGCGATCCTTTCGACGCGGCGATGCTGAACGCCGTCCGGTTCGACGCCAAAATGCCGGTGAGCTTTGCGCTGGCCACGCGCAGCGATGTCGAAAAGGCCCTGAAAAAATATTACGGCGTCGGCGCGGAAACGCTTGACGAAATGGGCGAAGGCGAGCCAATGGAGTTGGAGCTGGCCTACGACAAGGAAATCACCGAGGGCGACCAGGAGGCGAGCGTCATCAAGTTCGTGAACCAGATCATCTGGGAGGCGTTCAAGGATCGCGCGACGGACATCCATTTCGAACCGCAGGAAGACGAGTTGCGCATCCGCAACCGCGTGGACGGCATCCTGCACCAGATTCCGCTGCCACCGACGCTGAAGCGTTTTCAATCCGCCATCATTTCGCGCATCAAGGTGATGAGCGGCATGAACATTTCCGAAAAACGCCTGCCGCAGGACGGCCGCATCAACGTCCGCATCAAGGGCGAGGAAATTGACATCCGCGTTTCTACCGTGCCGACGGTCTATGGCGAATCGGTTTCGCTGCGCTTGCTGACGCGCGGGAAAATCTTTCTGTCGCTCGACAAGCTGGGCTTCTCGAAACTGGAGGAAGATGCGATTCGCGAAATCATCATCAAGCCGCACGGCATTTTTCTCGTCACTGGCCCGACCGGTTCCGGCAAATCCACTTCCCTCTACGCTTTTCTTTCGGCCATCAACTCGGTCCACAAGCGCATCATCACGATTGAGGAACCGGTCGAATACGAACTCAAGGGCATCAACCAGATCGCCGTGCGCTCGGACATCGGGCTGACGTTTGCGATGGGCTTGCGCCATATTTTGCGCCAGGACCCGAACGTCGTGATGGTCGGCGAAATCCGCGACAGCGAAACGGCTGACATTGCCATCCGCGCGTCGCTGACTGGTCACTTGGTTTTTTCCACGCTGCACACGAACGATGCGCCGAGCGCGTTCACGCGGCTGACGGACATGGGCATTGAGCCGTTCCTTATCGCGTCGTCCGTCGAGGCGGTGCAGGCGCAACGGCTGGTGCGCACGATTTGTCCGCATTGCAAAACGGAGCAGAAAGTGGACCACGACTATTTGCGGAAGATTGGATTTCCCGAGGCCGACATTGGCACGGCGAAATTCTGGCATGGCGCGGGCTGCGAGAACTGCCGGCAGCAGGGTTACCAGGGCCGCAAAGGCATATACGAACTGCTCATCGTCACCGAGGCGCTGCGCCCGCTCATTATGAACCGCGCACCGGCGACGACCATCGCGCAGCGCGCCATTGATGCCGGCATGCGGACGCTGCGCGTGGACGGCTGGAAAAAAGTGAAGGAAGGCACCACCACCATTGAGGAAGTGCTGCGCGTCACGCAGATGGAAGAACACCGCGAGGTGCTGGCCGCCGCCGACCAGAAGCAATTAATTTCGCGAACCTAATCCGATTTCATGGCCCGCTGGAATTCCTGCAACATCCTCCACGTCGCTCCCGACGCCAAGCGCGTCTGGCAGTTCGACGCGAAGGGCGGCGGCTTCGTGCTCGACCGCGAGCTGCGCGTGGCCCGCGCGGATAAATTGCCGGCCAAGGGCATCGCCAAACAATGGTCGTCGCTGTGGCAGCCAAAAATGAACGTCGCCTGGCTGCCGGCGGAAAGCGTTTTTCTCCGCGTCGTCGAGCTGCCGGCGAGCAATTTTGAGGAGACGCTGTCGATGGTGGAGCTGCAGCTGGAAAAGTTTTCGCCGTTGCCGGTCACGCAGGTTGTCTGGACGATGCATGTTGCCGGTACTCACGTTGCGCCGGCGAAAGGCGACCACGCGCCGGAAAGTCTGCAGACGGTCATCGTCGTCATCGTCGAGCGCGGCGTGGTGGAGGAATTTCTCGGCCGGCTGGAGCAGGAAGGTTTTCTCGCCGACCGGTTGGAAACGCCGATGCTTGACCAGCTCGCGGCGGTGCCGCCGGGCGATGACGGCGCGTGGCTGTTTCCGATGTCGCTGGCCGGCCAGAATGCGGCGCTGGTGGCTTGGCGCACCGGCGGCGTGCTGCGGAATTTGAGTTTCGTTGCGCTGCCGCCCGCCGGCGACCGCGCGAAGGAATTAAAAGACCAGCTCGCGCATCTGGCCTGGGCGGGTGAACTCGAAGGCTGGCTGAACGCGCCATTGAAATGGCACCTCGTCGCCGACCCGGTGAACGCGGCGGAATGGGAAAACCTGTTGCGCGCGGCGTTGGACGCGCCGGTGGAAGTTTCTGCGCCGCCGCCGCCGGCGGCGCTGGCGGCGGGCACGGCGAAGCGCGCCACGGCGGCGGAAAAATCCAGCCTGTTGCCGGCGGAATTCACCGCGCAGTATCACCAGCAGTTTGTGGACCGGCTGTGGTTGCGCGGCCTGTTTTATGCGGGCGCGGTGTATGCGGTTTTTTGCGTGATTTATTTTTGCGCGGTGGCGGTGCTCGGTTTCCAGACCGGCCGGGTGGAAAAGCAGGCGGCGGCGTTGAATGGCGACTACACGACGGCGATGCAGCTCAAGGCGCGCTACGACGTGCTGAAGGAGCGGCAGCAGTTGAAATATGCGGCTCTGGACTGCTGGCAATGGGTGGCCGAGGAGCTGCCGCAGACCATTTCGCTTCAGCGATTCAGTTTTGCCGACGGGCAGCATCTGGCCTTGAGCGGCACCGCGCCGCAGGATCAGGTGAACACGCTGTTTGATTTCAACACGGCCTTGAAAAAGAAGCAGGTCGGTGGCCAGACGGTTTTCGACCAGCAACAAGGCGATGCCGTGAATCCGCGTTTGAATGGTAATCAGGAAAGTTGGAGCTTGAGCCTGGAATTGCTGCATGGGGAGGCGGGGGGCCGATGAATAAATATTTTGCCCAGCTGCGCCCGTTAGAACGCCGTCTCGTTGTCGGCGTGGCGGTGGTGCTGCTGATTGTGCTGAACGCGGCGTTCATCTGGCCGCATTTTGCCGACTGGGGCAAATTGCAGGCGCGGCTGGCCAAGGCCCGCAGCGAACTGGCCCGCAACCAGGCGGCGGTGGCAAAAATCCCCGCGTTGCAGGCGGACGTGAAAAAATTCGAGAGCGTGGGCGAATTTGTCGCGCCCGAGGATCAGGCCATCAACCTGATGCGCACCATTCAGGCGCAGGCCGCCGCGAGCGGTTTTGGCATCCAGAATTATTCCCGTTCCCTCATGCGGACGAACGATGCCTTTTTCATTGAGCAGGCGCAGAACATCAATGTCACCGCCACGGAGGAACAGCTGGTGGATTTCCTCTACAAGCTCGGTTCCGGCGCCTCGATGATCCGCGTCCGCGATCTGGAACTGCAGCCGGACCCGCCGCACCAGAAACTGAACGCCAACATCCGGCTGGTGGCCAGCTATCAGAAAAATCCGGGGTCCGCCCCAGCCGCGAAAACTTCAACCGCAAAGGCAAAATGAAAACCATCCTCACCGCATTGCTGCTGGCCCTCACCGGCCTCGAACTTTGGTCGCAAACGCCGCCCGCTTTCCCCGCTTTCCCCGCGCCGCCCGGCGCCCGGCGCCTGCCGCGGCCCGCGCAATCGTCTGGTGGGCCGGCGGCCGCCGCTGGCGCGACAAACTCGACCGGCAATGTGCAGGCGGTACTCGACGCGCAGGCCAACGATGTGCTGCCCGCCGGCACGATCAATTTTCAGGGCGTGGATGCCAGTGTGGTCTTAAAAATTTATTCCCAGCTGGTGGGCCGCACCATGTTGCGCGCCCAGCTGCCGGAATCCAAAATCATTTTGGAGACGCAGACGCCGTTGACCAAGACGGAGACGATTCAGGCGCTGCAGGCGGTGCTGGCGCTGAACGGCATTTCGGTCATCAACATCGGCGATAAATTTGTCAAGGTGCTGGGCTCCGATCAGGCGAACACCGCGGCGGGCGACATTGACCGTAGCGGTTCGACCAACCTCCCGAACCTCGGCTCCTACATCACCCACATCGTGCAGTTGAAATACGTCAAGCCCAGCGAAATGGTGCCGGTCATCCAGCCGTTTTCCAAGCTGCCGAATTCCATCCTGTCCATTGACGGTAATGGCATCCTCGTCCTCCGCGACTATGCGGAAAACGTCAAGCGCATGCTCGAGATGATTGAGCAGATTGATGTGAACATCCCAGCGGAATACATCTCCGAAGTCATCCCGATCCGCTATGCGAAGGTGGATGAGATCGCTTCCGCGCTCAACAGCCTCGGCGGCAGCGGCGGCGGCGCGTCGGTCAGCATCGGGAGCAGCGCGGCTAGCACGCCCATCAGCGGTTTGGCCACCCGCAACAGCAGCATCAGTGGCGGATCCAGTGGTGGCATCAGTGGCGTAAACGGCATGGGTGGCAGCAATCCTTATCAGTCTGGTGGCATTGGCGGCGGCAATGCCTTTGGTGGGCAGAACCGTTCGATTGGCGGCACCACGGGAAATCCCAACGGCACGCCCACCGGCGGCAGCACCTTTGCCCAGCGCTTGAACAACATCATCAACCGCGCCGGCTCTTCCGTCGGCGGAGCGCAGCAAGACATCACGTTGTTTGGCCAGACCAAAATCATTCCCAACTTGAGCCAAAGCACGTTGCTCGTCTACGCCACGAGAAAGGATATGGATGCCATCAAGGAAATCATCACCAAGCTGGACGTGCCCCTGGCGCAGGTGCTGGTTGAGGCTGTCATTATTGACTATTCCTTGGGTAATACTTTTAATTTTGGCTTGTCGGCCGCGCAAAACCCAAAAACATTTTCGCCGAGTGTTCCTGTAGTTGGTGCGGGCGGAATGAATAACAGTTCTGGGCAGCCCTTCCTTAATTTCTTGAACCAGACCACAAATGGAACATTTGTGCAGGGAACCAACAGTTCTTCCATTTTTGGGAATATTCTACCAGGCGTTCCAGGCAACTCCTTCAGCTATTTTGGCAACATCGGTCCGACATGGGATGTGGCGGTGAATGCGGCACAGGGCGACAGTCATGCCAGCATCATCCAGCGTCCGCGCATTCAGACCTCGCAAGCCGTGCCCGCGCAATTTTTCGTTGGCGAAAGCGTGCCTTATATCACCGGTACCTATAATTATTACGGTAGCGGAAACAATCAACAAAACTCCTACTCGCAATTATCCGTTGGTGTGGAGTTGGATGTGACGCCGTTCATCAATCCCGAAGGGGCTGTGACCATGCAAATCCAACAGGAAATTGATGAAATCTCAAATCCAAACTATAATGGAACTCAACAGCCGAGCACTATCAAGCGCACACTTAACACCACGATCACGGTTCGTGATCAGGATACGGTGATGCTTGGCGGTTTCATTAAGACTGATAAAAACCACAGCCAGTCCGGCGTGCCGTTTTTATCGGACATTCCCTATTTAGGCAATCTCTTCAAATCGCGCACCGACGCCAAGAACCGGCAGGAACTGATTGTGCTAATGCGGCCTACTGTTTTGGGGACTCCGGAACTGGCCGCGAAGCACACCATTAAGGAAAAACAGCGTTTGCCGGGTGTTTCCCAAGCCGCTGCTGAAGATTCTGCTGATGAGCGCAAGCTGATTGATGCTCAACGCAAACGCGAACAGAAGGAATTCAAGAATACGAAGCAATACGACGGCTTCTTTGTTCCGCTTCCAGATGAGGCGCCCGCCACCAATTCCGTCATTGCGGAACCGCAAATGCCGACGGCAAAAACTGCCACCAAAGCGCTGCCCACGGTAAATACCGTTTCCGCGCCGGCTGCCGAAGTGGTGGCACTGCAAACCAATACCCCGCCCGCTGCCGTGGTGTCGGCGAACACCAGTCCCGCCCAGAAGAAACAACTCGCCGCGCTGCTCAACCTCTACATGGTCGGCAAAATGACCACCGAGGAATATAACGCCGCGCGTGACAAAATTCTGGCTGGCGGTAAATGAGTTGATTTGACGGACAGGGGGCCGGTTTTAGCCCTTTGGCTTTTCGGTTGTCGGCAGCAGTTGCTCCAGGCTTTGGATGGGATGCAGCGGGGCGAGCAGCAGTTTTGGAAAATAAACCGGCACTGGCCTGGGCCGGTCCAGTGTGCCGGTCACCTTGCATTCAAAAATCTTGCTCACCGGCCACAGCACGGTGCTGACCACCGAGCCGAGCAGGGGGGTATTGCGCATCAATTGCGCCGTCACCCGCGCGTTCACGTTTTCATCCAGATCCACGGTGCCGACGTAATCCATCTGTGCCAGCGCCGTGTGGATTTTCAGCGAGTCGGTGAAAATCACGCCGTTGGTCATCGTGAAATTTCCCGCCGCCTCGGTCGCGCGGTTGTTGCCCAGCCCCGGTGCCACCGTGTTCAGCATGGGTGAAATCAGCCCGAAAATCGGCACGTTCCACAGCAGGCCGTTGCGCAGCTTCAGCGCGCCAAAGCCGTTCCACGTCTGCCAGTCATCCGAATTCGCGCTGCTCACCGTGATCTCGCCGGACAGCGCGCCTTCCAGCGAGTTGGTCGGCGACCACAAGGCCAGCCCCATCCGGTGCAAATCCACGTTCGTGCCGTTGATAAAAAAATTGAAGTCCGTGCCCGCGCCCGGCGTCAGCAGGTCGAATTTTCCCCAGCCGCGCGCCTCGCCGCCGTAGCATTCAGTAACCGCATTGGTGATGAATAAATAGTTTTTCCACCAGCGAATCGTGCCGGTGATGGCCGGGGTGGCGAATTTCCGCCAGCGGAACGGATGGGTGCCGACGAGGTCCACCCGCAAATCCGCTTCGTCCGTCACCACGTTGTCGTCTTTTTGCCTGAGCGGAATCCAGCCGCTCACCCGCGTTTCCGGGACGGCGGGAAATTGATACGGCTCCATTGCCATCGCCGTCTTGGGCCCGATGGCGCGGCCCACCACCATCGGCTCAACGTGACCCGCGCCGTGCGCGATGAATAATTTTTCACCGGCGATGTCCAGCAGCACTTTCTCCGCCGAAAAAATTTGCGCGCCGCCCGCGCGGGAAAGTTGCGGATGAAAAAATTCCGCCGTCAAATTGGAGTAGGTCACGCCCGTTGTCAGCCGGTCCACGGTCTGGCCGCGAATCGCGCAATCGCTAAGGGCCACGTGGCCGGTCACCGCCAGCCGGGTGAAGTCGCGGAGGTTGCCGTCCGCGTCCAAGTCCAGAGTGAGCGGCTTGTGAAACGTCAGGAGATTAAAACCGCCCGCCGCATTGCTCGTCGTCAGGAACGGCCGCACACTGGCCGCGTCCAGCGCGCCATTGAGCCGGCAGCGGAAATCTTTTGTGGTCGTGTCCGCCTCGCCGGCCAGCCGCAGCCGCGTCCGCCCCTGGGTCAGCTCCAGGTCGGGCAGTTGCCAGACGTGTTTGAAATATAGGAAATGTGTCCGCAGCCGGTCCACCGCCATGCCGCGTGCCACCGTGTTGGTGAGCGCCAGCTCGCCGCGCAACCTGAACGAATCCACGTCGCGTGCGTCGCCGGTGAACGTAACAGATAACTGCGGCGGGCCGCCAAATTTGACCGACGTCAGTGTATCGGAAAAATCTTTCAGCGGCGCGGTGGTCGTCCCCTGGCTGCCGGCGGCGGCGGGGCGGGAAAATATTTTCCAGTTGCGGATTTCCGGCGCGTGCGCGACCTCGCCGGAGAGCAGGATTCGTACGCCGTTGAGGTCGCCGCTGAAGCGGTCAAGCGTCCAGGTGTCGTTGGTCGCGAACCGCAGTTCCGCCTGGAGATTGGTCAGCGCCAGTTGGTTCGTCGGCGAAAGCGGCAGCGTGAATTTTCCATCGCGCAGCCCGAGGCCGTCCACCTGCAGCCGCCGCTCCAGCAGTGCGGGAAAATTCAGCCGCAGTTGCACCTGTCGCGCCGAGAAATCCGGGCGGCTGTCCGTTTTGCCCTGCCCGATGCGGACACTGTCCGCGACCACGCCGCGGACGAGGCTCAGCCGCATCCGGGAAAATTCCAGTTCCACGCCGCGTTCGTGGAGCGTGGCGACCAGGCGTGTCTTCAGGAAACCCGGCAGGCCGACGCCGTTGAGCCAGAGCAGCGCGGCGAGCGCGGCGAGCACCACCAGCCAGACCGCGATGCGGAACCAGCGGAACGTGATGCGGCATTTGCGCCAGAATCCGGGCATATCACGGAGTGTTGGGCGGAATCACGAGATACAACTTGGCGAACTGGTAAAGTGAGGCGGGGCAGACAAACGCCCAGCGTTCGCCGTCCAGTGTGATGGCGGCCAGGCCGGCTTGCGACGGCAGTTCCGTGCCGAAATCCACGGCCAGGTTTTTTCCGTCCTTCAGTTCAATCACAATCTGATATCCATCCGGCGTGAAGCCGAATTTTTCCGGCGCGGTGAAATTCCGTGCCACCCAGCCGGCGGCGGTCATCTCGCCAAACTGCCGGACAATCATCTCCATCCAGCGGCCGTCGAAAACGCCCTGCGAGCCGGGCGCGAGTGACCATTTGCCGGCGGCATCGCGGACGAGCTGCCGGATTTTTCCGTGCTGGCGGAGGGTCAACTGCGTCACATCGTTCGTGCTGAAATTCCACACGCGGCGGTCGCGGAATTCCCAGCCGTTCTCCGGCAGCCGGTTGTAATCCGCCATCGCCAGCGCATACACATAATCCTCGTCCGCGCGCTTCACAAAAATCCGGTTCGTCTCGCTGGCGCCAAACAGCAGTTGCGCCAGCACGCTGTTGGTGTCGCTGGGGATGGCGCGCAGGATGATCTGCCGCGCCGGCGTGGCGAGGCCGAAACCCTGCAAATCCGCGCTCGTGTTCAAGTCCTTCACAAATTCCACCGTGCGGAAACCGGCCAGCAATTTAAGGAAGGCCTGCACGATCCCGGCATCGGCGGAAAATTTTTCGCCGGCGAGCGACCAGTCGTTCGTGCCGCGCCGCTGGAGCTTGAAGCCATTTTCTCCGCGCACTTCGATTTCCCCCGCCGGCGTGGAAAGTTCCAGCAGGTGCGCGTCGCGAAAATCGTTCACCGCGCCGCGCCACAGGGTCAAGGCGTCCTTGGCCACGGCCACCACCGAGTTCCAGCCCTCGCGCCGTGCAAAAATCTGGTCCGGATTTTCCGGGGAATTTTTTCCGGCGTGGACGGCGGCCACCAGGTTGGTGCCGTGGCCGAGCCGGATATCGAGTTCGGCGGGCTGCAGGCCGTAGGCGGTTAGGTCGGCTTTGGGGTCGTCGGAAACGAATTGCGTCACTCGCGCCGCCTTCAACTGCTGCAAGGCGGCGGCGATGCGCCGGCCGTCGGCGCGCGCGAGCAGCGGGCGCGTCATGCGCCAGAGATGGTTTGTCGGGTCGCAGCGGAGTTCGATGGTCTTGATGCCGTTGGTGATGACAATCCAATCGCAGTCGCCCGCCGCCGTTGCCAGCGCCGTGTCGCGCCATTCATTCGCGTTGCGCGGCAGCCGCGCCAGCCACGCGGGGTCGGTTATAAATACGCCGTCCACGCCGACCACGCGCACATAAACCTGGTCGCCGGGCGCGGTCGGGTTGCCGACCAGTAGTTGCCAGCGTTCGTCGCCGGCCTCGGCCACGATGGAAAAACGCGGGTTTTCAAAGCCGAATTCGGCATCGGCGTTTTTGCGCCCGTGCAGTTCGCCGGCAGTGAGGCGGAGCGCGGGCGAAAGTTTTTCCAGCGTGGCGAGCAGCGTTTCAATGGCCTCCGCCTGCGCGGGATACGCCACCGGTTTTTCCAGCTGCCACGCGTCGTTGGTGCGGCGGGCGCTGATTTCGCGCGTGCCGGCGGGGATGACCTGGAGGTTGGTGATGTCGGCGGCGCGAAGGCCGGCCAGCAGGCCGGAAACCGGCGGTGGGGCGGTTTGGAAATGGTGTTCAAAAATCCAGATGAACCCGCCGAGTGCGGCGGCGAGCACGAACCAGAGAACGGTGGTTTGGGATTTCATTTTCGGCGCACGAGCCAGACCAGCCAGCCGAAAAACAGCACGCCGCCGGGCAGCGCGGCGAGCAGCAGCCAGCGGAGTTGCTGTTGCTGGTGGCGGGAAAGTAGCAGGCGGAATTCCGTGACGGGCCGTGGGCCGATGCCGTCCAGCAACTGCGGCCGGTCGAGCAGCCAGTTCGCGGCGTAGCTCACAAAATCGCGGTTGCCGCCGCCTTCGATGTAATAATTGCCGAGGAAAACTGAGTCGCCGGCCACGAGGATGCGCGTGCTGCCGCGCGGTCGAACGACGCCGGCGACGGGTTTCTGTTCGACGGCGGTGATGAGCGGATAACTTTGCGGCGGTTCGGTGGGGTTGCCGGCTAGCGTGGAGGTTTCGCCGGAGAAAGCCAGCTCGTCCACCTGCGGCGCGTCGGCGGGCGGGTTGGAAAAACTGATTTTTGCGACCGGGCGTGGGCGGATCATTTGCAGGGAAAGTTGTGTGAGCGGATTGACGACCGGATGCTGGCTGAATTTGCGTACGGCCAGATCGTCGCCGGTGATGCTGTGGTTGCGGTCTTTGACAAAGTCGGCGGCGATATTGACGCCCCAGCGTTGCAGGATGGGTTCCAATCCCGTGGGCCGCTCCACGGAGGCAAAATTAAACAGCGCCAGCAGGCGGCCGCCTTCCGCCAGATATTTTTCGATTTTTTGCAGCGCGGAATCCGGCAGCGGCGTGCCCGGCGCGGCGATGATGAGCAGGTTGCAGTCCGGCGGTACGCCGGCGTCGCCGGACAGTTCCAGGTTGGTCACGCTGATGTAATTTTGCGCGAGCAGGCCGCCGAATTTCAGGAAGCCGAAATGTCCGCTGTCCGTGAGCGAGCCTTCGCCGTGGCCCTGCAAAAAATACGCCTTGAGCGGCTGCGGGTTTTCCAGCGCCAGCAGCATCGCCGTGAACGCCAGTTCGCCGTTGAACGCGACCGGCTTGCGGCGGAACTCCAGTTCCTTCTGTTCCGGCTTTGCTGGCGCGATCCGTTCCAGCGTGAATTGCGTGAGCGCGTCGCCGGGCATGACTTTGACCCGCTGGTCGCAGTCGAAGATGACAAGATCCTTGTCCATCGCGGCGTTCAGCCGGTATTGCGCCTTGGTTTTCTCCGCTTCGCCGGCGTCGCGGATGTAATCCACCGTGCGGATGGAAATGTTTTTGTTCGCTGCGCGATATTCGTTCAGCAGTGCCGCGACATCCGTGAAGAAATTCGGCGGCTTGCCGTTGTCTTCGGGTTTGCGGTCGTAATAGAGCGTCACGTTTACGCGGTTTGTCAGCGAGTGCAGCACCGCCAGCGTGCGCGATGATAGCGTTACGCGCGTCTGCGAACTCAGGTAGAATCGGTGGTAAAATTTCGCGGCGAGGAAATTCACCATCACCACCACCGCCAGCACCAGCAGCGTGCGCAGCGCGACATCTAGGGCGATCCGCCACCGGCCGGCCGCCGAAAAACTGGGTCTGGATTCTGGGTCGTGGCTCATGTCATTTCCACCGGCGGCTTTCCACCACGCGCAGCGTCAGGAACAAAAATAGGAACGTCGCGCTCGCATAAAAAATTACCGTGCGCGTGTCCACCGCGCCGCGCGCAAAATCGTGCATCTGCTCAAACAGGTTGAAATACGAAATTACCTGTGCCTGCCATTGCGCCGAGGCCGGCATCGCCGCCGCCAGAAAGCCGAGCGCAAACAGGCTGACGCCGAGCGCAAAGCTGATGACTGCCGCCGCCACCTGGCTCCGTGTCAGCGATGACGCGAAACAGCCTAGCGACAGGAACAGTCCGCCGGTCAGAAAAATGCCGAGGAACATTCCGCCCACCGTGCCGCCGTCCAGCGCGGAATTTTGTCGGGTGAAATACCGCACGATGAACAGGCAGGCCAGCAGCGGCAGCCACGCCACCAGGTAAAAAAACAGCGCCCCCAGAAACTTCGCCGCCACCACCTGCGCGTCGCCCACTTGCGTGGTCATGAGTGTTTCAAACGTGCCGCTCGCCTTTTCCAGCGCGAACAGCCGCATGGTGATCACCGGCGTGGCCAGCAGCACGATCAGCCAGAAGAAATAGGTGCGGTAAAACATTTCCGTCACCGGCATGGGCGACGGGTCGGTGCCCAGATTTTGCACCAGTACCACGAAGCTTAAACCCGTCAGCAATGTGATGGCGGCGATGATGAGGTACCCCGTCAGCGAAAGAAAAACCGCCGACAGTTCCCGCCGCAGCAGCGTCCAGAAAATTCTCATTCCAACTCCTCCTTATCCGGCTTGGTCACCTGCAGATAAATGTCCTCCAGCGAATGCCGGCTGCGCGTCAGTTCCCGCAAGGTCCAGTTGTTCTGCCGCGCCAGCGCAAAGATCGCCGGCCGCAAATCCCGGCCGTCGCGCGGCGTCAGGGCGCAGCGGAAAAATTCACCTTCACCCGGTGCCACATCAAACTGTTCCACCTCGGACATCTGCTCCCACGCCGCGCGCAGGGCGGCTTCCGGCGCCGCGATTTCCGCGATGACCTGGCTGCCGCCTGCCATCCGGCGTTGTAAATTTTCCGGCGTGTCGGACGCCAGCACGCGCCCGTCGAACATGATCAGCATCCGGTGGCACATCATTTCCGCCTCCGGCAGAATGTGTGTTGAAATCAAAACCGTGTGCCGGCCTGCCAGGCTTTTGATTAACTGTCGTACCGAGCGGATCTGCTGCGGGTCCAGGCCGATGGTGGGCTCGTCCAGAATGATTAAGTCCGGCTCGTGTACCAGCGCGTCGGCGAGGCCCACCCGTTGCTTGTAGCCCTTGGAAAGCTGGCCGATGACGCGGCGTCCGACCTCCGTCAAACCGCATTGCGCCATCACCGTCGTCACGCGTTCGCGCGATTTTTGCCAGCCGAGACCTTTCAGCCGCGCGCGGAATTTCAGGTATTCGCGGACGCGCATTTCGGGATAGAGCGGATTGTTTTCGGGCATGTAGCCGATGCGCCGCCGCGTCTCGTCCGAATCGTGAAACACGTCGAAACCGGCAACGCGCACCGTGCCGCTGGATGCCGGCATGAAGCCGGCCAGCACGCGCATCGTCGTGCTTTTGCCCGCGCCGTTCGGCCCCAGCAGCCCGACGATCTCGCCGCGCGCCACGGTGAACGAAATATCGTCCACCGCCGTGTGCCCGGCGTAGCGCTTGGTTAGATTGGAAACTTGAATCATCACGCTGTGAACCGTTGAAAAACCGGTTCCATCATAGCCGAAAACGGGTGGCGGCGGCGAATAAATATTTCAACGCCCTTTTTACATTGGCAAACGCCGGTGAAGTTGCGTTCAAAAATAATTGACTTTCCCCGCTCGCCGCGCAAAAAACTTTGGTGTGGATTCCCGCGTGGAAAATTTTTACGCCGTCTGGCGCGAGGGCTGCCGCGCCGTCAACCCGTTGAGCGATGGCGGTTCCTTGCCGCCGGAAAAACTGCTGCAGGCCGTCTGGCAGCACCAGCGCCTCCAGCGCGACCGGCTCCAGACGGTGGATGGCCGGATGCTCCGCATCCTGCATCCCGGCTTTGCCAGCACGGAAGGGGGGCCGGATTTTCGCGGCGCGGTTCTGCGTCTCGGCGACGCCGCGCCGGTGGCCGGCGACGTGGAGATTGATTTGCGATCGGCCGGCTGGCGGGCGCATGGCCATGACCAAAATCCGAATTTCAAAAACGTCATTCTCCATGTCGTTTGGGAAGCGTCGGAGAAAATTGAAACGGTGCCGGCGGTTTTGGCGCTGAAAAACCTGCTCGACGCACCGTTGGCCGGATTGGCGCTGGCGTTGGAAAATGCATCCGGTCTGCCCGAAGCGATGCGCGGCCAATGCTCGTCGCCATTGCGCGAACTGCCCGAACCGCAGCTCGCCGAAATTCTCCACGCCGCCGCCAAAGTGCGTTTTAAAAACAAGGCGAACGTCATGCTGGCTCGTGCCAAAAATTCCGGCTGGGAGGCGGCGCTGTGGGAAAACCTGTTCCGCGCGCTTGGCTACAAGCACAACGTCTGGCCGATGCAAAATCTCGCCGAAACAAAATCCCGCTGGTCGCGTGGCGCTCCTTCCGCCTTTGAGTTGCAGGCGCGATTGCTCGGCGTCAGCGGTCTTTTGCCCGACGAACTGACCCGCGCGCAAAAAAGTTCTGATACATTTTTGCGCCGCGCGTGGGACTGCTGGTGGCGCGACCGCGATGAATTTGAAAGCTGTATTTTGCCGCGCAATGTCTGGAAGTTTCACGGCCTGCGCCCGGCCAATCATCCGCAGCGGCGGCTGGCGCTGGCGGCGCACTGGCTTGCGTTGGGAAACCTGGTTTCAAGAATTGAAGGCTGGTGCGCGGCGGAATTGCCGGATAAAAAACTGCTCGTGTCGCTCCACGAAATATTTCAAGTCGAGCGCGATGAATATTGGTCCTGGCACTGGACGTTCAAATCGGCGCGGCTGGCTGCGCCGCAGCCGCTGCTCGGCGCGGCGCGCGTGACGGATCTGGCCGTGAACGTCGTTTTACCGTGGCTGTGGATTCGGGCGCAGGAAGGCGGCGCCGGAAAGCTTCAGGCGGAAATCGAGCGGCGTTTTTTTATGTGGCCGGCGGCGGAGGACAATTTCGTTTTGAAACTGGCGCGCCAGCGTCTGCTGGGAACGGTCAGCCGTCGCATTTTGAATGGCGCGGCGGCGCAGCAGGGTTTGTTGCAGATTGTCCGCGACTTTTGCGAGCATTCAAACGCAGTTTGCGCGGACTGCCGTTTTCCCGATCTGGTGCGCAGTTGGTCGGTGGCAGAGAAGTTGTTGCGTGCAGAACGCGAAGGCGGCGTGGGTTGAAAACCAGGACCAGAAACGTCTCCCATCGCCGCCGGCGGGGCGGTTACTTGATTTCCAACTGGGCAAACGGATTTTGCAGACCGCCGGTCTGCGGCGTTTCGGCCACGGGCACTTTCGCTTTTTCCGGCGCGGGCGGGGCGGACGGTTTGGCGCGGGGGGATTCCAGCGGGGCTTCGTCTTCGTCGGCCACGTCGGGTTCGTGCAGCTCGGCGTCTTCGTGCCGGGGATTCTTGGCCCGTTTGGCGCGCGGGAGCGGGCTGATCATCAGGTTGATGGCGCGCCCCACCAGCTTGGGCGGGAAATCGGGATGGCCGAACGGTGCAATTTGTTCGATGAATTTTTTGATGACGTCGAAGCCGAATTCCGTGTGCTGCATTTCGCGGCCGCGAAATTTCAGCGCGACCTTCACCTTCATGTCTTCGCACAGGAAATTCACCGCGTGCTGGACCTTGATGCCGAGATCGTGCGGGTCAATGCGCGGGCTTAACTGCACTTCCTTGACGGTCGAGGCGTGCTGGTGTTTGCGGGAGTCCTTCTCCTTTTTGGCGAGTTCGTAGCGGTATTTGCCGAAGTCCACGAGCCGGCAGACCGGCGGGACGGCGTTGGGCGAAATCTCGACGAGATCCACGCCGAGCTGGCGCGCCATGCTGATCGCGTCGTTTAACTGGACGATGCCGACCTGCTTGTTGTCCACACCGATGACGCGCACTTCGCGGGCACGGATTTTGCCGTTGACCCGGATGAACGAGGCAGGATTGGAATTACGCGGGGGAAAAGGGCGGCTCAAGCGACCCTCTCTGGTTGGGACTGATTTGTGATGTGCATCAAAACTATCGTCTGGCTGATTCTTACAATGCGGCTTTTTAAGCCAACCCTGCTGCTGCCGCAAGCAAATAATCGTAATAAAATCATGGCAATTCTGTGTCCGCCCGGTGTCGGCGCTGCAAAATCAATGGTGAGGGTGCCGGAAAAGCCGCTCGCGATTTTTGAACAGATACCAGACGATGAAGCCATTGACCGCCAGCAGCGCCGCGAGGGCGAGCCGCGGATGTGCGAACATTCGGTGCGCGTCCGTTTCGGGCAGGCGCCGGCGCAGGAGTTCAAAAATTTCCACCGGGATGAAGCAGGCCGATTCGCCGATGGCCACCCAGATGGCCCATTTGGCGCGAAAGGCCAGACCCGCGCCGCAGGTCAGCAGGAACAATCCGAACAGCATCGTGCCGGAGGCGATTTCCTTGACGTTTGCCGGCGTGATGGTGTTGAGCCATTCACCGATGTTGAAAAAGATTTTTCGTTCCGGATCCAGATGGATCAAGCGGAGAAAGTTATCGAAGGCATTATCCAGATTTTTTCCCGCCAGCGCAAAAATGCCCAGCGCCGCCAGCACCAGCAGTAGTCCTTTGCCGATCTTGACGCCGGCGATGATATAAAGCGTCGGCGCACGTTTTGGCTTTGGCTCGGGGGTGTCGGTTTCGGACATGGCGGATTACGCGGCGATCGTCGCCTTGCTTTGAGATGCCTCCACCTTGAGATAGTGCAGCACGATGGGTGCGAGAATCATGCCCGGAACGCCCATTAATTTTTCCCCGAGCATGATGCCGACGAGCGTCAGCCACATCGGCGTCTGAATGCGGTCGCCGATGATTTTGCTGTTTAGGAAATATTCCAGCTTGTGAATCACGATGAGAAAAATCAGCGCCAGCAGCGCCGTGTGTGGCGAGAGGGTGAAGCCGACGAACACGATGAGCGTGTTGCTGATGAGGTTGCCGATGATCGGCAGCACCCCGCAAAGAAACGTCGTCGCCGTGATCACCGCGACATACGAATAGCCGGCCCACAGCAAAAAACCGCAGGTCAACGCGGTGTTGATCGCCGAGATGATGATTTGGGCGCCGGCCACCTTGGAAAAACTGCTAAAAAAAATCTGAAACCGCTCGCTCAATTCATTCACCACCGTGGCATAAAGACTGTCCCGCGCCAAGCCGGGGTCGTTTTCTGAGCCCCACTTCGCGCTCAAAAACAAACTTGCCGCCACCACCAGCCCGCAAAGTAATTGCACCACCGCGAAGCCCGCCTCGCGCGCGTGGCGGCCGAGGCTGGCCAGATCCTGCCTCACCTCGTCCAGTGCCAGATCCTTCAGGCCCGCGTAATCGGTGAAGGGCAGTTCGATTCCCTGCTTCTGCGCAAAATCCGTGACGGCGGGAATCGTCGTCTCGGCGATTTTTGGCAGTGCCAGATACGCCTGGCGCGAAAAGTGAATCAGGCCCCAGCCGATGATCGCTATTGCCACCAGATAGAGCGCCAGCCCCGCCAGTTTGCTTTTGCCAAAACTGAACAGCCGTAGCGCGAAGAAGCCGAACAGCGCCGTCAGCAGCAGCGTGCCGAGATGCAGCGCGCCGATGAGCACCAGCAGCACCGCCATGATGATGTGGGAAATGCGTGTGCTCTGGTTCATGCGGTAAAATGTCGGCTCACCGGACTTTGACCAGCAACCAGTCGCGGAGTTCGGAAATTTTTAACCGTTCCTGCTTGCCGTCGTCGCGGTAACGTAGCGTCACGGTGTCAAGCAGTTCCGGTTTTTCGCCGAGCGTGTCGAAATCAATCGTTACGCAGAACGGCGTGCCGGCCTCGTCCTGGCGCGCGTAGCGCTTGCCGATCGACCCGCCGTCGTCGTAATAGACATTCATCCATGGACGCAGCAGGTCTCGCACCGCCAGGGCCTTTTTCACCAGCTCTGGTTTGTTCTTCAATAGCGGCAGCACGCCGACTTTGATCGGTGCGACGCGCGGATGAAATTTCATCAGGTAAATCGTCTCGCTCTTGCCCTTGTCGTCGGTCTTGGTCGTCTCGGAATACGCATTGGCGATGAGTGCGAGGATCAGGCGATCCACGCCCGCGCTTGGCTCGATAACGTGCGGAATATATTGGCCCTTCGCCAATCCGTTCGCGTCATCGGTCGCCTGCCGCGAAATCTGCTCCGGCGTTTCGTCCGGCTTGGCGCATTTCGTGAGATAACTTTTGCGGTTGTCGTAATAGCGCTTCCACAAATCATCCTGTTTCTCTTTGGGCAACTTGCCCCACGCCTGGCGCAACTCGTCGTCGAACACGCCCATCGGCTTGCCGGAAAATCTTTGGTGTTGCGACAGGTCAAAATCGCTGCGCGCGGCGATGCCTTCCAGTTCGTCGCCGGCCACGTTCCCTTGCTCGTCCTTTTTGCTGAACGGGAACTTGAACAAAATATCCGTGCAGGCGCGGGCGTAATGCGCGAGTTCCGTCGGCGTCTGGCGATGGAAACCCAGCGTCTCGCGTGCGAGGCCGATGCCTTCATAGAAACGCACGCGCTCCTCGACCCAGTATTGATGCCATGCCTGCCAGCCCCAGTTCGCCTGCGGTTCGCCGGGATGGCCGGATTCTGGTCCGCTCGCGATACTGCCGTAAATGGCCTCAATGACTTCATCGGGCTTGATAAAAAATTCTAGTTCCATCTGCTCGAACTCGCGTGAGCGGAAGGTGAAATTGCGCGGCGTGACCTCGTTGCGAAACGCCTTGCCGACCTGCGCGATGCCGAACGGCACCTTTTGCCGCGACGTTTCCAATACATTTTTGAACTGCGCGAAAATCGCCTGCGCGGTTTCCGGGCGGAGATAGGCGACGTTGTCTTCGCTTTCAACCGGGCCGACATAGGTTTTGAACATCAGGTTGAACGGACGCGGCTCCGTCAGCTCCGCCGCACCGCAGCCGGTGCATTTCGCGCTGGCGGGCAGGGCGAATTTCCCGTCCGTATTTTTGACGAGTGTCAGACCTTGGTCTTCGCAAAGCTGGTCGGCGCGATAACGCTTCTTGCATTTTTTGCAATCGCACATCGGATCGCTGAAGGTGTCCACGTGGCCGCTCGCTTTCCAGATGGCGGGCGACATGATGATGGTGGCTTCGAGTCCGGCGATGTCGTCACGCTGGCGGGTCATGGCGTTCCACCATAGTTCCTTGACGTTGCGCTTGAGTTCCGCGCCCAGCGGGCCGTAGTCCCAGAAGCCGTTGATGCCGCCGTAAATCTCCGACGACTGAAATATGAAGCCCCGCCGCTTGCACAGCGACACGATTTTTTCCATCTGCAAATTCTCTTTTGGTTCGGCCATAGTGAACGGACAGTTTTCGTTAAGCGCGCAGCTGTGTCAATGCTTGGCGTTGAGGTTTTGGCATGCGATGCCGCTGGCTAACCATGCCAACCGACAGTCCCTTTTTCTTCGGGCGTGGATTCACCGCCGGCGGCGCGCGGGTTTTCGCGCGCGTGGATCCCTGTTGATTCAAGCTTCTGTTCCGCCAAGCTTGAATGAGCGGTTTCTTCCGGGAGGCGGCAAATGTGCCGGCGCGAATATCCATAATAGTTAAAAAATTTATTGACAGTTTTGGAAGTTGCCGTAGATTCGCCGAACTGACACCCAAACTTAAACTATGAAACAACCGAACAAGAAAGCTTTTACCCTCATTGAACTGTTGGTCGTCATCGCGATCATCGCGATTTTGGCGGCCATGCTGCTGCCGGCGCTGTC